>Ga0163199_1002096_pt1 | contig 12324 bp, 10 predicted proteins | sample PL_2010_150m_FD_113537 | JGI IMG/M metagenome (GOLD analysis project Ga0163199, IMG submission 113537) | Freshwater microbial communities from Powell Lake, British Columbia, Canada to study Microbial Dark Matter (Phase II) - PL_2010_150m | ecosystem: Environmental > Aquatic > Freshwater > Lake ...
CAATTCGCTCACCGGGGCGCCGCACGCTTCCCATGCCCGGCGGACGGTCGCCACGGCAGCGGGGGGATTCTCCGGCAGCGGCGTCAGGATCACGCGCCTGCCGCGAAAAAGGTCAACCTGAGCCGCCCCGACGCCGCTCTTCTCGGCGCCGGCGATCGGGTGGCCGGGGACGAACTGGGCAATGCGGGCGCCCAGTGCGCCGCGAGCCGCGGCGATCACGTCCTGCTTGGTGCTGCCGCCGTCGGTGACCACCGTCTGCGATTCCAGATGCGGCGCCAGGTCCCGCATCAGGGCGCCCATCTGGCCGACCGGCGTGGCCAACAACACCAGGTCAGCGCCCGCGAGGGCGTCTGCCCAGTCGCTACCGACGCGATCGATGACACCGCGTCGCTGTGCCTCGTCGAGGGTGGCCCGGCTGCGCCCCAAGCCAACGATCTCAACTTCCTTTGCGGGCGACCCGGCCTGCTTGACGGCAAGTGCGAAGGAGCCTCCAATCAGCCCGACGCCGCAGATGACGACCTTGCGCAATTCACTCACCGAGCTTCACAGGGACGCTGCCAGCGCCTCAAGAAAACGTGAATTCTCTGTTTCCAGCCCAACGGTCACGCGCAGATGCTGGGGCATGGCATAGTTGGCCAGCGGTCGCACGATGACGCCCTGTTTCAGCAAGCGTTGATTCACGCCGGCGGCGTCGCCGGCCTTGAAAGTCACGAAGTTGCCGTGCGCCGGTATATGATCGAGTCCTAGCCGCTGGAGCCCCACCACGATCTGCTCGATGCCGCGCCGGTTGAGCTGGAAGCTGTCGGCAAGGAATACATGGTCGTCAAGCGCGCCAATGGCGGCAGCCAGCGCCAGGTTGTTCACGTTGAAGGGCTGGCGCACCCGATTCATCAGATCGACAATCTCCGCCGATGCCAGGGCGTAGCCGACTCGCAACCCGGCCATTCCGTACACTTTCGAAAACGTGCGCGTGATGATGAGATTCGGGAACTCTGGGAGCCAGGTCAAGGTGTCCTCTCGCAGCGCCGGCGGCAGGTACTCGTTGTAGGCTTCGTCCAGCACCGCCACGACATTCCCGGGCAGCGTCTGCAGAAAGGCGCGGATCTGCGCGTAAGGCAAAAACGTGCCGGTCGGGTTGTTGGGATTGGCGATCCAGACGATGCTGGTATCGGGCCGGATGGCGGATTTCATGGCGGCCAAGTCGTGACCGAAGTCCCTGGCCGGCACCTGGATGCACTCACCCCCGGCAGACATGGTCGCCAGCGGATAGACCGCGAACGCGTGCTGCGAGAATACCGAGGAGCGCCCCGGCGCCAGAAAGACCCGCGCTGCGAGATCGAGCAGGTCATTGGAGCCATTGCCGAGGACGATCTGCTCCATGCCGATGCCTAGGCGGTCGGCGATCGCGGCGGAAAGTTCGAACTGATCCGGGTAGCGCGACAGTTCCGAGATTGCCAGTTCCAGGGCGGCGCGCGCCTTAGGGCTCATGCCGAGCGGATTCTCGTTGGAGGCAAGCTTGACGATCTTGTCCACTGGCATACCCATCTCGCGTGCCAACTCAGTGATCGGCTTGCCAGGCAGATAGGGCGAGATGGCGCGGATGTATGACGGCGCGAGCGCGGTAATGCTCATGACGGAAGACTCCAGAAAGTGGTTATAGGACGGCCGCCGGATAGCTGCCGAGTATCTTGACGAATCCCGCGCCTTCGGCCAATCCCTTCAGTGCGGTCGCGACGGCGGCATCCTGCTGATGTCCCTCGACGTCGACGAAAAACACATACTCCCAGCGACCGCCCCCGAAACCCCGCGCCGGGCGCGATTCGAATTTCGTCATGGATACCCCGTGCGCCGCCAGCGGCCCGAGCAGACCCAGCATCGCGCCGGGGCGATTCTGCGTCGAACACACGAGCGACGTCTTGTCACGGCCCGACGGACCGGCGTCGTGACTGCCGATCACCAGAAAACGGGTGGTATTGTTCGGGTCGTCCTCGATATTTGCCGCCAACACCTTCAGCCCGTAGCGGCTGGCGGCCGCCTCACCCGCAATCGCACAGGACTCGGCGTCCTCGCCAGCCAAGCGAGCCCCTTCGGCGTTGCTCGCGACCGGCACCCGTGGCAAGTGGGCGAGGCTCCGGTTCAACCACTCATGGCATTGCGACAAAGACTGCGCGTGCGAATACAAGCGCTTCAGGGCGCTCAGCGACTCCGCCTTCGACAGCAGGTTCTGATGGATGCGCAGGGAAACCTCGCCGCAGATCTTCAGGGGCGAGGACAACAACAGGTCGAGGGTTCGGCCTATCGCGCCTTCGCTCGAATTTTCGACCGGAACCAGAGAGTAGTCGGCGTTGCCGGCTTCGACCGCGCGAAACGCATCGTCAATGCTCGCGCAGGGCAGAAGAGCGGGCGCCGAGCCGAAATGCTTCTGCGCCGCGCTTTCGGAGAAGGTACCTTCCGGGCCGAGGTAGGCGACCCGAAGGGGCTGCTCCAAGGCCAGGCAGGCGGACATGACTTCACGAAAGATTCGCTGGGCAGCCTCTGCCGGCAAGGGCCCCGGATTGGTCGCAGCGATCCGCCGCAGGACCTGAGCCTCCCGCTCGGGCCGGTAGAGATTGCCCAGCTTGATTTCACCGATTCGATGGGCGAGCTGTGCGCGCTGATTAATCATGCGCAGTACCTCGGCATCGATGTTGTCGATGCCCTGTCGCAGCTTGTCCAGCTCTTCCCGCTCGTCCGGCGGCTTATCCACCGTCTAGGCCTCCAGCGGCAGGTAACGCACCGCCAGCACCCCGCCAATCGCGCCGATCGAATCAACCACCTTCTTCGGCACCTTGCTGTCGACGTCGACAAGTGTGTACGCGACGTCGCCCTTCGACTTGTTCATCATGTTGCTGATGTTCAGCCCGGCCTTGGCCAATGCAGTGGAAATCTGGCCGACCATGTTGGGCACGTTGGCATTGGCGATCGCCAGGCGGTAGTTAGACTCGCGCGGCAGTATCACGTTGGGGAAATTCACCGCGTTCTGGACATTGCCGTGCTCCAGAAAATCGCGCAGCTGATCCGCCACCATCACCGCGCAGTTTTCCTCGGCTTCCCCGGTCGACGCGCCGAGGTGAGGCAAGGCTATCACCAGCGGATGGCGATTTACTTGCGGACTCGGGAAATCGCAGACGTAGTGCCCGAGCTTCTTGGTATCCAGGGCCTTCAATACAGCCGGCTGATTGACGATGCCATCCCGCGAGAAATTCAAGAGCACTGCCGTATGCTTCATCTGTCCGATGTTGTCGGCGTTGATCAGGTCACGCGTCGCATCCAGGAGCGGCACATGGATCGAGACGAAATGCGAATTCTTCAACAATTCCGCCACGCTATTGGCTTTCTTCACCTGGGCCGGCAAACTCCAGGCCGCATCGATGGTGATCTCCGGGTCGAAGCCAACCACGTGCATTCCCAGCTTGATCGCGGCGTCGGCAACCAGGCAGCCAATCTTGCCCAACCCGATGACGCCGAGCGTATTCCCGGCAAGTTCGTAGCCGGCATAAGTCTTCTTGCCGTCCTCGACCTTCTTCTCCATCTCGGCGTCCGACGGGTCCAGACCCGTTACGAACGCCAGTGCCCCGCCGAGATTGCGCGCTGCCATCAGCATCGCCGCAATTACCAGTTCCTTCACCGCGTTGGCGTTCGCCCCCGGGGCGTTGAAGACCGGCACGCCGCGTGCCGACATCGCCTTTACCGGAATGTTGTTGGTACCGGCGCCGGCACGGCCGATGGCCCGCACGCTGGCCGGAATGTCCATCCCATTCATGTTGGCGGAGCGCACCAGCACTGCGTCCGGCTTCGCCACGTCCTTCCCGACGACATAGCGCTCGGAAGGCAGACGCTTGAGCCCGCTTTGGGAGATCTGGTTGAGGACCAGCACCTTGAATTGGTCAGCCATGGCTCTTCTCGAATTCCCGCAGGTACTCGACCAGGGCACGGACGCCTTCGATCGACATTGCGTTATAGATGGAAGCGCGCATACCCCCGACCGAGCGATGGCCCTTCAACTGCACCATGTTGCGCGCCTTTGCCCCTTTTAGGAACTCCTCGTCGAGCGCTGCATCCTTGAGGGTGAACGGGACATTCATTCGTGAGCGGTCCTGCTTGCGCACCGGATTCTTGAAGAACCGGCTTTGGTCGAGGAAATCATAAAGCAGCTGGGCCTTCTCGATATTCCTCTTCTCCATGGCGGCCAGTCCGCCCTGCTTCTTCAGCCATTGGAACACCAGCCCCGCAATGTATATGCCGTAGGTCGGCGGAGTGTTGTACATCGAGTCGGCTTCGGCGTGAGTCTTGTAGTCGAGCATTGCGGGCGGCGTCGGCTGCCCTTGTCCGACCAGGTCGTCGCGGATTATTACAATGGTCAGTCCGGCCGGCCCTATGTTTTTCTGGGCGCCGGCATAGATCATCCCGTATTTCGCGACATCGACTGGCCGGGAAAGGATATTCGACGACATGTCGCATACCAGCGGGACGGCGCCGGCCATGTCGCCAAGATCGGGGGTCCACTGGAACTCTACGCCCCCGATGGTCTCGTTGGCGGTGTAGTGCAGGTAGGCCGTGTCCCGGTCGAGCTTCCACTTGGATTGCTCCGGCGCATAGGTAAAACTTGCATCTTCTGACGAAGCTGCGATATTGACCTGACAGAACGTCTTCGCCGCCTTGATGGCCTTCTTCGCCCATTCGCCGGTATGCAGGTAGCTCGCGCCGGGTTTTCCGCGCAGCAGGTTGATGGGGATCATTTCGAACTGCAGGGTAGCGCCGCCTTGCAGGAACAACACTTTGTAGTTGGCGGGAATCGCCAGCAGCTCGCGCAGGTCGGCCTCGGCGGTTTCGGCAATGGCAATGAACTCCTTGCCGCGGTGGCTCATCTCCATTACGGACTGGCCGCTGCCGTGCCAGTCAAGCATTTCGCCCGCGGCCTGGCGCAGCACATCCTCCGGCAACACGGCGGGCCCAGCGCTGAAGTTGATTACACGTCCCATGATGACTCTCCTAGGTTGTTGAAATCCAGAAATCACGCAAGAATTGTCGCTCCAAGCTGTCGGTCGGCGCCAGCGGTCCCGCGCCGGATCATGTCGGGTCGATCATTCCTCGTCGTCGCTTTCGATGACCTTTTCGATACCGGCAAGCTTGGTGGCATCGTCCAGGTTGATCAATCTCACGCCTTGAGTGGACCGCCCCATCTCCCGCACCTGGTCGACCCCGGTGCGGATCAATACCCCGCCCGTCGAAATAAGCATCAACTCATCCTCTTGATGCACCAGAAGGGCGCCGACCACCCGGCCATTGCGTTCGCTGGTCTGGATCGCGATCATCCCCTTGGTACCGCGCCCGTGGCGCGTGTATTCGGCAATCGGCGTGCGCTTGCCGAAGCCATTCTCGGTTGCTGTGAGAACCGAGAACTCTTCGTTCACCGCCACCAGCATGGAGATCACCGTCTGCTCTCGGTCGAGCTGCATGCCGCGCACGCCGCGGGCGTTGCGACCCATCGCACGCACGTCGTCCTCGGCAAACCGCACCGCCTTGCCCGCATTCGAAAACAGCATCACGTCGTAGCTGCCGTCGGTGATTGCCACGCCAATCAGGAAATCGCCTTCGTCCAGGCCGACGGCAATGATGCCGGCCCTGCGGGGATTGGAAAAATCCGACAGCGGCGTCTTCTTTACGGTGCCCATGGCGGTCGCCATGAAGACGAAGTGCTGCTCGTCGAATTCCTTGACGGGTAGCACAGCCGTGATCTTCTCGCCTTCCTCCAGCGGGAACAGGTTAACGATGGGCTTGCCGCGACTGACGCGGCTGCCCTGTGGGACCTCATAGACCTTGAGCCAGTAGACGCGACCGCGGTTGGAAAAGCACAGAATGAAATCGTGTGTATTGGCGACGAAAAGGCGGTCGACGAAATCGTCATCCTTGATCGCGGCGGCTTGCCGGCCGCGCCCACCACGTTTTTGCGACTTGTACTCGGTCAGCGGCTGCGCCTTGATGTAGCCACCATGGGAAATCATCACGACCATGTCCTGCGGCGTGATCAGATCCTCGATGCCGAAATCCTGGGCATTCACCACGATTTCGGTGCGGCGCTTGTCGCCAAACTGGGTCTTGACGGCCGCAAGCTCGACACCGATGATGCCGGTGATGCGCTCGGGCCGCGCCAGGATGTCGAGCAGGTCGGCGATGACTTCCATCACATCCTTGTACTCGGTGACGATCTTGTCCTGCTCGAGTCCGGTCAGGCGTTGCAGCCGGAGTTCCAGGATCGCCTGGGCCTGCGCGTCGGACAGCAAGTAGCCGCGCTTCGACATGCCAAACTCGGGCGCAAGGCCTTCCGGACGCGAGGCTTCTGCAGCCGCCCGCGCGAGCATACCTTCGACCAGCGCCGAGCCCCAGGTGCGCGCCATCAGGTCGCGCTTGGCGTCGGCCGGGGTCGCCGCAGCCTTGATCAGGGCAATGATCTCGTCGACATTCGACAGGGCGACGGCCAGGCCTTCGAGGATATGTCCACGTTCCCGAGCCTTTCTGAGTTCGAACACGGTGCGCCGCGTAATCACCTCGCGCCGGTGCGACAGGAATGCGACCAGCATTTCCTTCAAGTTCAACAGTCGCGGACGACCGTCGACCAGCGCCACCATGTTCATGCCGAAGGTTTCCTGCAGTTGCGTATGCTTGTACAGGTTGTTCAGAATCACATCCGGCACCTCGCCGCGCCGCAGTTCGATCACCACCCGCATGCCGGACTTGTCCGATTCGTCCTGGAGGTGGGTAATGCCCTCAATCTTCTTCTCATTGACCAGCTCCGCGATTTTTTCGAGCAAGGTCTTCTTGTTCACCTGGTAGGGCAGCTCGTCGATGATGATGGCCTGCTTGCCGACCTTTTCCATGTCCTCGACATGGGTTCGGCCGCGCATGATCACTCGGCCGCGGCCGGTCATGTAGCCCTCGCGCACCCCCGACACCCCGTAAATCAGCCCGGCAGTCGGGAAATCCGGCGCGGGGACGATCTCGATCAGCTTTTCGATGGCAATCTCCGGATCGCCCAACAAAGCGACGCAAGCGTCAATCACCTCCCCGAGGTTGTGGGGCGGAATATTGGTGGCCATGCCGACGGCGATGCCGGAACTGCCGTTGATCAGCAGGTTGGGAATTTTTGCCGGCAGTACCAGCGGCTCGTTTTCGGACCCGTCGTAGTTCGGTCCGAAGTCGACGGTCTCTTTGTCCAGATCGGCCAGCAACTCGTGGCCAATCCGTGCCATGCGGATTTCGGTGTAGCGCATCGCTGCCGCATTGTCGCCATCGACCGAACCGAAGTTTCCCTGACCGTCGACGAGCATGTAGCGCAGCGAAAAATCCTGTGCCATGCGGACGATGGTGTCGTAAACCGCGGTATCGCCGTGGGGATGGTACTTGCCGATAACATCGCCGACGATTCGCGCGGATTTCTTGTAAGCCTTGTTCCAGTCGTTATTGAGTTCGTGCATTGCGAACAAAACGCGCCGGTGGACCGGCTTGAGGCCATCGCGGACATCCGGCAGGGCACGGCCGACGATCACGCTCATGGCGTAGTCCAGGTAGGAGTGACGCATCTCCTCTTCCAGGCTGATCGGCAGTATTTCTTTGGCAAACGTGTTCGTCATTGTCCGAATTTCCGCAGGCGGGCTGGCGATTGCGCCAAGCAAAATCGGATAATTTTAACATGCCCCGCGTGCCTGCTCCCACCCTCTTTGGCGCGGCCAACCCGTCCTGCGGATGGCACCCGCCGCAGATTGTATCGAGTTGGGATTTATGTTTAAATTCACGTGATTTGAATGCGCAGCGGCGTAACTCTGCTGCACGCCATAAACCAGAAGGGGAGGAAAATGCCATGAACAAGATCATCATCGGGGGGGCGCTTGTCGCCATGTTGGGGTCGGCCATAGGTATCGCGACTGCGCAGGCCCAGACCAAGGACATCGTCCTGAAGGACGAAATCAAGGGCTATGCCGTCGATCAGAGGAACGTGGTCGTCCGGAGTGGCGCAGGTTTGTGCTGGCGCAGCGGCTCGTGGACTCCGGCGATGGCGATTGAGGAATGCGATCCCGATCTGGTCATGAAGCCCGCCCCGAAGCCCGTGATGGCGCCTCCCGCGGCACCGGCCCCGGCGCCGAAACCGATGGCCGCACCGGCCCCTGCCCCGGCCGCGCCGAAAGTAATCACCATCGGCGCAACCGAATTGTTCGACTTCAACAAAGCCGTGCTGAAACCCGCCGCCAAGGCGGAGATCGACCATAAAGTCATCGAAAAGCTTGGAAGTGTCGGCAAGATCAAGCTGATACTGGTCGGGGGTCATGCCGATCGCCTTGGATCCGCCGCTTACAACCAGAAGCTGTCTGAAAAGCGTGCCGACGCCGTCAAGGCGTACCTGGTCGCCAAGGGGCTGGACGGCAACATCATCGAAACCCTGGGATTCGGCAAGACGACACCGGCACAGGGCGTGCCGAAATGCGACGACAAGCTGCCGCGGGCAAAGCTGATTGCATGCCTCGAGCCGCATCGCCGGGTCACCGTCGAGATACAGGCGGCAGCGAAATAGGCGCTCTCGCGTCCTAGCCATTCCCTAACCCCGGCCCGGCGGGGTTTTTTATGCCGCCACCGCTGCCCGTCGACACGCTCATCGAAGCTCGCTGGATCATCCCCATCGAGCCGCCCGGAGTGACCCTCGACCACCACGCCATAGCCGTTGATGACGGATGCATCGTGGCCGTGCTACCGGTGGAACAGGCGCGCGAGCGGTTTCAGCCGCGTCATACCGCGCGCCTGCCCCGGCAAGTGCTAATCCCCGGACTGGTCAATCTGCATACTCATGCAGCCATGAGCCTACTCCGTGGCTATGCCGATGACATCTGCCTGACGGACTGGCTCAAGCGGCGGATCTGGCCGGCGGAAGCCAGACACGTGTCGCCGGCCTTTGTCCGCGACGGCACGCTGCTTGCCTGCGCGGAAATGCTGCGAGGTGGGGTCACCTGCTTCAACGACATGTACTACCACCCCGAGGTTGCTGCGCAATCTGCGCTGCGCCTGGGAATGCGCGCCGCCCTGGGTATCGTGACCAGCGAAATTCCGACCCCATATGCCGCGGATGCCGACGACTACTTGAGCAAGGGCCTTGCGGCGCGCGACGGATTGCGGGACGAACCGCTGATCTCATTCTGCATGGCGCCGCACGCGCCGCACTCGGTCACCGACCGGAGCTTCGAGCGGATTGCGACCCTTGCGGCGCAGCTCGACCTGCCGATTCACCTCCATTTGCATGAGACCCGTGCCGAAATCGAGGACAGCCTCAAGCAATTCGGCGTCCGCCCCATGGAACGGCTGCATCGGCTCGGGCTGCTCGGGACGAACCTGATCGCGGTGCATGCCGTTCATCTCGACGCCGGGGAAATCGACCTCCTTGCCGAACATGGATGTACGGTGGCGCACTGTCCGACCGCGAACATGAAACTTTCCACCGGGATCGCCCCGGTAACCGCACTCGCAAGGAAATCCGTGAAGCTGGGCCTCGGCACGGACGGCGCGGCCAGCAACAATCGCCTGGACATGTTTCGCGAAATGAATCATGCCGCCTTGTTGGCCAAGGTCGCCAGCGGCGATGCCACGGCCCTCGACGCGCACCGGGTCCTGCACATGGCGACCCTTGCCGGGGCGGCCGCCCTGGGACTGGACAACGCGATCGGGTCACTGGTCGAGGGGAAACAGGCCGACCTCTGTGCCGTGCGGCTTGACGATCCGAGCCTGCTGCCATGCTTCGACCCGGCGGCGCATCTGGTCCACGCCGCGGGAAGAGAGCACGTCAGCCATGTCTGGGTCGCGGGGGCAATGACGGTAACCGAGGGGACCCTCTCGAATATCGAAGTGCCGGAATTGCTAGACATTGGCAATTTGTGGCACAATAAACTAAACTAACAATTCGGGCGCTTGTTTTGCTTGATGTTTTATCAGCCCATCACAAATTTCCCTGGACCGCACGAGGACAAAATGATCAAACAACTCTCACGTATCGCACTACTCGCAGCCGTCGGATTCAGTGCTTCAGTCGCCATCGCGGAGGTTAACGATGGGCATATTTACGATACACGTGGCCAGGTGGTCAAGAGCGGCGCCGGGCTATGCTGGAAGACCACCCGCTGGACTCCTGCCATGGCGATCGCGGAATGCGATCCGGACCTGATCAAGAAGGAAGCGCCTCCGGCGCCCAAGGTTGCACCGACACCCCCGCCCCCGCCTCCGCCGCCCGCACCCGCGCCCAAGCCGGCCGCACAGAAGGTGACCCTGGCTGCGGATGCCCTGTTCGACTTCGACAAGTTTGCGTTGCGCACCGAAGGCAAGACAGTGCTCGACGATCTACTTGGCAAGATCAAGGGTATCAAGCTCGAAGTCATCATCGCGGTCGGACACGCCGATCGATTTGGCAGCGACAAGTACAATCAGGTGTTGTCCGAGAAACGCGCCGCTGCGGTCAAGGACTATTTGGTAGGCAAGGGCCTGGAGCCGAACCGGGTTTACACGGAAGGCAAGGGCAAGAAGCAACCGATTACCAAGGCCGATCAGTGCAAGGGGGCCAAGAGCAAGGCGGTCGTTGCCTGCCTGCAACCTGACCGTCGCGTTGAAATCGAAGTTATCGGCACGAAGTAACAAGTGCCGGCCTGATCCTGAAAAGCCCTGCGCCGCAGGGCTTTTTTTTCTTTCCCCGCAGGCGCGCACCTCATGACCGCCACACTCGACCACAATGCCGATCAACGTGAACTCGACAAGTTCGGCGAACTCGCCCACCGCTGGTGGGATCCGAACTCAGAATTCAAGCCCCTGCACGACATCAACCCGTTGCGCCTTGAGTGGATAGACGCACGTACAGGCCTTATCGGGAAGCGCGTCCTCGATGTCGGGTGCGGCGGCGGCATACTCGCCGAGAGCATGGCAGTGAGAGGTGCGGCGGTCACGGGCATTGACCTCAGCGATCGGGCGATCAGCGTCGCGCGCCTGCACCTGTTGGAGACTCGGCAAAACGTCGACTACCGGTTGGTCTCGGCAGAGGTACTGGCCCAGGACGTCCCGGCCAGTTTCGATGCGGTGACGTGCATGGAAATGCTTGAGCATGTGCCGGATCCGGCGAGCGTCGTGCGTGCCTGCACGACCCTGGTAAAGCCGGGTGGACAGGTCTTCCTGTCAACCATTAACCGGAATCCGAAGGCCTACCTGTTTGCGGTAGTCGGCGCGGAGTATGTCTTGAACCTCCTGCCGCGTGGCACCCACGACTACGCCCGCTTCCTGCGCCCGTCGGAACTCGCCCGCCATTGCCGCGAGGCTGGGCTGGCGGTGGAGGAATTCGTCGGCATGACCTACAACCCGCTCACGAGGATCTATTCGATGGGCAGCAACACCAGCGTCAACTACCTGCTCCGGGCGACACGCACAGCGTGATTCAGCGAAATCAGGGACGACCGGCGACCATAGAAGCGGTGCTTTTCGACCTCGACGGCACCCTCGCCGACAGCGCGCCCGACCTGGGTGCCGCCTTGAACCTGTTGCTGGCCGAGGAAGACAGGGCGCCGCTGCCGCTGGAACAGACCCGCCCCCACACCTCGAGCGGCGTCCGCGGTCTGCTGGGTGCAGGATTCGACCTCCGCCCCGGCGACCATGACTACGCGGCACTCGCCAAGCGCTTCCTCGACCACTACGAACGCCTGCTCGGCAGGGACACGACACTGTTTCCCGGCATACTCGACCTGCTTGGCGGCCTCGACGAGCGCGGCGTCCGCTGGGGTATCGTCACCAACAAGATGCAGCGCTTCACCTTGCCCCTCGTTGAAGGACTCGGCCTCCGACAGCGCGCCGCCTGCATTGTCAGCGGGGATACGGCCCCGCGCGCCAAGCCGCATCCCGAACCGCTGCTGCTCGGGTGCGTCGCGGTGCAGGCGGTCCCGGCGCGAAGCATGTACGTCGGCGACGACGTGCGCGACATCGTCGCCGGACGCTCGGCCGGTCTTGGCACAATTGCCGCGGCTTACGGGTATCTCGGTGTCGGAGCGCTAGTAGAGGAATGGGAGGCCGATGTCGTGGTGACTCGGCCGGGGCAAATCCTCGGACTGCCCGGTATCGCGTGATACAATGCGTCCGTCTGAACTTTTTGCCCAGACAAGATTCATAAGCAATGTATTCACCTGGGGCCGACATGGCTTCGACGTGGGTTACGAAGCAAAGCAGTGCATACCGAGGGCCAGTGACCTCGTAAATCCATCTGGAAAACCATAAACG
>Ga0163199_1002097_pt1 | contig 12321 bp, 8 predicted proteins | sample PL_2010_150m_FD_113537 | JGI IMG/M metagenome (GOLD analysis project Ga0163199, IMG submission 113537) | Freshwater microbial communities from Powell Lake, British Columbia, Canada to study Microbial Dark Matter (Phase II) - PL_2010_150m | ecosystem: Environmental > Aquatic > Freshwater > Lake ...
CGATGGAAGAAATTTGATTTCGCTCATACGTTCTAATGTAAATGATTTAGTGAAACGTTATACTAGTCCATCGAGCGTATCGAACCACACGCAACACAATTCGTGTGCAACGAAAGGAAATAGGCGACATGGAGCAAACGGAACTCATACCGCGGCTAAGCAAGTCCAAGGACATAAGTGTTGAAGTTGTAGAACTTGGTCAGACTGTCGACAAGTTCGCCTTTATTTATAGGGCTAAATATAAGATTTAAGTTTCTATCTATCAATAGGCGAGATATTCGGATGAAGCTGATCAATAACACCGGGACAAATCGCGTCATTGACGTGTTGAGGCAAAGCCTTCAATCCGGTGCTTCCCTGGATATCGCCACACCACTTTTATCCCTTTTCGCCTTTTCCGAATTGCGAGACCTCTTAAACCATGCAACGCATTCCCGCCTGATACTGCCCCTTAATACAGACGGCGACTTGACGCTTCTTGGTTCTGCCGCGGATCGACCGGCCCGCAATCGGCTGCACACGCGATGGCTTGCCCGGGAGTGTGCGAAGTGGATTCATGACAAAACCGAGTTACGACAATCCTCAAGTCTTCTGCCGCAATCGGCCTACCTTGTCCGACAGACCGATATGGCACGAAGCAGGGTTATTACCGGAAATTGCCCATTTACAACAGATGGTTTGGGCCTCGCTCCGGGTAATCAATTCAGCTTAATCCAGTGTACGGAAACGCCCGAAGAAGTGGCACTGTTTGCCGCATGGTATGAATCCCTGTGGAATGCCATGCCTGCCTCTGAGCAAGCAAAAGAAAAAATGCTGGCGCATCTTCAGGAGTATAGCGCTCACCACGCCGCTTCCGTCATTTATTACCAGGTCCTGTTTCAGCTCTTCAAGGCGCGCGGAGATGAACTCGACGAAGAGCGGATTGTCAAATCCGCCACAGGCATTAAGAATACCGCCGTCTGGAAAAAGCTTTTCAAGTTCCAGCGCGACGGCGTCGTCGGTGCTATCGAAAAGCTGGAGCGATTCGGCGGATGTATCATCGCCGACAGCGTGGGGCTCGGTAAGACGTTCGAGGCGTTGGCGATCATCAAGTATTACGAACTTCGCAATGACCGGGTGCTTGTGCTGGCACCCAAGCGGCTGCGCGACAACTGGACGCTGTACAAATCCAACGACCGCCGCAATATTTTATCGGCAGATCGGCTCAATTATGACGTTCTGAATCACACCGATCTTTCCCGCGACAGCGGATCTTCCGGAGACATCGATCTTGCCCACGTCAATTGGGGCAATTACGACCTCGTGGTCATAGATGAATCCCATAACTTCCGAAACAAGTCGACGCACCACGACCGAGAGACACGCTATGATCGCCTCATGCGGCGCATCATAAGGGAAGGCGTCAAGACCCGCGTTCTCATGCTGTCCGCTACGCCCGTGAACAACCGACTGGCGGACCTGCGCAACCAGATCGCCTTCGTCACCGAAGGGCAGGATACCGCCCTCTTTGATCACGGCATTGCCAGCATCGATGCCACCACGCGCCTGGCTCAAAAACAGTTTAACCGCTGGATGGCGATGGATGAAGGTGAACGCACACCCGGCGCACTGGTGGACATGCTGGGTTTTGACTATTTTCAGCTCCTTGACCTGCTGACCATCGCCCGCTCCCGCAAACATATCGTGAAGTACTACGGGACGGCTGAAACAGGGCAGTTCCCTGAAAGGCTCAAACCCATCAATATCAAGCCGGATGTGGACCTCGCCGGCGAGTTTCGTTCCATCCGTGAAATCAATAATGAGATTCGCCGTCTGAACCTCGCGACCTACGCCCCCCTGCGTTACGTGCTGCCCCACAAGCAGGCGGCCTACGACGCAAAATACAGCACTGAGCTTCGCGGCGGCGAGGGATTCTTCCGCCAGGTGGATCGCGAAGAGAGTCTCGTTCACCTGCTGCGCGTCAATGTGCTCAAGCGCATGGAAAGTGCGGTATCTTCATTTGCACTGACCATCGGACGTCAGATGGCCGACGTCGAGGCAACGCTCGCCCGAATCGAAGAGCACGCAGAATCGGTCGAGGAGGCGGATATTGCCGATGTGGACATCGACGACCCGGCTTTCGAGACCCTGCTGGTCGGCCGCAAGGTAAAGGTGTTGCTTCATGATGTGGATCTTGTGCGTTGGAAGCAAGACCTTATCGAGGACCGCAACCGCCTGGCGACCCTTCATGCCGCCGCGAAGCAGGTCGGCGCCGCACGCGACGCCAAGCTCGATTCCCTGCGCCAAATCATCGAGCAGAAGTGCCTCAACCCCATCAACCCCGGAAACCGCAAGATTATCGTCTTTACCGCATTTGCCGACACCGCCCATTACCTCTATGAACATCTCGCCTCCTGGGCGCTGAAAAGTTTCGGTATCCACAGCGCGCTGGTGACCGGGACGGGACGCAACCGGACAACGCTCCCCAACCTGCGCAGGGACCTCGCCGCCATCCTGACCGCATTCTCGCCCCGCACCAAAGAACGACCGGAAGAGCTTGCCGGCGAGGGCGAACTCGACCTTCTCATCGCCACGGATTGCATCTCCGAAGGCCAGAACCTTCAGGACTGCGACTGGCTCATCAACTACGATATTCACTGGAATCCCGTCCGCATCATCCAGCGTTTCGGCCGCATCGACCGGATCGGCTCGCCCAACAGCCGCATCCAGCTCGTCAACTTCTGGCCCAACATGGAGCTGGAGGAATACATCAACCTCGAACAGAGGGTCAGCGGGCGCATGGTGCTTCTGGACGTCTCCGCCACCGGCGAAGAAAACCTCATCGAGCTTCAGTCCGGCAACCAGATGAACGATCTGGAATACCGCCGCAAGCAGTTGCTCAAGTTGCAGGACGTCGTCATCGACCTTGAGGATCTCTCCAGCGGCGTTTCCATTACCGACTTGACGCTCACGGATTTCCGCATCGATCTGGCCGGATTTCTCAAGGAGCATCAGCATCAACTGGAACGGCTTCCTCTCGGCGCATTCGCGGTTATGACGGCAAACGGTGCAGGAGAAGCGGCTATGTCGCCCGGCGTCATCTTCTGCCTGCGCGCCGAAGGCGATGCGGCCGTCAAGTCTGTCGAACCCGGTTATCCCCTCTCGCCTCATTATCTGGTTCATGTCGGAGAAGACGGGGCGACCCTCTTGCCCTTTACCCAGGCCAAGCAGGTTCTTGACCGTTTGAGAAGGCTTTGCGTCGGGCGGGACTATCCGGACGCCGGTGCCTGCACCCGCTTCGACAAAGCCACCCGAAACGGCGAGAACATGGCCGCTATTCAGAAACTTCTTGCCGCCGCAGTCACCTCCGTCGTCGGCAAGAAGGAAGAACGCGCCATCGCAAGCCTGTTTACTCCCGGCGGAACTCACGCCGGCAAGGGAGAATTTGCCGGCATGAATGACTTTGAGGTGGTCGCTTACCTCGTGGTCCTTCCCGAGATCACTAAGGACAAAACAACATGAATGAAAAGAAACGTATATTCATCAGTTCTGCTCAGAAGGAACTCGAACTGGAACGGGCAGCCGTTTCGGGCCTCATTGCCACAGACCCTTTTTTGCTGCAACATTGCATCCCGGTCTTGTTTGAAAAAGAACCTCCGCCCCCGCGTCCGGCTTCAATGCCCTATCTCGACACGTTACGCGGTTGTTGCGTTTATGTGTTGCTCATAGGCAACGAATATGGCAAGCTGGACGGAGAATTTTCGGCAATACATCACGAATATCGTCTTGCCCAGAAGCTGAAACTTCCAACTATTATCTTTCTAAAGGGAATGACCGATGAGGGCCGCTCTTCAAAGACACGGGTTCTTATCGAGGAGGTCAAGCAAGCCGGGCATACCTACAAGAGATTTCATGACCGCGAAGATCTCAAACCGGAGATCTTTCGAGCACTCATGCGCACACTGGCCGATGAATTCAAAATCAGCGCCACCAGCGCCGAAGTAAGCGAGAGCGAGCATCTGATAGAAGCTGCCTCATCTTTCGAGACGGCAGTGTTGCGAGATGTATTGGTAAGCTCACTCGATCAAAAACTCATTGACGAATTCAAGATCCGGATCATCGGCGATACTCATGAAACATGGTCTGCCGCTGAGGCTCTCCATGCCCGGGGCCTCGTGCTTCGAGGTGATAAAGCGGGGACATTCTGCGCCAGTGCTGCCGCATTTGTTCTTTTCGGCACCCGGCCGGCCCATCGTTTTCCGCAATGCGAGATTCTCGTTGACGCCTATGACGACACGCGCATATCGGGACGACCAAAGGGACAGCTCAATGTAAACGCCCCACTGCCCCATGCCCTGGAAGAGATACTTGCCTTTATCGATGACCATACCTTCCACCCCCGACGCGTGGTCGGTCTCAATAATGTCCGTCTTGATGAATATCCCAGGGCAGCCATCCGCGAGGTTCTCCTTAACGCTGTCGCCCATCGCAACTATGATGACGCTTCGCGCAAAGTATTTGTTCGCCTTTTCAGCGACCGCATCGAGATTGCCAGTCCCGGCTACCCGCTCAAGCCTCTCACCCTTCCTAAACTCCGCAAGGGAAATTATCGCCCGTGTTCGCGTAACCCCCTTATCGCCCAGGCCCTTTGTGCACTTGACAAAATGGAACAACGCGGCACAGGTTTTGCTCGCATGCGCGATGCCATGCTCAATCAAGGTCTTGATGCACCTATGTTGGACCAGCAGGATGGCTTTTTCGTGGTTATCCTTCCTGGTCCTGCGGGGAACTACGATCGCCTAATAACGCCAACCGATGTGCCAGGTCTTATTACTCCTGCAATGGAGGCCAGACTGAATGATCGGCAACGAAAGATTGTTCTGCACATTCAGGAGGATGGCTTTGTCACCAATAAATGGGTGCAAGGCACATTCAATGTTGTTCGTGATACCGCCTATCGAGATATCCAATTGCTTGTTGATCTGAATGTTATAGAAAGGAGAGGACGGGGTCGTTCGATCAGTTATGTCCTTGCAAGAGATCGTGCGTAATCATCCGATAATCATCCGACGAAATTCCCTAATCATCCGATTACGGAAACTTGGTTACATTGCCATGATCTTCCGACAATCTTCTGATGTTTTGAGAAAATCTTCCGCTATTTGGGGTATTATTGCTGTATGAGCGTCGACCAAATCATAGAAGCCCTCGCCCTGCCGCCGGAGACCCGCGTGGATCAGCGCGTTCCCAAGAAACTTTTGGTGGAAAACGGCGCCCCCACCGCCGCCGACAAGCGCCAGATCAACGAGGGGATTGAAGAGCTGCTCTGGCTGGCTGCCCTGAAGCCGACCACCATCGGCGTAACGGAATACCGCGACGATGTCCGGGAATATCTGGAAATCGCCGTGCTCTCCCTCACCCTGCGTCCGGATGCCAAGGCGGGACGGCTGGTAGAGCTGATCCACCGGGCTATTCCTTATCCGCTGCTGCTTGTGGCGGAGCAGTCGGATAACCTGACGCTGTCTTTGGCGCACAAGCGCTGGTCACAGGGTGAAGCTGGTAAGATGGTGCTTGACGATGCCGTCACTTTGTGTGATTTGGTGGAGCACGCCGCTACAGCGGCTTTTCTGGATAGTCTGTCCTTGGCCGTACAGCCGCGATCTCATCTCCTGGATCTCTATCAGGGCTGGATCAACTGCCTGGAAGCCTTTCAGGCCGCCCGAATCACGGGCCGGTTCGCGCCGTCAACCAGCAGCGAAGCGGCCACCGCCCGACGCGAGGCGCTCGCGGAACACGACCGTCTGGTGCGTCAGATTGCTGCCCTTCGCGCGCAAGCCGAAAAGGAACCGCAGATCAGCCGCCGCGTCGATCTGAACCTGGAGATCAAAAGACTGGAAGCCGAAATGGCTGAGGCGACAAAAAGGATGACGTGATGGTCTATTCAGATTGCTGAGGCGGAACGAAGAAAGGTCAATAATTGACCTTTTACGCAAAAAAACGATGGATGGTCTATTCAGATAGAAAACCGGAGATTCGCCAGATTGGATCTGGTGAATTGGGTGGACGTAGAATTCGCCACTCCCAATCTGGCCAGAGAAGCCTCCCAGGAGATTGACGATGAAGAAGTTTGAGCCCGAGGAAACAAAGTCTGCCGACATCCTGGCGGAGAACATAGAGCAGCTCAAGACCCTCTTCCCTGAAGCTGTCACCGAGGGAAAGATCGACATTGATGTCCTGAAGCAGCTCCTCGGCGGCGCGGTGGATGAGCGGGAGGAGAAATACGGCCTCAACTGGCACGGCAAGCGGCTCGCCCGCCAGCTCGCCCTCACCCCTTCGACCGGTACCCTCCGCCCCTGTCCCGAAGACAGCGTTGATTGGAACACGACCCAGAATCTCATGATCGAGGGCGACAACCTCGAAGTCCTCAAGCTCCTCCAGAAATCCTATGCAGGGAAGGTAAAGCTCATCTACATCGATCCACCTTACAATACCGGCGAGGATTTCGTCTATCCCGACGACTTTCAGGACAGTATCAAAAATTACCTTGAACTGACAGGACAAGTCGAGGGCGGCAGGAAGATCAGCTCCAACACCGAGGCCTCCGGCCGTTTTCACACCGACTGGCTCAACATGATGTATCCGCGGCTCAAACTGGCAAGAAATCTCCTTATAGAGGACGGAGCGCTTTTCGTTTCGATTGATGATGGCGAGGTTAACAATCTCCGAAGCATCATAGATGAAGTGTTTGGTCCGGAGAACTTCATTGCTCAGTTTGTCTGGGAAAAACGGACAACGAGAGAGAACCGCCGTGTTTTCTCGTTCAACCACGAATATGTGATGTGTGTTGCGAAAAGCAAAACTCAGTTTGAAAAAACCCGCAATCTACTACCTACTACCGAAGAAGTCCGCGAACGCTACTCGAACCCGGATAATGATCCGCGCGGATTGTGGCAGTCCGTTTCACTAAATGCTCAAGCGGGGCACGCTACTAAAGACCAGTTCTACTCCTTCACAACACCAGGAGGCCGCGTTTTGGAACCACCGCCAGGGCGTTGTTGGACGGTTACGAAACCAAAATTGGAAGAACTAATTTTGGATAACCGAGTCTGGTTCGGGGAAACGGGCAACAATGTTCCACGTCGCAAATTGTTTCTTGCAGAGGCGAAGGACGGACTCACACCACACACTCTCTGGACAGCGGCTGAGGTCGGGACAAACGACACAGCGAAGAAAGAACTCATCAACTTGTTTGACGGCGTCGAGGTTTTTGAGACTCCCAAGCCTACCTCATTGATCAAGAGAATAATTGAAATCACTACAGATGAGTCGGGGTTAGTTCTGGATTTTTTCGCAGGCACTGCGACGGCAGGAGAAGCGGTTTTTCACATTAATGGGACAAAAAAAAGTGGCCGCCGATTCATTCTAATTCAGCTTCCAGAACCAACTGATCGCAAAGACTACCCCACTATCTCCGATATTGCCAAAGATCGCCTGCGCCGGGCCGGGAACAAGATCCGGCAAGAGAACCCCATGTTTGCGGGAGACCTCGGTTTCCGCGTCTTCAAGCTCAACACAACCAACATCCGCACTTGGGATCCGGATCGGGAGAATCTTTCACAGACGCTCCTCGATTCCGTCGAACACCTGAAGAAAGACCGTTCGGAAGCGGATGTTCTCTATGAACTCCTCCTCAAGTTGGGTCTCGATCTCTGCGTCCCTATGGAACAAAAGACCATTGCCGGCAAGGCCGTCCACAGCATCGGTGCGGGAACGTTAATTGTCTGCCTTGCCCCACAGATAAGCCGTGAAGAGGTCGAGCCCTTAGCACTCGGCATCGTGGAGTGGCACAAGGCCCTGGCCCCGGCGGGTGAAAGCACAGTAGTATTTCGCGACGGCGCCTTCGCCGACGACGTGGCCAAGACAAACATCGCCGCCATCCTCCAGCAGCACGGCCTGGAAAACGTGAGGAGCCTATGAGTTCAAAACAGCAGTAAATATTATAGGATATCGATAACATGGATCTATTCAGTCAGGCATTCCCGAATTGTGACGCACTGCGTCACGAATTGATTTGGACCTACTACCGGCCTTTGCTAAACCGGACAAGGAAGACGGCGCTTAGCAAGAATTAGCAAAGCTAAAACTTCTCAACTAATTGATATTTATATTTACTTAATCATCTATGAAACTTCATTTCGAACCGAATCTGGACTTCCAGCTTGCCGCCATCGAGGCGGTCTGCGATCTCTTCAAGGGGCAGGAGATCTGCCGGACCGAGTTCACCGTCACCCGCGACCCGGCGGACATACAGACTCGAATGGGCTTTGCGGAAAACGACCTGGGCGTCGGCAACCGCATGACCCGGCTCGATGACGAACTGCTCAAAAATCTGAACGACATCCAACTCCGCAACGGTCTGCCTCCTTCCTCTACGCTCGCATCCGGCGATTTCACCGTGGAAATGGAGACCGGCACCGGTAAGACCTATGTCTATCTGCGTACGGTCTTTGAACTCAACCGGCGCTACGGTTTCACCAAATTCGTGGTTGTTGTACCATCCGTGGCCATCAAGGAGGGCGTGTACAAGTCGCTCCAGATCACGGAGGAGCATTTCCGCGCCCTTTACGCCAACACCCCCTTTGAATACTTCCTCTACGATTCATCCAAGCTGGGACAGGTCCGCAACTTCTCCACCAGCCCGCACATCCAGATCATGGTCGTGACCGTGGGGGCGATCAACAAGAAGGACGTCAACAACCTCTACAAGGACTCGGAGAAGACCGGCGGCGAAAAACCCATCGACCTGATCAAGGCCACGCGTCCCATCCTGATCGTGGACGAGCCGCAGAGCGTGGACGGTGGCCTGGAGGGACGGGGCAAGGAAGCGCTGGGGGCGATGAATCCGCTGTGTACCCTGCGCTATTCCGCGACGCACGCAGACAAACACCACATGCTCTACCGGCTGGACGCGGTGGACGCCTATGAGCGCAAGTTGGTCAAACAGATCGAAGTGGCCTCAGCCGCAATTGTCGGGGGCCACAACAAACCCTACGTGCGGCTTCTCGCAGTCAGCAACAGGCGCGGCGCCATCAGCGCCAGGGTGGAGTTGGACGTTGAGACGGCCGGCCGGGTCCAGCGGCGGGAGATAACCGTCCAGGACGGTGATCTCCTCGAACTGACGACGAATCGGGCCGTTTACCACGATTGCCGCGTGGGAGAAATCCGCGTCGAAAAGGGAAACGAGTTCATGGAGCTGCGTGTTCCCGGCGGCGAGCACTTTCTGCGGATCGGACAGGCTTTCGGCGATGTGGACGCGCTGGCGGTGCAGCGGGAAATGATCCGCCGGACCATCAAAGAGCATCTGGACAAGGAAAAACGACTGCGGCCCCAAGGGATCAAGGTCCTGAGCCTTTTCTTCATCGACGTGGTCGAAAAGTACCGCAAGTACGACGCCGGCGGCACCCCGGTCAAGGGTGATTACGCCCGCATCTTCGAGGAGGAATATCAACGGCTGGCAAAACATCCGGACTACCAAACGCTGTTTCAGGAAGTGGATCTTTCCGCAACGGTCGAGCAGGTGCACAACGGATATTTTTCCATAGACAGGAAGGGCGGCTGGACCGACACCTCGGAAAGCAACCAGGCCAACCGGGACAACGCGGAGCGGGCCTACAGCCTGATCATGCGGGAAAAGGAAAAGCTTCTCGGTTTCGAGACGCCATTGAAATTCATCTTTTCCCATTCCGCACTGAAAGAGGGCTGGGATAACCCCAACGTCTTCCAGATTTGCGCCCTGAGGGAGATGGGATCCGAGCGCGAACGGCGCCAGACCATCGGCCGAGGGCTCCGTCTCTGCGTGAACCAGAAAGGCGAACGGCTGCGGGGCTTTGAAACAAATACCCTCACGGTCATTGCCACCGAGGGGTATGAGCAGTTTGCCGAAAATCTCCAGAAGGAGATCGAAGCCGATACGGGCATCCGCTTCGGCATCGTGGAAGCGCACCAGTTCGCGGCGATTCCCGTGCTTGGAGACGACGGCAAGACCGCACCGCTGGGCGTCGAAAAATCCAAAGCGCTCTGGGATCACCTTCGCAGCAGCGGATATGTGGATGCCAAAGGAAAGGTTCAGGACTCCCTGAAGAAGGCGCTCAAGGACGGCACCCTGACGGTGCCGGAAACCTTCGCCGCTCAATTGCCGCAGATCAAAGACGTACTGCGCAAGCTGTCGGGCAAGCTGGAAATCAAGAATGCCGACGATCGGCAACAGGTGCGGACCCGCCAAGCGGTTCTGCACAGCGAAGAGTTCAAGGCATTGTGGAACCGGATCAAGCACAAGACCACCTACCGCGTGGCGTTCGACAATGAACGGCTGATCGATCAGTGTATCGCCGCCATCGATAACGCTCCGCCGATCGCCATGACCCGGCTGCAATGGCGCAAGGCCGATCTGGCCATCGGCCGGGCGGGGGTGGAGGTCAATCTGGCGCAGGAGTCCATGCCGGTGTATCTGGCCGAGCATGATATCATCCTGCCCGATCTGCTTACGGACCTGCAGGACAAGACCCAGCTCACCCGCCGCACCATTGCCCGCATCCTGACGGAGAGCGGAAGGCTCAACGACTTCAAGCGCAATCCCCAGCAGTTCATCGAACTGGTCGGCGAGGCGATCAACCGCGCAAAACGATTGGCTATTGTTGACGGAATCAAATACCAGCGAATGGGCGATGATTGCTATTATGCCCAGGAACTGTTCGAGCAGGAAGAATTGATGGGATACTTGAAGAACATGCTCACCGATACGCAGAAGTCGGTATTCGAGCATGTGGTGTACGATTCCATCACCGAGGCCAGCTTTGCCGCACAATTGGAGAACAACGAAGCGGTCAAGGTATACGCCAAGCTTCCCGGCTGGTTCAAGGTGCCGACGCCGCTGGGCACGTACAACCCCGACTGGGCGGTGCTGGTGGAGACGGATGGGACTGAGCGTCTTTACTTCGTTGTCGAAACGAAAAGCAGCTTGTTTACCGAAGACCTGCGCGACCGGGAGAGTGCAAAAATAACGTGCGGCGAAGCTCACTTCAAGGCGTTGGAAAGCGGAGACAATCCCGCCAGATTCGTAAAGGCGTCCACATTGGAGGATGTGCTGATATCGTCATGAATCAGGAGTAATCAAGATTCTATTCATAAGGTATAGTTTCTCAAAATGAAACCAGAACCTTTTATTAACCTAAATCGGCGATTTCGCGAGTTCACTCCTGATGAAGATCCTGAGAAGGCAGCGCTCGATAGCTATACCGCTTCTCTGGCAGGGCATGAGGCGGGTCTCGGTTGGGAAGATCTCCTTGAACGACGTCTCGTCGTGGTTTTGGGTGAAGCGGGTAGCGGGAAAACCTGGGAATTCAGAGAAAAAGCTAAAGCGCTTCAGTCCGAAGGCAAGACGGCTTTCTTTATCCCTCTCGACCAACTGATCCTTCAATCGCTTTCTGGAGTCTTATCCAAAGAAGAATATGATAGATTTCAAAGTTGGCTTCGAGGTAACGAACAAGCTACATTCTTCATAGATTCGGTTGATGAGGCCAAATATGAAAAACCGAGCGACTTCCTGACGGCTCTCGATCATTTCTGCAAAGATATCAGCGGAAATGCCTTTAGACGGATGCACATCCTGCTCAGTTCCCGCATCAGTGAATGGCGGCCCCAAGGTGATGCGCAGGAATTGATTATCAGGTTTCCGCAACCTCCGCCTCTGAAATCGAAAAATGAGGAACAAGACACCGACCATTCAGAGGATGCGGCCAAGAAACACGATGAGATTCTCGTAGTCCAAATCGAACCTCTGGATCGATCCCGTGTCACGCAATTCGTTCGTGAAAGGGGCATACCCGACCCGCCCTCATTTATACGAGCGTTGGATGAAAGTTACGCCTGGCCGTTCGCTGGAAGGCCGATTGACTAAATCCGTACGTCGCCCGTGTTATGTTCGCGGCGAGAAGAGGCGTACAAACCGAACTGAACCGTGAAATCCGTTGCCACGACAACCGGCCGGATATTTCGGCGCACCTTTTCCCTCCTCACAATACCGTACCGGGCCATCGTCTTAAAGGGTACAGATTTTCGAATCTCTTTCGGCCATTGGCATCCGCCGTTCCGTGATTATATTAGGGGCAATATTCTATCTGGGGATGAACCTTTTTAAGGAGGAGCTATGAAAACAATCGCCTTTGGCGTCATGCTGATGATCCTGGCGGCGGGGTGCCAGAATGCCTCGCTCAGTTCGCACCAGGAGGGAAAGACGGCTGCGGGCCGGGAGAAAACAGGAATGACCAAAACCGATTCCAAAAC
>Ga0163199_1002098_pt1 | contig 12319 bp, 9 predicted proteins | sample PL_2010_150m_FD_113537 | JGI IMG/M metagenome (GOLD analysis project Ga0163199, IMG submission 113537) | Freshwater microbial communities from Powell Lake, British Columbia, Canada to study Microbial Dark Matter (Phase II) - PL_2010_150m | ecosystem: Environmental > Aquatic > Freshwater > Lake ...
GGGTAATAATATGCGCCGTGCTTCCTATCGATGTCGTTGAGCACGACCCCAAGCACCCGCCCGCCGGAATTCCGCAGCTTGTTCAAGCCACGAACCACGATATCCCGGCGGGCCGCGCGAAATTTTGTGACGAAAATGATCCCCTGGCATTGCGGCAACAGCACCAGCGGGTCGCTGACTACATTGACCGGGGGCGAATCAATCAAGATCCGGTCATATCGCTTGGATGCCTCCTCGATAAGTTCGCGCATCCGTGGCGAACCGAGCAGTTCCGCCGGTTTCTTTGGAACGGCACCAACAACAACCACGTCGAGATTCTTTATGTTCGTTTTATGAATGATCTCCCCGACGGACAGACTGTTCGCGAGAAACGCACTAAGGCCCGCATCGGTTTCGATCAGATGACTCTTGTGAACGCCAGGCCGACGCAGGTCGGCGTCCACCAGTAGCGTTCGCAGGTTGGCCTGCGCAAACACAATGGCCAGATTCGAGGCCACGAAGGACTTGCCTTCGCCGGGTATGGAGCTGGTGACCATCAGCACTTTCGAGTCTTTCGCGCCAGGGATTAGCTCAAGCGTGGCGCGCAGGTTATGGAACGCCTCCGCCACCGCCGAGCTTGGATGAGAGTCGGCGTGGCTCGCCTTCAGCACTGTGTCCTTCGAGTCAATGTGTGGAATATCGGACAGCAATGTTGCCCCGAGGTGGGTCTGAATCTCCTCTTCCGACTTGAGTTTGTCGTCGTAATGGTGAGCCGCGTAGGCAAGCCCCAGACCGCCAAGCAACCCAAGGAAAATTGCATACATCAGGTTCTTGGTCTTGTCGGGTCTCACGGGCGCTTCCGGGACGCGAGCCGGGTCAACCATGCTGATGTTGTTTGTTTCGAGCTTGCCCGTGATGCCGGTTTCCTTGGTCCGATTGATCAGGCTGTCATACAACTGGCGATCCGATTCGGAGTTTCGTTTTAGAGCGCTATAGCTGATCATTTTCCGGGTGAGATCGAAGGCCTGTTGCTCGTGCTCGGTTAATGCTCGGGCCAGACTTTCCTCCTTGGCTTTCGCCATTAGATAACGCGTCTGGACTGCCTCCACGGCGTTGGCAGCAGCCTTATCGAGCTTGGCCTCCAGTTCTGTCAACTCCACCAAAGCCGCCGCCATCGCCGGATACTTGTCCCGGTAACGCACGCGCAGCGCTGCCATCGCCACCTGTTTCTGGGAAAACTGGGTATGCAACGCACTAACCTCGCCGTCGGCCGCAATGGTGGGAATGGATCCGGGTTTTTGTCCGGCGTCGAGCGAAGCCTTGATCTGGTTCCACTCGGTTTCCACGGACAGCCGGTCGGTCTTCGCCTTGATAAGCGCCCCGTTGATCTCCTTGAGCTTGTCGAGAACGATATTCTGGTTTTGCTCCAAAGAGACCGCGTGCGAGGTTTCAAGGTATTCCTGCACGGCCGTCTCCGACTTCTCCAGCTTCTTTCGATACTCGACGGATTGCTCACCCAGCCAGCGAGTCGCGTCCAAGGTTGTTTGAAGTTTGCGTTCCAGATTCTGCTTGATGAATTCCTGGACAACGCCATTGGCAACAAGTGCTGTGATCTTGGGAACAGGGTGGGCCACGGTGATATCGATCAAGCGCGTAGATTGCACCTGTTTAATGGTCAGACACCCCTGTAGCACCCCCGCAAAATCCGCGTCAGCCGTCGCACCGGGCAGGAAGTCCGGGTTCTTGCCCAATTCCAGCGCCTTGGCCACGCGCTCGGCCAAAGAGCGGCTCTGAAGGATATTGACCTGCGTGTTCAGGTAGGCGGCGTCGCTGGCATAGGATTGGACATCCTCGATATTGAGGATTTTCACCCGGTCTGCATCCACCTGTATCCGCGCCGAGGTCTCGTAGATGGGTATCTGGCGGCTGTTGTAGATGTAGGTGAGCGTCACAGCGACCACCAGCGTCGTCGCGACGATCCATTTCCTCTCCCAGAAGATGTGGACGTAATCGCGCCAGTGAATCCGGCGCTCCGGAATCTGGTCGTAGTCAGAGGTTTCGAGTGAATACGGGTCCATGAAAACCTTAAAAAAACGATTCCGGCACGGACACGATGTCCCCCGGCTTCAACTCGATGTCCTTGCTCTTGTCGCCGCTCTGCATGATAGCGGGAACATTGACGCGCAGAATTTGCTGCTCCTTGCCTTTTTCGCTCCGCACGACCGTAATCCGATTGCTCGCGCCTGTTGAGGTGAACCCACCGGCCTTGGCGATTAGCTGCAGGACCGTAAAGGATCCGTCCTCAGGTATTTCGTAAGAACCGGGAGACCGCACTTGTCCCAGCAGCAGGACCGTCTTCTTGACCTTGATGGTCTCGATGGTGATGGTCACGCTCGGATTGACGAGATAATCCTTGTCCAAGAGAGCGATGATTTTCTTTTCCGCCTCGGCCAAGGTCAACCCGATCAATTCCACCGTTCCGAGGATCGGATAGCGGATGCTGCCCTGAACCGAAACTTGGGCCGTCAGTGTCAAATCCGGCTCCTGATAAACGGAAATCTTCAGCGCGTCGTAAGGTTGTATGCGATGCTCTTCGGAGTCCGGGCGGCGATCTTTGGGTTGAACGTCCGGGGATTCCGGCACAGTTGCCGGCTTCGCCGAAGTTGTTGAAGCGGGCGCCTGCGAATCGGCCGCGGAACCTGTGCAGCACGCGGCATCAACCCAAATCGCCATCACAAACATCACGAGGCATGGTGTGAAACGCCACCCCCCACCCATCTTCCCCAACTGGTTTTCCAAACAACGAAAACAGTCTGTCATCTTTTTATCCAATGTGATCGGGGAACAAGCACTAGAACCTGACCGACGAATAAATGCTGACTTGGTTGTCGTAGAAGGGGAGACCCACCATTGTCGAATTATGGTTTTGATACCGATACGTCAGACCCGTCGTCCACCATTTCCGGATGGAGTAATCAACACCAGCCTGCGCTTCCAGATGGTCGTCGTTACGGGTTTGTCCTGCGATTGATTGTTGATATTCATCCCGCTCATACCCTCCACCCGCATATACCGTAATCTTATCGTGCCAGAGTTTTTCGTTCACACGGATGTTTGCGCGGGTGGCTGTATAGTAATTGCTCACAAGACTCGGCGACGGGTTAATGGTATGGGAGATGTCCACATCAAGCGAACAGTGCTGGGTCAACTGCGCACTTAATCCAACGTTAGCCGCGGGCGCGTCGGAGCTGCCAAAGCCTTGATCGTAAGCCCAATGCTGATACCCAACCGTGGCCTTCCCTGTAAGTTTGCCGGTCATGCGCCACCGCGCACCAACGTTTAATTGCTCATAAACTCCGCTGGCGCCGGAATTGACATTCATCATTCCGCCGTCAAACTCTGCCAGAAGGTCGGTCTTGGGGGTCAGGTGGTAGTAGAAGGTCGCCCCTAGCTCGAAACGCTGATTGTTGATAAGACCGGTGGTCACGTAATCATTGAGTTCCTGCCGGTAATGCCCGCCCAACGAGGTCTTGGGGCTGAGTTCGTATTCCGCTTCCAAAAAGGTGTTATTACGGTCCACGGTGACACGTTGGCCGATTTGGAACGCGCCCTCGGTGTTATGTTGATAGTCATGCTTAAGGTTCAGGCTGAGTTGATTGAACGTAAACGTTCCATCCAACGCCACGGCATGGTTGACCGTGTCCTGGTTGCTCAAGCGAAAGAACCGCTGGATGTCGGCGGTGTAATCGAGAGCGACTTTTTTATTTCTGCCCTCACCGTAAACAAACTGCACACCGGGGTCAACTGACGCGTAGAAGTCGCCTTGTCTGGAACCATTCTGAATGAAAACGTTGTCGTCATAGGTGAAACCCGCTTTCAAGTGCGGATGAACCGTGACGCGGCCGAGTTTGAGAGGATTTTCATCCATCAGTCCCGGGGTAAATCCCGGCAACGGAGATTTCAACGCCTCCGCTGGTTCCGCTGCCTCCTGTGACACCTTGGCTGGTTCCGCCGCTTGGGACACGTTGGCCGGTTCCGCGGCGGTGCAAACGGCCTGCAACGCCACCGACACTATCATCGGCAGCACGAATATCAGTTTAGAAGACCGCTTAGAGTTTAGGTAGTTCATGCTTATTCCCTGATAATCTGATCTTCACCATGTTTTCCCCGCGTTCTTACTCCCTCAAAATATTTGCTACGGATTTGAGACGCTTACTTCGCTCGCTGTTGAAGGCCCCACTATCACGACAACCGGCTGCCCACCTGCCTGGCTGGCAACCGCTTGCATCAATTGATCCAAGTCAATCGGACCCTGCTGGTTGAGCACGATGGATGCAATGCCTGAACTGGTTTCAGTCTGCTGAAACTGATTGAAGGCGGTGGCCAGACTGTCGTTAGTTGGAGCCGTCGCAGGCGGACCGGTAACGGTCACCTGTCCCGTTGGCGCAACCGTGCCGGTTATCTGCTGTCCCTGCGCAACCGTGATAAGTTGCCCGCCCACCAGAAACGTCACAGGCCCTCCTTCAACGCATCGCACCACGAGCTGGTTTCCAACAAGACTGATGACGAGACTCGTGCCCTTGACATCAACCGGGCCATGGGGAGTGTTGATCCTGAACGTGGAACCGCCCACTTGCTTGCTAGCCATGACCAACGCCTCGCCACGTTCCAACGTCATTTCCGAATGACGAATCGCCGGCGCGCCAGAGGTCAGCGGTCCCGGTCCCTGGATGTCTTGCGAGAGTCTGCTGAAACGCAGGAGTGAACCGGAAGCAAGCCGGACAATCGAACCCGTCGTAAGCACCAAGTCCACCGAGCTCTGTGTTGCCGTGCGCACGGAAGTCGTCTCAGACAACGCCATGCCCACGCGAACGGCCTGCCATTTTGTTTCACCTGCAAGTTGGTATTCAGCGGAGCCGGATACTGCCGACACCACAGCCCGTCCGTCGCGAGGCGCGGCGTGCAATCCCTGAAGAGCAAAAAACAACATCGCAAAGATAACACTGCCCGCCACCTGACTTCGTCTTAATTTTATGCTCATAGTCATCTCCTGTTTCTAACGCACAACACTGACTCGCGCGCCCTTTCTACATTCGCCCATTCCTTTTAGCAAGCAAAATTAGCAAGCAAAACAAAGCCAGGCCCCCGCCCCGCGCGACCGGCAACAACAACAACGCCACGACAGCAGCAGCGTGAAATCTTTGACAACCCAGCGCGCCAAGTTCAGACTGCGCGCGTTCAGAACACGGTAACACTACTTTTGAGGCAACCGGAGCCTTCCGGTCCCTCTATTTGGGTAACAGTGACTTTTGAGGCGCGACGCGGCGACGGTGTCAGGCTAGGATGCAGGGAACACGATGGCCTCGGAACGAACATTCGGCACGATTCTGCGGAACCGCGATTTTCTGAAGCTCTACGTCGGGCAACTCGGCTCTGGCGTCGGCGACCGGCTGCATCAGATGGCGCTGCTCGGCGTCGTTCTCCAGGTGCATGGCATCGCGAACGTGACGGAAACGGCGCGGCTGGTTTTCTTCGGCATGCTGCCGGTGCTGTTGTTCAGCGTGTTGGCGGTGGCGTGGACGGACCGTTGGAGCCGCAAGCTGACGATGGTGGCGGCGGATTTGCTGCGCGCGGGTTTCGCGTTTGCAATTCCGTTGATCCGCCACTTCGATCCGTCGGTGCAGGCGCTCTACGGCGTGGTGTTTGTGATGGGCACGCTGGCGACGTTTCACGGGCCGGCGCGGTTGGCGGCGATGCCGCGGATCGCCGAGCCGCGGCTGTTGATGGCGGCAAACTCGCTTTCCAACTCCAGCGGCGCTGTCGCCGGCCTGTTGGCGATCCCGGTGGCGGGCTGGGCCGTGCAGGCGTTCGGCCCCAATCCGTGCTTCGTGATTGACGGCTTCACGTTTCTGTTCAGCGGCGTGCTGATCGCGCTGATCTCGCGGAGCCTGAAGCCTGAAAAAGGTGTGGCGCAAGCTTCCAGCTTGCGAACCGACGAGGAGCGCAAGCTGGAAGCTTGCGCCACACCGGGCCATTCTACACTGGCAGATGTGAAAGCTGGCTTGGCCTACACGGTGGCGCATCGCGAGGCGCTGCCGCTGGTGCTGTCGGGCGGAGTGTTCGCGCTGGTGAGCGGGCTGTTGCTGGTGGAGGTGCTGGCGTTTGCGACGGCGCGGTTGCGGCTGGCGGAACTCGGCGTGGGATTGCTGATCAGCGCCGGCGGACTTGGAATGGCGGCGGGGCTGGTTCTGGTGAGCCAAACGCAACGGTTGCGCGAGATGGCGACGCTGCCTTATCTGGCGTTGGTCGCGATGGGCGGTTGCATCGCGGCGGTGGCGCTGTCGCTGTCGCCGTGGCTGGTGGCGCTGGCGATGATCGGTGTGGGCGCGACGGCCGGGATGGCGTCGGTGCCGGCGGACACGCGGTTGCAAGAGATCGTGCCGGACGCGCGCCGTGGCGGCGTGTTCAGCGTGAAGCAACTGCTGGCGGCGATGGCGTTCCTGTTCGCCCTGTGGCTGCAGTTCGGCACAAACCTTCTGCGCGAACTCCCCCCCTCGGGTGTTCTGGCCGGACTGGGCGCGCTGTGTGCCGCGGGCGGCGCCGCGCTCTATTTGTTGCATCGCGCCGCCGCGCGACACCCATCGGCTTAAAGCGATTCCTTCAGTTTCTTCCTCGCGTCGGCCATCGTTTCCTTGCCGGCTTCGATGGCGGCGTCGAACTGTTCCTTCTTCTCTTTGAGGGCTTTCTTGCCCTTCTCGAGCACGTCGTCCACGATCTCTTCCGCCTCGTCCTTCAGTTCGTCCGCTTTCTTGGCCAGCAGCTTGCGCGTTTCCTTGCCGGACTGCGGCGCATAAAGCAATGCCACACCGGCGCCCACGACGATGCCTGCCATGAAGGCCACCAGCACGCCGCCCACGTTACCGTTTCCGTTGTCTGCCATAATCAGTTCTCCTTTTCGTTTGAAACCTCTTGAGTTGCCGCGCCGCCTTCGGGCCGGCGCACGAAGAATTGCAGGAAGCCGAGCATTCCCTGGAAGAACGCCCGCGCGTTGGTGAAGCTGCTCGTCACGCCGTTGTGCACGGTGCTCCGCACAAACTCCGCCGTCGTCTCCGCCTTGTCCACCCAGCCGCGCACGTCCTTGACGATCGTGCCCATGGTGTCCATCTGGTTGCGCGCCGAACTGGAAAGCTTGTGCAGTTCGCCGAGCAGTTGCTCGCCTTTCTGGGACAGGATGCGCATGTCGGTGGCGATCGAGTCCAGCTTGGCGTCCATTTTCTCCAGCAACTGCCAGACCCTGGTCGCGGCGACGGCCGCCACGACGGTCCAGAGGACGAGAACGCAAGCGATCACCACGACTGCGATAGCTGCGTAAGTGGGCATAAGTTTTAGTGAACCTCCTCTTAATTCTGGATTACGCTACCAGACCGGCCGAATCTGTGCAAGCCCGACTCTGGATTTTGTAGAAAAGCAGACGCCGGAGAAGACGATCACTGCGGCGCGGCGGGAACTGTCGGAAATCCGCGAGGGCATCTCCGGCTGATGGATGACTTCTGCAGACGCAAGCGAACCAAACTCGGCGTCAAAACGGCTACACTTTAACGACTTTACCGGTGCGCGCCGACTCGTAGCACGCGGCAAGCACTTTCTGGCTTTGCATGCCGATGGCGGCGTTGTTCGACGGCTCGCGTTTCTCCAGAATGGCCGCGGAGAATTCCTCGATCTCGGCGCGGTAGGTGTTGAACGGCGGCGGGGCGATGATCATGCCGCCGTCAGCCCCGCGCGCCTGCTGCGCGTCGTAGCCGGCGGCGCCTTCTTTCAGGAACGCCACCATTTCACCCACAGCGCCTTGGCCGATGGTGCCTTTGGCGAGAATGCTGCCGAGCGAGCCGTAGAGTTCGAGCCGGTTCTGGCTTGCCTCATCGGGCATGCAGAAGAACGTGTCCACCACGCCAAGCGCGCCATTCTCGAAGAAGAGCGACGCGACGGCACTGTCTTCGCTGGCGTAGCTCTGTACGGTGCGGTTGGTGAAGCAACTCACCGCGCGCACGTTGCCGAAGAACATCTCCAGCAAGTCAATGCAGTGGCCGCCCATGTCCATCAAGGAGCCGCCGCCGCCCGTCGCCGGATCCTGCCGCCACGCGCCGGGCATCGGCGGATACCAGCAAGAAAGCTGGGCACGGCCGAAGACGGGTTTACCGAGCCTGCCGTCGCGAATGAGCTTCAACGCCGCCTGGTGCTGGGCAAGGAAACGCATCAGGAACGCCGTGCCAAATCGCACGCCGGCTTTGTGGCAGGCGGCGATCATCGCCTCGGCATCGGCGACGGTCATCCCGAGCGGCTTCTCGCTCAAGACATGCTTGCCGGCCTTGGCGCACGCGTCAGCTTGCTCGCGATGTGCGTTCGGCGGCGAGGCGATGTAAACGGCCTCGATGCCACTGGCAAGCAATTCGTCCACGCTGCCAACGGCGCGCGCCCTGAATTGCTTCGCGACGGCCTGGTTGGCTTCGGCATTCGGATCGAACACCGCGACCAACTCGGCGTTTGACGCCGGCACGATGCCCTCTGGAATGGTCCGCCGGCGGGCGATGCCGCCGGAACCAATGACTCCCCATTTGATTTTTCGGCTCATGGCAGGATTCCCTATTTCGCGAATGCGCGGATGACTTTCTTCAACGCCGCGCCGATCTGCTCGCAATGATGCGGCTCGAACGTCGGGTAGGCGAAGCAGGTGAACGTATGGCTCTGGTGCCAGATGGCATTGGGCACATTCACCTTCGAGTAATCCACGCTCGCGGGGTTGGTGTATTCCTTTGATTTGAACGGGAAGCCGGAGCGACCGAAGGCGTTCCGGGCCGTGTAAGCATTCTCCGTGTGGCACTGCGGCCAGAACACCCGCCAGCACGGCGCGCCCTCGGCGCCAGCGGCCTTCACGAACTCGTTGATGTCGCAGCGCATCTTCTCGACATCGAGCGAAAAGGCCATGACGAACCAGCCGTTCTGGCGCTCGGGCGTGTCAATCGGCCGGAACTTCACCAACGGCTCGTCCACGAGCGCGTCCATGATGATGTGCGCGTTGCGGCGGCGGCGCGGCATGTTCCAGGTTTCCATCCGATCCAGTTCGGCGAGGCCGATGGCGGATTGCATTTCGGTCATGCGGTAGTTCCAACCGACCATGTTGTGGATGTAAGAGAGTTTCTGCTCCAGTTCCAGCAGGTTGAGCCGGTCTTTTACGTCGTAGCCGTGGTCGCGGAAGCTGCGAGCGAGCCACGCAAGGTCCTCGTTGTCGGTGGTGACCATGCCGCCTTCGCCGCCGGTGGTGAATGTCTTGCTCTGGCAGAAGCTGCAACCGGCGATGTCGCTATGCGTGCCGGTTTTCTTGCCCTTATAAACGCCGCCGAACGCCTCGGCGTTGTCCTCGACGACGAAGATTTTGTGCTTCTTCGCGAAGGCTCGAACCTTGTCCATGTCGGCGACGTTGCCGTAGAGGTGGACGGGCATGATGGCCTTCGTGCGCTCGTTGACGAGCTTCTCGGCTGACTCGATGCTGATGCAATGGTCGTCGAGGTTCACGTCGGCGAAGCGCGGGACGGCGCCGGCCTGGACGATCGAGAAGCCCGACGCGATGAACGTGTAGCTCGGCACGATGACCTCGTCGCCGGGACCGATGCCGAGCGCGGTGAGGCCGACGTGGAGCGCGGAGGTGCCGTTGGTGGTGCTGATGGCAAACTTGCTGCCCTGCCACTCGGCGAATCGCTTCTCGAACTCCATGCCCTTGCGGCCGGTCCAATAGTTGACCTTGCCGGAACGCAGCACGGCCTCGACGGACTTGATGGCGTTCTCGTCGAACGTGGGCCAGTGGGGGAGTTTGTCCTTGACGGCGGGCGTGCCGCCCTTGATGGCGAGTGTGTCGGTGCTCATAGTGTCTTCTCCTGGGTTGTGTTGGTCTGCCAAAAATCAGTCGGTGCGAATCTCAGCTTCGCCGAAAGATTTAGCCGAGCCGCTGGTTTTTAGCTACCCGCTTTACCACCGGTTCTGATACTTTTCTGACACGCGGCTGCCGCGGCAGATGAAACTCATCTTTCAAACACTGACCACCGGCTCGGAAGAAGGGTTTGCGTTCAAATCCATCCGCACCCGCCATTTCGAGTGCCCCTGGCATTTCCACCCGGAATACGAACTGATCCTCACGCTGCACTGTCCCGGCTACCGCATGGTGGGCGATAACATCACGCTCCTGCGCCGCGGCGACCTTGTGCTCGTCGGCGCGCGCCTGCCGCACATCTGGCAACGCGACTCGCACAGCGGCGCGGCCCCCGCGCACATCCTGCTGGCGCAGTTTGAGGAGAACTTTCTCGGCGACGCCTGCATGAAGCTGCCCGCGATGGCCGCCGTCCGACAGCTTTTCCGCCGCGCCGCCGTGGGGTTGCAATTCACGGGCCGCACGCGCGACCGCGTGGACGGCTTGATGCACGCGATGGCGCATACCAGCGGCCTGCGCCGGCTCGTTTTGTTCCTGACCGCGCTCGAAGCGATGGCCACCTCGCACGAAGTCCGTTCCATCGCCAGCGCCGGCTTCACCGCCGAACTCAACCCATTCAACCAGGAACGCATGGCCGGGCTGCTGAAGTTCATCAACGAGCGCATTGACCAGCCGATCCGCTTGAGCGAAGTCGCGCGGATGGCCCACATGAGCGAGGGAGCCTTCAGCCGCTTCTTCCAGAGACACACCGCGCGGACCTTCCCGGCGTTTGTGAACGAACTGCGCGTCGGCCGCGCTTGCAGGTTGCTGGCGGAGACCGAGCAGAGCATCACCGACATCTCGATGACCTGCGGTTTCGCCAATCTCTCGAACTTCAACCGCCAGTTCCTGCGGCTGAAGCACGCGACGCCGAGCGGATTCCGGCAGCGGATCAATCCGACGAACCCTGCGATGTGAGAATCATTGCGGTTTTGTGCCGCAGCGGTCAGCCCATTGCTGCCATTTGGAAGCGAGGTCCTTCACAACATCAGGGAACTTCGCGGCGAGGTTGGTGGTCTCGGTGCCGTCGCGGGCGAGGTCGTAGAGTTCCCACGGCGATTTCTCGTCCTTCGAGATGATCTTCCAATCGCCAACGCGGAAGACACGGTGCAGCGGGACGCGCCACGCGAGGAAATCGCGCGCGCCAAGCGGTTCGCCGCGGAAGACGGGCGCGAGGCTGCGGCCATCGAGCGCGAGCGGCTTGCGGCCGTTGAACGCCGTGGGGTATTTCGCGCCGGCCAGTTCGAGGAACGTCGGCATCAGGTCAATGAAATGGCCGGCGTCACTCACAATCCTGCCGCGCGCGGCAATGCCCGCGGGCCAGTGCGCGATGAGCGGCGTGCGGATGCCACCCTCGTAACCGGTGAGCTTGGTGCTGCGGAACGGCGTGTTGCTTGTGAGCGCCCACGCGAGGCCGTAGGCGGCGAAGGTGTCGGCCGGGCCGGGCAGGACATCCGGCCCGCTGGCGACGCGCATCGGTTTGCCATCGAGCCGCCACGAGCTTCTTGTCTTGAATCCAAAACCACCGATGCTTGGTTTCACGCCGCCGTCGGGCGCAGCGCCGTTGTCGGACATGAAAAGCACGAGCGTGTTCTCCAACTCGCCGCGCTCACGCAATGCATCGAGAATCCGGCCCGTGCCGCGGTCAATCGAAGCCACCTGCGCCGCATAAACCGCCATGCGCTCGGCCTGCCAGTCTTTGAACTTGTCCTCAGCCCACGCGTGGACGGTGGCCGGGCGTGGCGAGAGCGGCCACGCGGCGGGCACCAATCCATTCGCTTGCTGGAACCTCAACCGCTCCGCGCGCCACTCGTCCCAGCCCCGCTCGCGGTAACGGGCGCGGTGCGGCGCGATGTCCGCCTCGCGCGCGTGCAACGGCCAGTGCGGCGCGATGTGCGCGACGTAGAGAAAGAACGGTTTCTTCTTCGTTGCCGGTTTCGCCGCGCGGTCGTCGAGGAACTTCAGCGCGTGGTCGGTCAGCGCGTCGGTGAAATAGAAGTCGCCGGGCAGCTTGACGCGGCGCGTGTCGAGGTAGAACGGGTTGAGTCGCACCTCGTTGAAGTAACTGATCTTGCCCGCGCACATCGGGCCGAAGAAGCGATGGAAGCCGCGCTTGGCCGGCAGGTCGGGGTCCTGCCATTTGCCGACCATCATCGTGTGATAACCGGCGCGTTGCAGTGCCTCGCCCAGCGTGATGCTGTGCTTGTAATCCGTCGGCTGGTTCCAATGCGCGCCAGAGTGGCCGATGCGTTGCGCGTAAAGCCCGGTGAGCAGCGACGCGCGCGACGGCCCGCAGACGGCGTTGTTATAGAACTGCGTGAA
>Ga0163199_1002101_pt1 | contig 12314 bp, 9 predicted proteins | sample PL_2010_150m_FD_113537 | JGI IMG/M metagenome (GOLD analysis project Ga0163199, IMG submission 113537) | Freshwater microbial communities from Powell Lake, British Columbia, Canada to study Microbial Dark Matter (Phase II) - PL_2010_150m | ecosystem: Environmental > Aquatic > Freshwater > Lake ...
GATTTGTAATGCGACGGTCGAGGGTTCGATTCCTTTACCCGGCACCATTTCCCCGTGGCACTTGCGCTCGCGCCGTACCCCCACCAGGGACTAGCGGTACACCAGCACCGGCAGCTTGCAGTGCGTGAGCACCTTGTTGGTTTCGCTGCCGATCAGCAGACCGGCAATGCCGCTGCGGCCATGAGACGCCATGAAAATGAGATCGCATTTAGCGTCGTTCGCGGCCTTGATGATTGCCTGATAGGGCGAATCTCCGCTGGCGTAGTGCCCGACGCATTCGACGCCGCCGACAGTCGCCAGTTTCTTCACCTGCGCCAGGTATTTTTCCGCGGCTTTCTTGATCTGCGTCTCATACACGGAGAGCGTGACGAAATTCGCCGGCATGTAGTCACCGGCGATATTGGGATGATATTCGGGCGCCGCGTAGAACGCGGTGATGCGCGCCCCGTGGACTTTGGCGAAGCGGATCGCGCTCTTCGCGGCGCGCAGGGATAAGGTCGACCCATCGGTCGGGAACAGGATGTGCTTGAACATGTCGGAATCCTTTCGTTTTGTGAAAACGCCGCAATAATACCGGTTGCACCGCGTCGGCGTGTCAGGCAGCGGCGAGCTTTCCCCACGCGATCCCGGACTGCACCTGCGGCCTCGCTCTGCCTCCGCCGTTTTCGACACCGCTTGCTTTCGGGATGGATTCTCGAGTTGGCGCGAAGCCGGCGCGGTCGCACGCCGCCGGATCGATCACGCGGCGCAGGGCGTCGGCGTCGATAATGTCGATACTCCTCTGCTGGACCTGGATGAAGCCTGCGGTATTCAACGCCGAAAGCGCCCGGCTCACCGTTTCGAGCTTCAATCCGAGGTAACTGCCGATGTCCTGCCGCGTCATGCGCAGATTGAACGAACAAGGCGAATAGCCCAACGCGCCGAGCCGCGCCGACAGGTTGAGCAGGAACGCCGCCACCCGCCCTTCCGCGCCGAGCGTGCCCAGGGTCCACGCCATGTTCTGCACCCGCACCAACTCCCGGCTGAGTATGCGGTAGATCAACGCCTCCAGGCGGGGAGATTGGTACACCAGGCGCGCCATGCGTGCGAGCGGCAGGATTACCACTTCGCTGGTATCGAGAGAAATCGCGCTCGACCGGTAGTGGCCGCTGTCGATCCCGTCGGCCCCCATCAGGTCTCCGCACATCGGGAAGCCCAGCACCTGCTCGCTTCCGGACAGGTCGGTGTAGACGGTCTTGAAGCAGCCGGAACGCGCAACATAAAGGGAATGGAATTTGTCACCGGCATGCACCAGCGCCTCGCCTTCGTGCACCCGGCGCAGGGCGAATGCGGTACGAACCTGCCAGGTTTCGCCGGGTTCGTCGATATGCAGCAATCGCGTCAGTTCGCGCACGGAAAAACTGGCGCCCTCATGTTCGCGCTTGCATGGCGTCTCGTCGTCGGCGTTGCCAAAATCGAGCGCGTCATAGTAAGACATTGCGGCGGTCATCTTTTGCTCCATGGTCTATGTGCGTGAGTCCGGCTACACCTTTGGCCCCGGGCCGGTGCCGTCCCGGTGGTCGGCCCACCTCTGGACGATCTCCCGTACCAGCGGAAATTCGGACGACTTGTCGAGAAAGAATTCGGCGCCGGCATCGATGCAGGCGCGGCGGTGCTGATCGGTGGCGTAATTGGTGAGCACTGCCACATGCATTGCCGGGGCGGATGGACGCACAGCCCTGAGCACATCGAGGCCGCTTCCGTCTTCGAGTTGAAGATCGAGGATCACCGCGCCCGGATGGGTCGAGCGTATGCCCTCGATCGCGCCCCCGACTGTGCCTGCTTCGCCCACCAGTTCTGCGCCCGCGATGCCCCTGATCGTTGCCGCCAGGCGCGCGCGAATCGCCAGTGAATCTTCCACCAGAAATACCATGAGCGTTACCCCCTGCGGCGCCAAATGCATTCCTACCGCCAGATCTACTTGTTGCTCCAAGTATGGAACGGGGTGCGCGCCATCCGCCATAGGCACGCTCTGAAACAAGGGGTCAGCACTTACGCAAGCGCAGTAGGGCGATGCCTACAGCCTGGGACCAGGCCGGGGATGCTAGGTGTCTTGTGCGTCGCCCAGCTTGTGCGCCATGGCGTAGCGCACCAGGTCGGCGACGCTGTCCATGCGCATTTTTTCGAGGATCCGCGCCTTGTGCGTGCTGACGGTCTTTCCGCTCAGATGAAGTCGGGCGGCGATGTCGGACACCGTGGCTCCGGCCACCAGCATGCCGAATACCTCAAATTCGCGGTCCGACAAGGCCTGGTGCGGCAGGCTGTCGGCCTGCGGCCTGAGTGTGAGCGCAAGCTGTTCGGCAACCCCGGGGCTGATGTACAGGCCGCCATTGGCAACTTTGCCGATCGCCGCCACCAGAAGCGCCGAAGCGCTTTCCTTGGTCACGTAGCCTGAAGCACCGGCGCGGATCGCGCGCACCGCATATTGCTCCTCCTGGTGCATCGACAGCACCAGCACCGCGACTTCCGGGCGTGCGGCTTTCACCCACTTGATCAACTCTATGCCGCTTTTACCCGGCATCGACATGTCGAGCAGCAGCCGTTCGAACCCGCCCGCGCGCACCTGTGCCATGACCTCGTCGCCGTTCACCGCTTCGCCCGCCACTTCGATTTCCGCCGCGCCCTGAAGGATGCGGCGCAGGCCGTCGCGCACGATCGCGTGGTCATCGGCGATCAGGATGCGCGTCATGCCTCGGTCTCCTGTTCTTCGGCAGCCGCAAGCGGCACGCGCGCGCGCACTTCGCTGCCATGACCCGGTTTGCCGGTGATCGCGACAGTGCCGCCGAGCAAGGACACGCGCTCGCGGATGCCCCGCAGCCCGAAGGTGCCATGCTTGTGCTGATCGGCCGCCTCTATTCCGCGGCCATTGTCGCGCACCGTAAGTTCAACCCAGTCTTCGTTCTGCTCCAGACGGATCTCGGCGCTGGTGGCCTTGGCGTATTTTGCAATGTTGGTAAGCGATTCCTGTGTGATGCGGTACAGGGCGGAGGCGATCGGTTCGCGCACCTGCGCCACGGCCTCGTCGATAACGAGGTCGGTCGCGATGCCTGTGTGCCTGGAAAAATTCTGCGTCAACCAGTCGAGCGCGGCAGCGAGGCCGAGGTCGTCCAGCATCAGCGGACGCAGATCGGAGGCAATGCGGCGCGTGGCGGCGATGGTGTCGTCGAGCAGCGCGTGCATCGCCAGCGCGCGCTGCCCCAGGTCGGGCTGGCCCGCGGGCAGCGCGGAACGCAGCGACTCCAGATCCATTTTGAGCGCGGTCAGCGACTGGCCGAGCTCGTCGTGCAACTCGCGCGCAGTGCGGCGCCGCTCGGCTTCGAGCGCCTCGTTGGCTGCACGGGACAGGCCCCGCAGTTCCTGCTGCGAGCGCCTGAGTTCCTGTTCCGCGCGCCTGCGCTCAGTGATGTCGCGATGAAATGCGAGGATGTACATTTTTCCGTCGATATCGATACCGGAGGTGGCCACGTCCAGCGGCAATACGTGGCCGTCCCGATGAAAATGCTCTACTTCGAACCCGATTGTTTCACCCTGCAATATGCGCCCGATTCTCCCGGATGCGAGATTCAGGGTTTCCGGCGTATCCAGCTGGCTCAGATTCATGCCCAGGAGCGCTTCCGTGGTGTAGCCGTGCATGCGCGCAAACGAGCGGTTGACATCAACGATATTACCCGCCGCATCCAGCAGCAGAATACCATCCATGGCCTGACTGAACAGGGTCCGGTAGCGCCGCTCGTTCTCGCGCAGCTTCGCCTCCGCCTGCATGCGTTCGGTGACGTCGCGCAGAATCACGATAAAGTGCTCCACGTCGTGGAGCCGCACCCGGGAAATCGACGCGTCGACCGGGAACTCCCGGCCATCCGCTCGTTTCCCGGTCAGTGCCAGGTGCTCGCCCGTCGCTTGTGCTTGCGCATTGCGCCCGTCGCCCCCGGCGGCAGCTGGTAGCGTCGGTGTCAACCCTGGCCCTGGAACGAAGCGGCTGAGTTCGACGCCGAGCGTGTCCACGTTCGCGCAACCGAAAATCTGTTCCGCGGCCGCGTTGAACAAAACGATGCGCCCATTGGCGTCGACGATGATGATGGCGTCCATTGCCGACTGGATGATTGCCTGCAGCCGCTGTTCCGACTCGATCACCGCAGCCTTGAGTTCCTCGTCGATGCGCAGCTGGCGCGCGAGCCACAGGGTGATCACGCCGAACAGCATCGCTGCGATCCCTGCGATCGAGCCGAACAGCCAGGCGCTGCGCCACCACGTCTGCAGAATGAATTTCATGGACGAACTCACGCTGATGACCAGCGGGTAGCTCCCGATCGAATAGATCGCGCTCACCCGCTCGCCCGCGTCCGCGGCGCCGGCCTGGTGAATCAATCGCCGCCCGCCCTGCGCGCCCTGGGCAAACAGCTCGGAATCCGTATGGTCGGCGGACGCGGCGGCGATCGATGTGGGGTATCCGGTGAGAAGTACCCCGTCGTGGCGCAGGAGGCGCACCATGCCATCCGGCCCGAGCTCCTGCAGACCAAGTGGCCATAGAAAGTACGCTGGATCGACAAACGCCGTGATGACGCCGAAAAAGCGCCCTTCTTCGTCAGTGAGTCTTCGGCTGACGCCAATACCCCGCCCGCCGCCGAATTTGTCGTTTCCCGGCCGCGAGGGTTCGAACCGCGGAGCCCGGTTATCAGGCTGCGAGCGGAATGAATCGCTGACGCCGTAGTTCGCCTGCGGTGGCGGATAAGCCGCGGTATCGATCAGCGGCGCGCCCGCGGAATCGGTCAGGCGCAGCGCGCGCACATAGGATGTGGCGGCGATGGTTTCTTTCAAATGCAGGTGCAGCGCTTCACTCGGGACCAGCCGCCCCTGCATTGTTGAGCGCCGCGCGTCTTCGGCAGTGGCGGAGAGGACGGCGTCGACCGCGTGGGTCGATCGCAGCGTTTGCTCCCCCAGAATTTGCGCCACGTCAAGCAGATGGCCTTCGGCGCGCTGGATCACGTCCTCGTGCATGCGCCACAGACTGAGCGCAGTGCCGGCTATGACCGCCATCACCGCCAGGGCGCCCAGGCCGAGCACCAGATGGCGCAGCCGCCGCGCATGCATAGGACGCGGCTTTGCAGCGCCTGCGTGCCAATCCGGTTGGACCGAATGTTGCCGCAAACTGCTCCCCTTCAAGCTGCTCCCGTTATTACGTCGTCAGTATAAGAGAGAAAGGCCTGTGACTACCCGGATTTATGCCAAACCAGGCTGAATCGGACTGCACGGCGCGCCCGGTCGCTGCCGCAGGGGGGGCGCCGGCCGGGAAAAGTTCCCGCATATTTCGGTTTCGATACGAAAAAGGCGCTTTTCACCCTGCTACGCCAAGAGTAGAATCACGCGGTCCTGGGCGACCCCATTTCCGTTCCAATCCTGGCGGGCATGGCCGGCGCCAGGGAGGAGCAGATTGATTGAAGCCGACTGATATTGGCGCACCGGATTACTTCCATAAAGTTGTCGACTGTCAATGGGCCTGCCCCGCCCATACCCCCGTCCCCGAATATATCCGCTTGATCGCGGCAGGCCGCTACGATGACGCCTACATGGTCAACTGGAAGTCGAACGTCTTTCCTGGAATTCTCGGCCGCACCTGCGACCGCCCGTGCGAGCCTGCCTGCCGCCGAAGCCGCGTGGAAGATGCGCCTGCTGAAGACGCAAAGGGCGCGGCCGCCGGCGCCAGCAGGGAACCGGTAGCAATCTGTCGCCTGAAGCGCGTCGCCGCAGACAACAAGGACGACATTCGCGCACGCCTGCCGCTGCCGCCGAAAAAGAAAAACGGCAAGCGCATCGCCTGTGTCGGTGCCGGCCCGGCGTCGCTGACCGTCGCGCGCGACCTGGCCCCGCATGGCTATCATGTCGTCGTCTACGATGGCGACGCCAAGGCCGGCGGCATGATACGCAGCCAGATACCCCGGTTCAGGCTGCCCGAGGAGGTCATCGACGAAGAGGTCGGCTACATCCTCGGCCTGGGTATCGAGTTTCGCGCCGGCAAGCGCGTGGACAGCATGAAGGCACTGCTGGCCGAAGGCTATGACGCGGTGTTTGTCGGTTCGGGCGCGCCACGCGGCCGCGACCTCGATATTCCCGGGCGCAAGGAAGCGGCCAAACATATCCACATCGGCATCGACTGGCTCTCCAGTGTCTCCTTCGGGCATATCGAGAAGATTGCGAAGCGCGTGATCGTGCTCGGCGGCGGCAACACCGCCATGGACTGCTGCCGCACCAGCAAACGCCTGGGCGGCGACGACGTGAAAGTGATCGTGCGTTCCGGCTTCGACGAAATGAAGGCCTCGCCGTGGGAAAAGGAAGACGCGGCGCACGAGGGTATTCCCATCCTCAACTATCTGGTACCCAAGGAATTCACCCACAAAAAGGGCAAGCTCACCGGCGTTACCTTCGAGAAGGTGGCGGCGAAGTTCGACGACAAAGGCCGGCGCCGGCTGGTACCCACGGGCGAACCCGATCATCATTTCGATTGCGACGAGGTTCTGGTCGCGGTAGGCCAGGAAAACGCCTTTCCCTGGATTGAAAAGGACTGCGGCATCGCGTTCGACGAATGGGGCATGCCGGTGGTGGACAAAATCACCCTGCAATCGTCGCTGCCGCGGGTGTACTTTGGCGGCGACGCCGCGTTCGGGCCGAAGAACATCATCTGGGCCGTGGCCCACGGCCACGACGCCGCGGTGTCGATCGACAAATTCTGCCAGGGCGAGGACGTCGCGACGCGTCCGCCACCCATGGTGCACCTGATGTCGCAGAAAATGGGCATCCACGAATGGAGCTACGACAACGAAATCGCGCTCGACCGCCGCTACAAGGTGCCCTGGCGCAGTGCCAGTGAGACGCTGAAGAACATCAAGATCGAGGTCGAGATGGGATTCGACCGGGCCACCGCGTGGAAAGAGGCGGAGCGCTGCCTAAACTGCGATGTGCAGACCGTGTTCATCAACACCAAGTGCATCGAGTGCGATGCCTGTGTCGATATCTGCCCGATGGACTGCATCACCTTCACCGTCAACGGCGAGGAATCGAACCTGCGCGAACGGCTCAGCGCACCGGCGACCAACCTGACGCAGGATTTGTATGTTTCCGGGACGCTCAAGACCGGGCGCATCATGGCCAAGGACGAAGACGTGTGCCTGCACTGTGGTCTGTGCGCCGAGCGCTGCCCCACCGGCGCCTGGGACATGCAGAAATTCCTGCTCGAGATGACTAACGCCGGTCCCGGATGCCGTGCGCGCACGGCGAAGAAGGAGTTGGCGCCGGCATGAAAGGAAAACGCATAGAGGCGGTCAACGACTTCGTCGTCAAGTTCGCCAACATCAATGGCTCGGGTTCGGCGTCGGCGAACGAACTTTTCGCCCGGTCCATCCTCAGGATGGGCGTGCCGGTGAGCCCGCGCAATATTTTCCCCTCCAACATCCAGGGTCTGCCCACCTGGTACGAGGTGCGGGTGACGGAAAAAGGCTGGCTCGGCCGGCGCGGCGGCGTGGATCTGATGGTGGCGATGAATCCGCAGACCTGGAACCAGGACCTGGCGGAAGTAGAGCCCGGCGGTTATCTTTTTTACGACAGCACCAGGCCGATGCCGGCCTCCAAGCTGCGTGACGACATCAATATCCTGGGCATGCCGCTCACCGACATCTGCAACGCGACCTACGACGACTCGCGCCAGCGGCAGCTGTTCAAGAACATCATTTACGTCGGCGCTTTGTGCGCGCTGCTCGACATGGACGCCGGCGCGATCGCCGAGTTGATCGGCGAACAGTACAAGGGCAAGGAGAAACTGCTCAAGCCCAACCTGAACGCGATGCAGATGGGGCGGGACTACGCGCTGTCGCACCTCAAATGCCCGATCGGCCTGCGCATCAGGCGCGCCGATGCCGTAGGCAAGAAGATTTTCATGGAAGGCAACAGCGCCGCGGCGCTGGGCGCGGTGTTCGGCGGCGCCACCGTCTGCGCCTGGTACCCGATCACACCCTCGTCGTCGGTGGCCGAGGCGTTCGAGCGCTATTGCAAGCGCCTGCGCGTGGATGAGGCCAGCGGCAAGAACAAGTTCGCCATCGTGCAGGCCGAGGACGAACTCGCCTCCATCGGCATCGTAACCGGCGCCGGCTGGAACGGCGCGCGCGCCTTCACCGCCACCTCCGGGCCGGGCATCTCGCTCATGAGCGAGTTCATCGGGCTCGCCTATTTTGCCGAAATCCCGGTGACCATCATCGATGTGCAGCGCGGCGGTCCGTCCACCGGCATGCCCACGCGCACGCAGCAGTCCGACATCCTGTCCGCCGCTTATGCCTCGCACGGCGATACCAAACATGTGCTGCTGTTCCCCGAGGACCCGAAAGAGTGCTTCGAGCTTACCGCGCAGGCGCTTGACCTCGCCGACCGGCTGCAGACGCCGGTGTTCGTGATGACGGATCTGGATATCGGCATGAATACGCGTCTGTGCGATCCGCTCGAATGGGACGACGCCAAGGCCTACGACCGCGGCAAGGTGATGAGCGCCGGGGAGTTGCAGGCCGGCAAAGACTTCGGACGCTACCTGGATGTGGATGGCGACGGTATCACCTACCGCACCTACCCCGGCACGCATCCGACGCGCGGCGCCTATTTCACCCGCGGCACGACCAAGGATCGCTATGCGCGCTATTCCGAGGCCGGCCCGGACTACGTCGACAACATGCAGCGGCTGCTGAAAAAATTCGAAACCGCGAAGTCGCTGGTACCCAAGGCCCTTCTCACGGCCGCGCAGTATCCGGCGCGATTCGGCGCGATCTATTACGGTTCCACCAGCCCGGCGATGCGCGAAGCGCTGGACGCGCTGGCGGCGATGGGCATTTACGTCAATGCGCTGCGCGTGCGCGCGTTCCCGTTCCAGGACGAGATCGCCGATTTCGCCGCCGCGCATTCCAAAGTTTTCGTGGTGGAACAGAACCGGGATGCGCAGCTGAAGAATCTGCTGGTGAACGAGGCTCACATCAATCCGGGAAGCCTGATTTCGGTATTGCATTACGACGGCACCCCGATCACCGCGCGCTTCATCGTCAAGGAGATCGCCGCGGTGACCGCGGCGCTGAACGTGCGTCCGATGAAAAAGGACAAGGCCGCATAGATTAAACACTTCGAACGGATACATCCCCTCGTGCTCCCCTATATTGGACGGTACAAAGGTACTAAATGACCTATCTGACCAAACCCAAACTTCATCATCCGACGCTGCAGAAGAACAAGGTCGGCTACACGCGTCGCGACTACGAAGGCAAGATTTCCACCCTGTGCGCCGGCTGCGGCCACGATTCGATTTCGGCCGCGATCATTCAGGCCTGCTGGGAGCTCGATATCCAGCCGCACCGCGTGGCCAAGCTCTCCGGCATCGGCTGCAGTTCCAAAACGCCCGACTATTTCCTCGGCAACTCGCACGGCTTCAATACCGTGCACGGACGCATGCCCTCGGTGTTGACCGGCGCCAATCTGGCCAACCGCGATCTGATCTACCTCGGCGTATCCGGCGACGGCGACTCGGCTTCGATCGGCCTCGGACAGTTTGCGCACATCATGCGCCGCGGCGTGAACCTGACCTACATTCTGGAGAACAACGGCGTATACGGCCTGACCAAGGGCCAGTTTTCCGCCACTGCCGATGCGGGCTCCAAATCCAAGCGCGGCGTGATCAATCGCGAAGCGCCGGTGGACACGGTGTCGCTCGCGCTGCAGCTGGGCGCAAGCTACGTCGGGCGCAGCTTCTCCGGCGACAAGAAACAGCTGGTGCCGCTGATCAAGGGCGCCATAGCGCACCAGGGTGCGGCCTTCATCGACATCGTCAGCCCCTGCGTCGCGTTCAATAACCATGAGGGCAGCACCAAGAGCTACGACTACGTGCGCGAGCACAACGAGACCGTCAACCGGCTCGATTTCTGGCCGACGCGCGACGCCATCGACGTCGACTACCAGGACGGGACGGTGATCGACGTGCCGCAGCACGACGGTACCATCCTGCGTCTGCGCAAAACCCACCCCGAGTACGATCCGCTCGACCGCGTCAAGGCGCTGAACTACATCGCCGAGCATCAGGCGAAGGGTGAACTGGTCACGGGGTTGCTCTATGTTCTTCCTGACGCGGAGGATCTGCACGCCCATCTCAACACCGTGGACACGCCGTTCAACCGGCTCGACGTGAACGAGCTGTGCCCCGGGGCCGGGATGCTGGAGAAGCTGAACGCCGCGTTGCGCTAGCCCGCTGCGCGGCCTGATAATGCAGGCGGCGAAGCAGTCAGGGGGGTGAGGTGAGTATCGCAGGGCTCTCGCGCTGGTGGCGCCGGGACAAGCGTGCGACCGGAGGCGCCACATCCGCACTCGACCCCGCCCCGCTGGCGGAACCGGCCAATCAGGCGTGGCAGGCGGGCGATCTGGTGCGGGCGGAACAACTCTACCGTTTCGTGCTCGAACACTGGCCCGGCTACGCGCCCGCGCTATCCAACCTTGGCATGGTGCTGTTTCAGGCGCAGCGCCGCGAAGAAGGGTTCGCGCTGCTGCAGCAGGCCGTCGCCGCCGACCCCGCTCACGCCGGCGCACACTGCAATCTGGGCATCGTGCTCGCGCAAGGCGGCATGCTCGACGCCGCCCGGGAGCATCTGGAAGCGGCGCTAAAATTAGATCCGCAGGACGAGACCTACGCCAACCTGGTGCCGGTATGGCAGCAGAGTTGCGACTGGGTGGCGTTGGAACGCTTCGTGGCCGATCTGCTTGAATTGAGCGCCAGTGCTCCCGCCGACAAATGGGCGCGGCGTGTCTCAGCCTACAACGTCCTGCTATTGCCGCTGCCGCGCACGCTCAGAAAAAAGCTCGCGGATTTTCACGCGAGCGAGATTGCGCTGCGGCATCCGCCGCTGGGCATCGAATTTCCCCTCCGCGCGACGCAGGCGGGCAGGATACGCGTGGCTTACCTGTCGGGTGATTTCTACGACCACGCCACAGCGCACCTTGCCGCAGGTTTGTTCGCCGCGCACGACCGTACGCGTTTCGAAGTGTTCGCCTATTCGTGGGGCCCTGAGGACGGCAGCAAATACCAGCGTCGCATCGTCACCGGCTGCGATTCGTTTCAGGCGATCGCCGGTGAAGGGTTTCGCGCAACCGCGATGCGCATCGCGCGCGACGGCATCGACATCCTGGTCGATCTCAAGGGCCATACCGGCGGCGGCCGGCCGGAGATCCTCGCCTGCCGGCCGGCTCCGGTGCAGGTGAGTTTTCTCGGTCTGCCCGGGACCCTGGGCGGGCAGCTCGCCGATTACTTCATCACCGATGCCGTTGCGACGCCGCCCGGTTTCGAGGAAGAATTCGCCGAGCAACTGGTGTACTTGCCGCATAGTTTTCAAATCAACGATGCCCTGATCGCATTGCAGCCTGCGCCCCCGCGCGGCGAATTGGGCCTGCCCGAGGGTGCGTTCGTGTTTTGCTCGTTCAATCAGGTGTACAAGATCGAGCCGGAGATTTTCCAGGCATGGATGCAGATCCTGCGCGCCGTGCCCGGCAGCGTGCTCTGGTTGCTGCAAGGCAACGCAGTGGCACAGGTACAGCTGCAGCAGGAGGCGGCGCGCGCGAATATCGATCGGGAGCGCGTTGTGTTCGCACCGTTCCTGCCGCGCGAGCAGCATTTGACCAGAATGCAGGCGGCCGACCTGTTCCTCGATACGCATGGCGTCAACGCCCATACGACGGCGAGCGATGCGCTGCGCGCCGGCGTGCCGCTGCTGACCTGGCCCGGCGACAGCTTTGCCGGGCGCGTGGCCGCAAGTCTCGTTCACGCCGCAGGCCTGGCGGACTTGGTGGTGGCAAGCCGCGATGACTATGTGGCGCTTGCCCTGGCGCTAGCCGGTGATTCCCGGCGACTCGCCGCAGTGCGCGCGCGGCTGCTCGAGCGGCGTGCATCGCCGCTGTTCGATACTGCGCGTTACGTGCGCAATCTGGAGCGCGCCTATGGCGCCATGTGGGAGCGCCGTTGCCAGGGCCTGCCGCCGGCCGCGTTGCGGATTTCGGAAGCATAACGGGAGCGCATGAATACAATCCTGCTTCCCGGCGGCGAGCGCGTTGCGGCCTTCGGCATGGGCGGCTGGAACCTCGGTGACGATAGCGCCGCGCGCGCGGAGGAAATCGCCACGCTGCGCCTCGGTCTGGATGCGGGCGCGACGCTGATCGACACCGCGGAAATGTACGGCGACGGCCGTTCGGAGGAACTCATCGCGCAGGCAATCGCC
>Ga0163199_1002104_pt1 | contig 12297 bp, 12 predicted proteins | sample PL_2010_150m_FD_113537 | JGI IMG/M metagenome (GOLD analysis project Ga0163199, IMG submission 113537) | Freshwater microbial communities from Powell Lake, British Columbia, Canada to study Microbial Dark Matter (Phase II) - PL_2010_150m | ecosystem: Environmental > Aquatic > Freshwater > Lake ...
GTACTATATGATCAGGATGATGTCCGGGTGCCGGAATAGCCGCCATATGAACCGCGGCATCGCATCCACGAAAAGCATTTTCCATTGCGGCGTAATCTGTGATATCCGCTTGAATATAGACGACGCCGGGTTTTCGCGCATCATCACCCGGAATCACGCGGTCGATACAGACAACATTATGTCCCTGCGCCAAAGCCATATCGATAATGACTTTGCCAATACTGCCAATTCCACCTGTCACTGCAATTTTCATAAAGCCTGTCCTTTATCGGCATAAACAGCTTGTCGAAGACCGCGGATGTACCCAATTGCGTAAAGCCTTCCAAATGATGAATAGCCGGCATTGTCGTTGCTGTCACCTTCCACGGTTGGGACGTGATCGGGACGCAGTACACCTTCAAAATTGATATCCCGGTAAGCCTGCATGCAAGCCAGCATGTCGGTCTTGCCTTCGTCATGCCAGGTCTCTTCATATTTTTCCACTGTGCCACGCACATCACGGAAGTGAACGAAAAATATTTTGTCCTGTCTGCCAAATTTGTGTATCACGTTTGGGAGATCGTTTGTCATGAGCGTGAAATTTCCCTGACACATGGTGATGCCATTCATTGGGCTGGGAATGATTTCAAGCAGACGCTGGTAATTTTCAACACTGCTCATAATACGCCCAACCCCGCGAATAGGCGAAAGTGGAGGATCGTCCGGATGCATCGCAAGTTTGACTTTCCATTTCTCTGCCACAGGCAATACAATTTTTAGGAAATGTTCAAGTGTTTCCCAAAGTTTCTCCTCGCTGATTGGACCGTTCTCAGTGGGTGGCGCATCCTTCATCAGCGCATTGTCAAAACTGGTAACCACCGATCCGCCGCGTGAAATCGTGTTGGTGCTGGTGCGAAGCCAATTAAAATCGGTCATCCATTCGTAACACCAGACCGGAATACCCAAACGTCCCATGTTCTCGATCAACGTACAAACGGTAGCTATTTCCTCGTCGCCGCCCGGCAAGCCGCGCTTCGCTTTGTTTAACGGCGGGCGGACTTCAATAACGGCGAGATTGAAACCACCGCTTTCATAGCGTTGCTTCATCCGCAGGAGAGGCAAATAATCCCACGGAGCGTCCGTGCCGTTGGAGGGTTCATTAAACGGCAGGCCGCCGACAGCAAAATCGACGCCGGCTTGTTTGGAAAGTTTCCACAAGGACGAAGGGGTTGGTGGTAAAAATTCAGCAATTTGAAGCATGGTTAATCTCCTTTCAAAATAGTTTCCATCGACTGAAGTTCTGTATCACTAAGCGATAGGTTATTCAACGTGCCAACAGCATCGTCAATTTGAGAAATCCGACTCGCTCCGATCAGCACCGAGGTCATACCTGTGTGGCGCAGCACCCACGCAAGCGCCAATTGAGCGAGAGTCTGCCCGCGCGCTTTCGCCAGATCATTCAAACGTTTTACTTTGGCGAGTTTTTCATCTGTAATATTTTCGGGTTTCAAGAAACCATGCGGCTTGGAAGCGCGCGAACCTTCGGGAATACCGTCAAGATATTTGTCAGTTAGCAAACCCTGCGCAAGCGGGGAAAAAGCGATGCAGCCTATCCCTTCATCTTCCAAAACCGGTAGAAGACCGTCTTCTATCCAGCGGTTGAACATACTATAGGATGGCTGATGGATGAGACAGGGTGTGCCCAATGACTTCAAAATTTGTGCGGCCTGTCGGGTTTGCTCAGGCTTGTAGTTGGAAAGACCCACATACAGGGCGCGTCCGCTCCGCACAATGTAATCAAGCGCGGACATTGTTTCTTCCAAGGGCGTGTCCGGATCGGGGCGATGATGGTAGAAAACATCCACGTAATCCAATCCCATGCGCTTGAGGCTTTGGTCAAGGCTTGAGACAAGATACTTGCGTGAGCCCCATTCACCGTATGGGCCGGGCCACATATAGTAGCCCGCCTTGGATGAAATAATTAATTCATCGCGATAAGGTTTCAAATCGGATTGCATGATCTGCCCAAAGGTTTCCTCAGTTGAACCAGCAGGCGGACCATAATTGTTCGCCAGATCAAAGTGAGTGATACCCATATCAAAGGCGCGTCGAACCATTGCGCGGCTGTTCTCGAATACATCCACTCCGCCGAAGTTGTGCCAGAGGCCAAGCGAGACTGCGGGCAATCGCAGACCGCTCCTGCCACTTCGGTTGTAGCGCATTGAATCGTAACGTGCATCAATTGGTAAATATGTCATTGTTTACTCCATTCATGATTAAGTATCCTGCATCACAGCACTGCGTCCGCCGTCGATCAGGATCGTTGTTCCTGAAATATAACCTGCCAATGGATTACAGAGAAATGTACATAAAACGCCCACTTCTTCAGGTGTACCCAAACGCCCAACCGGATGCAAACCAACAACCTGTGCGCGTTTAGCAACCGGGTCTGGAAATTGACCAAACCATTCGATATTCATTGGGGTGTCAATAAACCCGGGGGCAATTCCAATAGTTCGAATGTGCGGCCCCCACTCGATCGCAAGGGATTGAACCATCGCCAGCAAACCCGCCTTGGCAACATTGTATGGGAAGCAGTTGGGCAAAGTATAAAAGGCGTGATTGGAAGCCATGATGATCACGACAGGGGCATGAGCTTGATCAAGGTACGGCTTGGCGGCTTGCGTCACACGCCAGTGCGCGGCCAGGTTAAGATCGACGTTGGCTTGCCAATCGGATTCGCTCAATTGGGATGTGCCAATATGGAAATTTCGCCCGGCATTTGAAACAACAATATCCAAGCCGCCAAGTTGATCGGCAGCCCATTCGACAAAGACCCGCGCTGCAACTCCATCCGTTAAATCAATGGATTGATAAAATGCGCGTCGCCCATGACTTTCTACTGTGGATATAAAACGCTTCGCGCCCTCGCTGTCTTCTGCTTCAAATCCACAGCCTGCGATGTCGCTGCCAGCTTGGGCTAGTACCTCCGCGATGCCCGCGCCGATGCCACTGCTTACACCGGTAACAAGAGCGCGATAATTATTGAGATCAATATTTATGCTCATAATGCTAATGCCTCATTTACAGCTTGCTCCAACAAGATGGATTGATTTTCAGCCCATAACGATTTAAATTCAGCCTCGCCAAGTTTTATGCGAGATTTTGTTTTGAGATCTTCATGTAAACTTTTAAGGGTGGGGGCATCGCGCACTCCCTTCGTTTCTCGCAAAGAATCAGCCATTCCCAAAAATTTAGCAGCCAGTTCATGGTCATTTTTTAAAGCCATCACACCTGCCAGACTTTCAAAGCACCAGACAATTCCTGCACGATTTTTATACGCATTGTAATATTTGATCGCTGTTTTTAAATGAGCTATTGCCGATGCGGATTCCTTTTGTGCCAGCGCTGTTTCTCCGAGACCAAAATATGCCATGGCCGCGCCCCATTTATGCGGACCGATTGATTCAAAAACAGCCCCGCTTTCCTTATAGAATTTTTCTGCCTCGCCAAATTCATTTTGCAGGAGCGCGTTATAACCAAGATGGATGAGGCCCCAGCCAATCGCCTGTGCCTCATTTTGCTGACGAGCCAGCATTACACCTTCATCCAGCATCGCTCTCGCATTGTTAAGTTCTCCCTGCATATTCAAGACTTCGCCGAGGGTTACGGTTGTCCATGCAATCCCAAGCTTGTCGTCCAATTCGCGGTAGATCGAGAGACTTTGTTCCAGCAAGGCCCGGGCAGTTGTTGTATCTCCGTGTTCGCGAGCCAGCCAACCCAGTCGGTTGAGAGCCCAGGCGCTGACGCGGATGCCACCCTTTTGATCCATGCGCATTTCTACTGCTTCGTTGTTCATGGCAGAAATACTCCATGCCAATGCAGCGCGAATATTATCGATCTCGAGTTCCATATTATCGAGCCAGTTTTTTTGAAGATAATCATTGAGCGCTCTCGGAGCCCCTGCTTCAGCGAAAGTGAAATAATATTCCGCGTGCCGTCGCCTTATGGTGTCTGCCTCGCCGCTTTCGATCAATTTAGTTAGCGCATATTGTCTGATCGAGTCCAGTAATCTATAACGGATTACGCCCCGAACTACCGTACTTCTCTTCAACGCCAATGATTTTTCAATCAGCCGCCCCAACAATTCAAGAACCTCGCCAGAATCGACTCCGTCTCCGGCACAGATCGACTCGCAGGCTTCGAGTGTCCAATGTCTGGCGAACACGGTCAATCGGCGAAAAAGCGCCTTTTCAGGTTCGGTCAGAAGATCGTAACTCCAATCGATTAGCGCTTGCAGTGTTTGGTGCCGGGGTAATGCTGTGCGACTCCCTCCGGTTAGCAAACGGAAGACATCGTCCAAGCGGGATGCGATCTGCTCCACCGGCAGCATACGCAGCCGGGCAGCCGCAAGCTCAATTGCTAGGGGAATTCCATCCAAGCGTTGACAAATTTGCGCGACTGCTAATTCGTTTTCTGGATTTAGGCTGAATCCGGGAATAACATTGGCGGCGCGGTCAACAAAAAGTTGAATAGATTCAAATTGGTCAAATTTGCCGGGTTGAGGAGGATTGCGTCGATCTGGCATGGAGAGTGAAGGAACATAAATTGCCCTCTCGCCATTGACACCTAACAGTTCCCTGCTGGTGGCGAGAATATAGACCGTTGAACAAGCTTGAAGAATGGATTCGGCCAGTTCAGCGCTGGCTTGAATGACATGTTCACAATTATCGAAAATCAGCAAAATGGTTCTACCGCGCAAATGCTCTGTGATGGCGGTGATCAGATCGCCATCTGGTTCTTCAGCTACACCTAAAACAGCCGCAAGCGTGGTTGTTAAATGCCCAGGATCGGCAAGCGGCCCAAACTCAGCGAGCCAGATGCCCTCCGGAAAATTATCAAGCATGCTTGATGCTGCATGTAATGCAAGTCGGGTTTTCCCACTGCCCCCGTGCCCCGAAAGGGTCAGCAGTCGGACGTTTCCTACCTCAACAGCGTTGGGAGTAAGAGCGCGTTTGATCTCTATTATTTCCTTCTCCCTTCCAATAAAGCTGGTCAATCGGATGGGAAGATTATGGCTTGCAGTTTTTATTTTATCAACAACGATCTGTGAGTCATTTTGGCGTGATGAAGAATGTGAGCTGGAACCAAGATCAAAAAATCTGGATACCCACTCATTCTGCTCCTCAATATACAAGGCGGGCACAAACCGGGCTGCAAGAGTGGAATCATCCGGAGTGCGTTCATTTTTTTCAAGACGGCTTATTTGAGATTCGCTATACCCTACCGCAATAGCTAGCTCCCGCTGAGTGAGCCCGGCTTTTCGCCTGAGAAATCGAAGTAATTCACCAAAGGTGGTGAAGTTTTCAGGTTTTATAACTAAAGTACGAGGCATGGGTATATCTATATCCTAAAGGAAAATTGACAAAATTCCATGAAATGGGCTGATTGTCAATATTTTTCGGCCAAACTGTCAAGAAACCGCATATTTGTCAAGCCGCTTTACTGTATGCTCCAAAACGAAGTCAATAACAAGAAAAGGAGATAACATGAGTACAAAAATCGATAACCAATTGGTCCAAGTTTATATCCAGGAAGCCATGCAAAATGCCGCTCGATCCAGAGCCGACAGAAGCTCACAGCCTGCTCGCACAAAAATCAATGGACAGGCGACCCTGTTAGCGTTGGTCGCTGCGGGGTTCCCTGTCGTGATCTGGTTGATCCAGGTCTTTAAAACCAGATAATTTCACTACTCAACTGGTTTCCGCTTTTCCCAGCCCGATCGAAACAATGGGAGATAATTGTTCGGGTTATAGGGATGCCTCGTGATCTCATCGTAATTTAAATCAGCACCCCAGCCTATGCGGTCTTCTTCAAGTTCAAGGTAACCATTTTTCACCGTGACTGGGTTCGTCAAAATAATATTGGCCCAATCTTCGTTGAAGTCATCAAAGATCTCATGAATGAAGAAGTTGGGAGTGGCGGTGTTTAGGTGGGCACAGACGAGCGAACATAAGGGGCCTTGCGCACTATGCGGAGCCGTTACTCCATTGTGCGCATGAACCATTCCGCATACCTGCTTGGATGCTGTCAAACCAAGATACTGCGGCTCAAGTTGAATAATATGAACCGCATCGTGGCTGAGCAATTCAGAAAACTGTTGTGGACTGTAATAATCCTCACCACATGCAATCGGCACCGGACTTCGCTTTGCTACTTCGATCATCTGTGAAATAAACTGAGGCGGAACAGGGGCTTCGAACCATGTCGGTTGATACTTCGCCATCGCATCCGCGAATTGCAAAGCAGTATGTGGACTGAAACGGTTGTGAGCTTCGATCATGATATCCACATTCGGGCCGACCGCGTCACGGACAGAAGCGATGAGTTCCAACGCTAATGCAAAATCTGCAAGCTCAACATAACGCCAGGCTGCGCCAAACGGGTCAAACTTCAAGGCAGTATATCCACGTGCCACTACACTCTTCGCCTTGTCATGAAAACTTTGCGGCTCACGCGGACCACGATACCAACCATTGGCGTAAACTCGCAATCTCTCATGACAGCGTCCGCCGAGTAATTTGTAAACTGGTTGTTTGGTTACTTTGCCCATGATATCCCAACAGGCAAATTCGATGCCTGAGAGCGCAGCGCCCTGAATCTGCCCGCCATCCGAGTAGACTTCGCGGAATAATTTCAGCGTGTGATTCTCCACATCAAATGGATCTTCTCCAACGACGAAGCGTTTCAATTCCTGAATGGCAGCCTCGACGGTTTTTGCGAAGCCGTTCAATGTAGCTTCGCCGATACCGTGAATGCCTTCGTCTGTATCCACCCGTGTGAAGACCCAATTCTTCCACGGGTTGCCGACAATGTAAGTGGTGACATCTGTGATTTTCATGCAGTTAACTCGATCTCCAGCCACCATGATTTATTTCCACGCGGGGGCACGGTTGCAAACAAATTGTATTTGTTTACAGCATCAGCAAGAGAATCCTGTGCGCCGATGCAAGGTTCCAAGCCCATGTTGAAATATGGCGAGCCGCCATCCATACCCAATGCGCCGAAATTCATCCAGACCGCCACTTGCGGAAGAAGATTTACATCCCAGTGCATTTGAAATTCGCCGTTGTTTGCGCGCAACACCGCCCAGCCTTCGCCAATAGGTAGAGGGTCGCTCCAGAGTTTGATCGCGCGCGCCGCATTGGTCTCAGGCAGAAATGGGAAATTCAAGCCAGAAACATCAAAGGGATACTGTATTTTTTTATCAAACGAAATCAGCCCTTCAGGATATGCGCTATCCACGTTGAAACGCGCGGATGCGGGCAGACGCAGTTCCATCCCGGGTTCAATGGCAAGCAATGGGTGAATGCACCAAACATAATTTATCGGCTGATCTGAGTTGCTTACTACCTCATAGTTCACACGGATGAGGGCAGAGTTGGCGGCGAGGGTAATAGAGCGGGTGAATGTATAAGGCAGGACGATACCTTGCGAGCGAGTACGTAAAGTAACGCTCCCTTCTTGTTCATCCAGTTCAAATTCAGCAGGATGTGACCAGAGTTCACCGTGATCTTGTATATCCGCACCCTGCCACGGTGCGGATGGATACGCACATTCCGCCACGCTTGGAAAACATTCATCCCATCCGCCAGTGTCTGCTTTGGCTACATATGAACTTCCATGAGGCACGCGTTTGTATGCAAAGCGCGGATGTCTCCAAAGCCATTCACGTCCGGTGCGCACATCACGCAGGCTGTTGACTTTGCCACCCAATTCAGGAATTAGGTTTAATTCGACAACACCAGTATTAACATGAATACTGTCAAAACCTTCAATGGCGGCGCGGGTAACAGAGAGAGTCACCTAAGCCACTCCGAAAATTCAATCATAAATTTTTGAATTTGTTCCTGCTCTAGTCCGTCAAGCGCATAAGAGGGACTGCGGCAATAGTCGCTGGCAATGATGCCGCGCTGTTTCAAAATTACTTTCTCAACTTTTATAATGAGCTCAACACCCTGCATCCAATAGTTAATATAAGGCAGGAGTTTATTGTGAAGAATCTGGAAAGCGTTCTTGTCTGTTCCCCACAGTTGCCACAGTTCAATATAGATTTCGGTAAACGAACAGCCGGGTTGGATGCCAACTGCGCCGCGAGCCAAAACGTCAGGCATTTGAACACCTGCGTAGCCGACAAGCGATTTCAACTTGCCCTCTGATTGTTCCACGAGCTTCGAAACATACCGTCCCGGCGGCTGGGTTTCCACTTTGACAAATTCAGCGTTCGGCAGGGTATCGCGCAATTTAAGAAAAACTTCGGGGGCGATTCTCACTCCCGTCTGTACGGGTGCGTACTGCACAATGACTGGGATTTTTACACTGCCGGCAACGCGCTTGAGATGTTCAAGGATGGCATCTTCGCTCGGACTTAGAAAAAATGGCGGCAGGATCATCAGCGCATCTGCCCCTTGAGATTCGGCATCCCGTGCACGTCGGCTGGCTACTTCCCAACTGTGGTCGGTGATGGATATGATTCCCGCGACAGTTTCTGAACGGGATGTCTCATCCAAAAGGAGAGCTTGCATCCGCAAGCGGTCATTGTCAGATAGTTTATAGAATTCTGTAGCGAGTCCAAATAGGGTCAGGGCTGAAGCGCCTGTCTTAATCAGATGGCAGATAAGCGACTTGAAACTGTCCTCATCCAGAGAGCCTGAATTAGTAAACGAGGCTGCAACAATAGGAACGATACCGGCAATATGTTTTGACATAAATAATTTAGCCGCCAAATTCCGTATGAAAATTGAGAGGGATTACCACCCGGTAAAGAACCACATACCCATACAGGCAAAAGGCAGGGCAAATATAATGCCCATAATAGCAGCCATGATATATTGCTCGGTTTGACCACCTTCCCTTGGAATTCGGCCGCCAATAAGGCCACCTACCAATGCTGCTGGTGATGCAATTACCATTGCCAAACCAATGATGATGAGTAGGCTTGGCCCAATACCGTAGTAATGTTGATTTTCCAAAATCGCCGGGAATATGGTGGGCCAATAAAGACCTACACTTATCGTTGCGATAGCGCCTACCACCCATCCGGTTAAGGCAAACGCCAGGGGTCGCGAAATCTTCATTTGTCCATCCAATCCAAAAAAATAGTGGGAATTTTAAACAGGCAACAATTCCGACAGCTTTTCAGGATCAATTGCCGGGTTTTGCTCGTAAAGATAACAGGATGCAGCTTGATGTTCACTCAACCGAAAGAGTGGCGGAGATTGTTTGCACTTCTCCATCACCAATGGACAGCGTGAAGAAAACCGGCAGCCTACGCTGGGATGGTCAGACAGGTCAGATTCCCTGACCTTGATTGCAGTTTCGCCCCAGCGCCGGTTGATGTCTGGCCAAGGGATCGAGTCAATCAACAAACGTGTGTAAGGATGCTGCGGGGTTTTGATAACAGTGTCCACCGCGCCCGCTTCCATCACCGCGCCGCGATAAAGCACCACGATGGAATTAGCGATGTGGTAAGCGGTGGTGAGGTCGTGGGTGATGTAAATGATGGAGACCCCGTAGTTCTTCTGTAAACCGCGTAAAGTCTCCAAAATGTTGGCGCGAAGCGAAGCATCAACCATGGAGACAGGCTCATCAGCCACTAACAACTTTGGGCGAAGTACCAAGGCGCGCGCAACGTTGATGCGCTGGCGTTGCCCGCCCGAGAGTTGATGCGGGAAGCGCCCCAATACATCCCCCGGACGCAAACCGACAGCCGTGAGTGCTTCATACATTTTATCCCGTGCTTCGTTCTTCGATTTAGCAAGTTTGAAACGCGCTATGGGCACTGTCAGCAAATGGTCAACTGTATAAAAGGGGTTTAACACTGCGAACGGATCCTGGAATACAGCCTGTACCTCGCGTCGGAACATCATCCGTTCTTCGCCGCGCAAAGCATGGATATTTTTGCCTTTGTACAAGATCTGGCCAGAGGTGGGTTCAATGAAACCCAGCAGCAACATTGCCAGAGTGGTTTTGCCGCTACCACTTTCGCCAGCCACGGTCATGATCGTTGGTTGTTCGGTTTCCAGCTTAAGAGATACGTTATTCAACGCGGTAGTGGAAACACGCGAAAGCAATCCATGCGAATAAGTTTTTGTGACGTTTTTGAATTCCAATAGATCGGACATAGGTTAGGCTTTCTCCGAGTAAAGGTGGCATTCGAGGATTCTTCCACCGGATATGGTGGTGGAGGGGGGACGTTGTGTCTTACAGTTTTCCATCACTTTTGAACAACGAGGATGAAAGGCACAACCGCCGGGTAGTTGTAAAAGAGCCGGAGCCATGCCAGGAATCCCATTGAACACGCCTTTGTTTTCAAGGTTAGGCAGACTGCGAATGAGTGCCTGGGCATACGGATGCTTGGGGTCAGTAAACATATCTCGTACACTGCATAACTCCATGATCCGCCCGGTATACATCACCGCAACCTTGTCTACAAATTGCGCCATCAAGCCCATATCGTGTCCGATCAAGATTACGGCTGCGCCAATCTGTTTTTGCACCCGGTCGATGGTTTCCATTACCTGTCGTTGTGTAACCACATCCAATGCGCTGGTGGGTTCGTCGGCAATGATGACTTTTGGTTTAAGCAAAATACTGATGGCAATACAGGCACGTTGTTTCATACCGCCGCTTAGTTCATGGGCATACATTTTGAAAACACTGCTACTGAGGTCTACAGACTCAAGCGCAAGTTTGCAGCGTCGATCAATATCGGCACGGCTTGATCCTTCATCATGAGCCTTGATCGCATCCACCATTTGAGCGCCAATGCGTGTTACAGGATTCAGTGAGTTCATTGCGCCTTGCGGGATGTAAGCAATTTTGCTAAGGCGCGCTTTAAGCATCGTTTGATCGGAAAGCGTCATCAGGTCGGTGCCATCCACGATCACTTGACCACCCTCGATCCGGCCTGGGGGTTTGATCATGCGCATCATGGCCAGCGCCATTGTGCTTTTGCCTGAACCTGATTCGCCGACCAAACCTAATTTTTCGCCAGCAGTGAGGGTCAAATCGACTCCATCCAGCGCGCGCGCGCGGCCTGCATCTGTATAATAACTTACCTGCAAATTTTTGATTTGAAGAACAGGGGTCATGGGTTCACCTTGAAGTGATCTGTTTTTCGTACAGCACGTGTATTAGTCATGGATTATTCCGTTTTGCGAACGCGGGGGTTGGCAAGTTCGTCCATGCCCATATTGATGAGAGCCAACGACCCAAGGACAAGCACCAGCGCCAAAGCCGGGAACAAAGGCCACCACCACCAATTATTGAAAAATGCGCTCTGGCCTTGCGCCGCCCAAATGGTATTACCCAACAACGGCTCACGCAGCGGGCCAAGACCCAGCACTGCCAGATAGAAAGAGGCAAACACCGCATAAAAGACCTGGTTCACAAAAGAGGCCGCGATGAACGGCAACAGGTTTGGGAGGATTTCACTAAAGATGATGCCCAGATCACCCATCCCCGAAAGTTTGGCGACCGAAACAAACTGGCGCTCCTTCATAGTGAGAACTTGCGCTCGAATCACCAGCGTTGGCCCCATCCAAGCCAGCAGTACCACCACAAACGCCATGGTGTAAATGGTGACATCACGTTTGTCAAGTGAACCGGCTATGATGATCTGAATTAATAAGGCTGGAATAGGCGTCAAAATTTGGCAGATACCTTTGATAATCATATCTAGCCAACCGCCAAAGTAGGCAGAGATAAATCCCAACACTACGCCGACCATTGTGCCCAATCCTCCAGCGAGAAGGCCGATCAGTGCTGTTTCCTTTAAGCCAACTACCATCGCCACATACAAGTCACGGCCAAAGAAATCTGTTCCGAGCGGAAATTCCCAACTGGGGGGCTGTTTACTTTTAACAGTTATAGGGTAGGCATGTTTGAGATCGGCTGTAGCCGTGCCATAAACAGTGAAGATGACGAGCAGAAGCAAAATGAATAGGCCAACCGCCAATCCCTTGTTGCGGCGCATGTAGCGAAATATCAAAGTTAATCGGCTTGGTTGGATTATTTCAGGCTGAGCCAGAGATACAGTTGTCATTGGTGAGTCTCCTTACTCATTACGAATGCGTGGGTCCAACAGAGGATAAATAAATTCCATCAGCACCATCAAGGTAGCAACGGCAATGGTGACAAATAATACTACACCGTAAATGACCAGGAAATCGTTGGAGCGGATGGCAGCGTCAAGCACCCTTCCAATCCCAGGTAATCCAAATTGTGATTCAATAACAATCGCTGAGACAACCACAC
>Ga0163199_1002105_pt1 | contig 12289 bp, 10 predicted proteins | sample PL_2010_150m_FD_113537 | JGI IMG/M metagenome (GOLD analysis project Ga0163199, IMG submission 113537) | Freshwater microbial communities from Powell Lake, British Columbia, Canada to study Microbial Dark Matter (Phase II) - PL_2010_150m | ecosystem: Environmental > Aquatic > Freshwater > Lake ...
GAGTTCACAAGAGTCGATACGGATTTTAGAGCGGAGATTTACAATCACCTCCGCCTGCGGTGTTTGTGGATCAACAAATATAAGCGACTTACACAAGCGCGGAATTGAGAAAGTTTCTACATCCTCACACTCAATTCAAGAGTTAGCACAGATGGTTCTACTTCTCGAGGGTCGCCAGCGAATCTTTGAAAAAACAGGTGGCCTGCATGCAGCATTGCTGGTTAATCCGACAGGTCAGGTCGCGTGGGTGCGAGAAGATGTTGGTCGCCATAACGCAGTCGATAAAGTTATAGGGGCGGCGTTAATAGATGGAAAGATTCCATTGGCTGATTGGACTTTAGTTGTTTCTGGCCGTATCGGCTATGAGTTAGTGCAGAAATCAATTTGTGCGGGAATATCTGCCATTGTCGGAGTAAGTGCCCCAACCTCATTAGCTGTGGATTTGGCAGCTGAATTCGGATTGACTCTTCTTGCCTTTGCGCGAGATGGCGTCGCCAAACACTACCTGCCCACAGACCTATGAAAGTAAAAGCATATTTAAAGGCGGCGCACTTTGGCCCCACCATGCTTATCACTGGCATCTCGTTTTTACTCGCTACACGATTGTGGTGGGAGGGTCCGGCCTATGTAATCGCATTTACCGTCTTCTTAGGTCAACTCATTATCGGCTGGAGCAATGATCTATATGACTATGACGATGATGTAAAACATAATCGCACAAGCAAGCCACTAGTTGCCGGCACGATTACAGTGCACCAGCTTCGAAGAGCCACTTTTATCCTTCTGCCCTTGGCCGTTATTGCCAACCTCATTGGCCCACTTGGCCTTAAAGGAGGATTGGTTTATCTCTTAGGTGTTGGCTGTGGTATCGCCTATAACTTCTACTTTAAATTCTCTCCTCTTTCACCGCTGCCATATGCCGTGGCATGCGCGGCGCTTCCTGCATCTATTTTCTATGCAGTCGATCGCACGCCACCATTGTGGGTTTTAGCAGTTGGCGCGATGCTCGGCGTTGCATTTCATTTCGCTAACGTCATAAAAGATTTATCTCAGGATAGAGAGAGCAACATAGGCGGACTTCCACAGCGATTAGGTACGAGAATTTCAGGGATGGTCGCAATAGTTTTAGTAGTTGTGAGCACACTGGTTGCATTCAATAGCCCTATTAGTCGAGATCTCACATCGATCGAGTTCGAACAAAGCTCATCATTTATCGTCGGTGGGGATAGAGGCACATTCGTAACACTGCCACTTGGATATTCACGAGATGTTCCGGCACCACTGCTAATTGATTTGCATGGATATATGAGCACAAGTTTAACCCATGAGAAATTTGCGAAGATGGATCTTGCTGCACAAAAGCGCGGCGTTATCTATGCAGCACCTGATGGCCTACCTGATTCGCAGGGGTACCAGTTTTGGAACGCATCTAAGGCCTGCTGTAATTTCAATAACAATCCCGTCGATGATGCCGCCTTCATTCAATCATTAATCGATGAGATATCAAGTAAGGCTTCCGTAGATCCGAAACGCATCTACGTATTCGGTCACTCAAATGGTCATTTCATGACCTATAAATTCGCTTGCTCGCATCCAGATACAGTTGCTGCAGTTGCAGGTCTTGCCGGTGCAATGGATAGTGATCCAGCCTCCTGTGGTGCCATAACCCCGGTAAGTGTTTTACACATTCATGGAACAGATGATGCAACCATCAACTATTCCGGTGGCTCCATTTTTGCAAACGCCTATACAGGCGCAGAGCAGAGTGCAAAGCGTTGGGCGGGAATAGATAAGTGCTCACTAACTCCAACAACTAACCCGGCCATTGATTTGGTTTCGAGCATCCCAGGTTTAGAGACAACCCCCACCGTGTACTCCTGTCCCACAACAACTGTTGAACTATGGAGCATTAATGGCGGCACTCACGGTCCGGTTGTGGATTCAAGATTTGGTTTACAAGTAATGGATTGGTTATTAGCCCACCCTAAGAAGTAGTAGTTAATTCAGGCCTTAGGCTTTCGTGACAAGGGTTTTTAAAGATTTAGCAACTTTGAGCAGCTGAGCATAAGTGATTCCTCCAAGTACTTGCACCTGGATTTCGGTGGGCTCTAAATTCTTCGCCGCCTTGTTTGTAAAGATCAAATAACCACCAACACGGGCAATATCGGCAGTTGTGCATTTAGCCGCGGCCGCTGGCTTTGTTGGATCGCAGTAGACAAATAACTTGGCGCTAATGCCATTGATTGTTACGTTCTTAAGTTGCTTAGATAGACCGGGATCAGAGCATTTAACTCCTGCCATAGTCTCCATGATCTCTATGTAACGCTTCGTTCCGCCGTACTTTGCATATATCCATTGCTCAGCATTCTCACCACAGCTAATTAATTGGAAGTCACTTCCGGTTAAACCTAAAGTATTGCTTGGCTTATAGACCGTGTACGTAAGACCTGTTTGGGCATCTGAATACTTATCACCCGATCCCATCGCAATGGCGGCACCTGGTGAAAGAAGTAGTGCGCAGAGAATTATTACGATGGATTTCTTCATGCCGCAATCATAACTATGCAACTGGTTTCGGTAGACTGGGAGCATCATGAGCGAAAAAGTAGGATTAGTAAAAGGGGTTATCGCCCTCTTTGCACAGCGCAAAGCCTGGGTAAGGCAGATATTTGTCGCCGGCCTAGCAGGGGCAACGGCCTGGCAAGTCGGAGATTTACTTGTGAAAAATGGCGGCGTTGTTGCAGCCATTGTCTGTACTTTATCTATACGTATTTCGCTGCATAAATCGCTGCGCGAAGGCTTCGGCCAAATAGTTGGAACTGCGATTGGTGCAACAGTTGCTCTAACTGCCGTTTCTCTCTTTAACTTTGGTTTTATTTCGGTCGGAATCACCGTCATTATGTGCGCCGTTATTTCCCGTGCACTTCATCTAGGTGAGGTTGCATCGATCAATGTTCCCGTAACCGCCCTGATCGTTATTGGTCCTGGTTTATCTGAGAGCACTGCAGTTCATCGGTTAGCATCAACTCTAATAGGCGCGGCAATCGCGATCTTCTTTTCCTATTTTTCACACCATAAAACTCCAGTGGGTCGCTCCCTTGATCAGATAAAGATAGTTAGTGAAAAGGCTGCCGCTTTACTTGCAACAATGTCAGAGGGTGTTGCAACCGGCTACTCACAAAAAGAGGCAGGCAACTGGTTGGCAAAGGCGCGTCTGCTTAACGAAGAGATTCCAATAATTCGGGCTCAATCAGTCGAAGCACGGGGACATGCGCGTTGGTTCCCAACTGCTAAGAAAGATGAGGCAGAGGAGGTATACATTCAAGGTATCGCCCTCGAACATACGGTCGTAGAGATCCGAACTATTGCACGCACACTCTTTGATTCTGCAGTTAGTGGTGGAATCGCCGATTCAACTCAGAAGGCGATCGCTGTTGCCCTATCTGCAGCAAGTTATGCAATCTCTTCTAAGTTCGATGATGAAGCAGAAAGCTCGGATGATTCATACAAGAGTGCGACAACAGATGCTCGAGAGGCGGGTTCAGCCTTGGCTGAAACACTCATTGCAGATGCCAAAGATGTTGACCAAGAACAGATTGTTCGCGGAATTTCTATGGCGGCAAATATCGAACTCATCGCAGATTCACTCGACCAAAATTCCCCATCACTTCGAGATGTTGTCACACCAGACGAGCCAGCCAAAGACAGGGTTCTTCGCGTCTCACTCCTTTCGCAGTTCGCGCGCTTAGGCAAGGTGGTTTCTCGACAGGCACGAAAGATCTTTAAAAAATAACAGCGCCCGACAGGGCTAACTCTCACGGTATACAAAACGTGTTCCAAGAGATAGCCAAAATCTACTGACCAGAAGCCTTGGCAGTGGCAAGATGTAGCACATGAGCAAACCAACTATCGCCGTAAAATCCGTAATTATCAGATTTGCCGGCGATAGCGGAGATGGAATGCAGTTAACCGGAGACCGCTTCACGATGGACACTGCTAGTTTAGGAAATGATATTTCTACTCTTCCAAACTTTCCAGCAGAAATCCGTGCACCTCAAGGAACTTTACCCGGTGTCTCATCTTTTCAACTTCACTTTGCCGATCACCATGTCTTAACTGCAGGCGACGCCCCTGATGTTTTAGTCGCCATGAATCCTGCGGCGCTGAAGGCAAATATAAAAGATATTCCACGAGGTGCAACGATTATCGTCGACAAAGATGAGTTCACTCCTCGTAACTTAACTAAGGTCGGATATGAGACTAATCCCTTAGATGATGGCACGTTGAGTAGCTACAAAATTCATCCCGTTGCTCTGACTTCTATGACTGTGGCCGCCTTGGCAGAACTTCCACTATCTCGTAAAGAGGCAGAGCGCGCCAAAAATATGTTTGCACTCGGCCTACTCTCCTGGATGTATCACCGTCCAACTGGGGCAACAGAGGCCTTTCTAAAGGCAAAGTTTGGCAAGAAGCCCGATATTTTGGAGGCGAACTTAATCGCCTATCGCACTGGATGGAACTACGGCGAAACGAGCGAAGACTTTGCTACCTCTTATGAAGTCGCCCCAGCCCATATGTCACCCGGTGTTTATCGAAATATTGGCGGCAATATCGCACTTGCATACGGCCTTATCGCAGCGGCAAAGCAGAGCGGACTCAAGTTATTTTTGGGTTCATATCCCATTACTCCCGCATCAGATATTTTGCATGAACTCTCCAAACATAAAAAGTTTGGAGTCATAACCTTTCAAGCCGAAGATGAAATCGCTGCAGTTGGTTCGGCCCTCGGCGCCTCATACGGGGGAGCACTTGGAATAACAACAACATCGGGGCCAGGAATCGCCCTTAAAAGCGAGATGATCGGCCTTGGCGTGATGTTGGAGCTCCCGCTCATCATTATCGATGTTCAACGTGGCGGTCCATCTACAGGATTACCAACTAAGACTGAACAGGCGGATTTACTACAGGTGATGTTTGGACGAAATGGCGAATCACCAGCTGCCGTTATTGCAGCGTCAACACCAAGTGATTGCTTCACCATGGCGATGGAGGCGGTTCGAATCGCAACTACATATCGCGTTCCAGTATTTTTACTATCCGATGGATATATCGCCAATGGTTCAGAGCCATGGAAGATTCCAGATGTTGCAACGTTGCCAGATTTATCGGTGGAGTTTGCCGAGAGCCAAGAGGATTTCCTGCCGTATTTACGAAACCCTGAAACTCTCGCACGTCCATGGGCGATACCTGGCACTAAAGGAATCGAACACCGCATCGGTGGAATCGAAAAGCAGGACAAGACTGGAGAGATTAATTACGAGCCCGCCAATCATGATTTTATGGTGCGCACTCGCCAGGCAAAGGTCGATGGCATTGAAGTTCCAGATCTCGAGGTCGATGATCCAGGGGCGGATGCGAAGGTTCTATTTTTGGGTTGGGGATCAACATTTGGTCCCATTGCATCGGCCGTTGAAACACTACGCAGTAACGGTGAAAAAATCGCCCAAGCCCATCTTAAGTACATCAATCCCTTCCCTAAGAATTTAGGCGCAGTCCTTGAGAAGTACGAGACAGTAATTTGCCCCGAAATGAACTTAGGTCAACTAGCGATGCTGCTTAGATCAAAGTTCTTAAAGGACATCGTTGGATACAACATGGTGCGCGGTCTGCCATTTACTACGGCCGAATTAGTTGAAGCTGCGATGGGGGTACTTCACAATGACTGATTTAACTCTAACGAAGAAGGATTTCACATCCGATCAAGAGGTTCGCTGGTGTCCAGGCTGCGGTGATTACTCTGTGCTATCGACTATGCAGTCATTTTTGCCAGAGCTTGGAATCCCTCGCGAAGATATCGTCTTTATCTCAGGCATTGGCTGTTCTTCACGCTTTCCTTACTACCTCAACACTTTTGGAATGCATTCAATTCATGGCCGTGCACCCGCCATTGCATCGGGCCTTGCAATCAGCCGACCTGATTTAACTGTCTTTGTAATCACTGGAGATGGTGATGCTCTATCGATCGGCGGTAATCATTTAATTCACGCCCTTCGCCGAAACGTTGAGCTTAAGATTTTATTGTTCAACAACCGTATTTATGGGCTCACAAAGGGTCAATATTCACCGGCGAGTGAACAGGGAAAGATTACAAAGTCGACCCCTTATGGCTCATTGGATACACCTTTTAATCCAGTATCTCTTGCTATCGGAGCAGAGGCGACTTTTGTCGCACGCACAATAGATAGCGATCGCAAGCACTTATCTGAAATTCTCCGCCAGGCCGCTGCCCATAAAGGCTCGGCGCTTATCGAGATTTATCAAAACTGCCCAATCTTTAATGATGGAGCATTTGATCAAGTTAAAGATAATGAGACTAAAGAGGGATCGCTTTTACAGATGGTGCACGGGCAACCGATTAAATCCTCAACCTTTGGTGTCATCCGTGATGGGGCAGCGTTAAAGATAGTAGAGCTATCAACCATCGATGAATCCCAATTAGTTATTCACGATGCCCACGATCCAGATCCATCATATGCATTTGCACTATCGCGTTTATCGGGCTCGGATTTAGAACACACACCAATTGGAATATTTAGAAATGTAGATCGTCCCGGATATTCAGCAATGGTTAATGATCAATTGTCATCAATCATCGCATCACAAGGCGATGGAGATTTAGAAAAACTTCTCAACTCCGGAGATACCTGGATCGTCGATTAAATTAATTCTGAACGCTCACTCTTTATAAGAGTTCAATAGAGATTTTTCTACTAAGAGAGGGGCTTTCCCCTCTCTTTCATCACGTCAACCTCGCATTAACTTCACTAAAGTCAGCACCCTAGAGGAAATGAAGATATTCCTCCAGATTTCATCACTTTATCTGCAACGATTATCTCACTCAACGATGACCAGAAAGAGAGAGGTAGCAGTGAATACAGAGAAGAAGAAAATTCTAGTCATCGATGACAACGCCGATATTCGAGATTTAATTCAACTGATATGTGAAAAGGCGGGCAAGATCGTTATACAGGGCGAAGATGGTGAGAAAGGCCTAGCGCTTATAAAAACGCAACGGCCAGATTTGATATTACTAGATACAACAATGCCTGGTATTTCTGGTTTAGATGTACTCACAGCGATCCGTAAAGATCGAGATAGCGTAATTTCCGCAATTCCAGTCGTCATGTTAACGGCCAACTCGGCCGAGGCAGATATTAAAAAGGCATATGAAATTGGAGCGAGCTCCTACATCGTTAAGCCTTTTAAAAGAGAGAAAATCTTGGCCGAAATTGACCTATTGCTACAACTGGAAGAGGCATAAAGTGAGAAGAGTAAAAATACTAATTGTTGCAGGATCCCTTGGTATAGCACTGATGGTTGCGACGCTAGGTTATGTATCCGCCTCATCGGCCCAGGCATCTATGCTGACCGCTACACGATTAATGGCAGATACATCCAACCCCTATGGCGGTACAAATATTGATCCCCTGCCCGCTACTTCCACTATCTTTACCGTCACTAACGGGAAGAAATCGACTAATTACTCAAAGAATGACCTGTTAAAGATTAAATCAAGCGTTATTTCGATCTTTGAGCCCTTCGTTCAAAAGAAGCAGAGTTTTACCGTTATCCCATTAGATTATTTTCTAGCAAAAAGCTCAATCTCCGCATCAGTGACAATAGATACGATCGCGCTCAATGACTATATTTTCTCAGAAAAATCGGGAAACTTTAGTAAAGCCAAGGCCTATATCGCCATAGCTAGATTTGGAAAAGATATTCCATATAATCAAGGTGGCCCCATTCGATTAATTTATACAGGTTCTAGTACATGGTCGAAGAATTTAAGCGCTTGGAACTGGTCACTTCGATCAATTAAGGTTCACAAAACTGCCTGACTCAGAGTTTAAGAAACCAGAGTTTAGAGGGGGTTTTAAACCAACGGCTATTCAACTGGTGCTTCTCACTGCAGTCATGGGCACATTAATAGCCCTTGCCGTGTTTTCGCAAGATATCTCTCGAGGAGCATCCAAAGATGTCACTCTTTTTTCCTCTGCCGAGCTCACTTCCACAGCATTGATAGTTGTTCAACGAGAGTCACTTGCCTATACAACTAGGTATAGCCAATGGCTGGGAGGAGATGTTGAGAGACGCGAAGTGCAGATAGCTAGAGCCCTTTTAGCTCAACGCTTAAATGTCATCACCTCATCAAAACTAACTATCGGAAATCAACTCTCTCAACATTACTTCGAAAACCTTGCTCTCTCTGACAAATTGCTGGATAGCACTCAGCCCGGGTTTCTTACCAAGAAAGAGAGCGAGGTGATTAGAGCTCAGTCCAAGGAGTTCATTGATGCAATGCTTCTGGAGACCCGCATTCTTGTAGCTGCATATCAGGACGCCTTGCACATTGTCTTAGATGATTCGGCGGCGGAGCGTCACTATAAAGCCGATCGCCTCATTTTCGTGCTCTACCTCTTTTTCGCACTATCTCTCATGCTTTTTGGATCTTTTATATACACATTAGGCAGGCAGTTTCGTCGTAATTCAACAGCTAACTCGCAGCAGCTTTTACTCATTAGCGAAGCAATCGATCAATTAGCGAAGTCAAGAAAGGCCGTTAACCAGCTTGAGCTACTAGATGAGCGCAAGAATACATTTATATCTACGGTAAATCATGAGCTACGCACCCCCCTTACCTCAATCGTTGGCTATATAGATATTTTGAAAGAGAAAGTTGAGAGAAATAATGATGAGGAGCTTTCCAAAATTATTCATATACTCGAGCGTAACTCTGATAATTTATTGAACTTAGTTGAAGATATTCTCTCACTCACAAATTTGGAATCAACCTCATCCGGGCTACTTAAGACCGATGTGAACCTAAAAGAAATTACCGAAAACGCCATCCTTGCCCTTACTCCCTTGTCGCAGGCGGCAAACGTTTCAATAGAGTTCATAACGCAAGAGGGGGTGGCCACGGAAATTCTTGCCAATAGAAATCAATTCACTGAGGTTTTAACTAATCTTGTAGGTAACGCCATAAAATTTAGCAAATCCGGTGGCACCGTTCGTATCCTTATTGAGGAGGGAAGTGAAAGCCAGCTTTCAAAGATGCTGCAAATCTCCATTAGCGATAACGGTGTTGGTATCCCTGAAGCCGAGTTAGACGATGTCTTTTCGAGTTTCTTTCGAGCAAGCAATGTAAGAGATAGTCAGATCGTAGGAACGGGACTCGGCTTAGCAATAGTCTCACGAATAATTGAGGAACATCACGGCAGTATCACTGTTGAATCAACTCTCAATGTTGGAACAACATTTAGAGTTGAAGTTCCAGTTTTCGATCCAGAGATTGATGAGTTTATTCAAGGGCGAAAGTCAGGCGTATTAAATCGCGCGATAGTTGCGTTAGAAACATGTACGCTTAGCGAGTTGGAAAATGTAACTCACGAGATGCGAGGCGTCTTAGGGTTTTATGATTTAGATGAGCAGGGTGCAGCGATCGCAGATTTCGAAACCTGGCTCAAAAGTAGTGATAGAGCGCAAGATAGTGAGATTCTTATTCGTAAGAATAACTTATTGAGCAAATTGCGAGAGAACCTAACCGAGCTAAATAACGTGAAGGAGATGTAGGTGAGAGACTTAGTTTTAGTAGTTGATGACAATGCTGACGTGAGAGCATTCGTAAGACTAAGTTTGGAGAGCCAAGATTTCCGAATCATTGAGGCTGTTAATGCGCTCGAGGCGATGGTCAAGTTGGCATCGGAAAAACCAAATCTAATTATTCTTGATATAGGTATCGGCCAGCCCGATGGTCTCGAAGTCTGTCGTGAGGTTCGAAAGATTTCTGAAGTACCAATCATCATGCTTACCCTTCGTGAGGATGAGATTGATGAAGCGATGTGTCTGGCCGCCGGGGCAAATGACTACCTCACGAAACCTGTTTCAAAGACAATCTTGGGTCTTCGAGTCGCCAACCAGCTTCGTACCAAAAAGGGTAATGGCTCTGAAAAGCCAACGATTCTCCAAGCCTCTGATATGACCTTAGATCTTCTTACTCGCGAACTACGAGTGGGAGAAAAGCTCGTTCCAATCACACGCACAGAGTTTGATTTCATTCATCTCTTGATGGAAGAGCCAAATCGCGTCTTCACACGTGCACAGGTAAGTCACGCCATTGGCATTTCAGCTGAGTTTACGAGTGATCACTTACTCGACACTCACGCCTCTAGATTGCGCATAAAGATACTTAACGCTGGCGGCCCACGTGCGATTTCGGCAGTTCGAGCAGTCGGATACCGTCTTATCTAACGAAGCAGCACTAACCTTCACCTATGGTTTTTGCGCGCTCTGCAGTTGATTCAATTTCAGATCTGCGCACCGCTCTTGCGAGTCCGGCATCCCTTGCAGCACAAGCCATTGACCGCATCGAGCAGATCGATGCAACGGGTTATGAGCTCAACTCTGTTATGGCCCTTGCACCGAATATCGCGACGCGAGAGTTTGATTTAGATTCACCTCTTGCCGGTCTGCCGATAGTTGTTAAAGACAACATCGAAGCTGTTGGCTTGCCGGGCACTGCCGGTTCTATGGCACTTCTTGATCACCCGGTTGTTAAAGATTCAGAGTTAGTCAAAAGGCTCCGTGCGGCAGGTGCCAACATTATTGCGGCGACAAATCTTTCGGAGTGGGCAAACATTCGATCAACCTCATCGACAAGTGGATGGTCGGCAGTCGGTGGACTCACTGCTAATCCGTGGATTCACAAACACAGCGCAGGCGGATCATCATCCGGTTCAGGGGCTGCAGTTGCCGCCGGACTTGTCACCTTAGCTGTTGGCACTGAGACCGATGGTTCGATTATCTGTCCTGCATCATTGAACGGGTGTGTTGGAATCAAACCCACGGTCGGCAGCGTTCCAACACAAGGCGTCATTCCAATTAGCGCCAATCAAGATTCACCCGGTTCAATGGCGCGCTCGGTTAAAGATGCCGCGCTCTTATTAGAAATCATGAGCGCTACAAATGGATTAGTGGCCGCAAGTGATGACACACGACCTTTGAGAATTGGTGTTGTAGCCTCATGGCTAACTGGACACAGCGGCACGGACGCGGTTTTTGATGCCTTGATAACTGCATTATCAACAACAAATGCCACGTTAATAGATATTGACTTAAAGGCTCCGAGTGATGAAACCGGAAATGATGAGTACGAGGTTTTATTACACGAGCTATTCGATGACATGGGCGCGTATTTAACTGTGCGCGCAGATACGACCCTTAAATCCTTAGCCGATGTTGTCGCATTTAATCGCGCACACAAAGAGAGCGAAATGGCTCACTTTGCTCAAGAGTTATTTGATAAGGCCCTTACCTTGGGCGGGCGCAATGGCGCCTATCAAGCAAAGCGCGCACGCAACTTAGCCTGGGCGCAGAAGACACTCTCTAAAGGTTTAGCCGATGTAGATGTTTTAATCGGTGCGACATATTCACCTGCCTGGGTGAGCACGCTCGGTAAGGGCGATGACTATGGCGATAACTCATGGATCACGATGGCGCCAGCTATTAGTGGGGCTCCAATCGGCACGGTCCCTATGGGCATCGTCGAAGGTCTACCGGTAGGAGTCGGAGTCGTGGCCAGATCCCATGATGAGCTGCATTTAATTACTGCCCTTGCTCAGATTGAACGAGTTCTAGATCTCGGAGTCTTAACACCTACATTTAAAAAGTAATTGAGGCACTCTCAACAACAGAGGCTTTACGACCAGGCAAGGCAAAGCCTGAGAAATTATCGTTTTGCTCATTGATGACAGCTTCGGCATCGATAACGTGCCCTCTCCACTCATATCCAGAGGTCGTATGTGCATCACTTACTAAGGTAATGTCATAACCACGCTCAAGGGCGCCGTGACTGGTATGGCGAACGCAGTTATTTGTCTGGGCACCGCAGATATACAGGTGTGCGACTTTGAGATCGTCAAGAATGTCGCCAAGCTGCGTCTGAACAAAAGAGTCTCTAAATAATTTCCTTATAATCTTTTCGCCCATAAGTGGCATTAATTCGGGCACAATTTGCCACTCGTGGCTATCGATTACGAGCTCTTCGTCAGAGTGCTGGACCCAGATGACAGGTACATCGTGCGACCTGGCCTTTTCGACAACATCACTCATATGTCCGATGATCGCATCGCGTGAAAAAGCATTTTCTACCACGCCATTTTGTACATCGATTACTACTAATGCGCTCTGTGTTCTATCACTAAATAGGCTCATGCCGAAATTATATGCA
>Ga0163199_1002106_pt1 | contig 12287 bp, 14 predicted proteins | sample PL_2010_150m_FD_113537 | JGI IMG/M metagenome (GOLD analysis project Ga0163199, IMG submission 113537) | Freshwater microbial communities from Powell Lake, British Columbia, Canada to study Microbial Dark Matter (Phase II) - PL_2010_150m | ecosystem: Environmental > Aquatic > Freshwater > Lake ...
GAATGGGAGCGTGCCACAGGCGCTTGCACCGATGGCTACGACCGCGGCCGGGTATGGGAATGGACCGCCAGCCGTTTCGCGCCCTATCCGGGATTCAGCGCCGACCCCTACAAGGAATATTCGGCACCCTGGTTCGCCGAAGAGCATCGCGTGCTGCGCGGCGGCAGCTTTGTTACGCCGCCGCGGCTGCTGCGCATCACCTGGCGCAATTTCTACAAGCCGGAACGGGCCGACCCGTTCTGCGGTTTTCGCACTTGCGCCATCTAGACGCAGAGCTTGGAACCGCACGCGCGGCCGCTCCGTCTACGGTATAGTTCCGCGTCGGCCGCAGCGCCAGCAGCGGGCGATCCTGTTTTCCACTGAACGTTCCGAGGAGCATTTCCATGACCGCTTCATTGCGCTTATTGCTAATCGCATTATTCGGCCTGTCCTTTACCCATGGTGCGGCTGCGCAAGGCGTGCTCCGCGTATCGGCCATTCCCGACGAAGCGCCGACCGAGCTGCAACGCAAGTTCAAGCCGCTCGGCGAATATCTCGCGCAGGAAACCGGCATGAAAGTCGAGTTCACGCCTGTGACCGACTACGCGGCCGTGGTCGAATCGCTCGCCACCAGGAAGCTCGACCTCGCCTGGCTGGGCGGATTTACCTTCGTGCAGACCAAGCTGCGTACCAACGGGACCGCCATTCCGATCGTGCAGCGCGCCGAGGACGAGAAATTCACCAGCAAATTCATCGTGCCGATCGGCAGCAGCGCCAAGACCTTGGCCGATCTAAAGGGGAAGACGTTCGCATTCGGTTCGCCTTCTTCGACTTCGGGGCATCTGATGCCGCGATTCTTCCTGCTACAGGCGGGGATCGATCCCGACAAGGATTTCAAGAACGTGGCGTTCTCCGGCGCGCATGACGCGACAGTGGCTTTCGTCGCCGGCGGCAAGGCCGAAGCCGGCGTACTCAATGCATCGGTGTGGGACAAGCTGTCCGAAACCAAGAATTCCAATGCGCTGAAAGTCAGGGTGCTGGCGACGACGCCGCCCTACTACGATTACAACTGGACCGTACGCGGAGATCTCGACCCGGCGCTGGTAAAAAATCTTACCGCGGCTTTCCTCAAGCTCGACCCGGCGAATCCGGCGCACAAGGCCATTCTGGATTTGCAGCGCGCGTCGAAATTCATTCCGACCAAGGCCTCCAATTACGACGGCATCGAGAATGCCGCCAAATCGGCCGGCTTGATCAAATGATCCGCAGCAGGCGTGCGTTGACCTGATGGCGCGCGTCGCGTGAGTTTCCAGCTCGACCGCGTCGGCCTGATCCATGCAAATGGCCAGGCGCAGGGTCAGCGGGCTTTGCGCGCGGTGTCGATCAGCGCCGCGCGCGGCGAGCGGCTGGCGATCATCGGCCCTTCCGGCGCGGGCAAGACCTCGCTGCTGCGCATTCTCGCCACCTCGATCCGGCCCACGGAAGGTCGGGTCAGCGTGCTCGGGAACCATCCCTGGCAGTTGAGCGGAAGTCAGCTCAGACGCATCCGCAGCCGCATCGGGTTCATCCATCAGGCGCCGCCGATTCCGCCGCGCCAGCGCGTCATCACCGCAGTTATCGCCGGCCGCCTGGGCCAGTGGTCGTGGTGGAAATCGGCACTGTCGCTGATTTATCCGGCCGACATAGCCGGCCCGCGCGACCAGCTCGCGCGCCTCGATCTCGCCGACCGCCTGTTCGATCGCTGCGACCGGCTGTCCGGCGGACAGCTGCAGCGCGTAGGCGTGGCGCGCGTGCTGTATCAGCAGCCCGACCTGTTGCTGGCGGACGAGCCGGTGTCGGCGATGGACCCCGCGCTCGCCGATCTCACCGTGAGCCAGCTGCATGCCGAGGCGGAAAGCCGCGGCGTGACCCTGGTGGCGAGTCTGCACGCGGTGGACATCGCGTTGCGCTGGTTCCCGCGTGTGATCGGCTTGAGGGCGGGGGAGGTGATGTTCGACCTGCCGCCGGCGCAGGTGAGCGAGGCGGTGCTGCGCGAGCTTTACGCCTCCGAGACTGGCGTGCTGCCGTCGCAGGACAATCAACCCTTCATTCCCTCATCCGGTGCGCAACTGCCGGACGAAGCAGCGGGCGGCGGCGCGCGAAAACCCGTCGCGCCACCGCGCGTGATCTGATGCATCTGCGCCATGTCATATAGCGCGCAGCAGCCGCGGCTGCGCGATCCGGACGCGCTCAGGCGGGCGGGCTGGGCGTTGCTCGCACTGCTGGTGCTCTGGCCGCTCATCGTGATCGCGGAATTCCGGCCGGCCGACCTGTTCGATGCGCGCAATCTTGCGGTGATGCGCGGCTTCGTCGGACAGTTCTTCCCGCCGAATCTCAGCGGCGATTTTCTTGGCTTGGTGTTTAAGGCGACCATCGAGACGCTGGCGATGGCGACTGCGGGCATTGCGCTCGCCATGCTGCTGGCGGTGCCGCTGGGCCTGGTGCTCACGCACAGCCTGTCCATTTCGCGCATCGGCCCGGGTCCCGATCGCGGCGCGGGCGAGGCGGTGCGTGCGCTCGCGCGCATGGCGCTGCTGATATTGCGCGGCGTTCCGGAACTGGTCTGGGCCTTGCTGTTGGTACGCGCCTTCGGGCTGGGGCCTGCAGCCGGCGTGCTGGCGATCGGCCTTACCTATGGGGGCATGCTGGGCAAGGTGTATTCAGAGATCCTCGAGTCGGGTGACACGCGCCCCGCGCGCGCGCTCCTCGAGTCCGGCGGTGGCCGTCTGATGGCATTCTTCTACGGGCTGTTGCCGGTAGCGGGGCAGGAGCTGGCCTCCTACACCATCTATCGCTGGGAGTGCGCCGTGCGCGCTTCGGTGATCATGGGCTTCGTCGGCGCCGGTGGCCTGGGCCAGTTGATGGACCAGTCGATGAAAATGCTCAATGGCGGCGAAGTCTCGACCATCCTGGTGGTGTTTCTGCTGCTGGTGCTGCTCGCCGATGCGCTCAGCGTCTTCCTGAGGAAACTGCTCGCATGAGTCCGACGGGCCGCCCCGAGGACGAATCCTTGGCGCGAAGCGACAAGGTAAGCCCATGAGCGGCGCGACCTTCGCCGAGCGGCGCGCGGCCATGGGCTTCTGTCTGCATTGCTGGACGACGCTGCTGCTGATGGCTGTCCTCGTTTGGGCCAGTTTTGCCTACCTGTCGCTGGATCTCGCGCGCCTGTTCAGCGCGGAATCGGGCCGCGGCATGCTGCAGTTCGTCATGCGGTTTTTTCCGCCCGACACCAGCGCAGAGTTTTTGCGAAAGATCGGCAAGGGCACGCTGGAAACCCTGGCCATATCCGCGCTGGGGACGCTGCTGGCTGCGGGCGCGGGGCTGCTGCTGGCGCTGCCCGCGGCTGGACGACTGGGTCCGGTGCTGAAAGCGCTGACACGCTTTGTTCTAAATGCGCTGCGCTCGGTGCCGGAGCTGGTGTGGGCGGCGTTGATGGTGCTCGCCGCCGGGTTGGGACCGTTCGCCGGCACGCTTGCGCTCGCCTTGCATACTTCGGGGGTGCTGGGACGCCTGTTTGCGGAAAGCCTGGAAAATGCGCCGCCCGAGCCGGCGCGCTCGCTGACCGAAAGCGGCGCGGCGCCGGCCCTCGCCTTTATCTACGGCACCTTGCCCGCGATCACGCCGCAACTCGTGTCCTACAGCCTCTATCGCTGGGAGATGAACATCCGCATGGCCACCGTGCTCGGTTTCGTCGGCGCCGGCGGTCTCGGGCAAATGCTTTATTACGAACTCTCGCTACTGCACGAAGCGCAGGCCTCGAGCGTCATTATCGCGATGCTGGTGCTGGTAGTGTTCGTGGATGCGGCCAGCGCCTGGGTGCGCCGCGGACAGATGCGCGTGGGCGGCTGATGCGGCGGCCCTTTGGCTCGAGCGCGAACACTGACTGACATGAGCAAGAGTCCGGACAAGCCCGTGTTCAGCGCCGCCAGCCTCGTTCTGGCTGCTGTGTTTGCTTTGCTGATTGCGGTTGGTTTCGGCGCCTGGCGATTATGGCCGATGGATTTCAGTTTTCGCGAAACCTCGATAGAGGCAGTAGTGGCGCAAATACGCTCCTGGGGGAATTGGGCTGTTCTCGCGTCGATTGCGCTCATGATCGCGCACTCGTTTCTTCCCTTTCCCGCCGAAATTCTCACGCTTGCCAATGGCATGGTGTTCGGACCGGTCTGGGGGTCGGCGATAACCTGGGTCGGCGCGATGCTCGGCGCCATCAGCACTTTCGGCCTGGTGCGCCTGCTCGGCAGGCCATTCGTATTTCGCATGCTTTCCGACAGCCAGCTGCGCCTGCTATCCGAATGGTCGTCCAGGCGCGGCGGCGTAGCGCTGTTGATCGGCCGTTTGGTTCCGGCCATTGCCTTCAATCTGCTCAATTATGCTGCAGCGCTGACCGACATTTCCTGGTGGACGTTCATCTGGGCCACCGGATTGGGGATACTTCCGCTGACCCTGCTGCTCAATTTCTTCGGCGCGAGCGTGCTGGCCATGAAAGCGTGGAATTGGGTCTGGCTGCTGTTGGGCTCAATTGTCGTTCTGGTGTGGCTGCTCGCAAGGCGCCGCTCCGCCGCCGCGAGGCGCAAACAACTCGAGAGCTAGTCCAGTTTGAGCTGGATGGGTTCCAGCGCATCGCCTTGTGGAAGCACACGGCCGATGACCGCAGCATGCGCGTACCCCAGCACGCGCAAGGCCGTGAGGCACGATTGGGCGCGCGCCGGCGGAATGCTGGCGAGCAATCCCCCCGCAGTCTGCGGATCGAATATCAGCGCATAGCGCGGATGGCTCGACGCTTCCTGCTGATTGCGCAGCGCGCGGCGCAGCCGCACGTTGGCCGGCTGCAGCGAGCTCAGGATGCCGGCCGCGCTGGTGTCCTCCGCGCCTTCCAGTACAGGCAGCGCCGCGAGGTCCAGTTCCACGTCCACGCCAGAAGGTTTTGTCATTTCGACCAGATGCCCGAGCAGGCCAAAGCCGGTCAGGTCCGTGCACGCCGTGGCGCCGTGCTCGTGCAGGCACTGCGCGCCCAGGCGATTCGACTGGCACATCGAGATCAGCGCCGCGTCTATCCAGCGGCCGCGCGCCTCAAGCAGTGCATGCGCCGCAAACAGCGTGCCGGTACCGATCGGTTTGGTAAGGATCAAAACATCGCCGGGGCGCATACCGCCCTTGCGCATCACCGCGGCCATGTCTTCATCGATCAGGCCGTTGACGGCGAATCCCAGTGCCAGTTCCTTGCCTTCGCCGGTGTGGCCGCCGACCAGCGCGCAGTTCGCTTCGTTGAGGACTTTGATCGCACCGCTCATCATTTGAAACAGCAGGTCTTCCTGCTTGGTCTCCAGCCCGGCGGGCACGGTGACGATTGCGGTGGCCGATTGCGCCTCGGCTCCCATGGCGAATATGTCGCCCAGCGCGTGGTTGGCCGCGACCTTGCCGAAAATGTAGGGGTCGTCGATGAAGGCGCGAAAGAAGTCCACCGTGTGCACCATCGCCTTGCCCGGCGGCACGCGCACGACGGCCGCATCGTCGGGGGCGTGCAGGCCGATGAGCACGTCGTCGCGCTCGACCGGATGGAGCGCGCCGAGCGCGCGCGAAAGCACCGTGGCGCCGACTTTCGCGCCGCAGCCGCCGCAGCGCATGGCGACGGCGGAAATGGCCTGCGCTGCTTCCTCCTGATCGAGTTTGATCGATGAGGGCGTTGCCACCGCGCGCCCCGCTTCCATCGGCGGAAACTGGCTGAATTTGCGCATGAAGCGGCGGTCGATCCAGTCCTTCCAGCGCCACACCCAGGCGCCCTGGAAGCCGAGTGCGCCGCGCGAAGCCACGGCGTACCGATCGCCGGTACTGATCAGCGCCAGCCATTTGCTTTGCGGGCGGTAGGATTCGAGAGCTCTGCCTTCCACCGCGCGGCGCAGATTCTCCGCCAACGGCCGCCCCTGGCGCACCGCGAATACGCCCGCTTTCTCCAGCGGGTAGTTGATCATGCTGGCGATGTCGCCTGCCGCAAACACCATGGGGTCGGTCACTGTTTGCAGGCTGTCGTTCACGCGAATGAATCCGTCGGCGTCCAGCGCGAGGCCCGTATCGCGCAGCCAGGGCGCGCCGCCGGCGCGCGTGACCCAGACGATCTCGTCGGCATCCACGCTCGCGCCGCCTGCTGTCTGCACGCGCGTCGCCGACACCTTATTCACCCGGGCATTGCAATGTACCGCGACCCCGCGATCGGCGAGCACGCGCTCGAACGCGCGGCGCACCGAAGCGTTATGCGTCGGCAGTATCACCGGGTTACTCGTCAGCAAGTGGAAGCTGAGTTCATCCGGATTGCGGCCCAATGTGCGCAGCTCGTTGCGCAGTCGGTATTGCATCGCCAGCGTCAGTTCGACTCCGCCGGCACCGCCGCCGACCACGGCGATGCGCGTGGTCCCCGCTTGACTGCGCACGCGCTCGAGCAGCTGCAGCCAGCGTACATTGAACCCGTTGATCGGTTTTACCGGAACCGCATGCTCGCTTGCGCCGGCTACATCGGCCATCTGCGGCGTGGAGCCTATGTTGAGCGACAGGGTGTCGTAGGTCACAGGCGGCCGGTTGCGGCAGAGCACCTTTCCCGCGTCGCGGTCGAGGCCCAGCGCTTCATCGCGAAAGAAGCGTGCTCCCGCGAACCGCGCCAGGCGCGACAGGTCGATATGAACTTCGTCGTAGCTGTAATGCCCGGCGATATAGCCCGGCAGCATGCCGGAGTAGGGCGTATGCGTGTCGCGGCAGATCACGGTCAGGCGCACCCCTGGCAGCGGATGCATGCCGAATCGCTTGAGCACAACGACGTGGCTGTGGCCGCCGCCGACGAGCACGATATCTCTCAGGACCGGTTGATCCGGAGCTTGCATTGGGAACTTCCTTTCAAGGACGGCGCGCCGCGTGGTGAACCGCGGGCACAAGCACGGGCGCCTATGTCGCGCGCCGTCGGCGATCGGTTCAGCTCGCGTCTTTTTCGAGCACTTCGGGGATTTTACGCGACGCGCGGCGCAGAAACTCGATCTGCTGCGCGAAATTGGTGCAGCGCTTGCACATCATCAGGTGCATGCCGAGAAGCACGCGTTCCGTCGCCGTCAGCGGCTGTTCCATGGCCTGCGACGAGAGCTTCGCGGCCTGCTCGCAGGAATACATCAGTTTGCTCATGGTGTGTGGGTCCCGAACCAGTTCTTGCTCATGCAGGAGCGCAGACTCAGCCTCGCCCTGAATAGGATTACGTGCAAGTTAGTCGTCGTAATCTCAATTTTCTTACATATGTCATCCGACGACATCCCCATCACTTCGCGCATCGAGAACACCAGCGCGTCGCGTTTTGACATGCGCTGGCAGCATTCCTGGTACACGCGCCAGAACTGCGCGGATTCAAGTGCTGCGTCGGGCATGCCCCACCCGGCTGGCGGATCGACCCACTTGCCCTGCGCATTGAACGCGCCTTCGGCGGGCGCGCCGTCCTCGGCCAGCGAGATCGTGTCCGCCGGCAGCGCACGGCTTTGACTGCGCGTCAGGTCGATGATCTTGTGCTTGAGGATGCCGGTAAGCCAGGTGCGCAGTTGCGAACGCCCCTCAAAGCGCTCGCGCTGTGCGAGCGCCGCTATCATGGTGTCCTGCACTGCGTCCTCGGCCAGCGACGCATCGCGCAGATGAAACTGGGCGTAGCGCAGCAGATATTTGCGGTGCGCTTCCAGCGATTGCGCGAGATCGTCTTGTTCAGCCATGGTTCGTATGTGACAGATCGTGATCCTGCTTGTGCGCCGGCGCACGTGGATCGTGCACCGGGTCATTTTGCCATGAATCGACCCGAGGAAAGGCAGCCGCAACGGCATCGGGGGCTCCGCGCCTCGGCCCCAAGGCCGGCACCACGAGTTTGTAAGAAATCGGCGGATAGGCGCGACTACTTCGACAGCAGGGCTGCACTTCGCTCCCCGCTCGGTCACATTTCGCAATTTCAGGTTAACTAGGAGATTCAACAATGAATATGCTGAAACAATCGCACAAAATCGCAATGGCTGGCGCGCTTGCGCTCGGTCTGAGCGGCCCGGCGCTGGCGAATCCCTGCGGTGCAAAGAAGAACCCGTGCGCACCGAAATCCGCCAGTCCCTGTGCAGCAAAGAAGAAGAATCCCTGCGGCGCCAAGAAAAAGAATCCCTGTGCCGCCAAGAAGGCGAACCCTTGCGCCGCCAAGAATCCCTGCGCTGCGAAGAAGATGTAGCACCGTCGCGCCCCTGGCCGGCACGCGCCGGCCGCGGGTAGATGTGCAGCCAATCACCGACACGAGGAGGAAATCATTATGAAAATCGGCGCGCAACCGCTACAGACTGCCATCGCCGGCCTGTTCGCACTGGGCCTTGCCGGCCCGGCGCATGCCCAGAACCCCTGCAGCGCTCGCAGGAATCCGTGCTCGGCCAAGAGCGCCAACCCTTGCGCGGCGCGAAAGTCCGGTCCCTGCGGCGCCAAGAAGGCGAATCCCTGTGCAGCGAAGAAAGCAAATCCCTGCGCGGCGAAGAATCCTTGCGCCGCCGGTCCCAATGTCGATCCCAAGTTGGTGACGCGGCCCAAGGGTACCAAGCTTGCCACAGGTGACAGCGCCGAGATGCTCAAGCTGGGCGAGGTGCTGTTCAGCGATACCAGGCTCAGCACCAATCAGCTGTCCTGCAATACCTGCCACCAGGGCGGGGCGTCGTTCCAGAAAACCTTCGCCCGGCCCTATCCGCACTACGTCGCCATGGCGAAAAATCAGGGCGGTTTCAAGAAAATCAATCTGGACGAGATGGTGCAGTTCTGCCTGATCGTGCCGATGGCATCGAAGACCCTCGCCTGGGACTCGAAGGAACTGGCCGCGCTGACGCTGTACACGGCGCAGATGCAGAAGTCGTTCAAGCAGGCCGCCGGCACCAAGAACAATCCCTGTGCGGCGAAGAACCCCTGCGCCGCAAAAAAGATGTAGTGCAATGGGTGACTCGGAATGAGCGAAATGCTAAGCGCAAAGCGACTGGGACCGGAACTGCCGATCCAGGCACCCCCGGTTCTGGACGGCTTGCCGCGCGCGCGCCTGGAAGCGATGCGCGCGGCCGGTGCCGAGGTGCTGGAGTGCATGCGCGTGCTCGACAAGGCCGGACTGGATCTGGTCAGCGAGGTACTGCGCGGCCAAGGCACGTTCTACGAGCTTGAGCACTACCCGTCGGACGACGTGTTCGATCGCGACACGCATGCCCAGTATTACTACCACGCGCACCGCGGAACCGCTGAGCACGGCCACTTCCACACCTTCCTGCGCGCGCCGGGCATGCCGGCAGGGGTCGCACCGGTTGACTATTTGGGAGACGAAGTGTGGCCTAGCCGCGACGAGGCAATCTCCCACCTGATCGCGATCTCGATGGACGCGTTCGGCCGGCCGCTCAGCCTGTTCGCGGTGAACCGCTGGGTGAGCGCCGAAGCCTGGTACCCGGCCGAAGATGTGATTCGCATGCTCGATCGTTTCGCCGTCGACCATGCTTTCCCGTCGTGGCCGGTGAACCGCTGGATCGGCGCGATGCTGCAGCTCTTTCGTCCGCAGATCGAGGCGCTGATACGCCATCGCGACAGTGTGGTCGATGCCTGGCGCCGCACGCATCCGGACGGCGACGTGTTCGAGGACCGGCAGCTCGAGGTCACCGGGGAAATTGTCATCAGCATCGACACGCAGATTGCGGCATTGGAGGCGGCGCTCGCCGACTAGCATCTGCTGGCGTGCGCAAGCGAATTTCGGGTATGCGGGTTTCCAGAAGGGAGAGGGCAGGATGAAGAAGTTGTTTCTCGTCGCAGTTTGTTTGATGTCTGGCGCGCGGTTGGCACAAGCCGCTCCCACGGCGGGTGAAAAGGCCGAAGGCCGCGCGCAGGTAGTGGTGCTAACGCAGTTGCCGTGCCAGTTCGTGGAAAGCGAAGGTGGCACTGATCGTGGCTACAAGAGCACGAAGCAGGAGGACTGCGAGCGCATCAATGCCCAGTCCGGTGCGGCACGGGTCAAGAGTGCCAAGCCACTGGAACTCAAGCCCGGCCGCTACGTGTTCCGCGTGAGCAACAAGAGCGTGCCTTACGAGCTCGGTTTCTGGCTGCGCGGCGCCGGCATCAAGGGGCGTGTGACTTTGCCGCGTGTCTCGGGTGGCGGGCTCACGCAAGGCACGAGCAAGGACTACGAAATTGCGCTGACCCCGGGCGAGTACGTCTATTCCTGCCCGCTCAATACCACGCCGGACTACCGGCTTATCGTCAAGAACTGACCCTGTCCACAAGGAACATCGAATGTTGAGAACTATACGTTTGACTCTGCTCCCGGCGCTGCTGCTGGCGGCTTCTGGCCACAGCGCATTTGCGCAGTCGGCGGCGGCGCTGCCCGGCACGCACACCGTTGCGTCTTCCTACGGGTTCGACGCCTTGGCCGCGCGCCTTGAGAAGGCGATCGTGGCGAACAAAATGGGCCTGGTGGCGCAGGCAAGCGCGAGCGCCGGGGCGGCCGCGCGCGGCGTGAAAGTCCGCGGCAACCTGGTGTTGATGGTATTTCGCAACGATTACGCCGTGAGAATGCTGGCGGCGAGTGTGCCAGCGGGCATAGAGGCACCGCTGCGCGTGTACGTGACCGAGAACGCGAACGGCAAGACCAGTGTGACCTGGCGCACGCCCAGCGCAGTGTTCGCACCCTACGGCAGCGCCGAGCTCGACGCGATGGCGCGCGAACTCGACCCGGTGTTCGAGAAAATTGTTCGCGACGCTGTTAGCGGCTGACGCAGAGCCGTTCGCGCGCCGGGCGCGGCGGCTGCAGTGGCAGGTGTTGCTGCCCGGGCTGGCCGTGCTGATGGCGCTCGGCCTTGTTCTCGCCGCTTCGAACGCCAGGATGGCGCTGCTGCTAGTGATCGGCGCGCTGTGCGGCGTGACGCTGTATCACGCCGCATTCGGCTTCAGCGCGGCGTACCGCCGGCTGCTGTTCGCGCGCGACCCTTCGATGGTGAACGCGCAACTGCTGATGTTGGCCTTGGCGACCGTATTGTTCGCCCCGGTGCTCGCCGCCGGGTCCGCGTTCGGACTACCGGTGACCGGCGCGAACGCTCCGGTGGGTTGGCAGGCCGCGATCGGTGCATTTCTGTTCGGTATCGGCATGCAACTGGGTGGTGGCTGCGGATCCGGGACGCTCTATGCGCTTGGCGGAGGCGGAACGCGAATGTTGGCGACCCTGGCCGCGTTCTGCGCCGGCGGATTCGCAGCGAGTCTGCAAATGGACAACTGGCAGCGTCTGCCCGACGCAGGCGAAATCGTGCTCGGCGAGCGGCTGGGCTGGCCGGTCGCAGTTGCGCTGCAACTTGCGCTACTTGCATTGATCTACGCACTGTTGAGACTGGTCGCGCGGCCTGCGTCGCCGGCAGCCCCGTTTGAGCGCTGGACGATTGGCCGCTTGTTAGGCGGGCCCTGGCCGCTGTTCGCGGGCGCGGTCCTGCTCGCCGGTCTCAATCTCGCGACGCTGGTGTCGGCGGGCCATCCCTGGAGCATCACCTGGGCGTTCACGCTGTGGGCGGCAAAGGCCGCGGTCGCGCTCGGGTGGAATGCCTCAGCGTCGCCGTTCTGGCAGGGTGGATTTCAGCAGCAGGCCCTGGAGGCGCCAATACTTGGCGACGAAACTTCGGTGATGGATATTGGCATCGTGCTCGGCGCCTTCGTTGCAGCCGCCGCGGCGGGGCGCTTCGCCCCCGAGCTGCGCGTGCCGCTGCGCGGGCTCGCTGCGGCACTGATCGGTGGGCTGCTGATGGGCTACGGCGCGCGCCTTGCCTACGGCTGCAATATCGGCGCCTTCTTCTCCGGAGTAGCCTCCACCAGTCTACACGGCTGGCTGTGGATCGCCGCGGCGCTGCCGGGCACATGGTTTGGAGCAAAATTGCGGCCCGCGTTTGGTTTGGCGTTGTGATATGGAACTGAAGCACCTCGCTCTGGTAATCGCCGATATCGGCGGATATACCAGGTTCATAAGGCTGCACAAGGCCACGCTGCTTCACGCCGAGGAGATCATCTCGCAGTTGCTGGAAACGATCGTCGACGGCGCAGCCTTTCCCCTGATGCTCAACAAGCTGGAGGGCGACGCGGTGCTTATGTACGCCGAGATGGGCGGCGCGGAGGCCGCTGCCGCCCGCGATGTCGCGCGACAGTCCGCGGCGTTTCTTTCCGCATTCCACGCGAAATCCGGCGAGCTGGCGCGCAACCGAGCCAATTGCCCGTGCGACGCATGCCAGCAC
>Ga0163199_1002107_pt1 | contig 12285 bp, 12 predicted proteins | sample PL_2010_150m_FD_113537 | JGI IMG/M metagenome (GOLD analysis project Ga0163199, IMG submission 113537) | Freshwater microbial communities from Powell Lake, British Columbia, Canada to study Microbial Dark Matter (Phase II) - PL_2010_150m | ecosystem: Environmental > Aquatic > Freshwater > Lake ...
CTTCACATTGGCCGACGGCACGGATATTACCCGCAAGGTCGGCAATGCCCTATTCGCATTGGATCACTCTGAAAGGGCTTCGCCCATCATCTTCGGCGAAAAAGGCGACACGCCTCTGCTCGGTATGGTCTCCCTGGAAGCGCTGGGTTACATCCTCGACCCTTTGAGGAGGGAGTTGCGGCCCTTGCCGATGGTGCTGGGGTAGGGTGGTCGATCATCCGATGTAGGGGCGAGGCGATGCCTCGCCCTCTTTGCTCTTACACGGAACAAGATAATCCATAGTTGGGTCTTGTTCTCAGGCACGGAAAGACCTTTGATGAACGGAATAGCTAGGCTGATCGCGATACTTGCTCCACCAATTGGCATATTCAATATTATTGGAGGGGTTGGTTCAGCAATCTGGCTTGCCATATTAGGCGAATGGGGTTCTATTGGGTACGGCATCGGGATCGGATTCGGGGCCATGCTCGCCATTGGGTTTATATTGACTCCCGCGATGTTACTGCTCGATGCTCCCGCTGCTTATTATTTTGATAAAGGGAAGCAAGCCCCCGCCCATTTCTTTGGATTCTTGAGTGTTCTCTATACCGCCGCGGTCATTGCCATTTGGTGTATTGCGATTCTTTACTTCTACGTACAGCGTGCAAATCCACAATCCATCGTCCCAACACTGGTGTGGTCATACTGCATAGCAATTGGGCCATGGGCGAGCATGGCCATGAAAGAAAATGGCAATTTGGCCATCGAATGGGCCGCCACGAGTACTGTGTTATTTGCCGAAGTGGGTTACTTAGCGATGATAATTATGATTCTCTTGTCCCGAGTTACCTTAGGAGACGTGTTTACTGCATTCAGTTTGGCCATGCTCCTAGGTATGGCGATAAACCATAAAATTGTTCTTGAAATTCAAAAGGCCGAACGAATAGTGAGATCGAGTCAGGATTGAGGGTCTTGCAATCACACATCACTTCTGACGATGAAGGCGGAGCAGGCGGGGCGAGGGACAAAGACGGGCGGGGTTTACCCCTCCCCCTGATAGGACATGTCGGTGGCGAGCTGGTCATGCCGCCGGTTTTGGCTTTTGCGCAATACGAAGGCGCCGCAATCTTTCTGCAAGATGCAATTGCCATTCGACGATAAGGTGGTTCTTCGAGCAGAAGGGAATTTTGAATTCAAGCAAGGAGTGATAAGGCTATGGCATACAACTTTGACTTAGTTTTCCTCGCGCCAGGGCCGACCGACCTTCCCGGTAATCCAATAGCGCGTATTCGCGTAATAAACTCGGAATACATTGATTGCCAAGGCGGAGATTCCAGAGACGTTCCTGTGATTTCATCCCAATGCCAGAGCTTGAGGGAGATCGAAAATGAGATTGATAGATTAAAGATCGAACTTGAGGAAATCAGAAAGCAGGCACGTATCAAATTCCAGTAGGGCATTGCGTTTGCTGCAAACGCGTCTCCATGGAAGTATCTTTGACGATCCTTGGTTGTCTTACACGGAAGGTGGCCGGTTGATGGTGTTATTGCAAAAGTGATGAGGAGGTGAAGATGCTGGCAAATGGGAGATGTAGTGTAGCCCTGGTGGTCTTGGTTGTAGCAACAGGTTTGTGGATCGCATCGCCTGGAGCATCGGTTGCACAGGAAGAGCGCGTGAAAACCTCTCCTGAGGTCTTGCAAAGAACGCCGGAACAAGAGAAGGCGTTGCGATCCGAGTTCATGGCAGACCTAAAATGGTTAGACGACATTGCTGCTCGAAAGGAAGGCTTAATTCAGAGTTACATGGATATCTCAGACCTTATCGAAAAATTGAAAAGCAAAGCAGTCGCCTCTCGCAATGATGAGGTTAGCGAGGTTATTCGGAAAGGCCTAGATTTGTCTGCGGCTGCCAAACTTGATCGATTGATCGAGTACCAACTGCTTGTGCAACGTGAAGAGCTTGAAAAGTCTTTCCAAGGGAAGTTGATTGCGAAGTCAGATTATTTGAAAGAATTGCATGCCCTTGAGGAAAAGAAGGCAAGGGACCGGCAACTCAGTGAATGGAGAAGAATGTCTGACGAAATCTGCAGATCGTTGAAAGGTATCGAGCACGAAATCTCTAACCTTAAGATTCACTTAGGACCCAGATAGGGAAGAAAAAACGGGTGCGTGCATTAGAGTCAGAGTCGATTGAGCCGCTTTTCTCTCAAGTGGTTAGCTGACGATCGAAAGGTATAGCAAATGACGCGATTCTTCTTGCCCCTCACTAACCCTCTCTCTCCGGGGGGCGAGGGGATTGGAATGGTGTGTGCTTCGACTGGCTCAGCACGAACGGGATTTGAATCAGACGTTGGTTTTGATGCGGGAGGGGAGCTATCGTTTTGCCGGCAGAACGGTGATTTCGGGCACCGAATAATTCTTGCTCATTGCCCGGCGAGTCGCTTCAGGCGTGTGGACTTGCGGAGAGCGCGAACAAGCTGACGCGCCCCCTTCGCCAATTCCGGATGTCTCTTTTGCTTCCAGGCGCCAAAGCTGGTCTGGAGAGCCCTCTTGAACCGGATTCGCTTGAGCTCGTTCCGCAACGCTTCTCCCACAACCTTGCTTTGCTCGCCTTTCGGCACAGACCTCTTCAATTCCTCGATGAGATCTTTCGGTAATGTGAAGTTTGCTTGACTGGTTCCACTTGCCATAGCAGCCTCCTCTTGGCCTATAAGATAGCCTATATCATGACATAGGAGAGCAGCCGGGTCAAAGGCGGGCAGTTTGAAGCGTGATGCCTAGATGGTTGGAACGATGCTTGCGGATTGACTGTCGCGGCTCTTAGTCCCCCGCTTTCTTACTCCTGGTGTATGCGAAGCCCGCGAGTCCCAATGCAATGACCCACCAGACGCCGAGTCCGGTCAACGCCAACTCGTCGGACAGCCCTTTCTGAAAGTCGTCGTACCGCTGCATGATGAACATCGAGACATCCAGCGCTCCCCCGATGAAAAGGAGCAGGGCGAGGCCGTAAAGTATGCGGATCGTCTTATCGCTCACCATGTGCCTCCACGTTACACATCTTACCCATCCTTCCGGTAGGTTTCAAACGCCGACACGGCGATGGAATAGGCCCTGCGGCAGCTCCCGCATCTGAGCTTCACGGAATCGGCCGTCACGTCCATGGCACTCACCCGGAGTTCGCCGGGATGCTCGGCGGCGCAGACGCCCAGATCGCCTGTTGCCTCCCGTTCGAGGCCGCCCGCCTCAGCCACGCGAGTCATCAGTGCCCGCACGGTGAACCGGTGCCGCATGTGACAGTTGATGCATTCCATCACGACCCGGTCGGGCGGCGTCAGCGCTTTGAAGCTCAGCGACAGGGGATGGGCGGAAAAGCATTGCTGGGCGAAGGCGCCGCTTTTGAACGTGGCCATACGCTCCCTAAACGTTGGTCTCGATGCTGGACGATGTCTTGTTCAGCACGGTGGCGGCGGCGCGGGAGAGTTCCGCGTCGGTGTCGTGGTTCAGCGCGTAAATCCGGAACTGGATCAGGCGCGTCGGGAGCAGATCCAGGAATTCCTCCAGCGGCTCCGTGGAGACGGTTTGCGTGCTCGAATCATAGACGTAAAGCGGGATGCCGCGCGTGTCCTTGGGATCGGGTCTCGGATCTTGATAGGCCATGTCGACACGGAACTCCATCTCGCCCAGCTTTGTCGGCAACTCTTTGCGAATACACGTTTCATAGTACTCACGGCTCTGAAAATCCATCCCACGAGTTTTGTCTGTTTCGGGCAGGACCGTATTGTAGGCCATCTTCCACTTGACGTCCCGGCCCAGGATGCGCGCCCATTCCTCGCCGAGTCCTCGTTGCTTCGGATTCCGGGACTTGCCCCAGCTTCGGACTTCCTCAAGGAGAGACCAGTCGGTGAGGTGTAGGTACTGATCCATCTTCTGGCGTGGGTTGTGGGGAAAGACGAGCCGCATCGTGTCGCCGAAGATCTCCCGCAAGTGGATGTCGATGGCCCGCGTCGTCCGGTGGTAGTACACGTTCGAGTACAGGTACATCCGCGTGTTCAGGAACATCTGCAGCGCGGGCAGGCCGGTCTTGTGGATGGTGAAGCCTTTCTCGGTGATCATCGTGTAGTGGATGAGACGGCTGAGATCCACGGGCCCGACCGCGACGCCGCACATGTAGGAGTCGCGGAGGACGTAGTCCAGGTTATCCCCCGTGTAGCTGCCGGAGATGATCGGCTGGAGAAAGTTCAACCACCGCGGCATTTTGGAGCTGTCCTTGCCCTTGTCCTTGAGGATCAGGTGGGCGATCTGGTCGGGATCCAGCGCTTCCCCTTTGGCGAAGGGCCCGGAGGGGCTCCGCCGGATCTTCCGGATGGTCGGGCCGAGATGCTCACGGATGATGATCTGGCCCAGCTTCTCGTGGGTCAGGTGGAACTGATCGAGGAAATTGTCGTCGAAGAAATGGCAGAACGGCCCGTGGCCGATGTCATGGAGCAGCGCGGTCACTCGGAGCAGTTCTTCGATGTAGTTCGCGGAGGGCGTGTCCGGTGCGGCCTTATGGAGAAAGGGATACAGGTGGCGGGCGAACCGACCGGCGACATGCATGGCGCCGAGCGAGTGGACGAACCGGCTGTGTTCGGCCGATGGATAGACCCAGCGGGCGCTCTGGAGCTGGAAAATATAGCGGAGCCGTTGGACCCATGGCGAATCGATCAGGTCTTTCTCGGTGGTTTCCTGCGGCTCACCGCGCGCTGCGCCCTTCGCGGGAGCGGCGAAGGGCACGGTAAACGTGATGTACTCGTGGATCGGATCGGCGATCAGCGCCGAGCCGTCATAGTGGGATTTGCCGAGCGAGGGACGGGGCGTCACCGGAAAAATCTAGCACGACGGGGGTGGGGGCGCAACTGGTGCCTGCTGATGTGTCTTCGCGTGGCGTTCGCGGAACTTGAGGATGGCGTGGTACATGATGAAATATCCGGCGGCCGCCGCGACCACTCCCAGCAGCACATGGCCAAGGATAAATGGAATTACATAGGGGTGAAACTGATCCCACAGCATCCGGATCGTGAAGTCGCTCCAGTCGATCGTTGGGGGGGCGCCGACTGGATCAAGGAGCAGGCCCACCCACATACTGCCGGCGACGATCGGCAGGAAGGTCCAGGGATTGTTGATCAGGTTCCCCGCCATCAGGGCCAGGAAGTTCAAGCGGAAGGCCCACGCGAAAAGAAAAGCGCTGGCGGTGTGGATGCCATAGGTGGGGGAAAAGGCGATGAGGACCCCCACGGCGAAGGCCATTGCTGTGCGCTGGGGCGAATCCCCCAGGTGAAGGATCTGGCGGAGCTTCTCCTTGATGATGGTGAGGGGAATCATCCCAGGCGGTGCTCGTAGCCTTTCGCGGTCAGCGGTCGAACGGAGCCGTCAGTCCTGATGATGCGGAGCCCCCGGCTGGCCGGCGTGATGCTCCCGATTGGAGTCGCTCGCAGCAACCGTTGGCGGATGAGCGTCTCCACGCGCGGGACGTTGGCCGGCGGCACCGTGAAGAGGAGCTCGTAATCTTCTCCCCCGCCGAGCGCATACGTGATCGGATCGCGCCGCCCGGCCCGCGCATGGGTGATGAGCGGCCGCGACAAGGGAAGCTGTCGCGTGTCGATGAGGCAGCCGACCTTGCTCTCCTCGCAGATGTGGCGGACGTCGCCGGCCAGGCCGTCCGACAGGTCAATGGCCGCGCTGGCCAGGCGGGTTTCCGCCAGGCGTCTGGCCTCGCGGAGCCGCGCCATCGGTGCCAGATGGCGGCCGGTCAAATAGGCCGCGCCGCGCGCGTTCGTCGCGGTTCTCTGACGGCCCTTCTTGCGCGCGCGAAGAATTTCCAGCCCGGCCTGCGCGTCCCCCAGCGTCCCCGTGACGTACAGATGGTCGCCCGCGCGGGCTGTAGACCGCCGGAGCACCTCCGCCGGAGCAGTCTCGCCCAGGACCACGAGCGAGAGGAACAGGTCGGTGCGTGACGCGGAGGTGTCCCCGCCGACGATCACTGCGCCAGCCAGTCGGCATGCGGCCTCGACTCCCGTATAGAGGGCGAGGATATTGCGAGGGGTCTGACGCGGGGTGACGGCGACGGCGATCATGACGAACCGGGGAATGCCGCCCATCGCCGCGATGTCGCTGAGATTGGCCATGGCGGCCTTGTAGCCGAGCTGCCGGTAGGTGGTACAGGCCAGGTCGAAGTGGACGCGCTCGACAAGCAGGTCGGTGGTGGCCAGCAGGACCCGGCCCGTCCGGGCCTTCAGGACGGCGGCATCGTCGCCGATGCCCGCGAGGACCGCGCTCCGTACGGCATGCGGAATCCGTGTTGCGTTCCTGAGCCGCCGGATGAGTTCAAATTCGCCGAGCCGTCTCTGGCGCATCAGCCCTGTCTGGAAGGAGCGGCGGCGACGGGTCGGCGGCTCATCGACGTGCGGCGCCCCGACGCCGTCGCCTTCACGTGCGCGCTGCCTGGAGCCGGCGTGCGGCGCAAGGCCGACGCGAGGACGTCGTCCATCGTTTCGGCAAAGATGAACGTCATCCCTTTGAGGAGATGCTTGGGAATGTCCGCCTGGTCCTTCTGATTTCTCTTTGGGAGGATCACCTTGAAGATGCCGACCCGCTTGGCTGCCAGAATCTTTTCCTTCAGCCCGCCGATCTCCAGGACCCGCCCCCGCAGCGTGACCTCGCCGGTCATGGCGAGATCGTGGCGTACCGGCCGGCCGGTGAAGGCGGACGTGAGCGCGGTGGCCATGGTAATGCCGGCGGAGGGCCCGTCTTTCGGGATCGCCCCCGCCGGGACGTGGATGTGGATGTCATGCCGGGCGAAGACCTCGGGCTTGAGGCCGAGTTGGCGCGCGCGGGCTCGGACGTAACTGAGCGCGGCCTGCGCCGATTCCTTCATGACGTTGCCCAGGTGGCCGGTCAAGGTCAGGGCGCCTTTGCCCTTCATGATCGTCGCTTCGATGTGGATGATGTCTCCGCCGACCTCGGTCCAGGCCAGCCCTGTGGCCACGCCGATGAGATCCTTTTTTTCTTCGCTTTCCTTGTGGTGTTTGGGCACGCCGAGATACTTGGGAATGGCCGTCGGCGTGATGGTGTAAAGCCGATTCTCGCCCTCCGCGATCTTCTTGACCACCTTGCGCATCACATTGGCGATCTCGCGCTCGAGGTTCCGGACGCCGGCCTCGCGCGTGTAGTCACCGACGATCCGGTGGAGCGCCCGATCGGAGAAGGTGATCTGTTTTTCGGTGATCCCGTGCTCGGTCAACTGGCGGGGGATCAGGAACCGCTTGGCGATGCCGATTTTTTCCTCCTCGGAGTATCCGGGGATCTCGATGATCTCCATGCGGTCCCGCAGGGCCGAGAGGATCGGGTCCATGATGTTGGCCGTGGTGATGAACATGACCTCGGAAAGATCGAACGGCACGCCCAGGTAGTGGTCGCTGAAGGCGGCGTTCTGTTCCGGGTCGAGGACCTCCAGCAGGGCGGCCGACGGATCGCCGCGGAAATCCGCGCCGACCTTGTCGACCTCGTCCATCATGAAGACCGGGTTGCCGGTGCCCGCCTGCTTGATGCCCTGGATGATGCGGCCGGGCAGGGCGCCCACGTAAGTCCGGCGATGGCCCCGGATCTCGGCTTCATCGCGGATGCCGCCGAGCGAAATCCGGACGAACTCCCGGCCCAGCGCCCGCGCGATCGATTTCCCCAGCGAGGTCTTGCCCACGCCGGGCGGGCCGACGAAGCAGAGAATCGGACCCTTCATCTTCTCCTTCATCTTGCGGACGGCGAGATATTCGAGAATCCGCTCCTTCACCTTTTCCAGATCGTAGTGATCTTCGTTGAGAACCTTGGCGGCGGCCTTGATGTCGAGGGTGTCCTTCGTCTTTTTGCTCCAGGGCAATTCCACCAGCCATTCGAGATAGGTGCGGACCGTGGCCGCCTCCGCCGTGTCCGGGTGCATCTTCTCGAGCCGCTTGAGCTGCTTCTCGGCCTCCTTGAGGACCTTCTCGGGCATCTTGGCGTCTTTGATGTTCTTCCGGAACTCGGCGACTTCCTCCGCCCGCTCGTCCAGTTCGCCCAGTTCTTTCTGAATGGCCTTCAATTGCTCGCGCAGGAAGTATTCGCGCTGGGTCTTGTCCATCTCGCCTTTGGCTTCGGCCTGGATTTTCTGCTGCATCGAGAGGACTTCGATCTCCGCGCCCAGCAGTTCGCTGGCGCGACGCAGCCGGGCGACGGGATCGAGGATCTCCAGCACGTCCTGGGTGGCGTCCACCTTGAGCCCCAGGTTCGAGACAGTCATGTCGGCAAGCCGGCCGGGATCCTGCAGATTCTCGATCACGACCATCACATCCGGCATCAGGATCTTGCCGAGGCTGACGAGGCGCTCGAGCTGCTCCTTCACGGTCCGCATCAGGGCCTCCCCTTCGAGGGACTGGCCCGGAAGCGTGGCCTCGGGGATCTGCGCAAGGCGGACTTCGAGGTAGGGCTCGGTCTGGACGAATTCCTCGATGCGGGCCTTGGCCAGACCCTGCACGAGGATCTTGATCCGGTCGTCGGGCAGCTTGAGCATGCGCATCACCATGCCCACGGTCCCGACAGGGTGGATGTCCTCCGGCTTGGGATTCTCGACTTCCAGTGAGCGCTGGGCGCACAGCATGATGATCCGATTGCCGGCGAGCGCCGCCTCGATGGCCTTGATCGACATGTCCCGGCCGACGAAGAGGGGCAGGACCATGTAGGGAAACACGACGATGTCGCGGATCGGCAGGAGCGGAAGGCGATCCGGTATCTCCACGTGCGATGATTCGCGCTGAGCCTGCTCGGCCATTCGATGCCCTTTCGCTAGAAGGTGAGTCCTTTGAGGTAGCGGGCGAAGCGGTCGCCCAGTTCGGGGTTCTTCAATCCGAATGCGACGGTCGCCTTGAGGAAACCGAGCTTGTCGCCGGCGTCGTGCCGCGTGCCGTTTACCAGGCACGCGTGCATCGGCGACGATTGCGCCATCATGCGCAGAGCGTCGGTGAGCTGGATTTCCTGGTTTTTGCCGGGTGGAGTCTTCTCCAGGATGGAAAAAATCGACGACGGCAGGACGTAGCGGCCGATCACTGCGAGCCGTGACGACGCATCCTTCGGGGCCGGCTTTTCGACCATATCGGTGACCTGGAACAGCCCTGGGCGTACTGGTTTGGGAGTGATGATGCCGTAATGCGAAACCTCCTCCGGCTCGACTTCCTGCACGCCCAGAATGGGCGTGCCGAGTTCTTCATAGAGGTCGATCAATTGCCTGGTCGCGGGGACGGACGCATCGATGATTTCGTCTCCCAATAGCACGGCGAACGGCTCGTCGCCGATCAAGTGTTGAGCGCAGAGGATGGCGTCCCCAAGCCCGCGGGCGTGACGCTGGCGGATGTAGCAGAAATTGGCCAGTTCGGAGATCCGTCGGATTTCCTTGAGCAGCGTGTCTTTTCCGCTTTCTTTCAGGACCGCTTCCAACTCGAACGAGAGATCGAAGTGGTCCTCAATGGCGCGTTTGCTGCGGCCCGTGATGACGATGATGTCGCGGATGCCGGCCGCCACCGCCTCTTCCACCGCATACTGGATCAGGGGCTTGTCGACCAGCGGCAGCATCTCCTTGGGAGAGGCTTTGGTGGCGGGAAGGAAGCGGGTTCCGAGGCCGGCGGCTGGAATGATGGCCTTGGAGACCGTTTGCGAAGACATAACAGCTGAATTCTACGGGTGGTTTCGGCCAAAGTCAAGCTGAGCAGGGAGGCTTTGTGCCGCCTTTTTCCCTTTACTTGTCGCATGGCAATCTGTAGAATTTACTCGGTTTTTTGCGCTTTTTCAGGCATGTCTGCGCGGTGCCGCCCGAGGCGGTCAGGGTGCTGGTAAGGGGGATCAGGGGCGGTGCACGTTTTCCGCACAAAAGGCTCGCGTCTTCATGGGCAAAAAGTGGACGGAGTGACCACCATCGTCGCTTACGGGATCTTGCTGCTGGGGGGACTGATCTGGGTCCTTGGCCCCCGGGCCGGCCTGGCTCAAGAGACGAGCCAACGGATCAGCGCGATCACCGTCCAGGGGAACAAGCGGATCGAAGTGCCGGCCATTCGAACCCGCCTCACCCTGAAGGAAGGGGAAAGCGTAACTGCGGAGCGGATCCGGGAGCAGATTCGCGCCCTGTATCAGATGGGGTATTTCGAAGACGTTCGCGTGGAAACCGAGCCCAGGGCCGGCGGCGTGGCCGTGATCTTCGTCGTGACGGAGAAGCCCTTTGTGACGGAGATTCTGTTCGACGGCAACGACAACCTCAAGGACGAGAAGCTCACCGAGAAACTGACGGTCCGCACCCAGTCGTTTCTGGACCAGCAGCAGATCAAGGACAGCGTCGAGCGGCTTCGTCAGTTGTACGAGGACGAGGGGCACTTCAGCGCGCGGATCGTCCCGGTCATCAAATCCCTGGACGGCGAGCGGAAGTCGCTGACGTTCTTCATCAAGGAGGGGCCCAAGGCCCGCATCAAGACCGTCGCCTTCGACGGCGCGTCTGCGATTCCGTTCAAGAAGCTCAAAAAGCCGTTGGTGACGCGGGAATACTTCTGGCTCATGTCCTGGTTCGACGATTCCGGGGTCTACAAGAAGGAAGAACTGGACAACGACGTCGAGCGGATCAGGCAGATCTATTTCGACGAGGGGTATCTCGATGTCAAGCTCGGCAAACCCGCGGTTGATCTGAGTTCCGACAAGAAATGGTTTACGGTCCGGTTCCCCATCGTCGAGGGGTCGCAATTCAGATTTTCGAGGATCGGCTACAAGGGGTACACCATTTTCTCCGAGTCCGAGCTGCGGAGCGGGAGCAAGCTGAAGGACGGCGACGTCGTCCGGATGGCTGAGGTCCGGGACGACATCAAACGCGCGACGGACGTGTATGGCGCGAAGGGCTACGCGTTCGCGGACATCAACCCCCTGATCCAGCCGGACCCCGAGTCCAAGACCGCGATGGTCACGTTTGACGTCAAAGAGGGCGCGTTGATCCGCGTCCGCAACATCAATATCTCCGGCAACGACAAGACCCGCGATAAGGTGATCCGGCGGGAGCTGCGGGTCAACGAAGCCGAACTGATCGATACCGCCGCCATGCAGTTGAGCTTCAAGCGGCTCAACAACATGAACTACTTCGAAACAGTGGAGATCATTCCGAAGCAGGCCGATCCGAGCACGGTCGATCTCGACATCAAGGTCAAGGAGAAGTCCACCGGCACCTTCAGCGTCGGCGGCGGATTCAGCTCTCTCGATAAGTTGGGGATCGTGGCCGACATCACGGAGGGTAATCTGTTCGGCCGCGGCCAGTTGATCAAAGTCCGCGGCCAGTTGGGCCAGCGGCGGTCGTCGGGGGTGATCACGTTCCGGGAGCCCTACCTGTTCGACGAGGCGCTGTCGGCCCAGATCGATCTCTTCTCGCGCCAGACGTTCTTTTTCAGCTACTTCGAGGAGCGGCGCGGTGCTGACATCGTGCTGGGGAAATGGTTTTCGGAATACCTCAGCGGGAGCGCCACCTACCTCGTGGAGCGGCTGAATATCTCCAACGATCTGTCCGATCAGCTCTTTCTCGGCGGCGGCGGGATCGCCGTGACTCCTGTCACGAATCTCCCGTTGTTGATCCAACAGCAGCTCGGCAAGTCCACCACCAGTGCGGTCATCCTGGGCGTCGCGCGTGATACCCGGGACTTCTATGTCGATCCCAAGAGCGGCGCCCGGTACGGTCTGACGACGGAGTTCGCCGGAGGCCCGCTCAGCGGAACCAACGATTTTTATAAGGTCATTAGCGACAATGCATGGTATTTTCCCATGGCCTGGGACACTGTGTTCGCCCCGCGGGCCCGGTTGGGGTTCGCCCACAGCTACACCTCGGGCAGCCAGTTGCCGATCGGCGACCGCTTCTTTGTGGGCGGCATCCAGACCATGCGAGGATTTGAATTCGGCCGGGCGGGTCCGGTCTCGTCGATTGACAACTTCAGCATCCTGGGGGCGACGAAGCAGCTCATCTTCAACTTTGACTACGTGTTTCCGGTGGTGACCGAGTTCAAGATCAAGGGGGTGTTGTTTTTCGATTATGGCAAGGGCTTTGAGGATGGGCAATCGTGGAGTTTGGATTTGCGCAAGTCGGCCGGCATTGAGGGCCGGTGGATCTCGCCGTTCGGGCCGCTGCGGCTGGCCTACGGTTTCAACCTCGAGCCGCGACCGGGCGAACGGCCGGGGGTGTTTGAATTTTCGGTCGGCTCGCTCTTTTGACGGGACAGTCATGTAC
>Ga0163199_1002111_pt1 | contig 12268 bp, 10 predicted proteins | sample PL_2010_150m_FD_113537 | JGI IMG/M metagenome (GOLD analysis project Ga0163199, IMG submission 113537) | Freshwater microbial communities from Powell Lake, British Columbia, Canada to study Microbial Dark Matter (Phase II) - PL_2010_150m | ecosystem: Environmental > Aquatic > Freshwater > Lake ...
ACGGTGAAGTGTTCACCGGCGAAATGCCCGAAGCCGCGCATCTGCCGCAGTTCGCCGGGCCCGGCGGCACGGCGCGGGAAGTGACGCAGCGCTACGCGGCAGTCCGCCAGCTGCTGGCGCCGCTGCAACTCGAGCCGCGCCAGCTGCTGTTGTCGCAGCGCTATGCATGGGAGTTGCGCCTGTCGAACGGCCTCACACTGGAACTCGGGCGCGATCAATTGAAGGAGCCGGTGCTGCAGCGGCTCGGCCGCTTCGTTGCCATCTACACACAGACTCTGGGAAGCCTCAATCGCCGGCTCGAATACGTCGACCTGCGCTATCCGAGCGGCTTCGCGCTGCGCGTGCCCGAGATCGCGCATCCGCGCACGGATCCGAACAAGACGCAGCAAAAACGCGGCAGCAGGGAGAAGGCATGAGCAAGGAAAGCAAGAATCTCGTCATCGGCCTCGATATTGGCACCTCCAAAGTGGTGGCGATAGTGGCCGAGCTGCTGCCGGACAACCGGCTCAACATCATCGGCATGGGCGGTCACGAGTCCAAGGGCCTCAAGAAGGGCGTGGTGGTCAACATCGAGGCCACGGTGAGCGCGATCCAGCGCGCGCTGGAGGAGGCCGAGCTGATGGCCGACTGCAAGATCGCGCGTGTGTATACCGGCATCGCCGGCAGCCATATCAAGAGTTTCAACTCCCGCGGCATGGTTGCGATCAAGGACAAGGAGGTGTCGGCGCTCGACGTGCAGCGCGTGATCGAGACCGCGCGCGCCCTGCCGATACCCACGGACCAGCAGATCCTGCACATACTCACCCAGCAGTTCGTCGTCGACGGCCAGGACGGCGTGCGCGAGCCGCTCGGCATGAGCGGCGTGCGCCTGGAAGTGGAGGTGCACATCGTCACCGGCGCGGTGTCGGCGGCGCAGAACATCGTCAAATGCGTGCGCCGCTGCGGGTTGGAAGTGAACGATCTGATCCTGCAGCCGCTGGCGTCCTCGATCGCCGTGCTTACCGAGGACGAAAAGGAACTCGGCGTGTGCCTGGTCGACATCGGCGGCGGCACCACCGACATCGCGATATTCCGCGAGGGCGCGATCCGGCATACCGCTGTGATCCCGATCGCCGGCGATCAGATCACCAACGACATCGCCATGGCGCTGCGCACGCCCACCGCCGAGGCCGAGGAAATCAAGATCAAGAGCGGCTGCGCGCTGCGTCAGCTCGCCGATCCCGAGGAGCTGGTGGAGGTGCCCGGCATAGGCGATCGCGGCTCACGCCAGCTGTCGCGGCAGACGCTCGCCGAAGTGATCGAGCCGCGCGTGGAGGAGCTCTATTCCCTGATCCAGAAAGTGCTGCGCGAGTCGGGCTACGAGGAACTGCTGTCCTCAGGGCTGGTGCTGACCGGCGGCTCCAGCGTGATGCGCGGCATGGTCGAGCTGGGCGAAGAGATTTTCCACATGCCGGTGCGCCTGGGTACGCCGCGTTACAGCGGCGGGCTCGCCGACGTGGTCAAGCACCCGCGCTATGCCACGGCGATCGGGCTGTTGCTCGAAGGGCAGTCGCAGACGCAGCGCGGCATTCAGGCGCTGCAGGGCGCCTCGTTCAGGCAAGTCTTGTCGAGGATGAAGGAATGGTTTCAAAGGAATTTCTAGATGTCGGGGATAGGAGCGTCGCGGTGCCGGCAATCATTCCGGCCGCGCGCTCCGCTCTCCTGCTGGAAATGGCAGTGCGTTTGCAGTTCGTTTTTTAACTAGGACCCGGAAGGAGACACCATGTTTGAAATCGTGGAAGTACAGAACAACGGTACCGTGATCAAGGTGGTCGGCGTAGGCGGCGCCGGCGGTAACGCCGTCGATCACATGATCTGCAACGCCGTGCAGGGCGTGGAGTTCATCGCCATGAACACCGACGCCCAGGCGCTCGCGCACGGACAGTCGAAGCACCAGATACAGCTCGGCTCGTCCGGCCTGGGCGCGGGGGCCAAGCCCGAGGCGGGGCGCGCCGCTGCGCAGGAGGCGCGCGACCAGATCGAGGAGGCGCTGCAGGGTGCGCACATGGTGTTCATCACTGCCGGCATGGGTGGCGGCACCGGCACCGGCGCCGCGCCCCTGGTGGCCGAAGTGGCGAAGCAAATGGGCATCCTGACCGTGGCGGTAGTGACCAAACCGTTCAGCTTCGAGGGCGTAAAGCGCATGCAGGCGGCCGAGGGCGGCATCGACGAGCTGGCGCAGAACGTCGATTCGGTGATCGTGATCCTCAATGAGAAGCTGGAAGAGGTGCTGGGCGAGGAGGTTTCGATGGAAGAGGCGTTCAGCGCAGCGGACAACGTGCTGAAGAACGCGGTTGCGGGCATCTCCGAGATCATCAACATCCGCGGTCTGATCAACGTCGACTTCCAGGACGTGAAGACTGTAATGCACGAGCAGGGCATGGCGATGATGGGTTCGGCCTCCGCCTCGGGCATGGACCGCGCGCACATTGCCGCCGAGCAGGCTGTGGCCTGCCCGCTGCTCGAGGGCGTGAACCTCTCCGGGGCGCGCGGCGTGCTGGTCAACATTACCGCCGCCAGATCGGGGCTGAAGCTGCGCGAGACCAAGGAAGTCATGGAGACCATACGCAGCTTCGCCGCCGAGGACGCCACCGTGATTCTGGGCGCGGTCTACGACGAGGACATGGGTGACGAACTGCGCGTAACCGTGGTTGCGACCGGGCTGGGTCAGCCCGCCGCCATACGCCAGACCAAGCCGCAGCTGGTGGTGAAGAACGGCACCGATAACATGCCCGTCACCGGGGTCGACTATGCCGCGCTCGACGCGATGCCTGCGGTAATCCGCAAGAATCGCGCCTCGACCATCGAAGCGCTGCAGCAGAATGGTATGGACAAATATGACATTCCGGCGTTCCTGCGCAAGCAGGCTGACTGAAAAACCCATTGCAAAAGTCCATTTGCAATGGGCCGATCGAGGGGAGCACGAGGGGATGTATCCCCGCGTATTGTTCCCGACTGAAATGTGCCGCAAGCGGGCTGGCCGCGCTCCGGGTCGCGTGGTCAGCCCCGCTCTTATGTTAAAATTTGCCCTGTATAGCCGGTCGCGAACGCGTTTCCGGCCAGCCGCCGATTCCGACCGGCGCGAATTGCAGGGCCTTACAAATCATTACAACTTCGCGCTATGCCCGAAGTTATATTCTGCCTGGCAACGTTCCGCTCAAAATGTTGAAACAACGCACACTTAATTCGATTGTCCGCGCGACCGGCGTGGGGCTGCATTCGGGCGAGAAGGTGGAATTGACCTTGCGTCCGGCCCAGCCGAACACCGGCATCGTGTTCCGGCGCCTGGACCTGCCGCAGCCGGCGGATGTGCGCGCCGGCGCCTACAAGGTTGGTGACACGCGCTTGTGCAGCACGCTGGAAGAGGGCGGCGTCAAGGTTGGCACTGTGGAGCACCTGATGTCGGCTTTCGCAGGACTGGGCGTGGACAACGCCTATGTGGACCTCACCGGGACCGAAGTGCCGATCATGGATGGCAGCGCCTCGCCGTTCGTGTTTCTGCTGCAGTCGGCCGGCATCGTCGAACAGCCTGTGGCCAAGCGTTTCATCCGCATCAAGAAGGCGGTGGAAGTCAGGGACGGGGACAAGTGGGCGCGCTTCGAGCCTTACGCCGGGTTCAGGCTTTCGTTCTCGATCGTCTTCAACCATCCCCTGTTCGACAAGGCCGGACAGAAAGTGGTGGTCGATTTCGCCGAGACTTCCTATGTCAAGGAAGTGGCGCGCGCGCGCACCTTCGGGTTCATGCAGGATGTCGAAAACATGCGCGCCAGCGGCCTCGCCATGGGCGGCAGCCTCGACAATGCCGTGGTCATGGACGAATACCGCGTGCTGAATGCGGACGGCCTGCGCTACGCCGACGAGTTTGTGAAACACAAGATACTGGATGCCATCGGCGACCTGTACCTGCTCGGCCACCCCGTGATCGGTGCGTTCTCGGCGCACAAGTCCGGTCACGGCCTTAACAACGCCTTGTTGCGCGCAACCTTGGAGCAGGCAGATGCCTGGGAATATGTGAGCTTCGACCGCAGCGAGGACGCCCCTGCCGGCCTGACACGTTTCCTGGCGCAGGCGGTCTGAGCGAAACGCACAATTTGAGCTAGTTAGTACCTACTTCGACCCGTCCCGGCGTTGCACCACGTCATCATCCTTGGCCGGCGCGTCGCCCTCGCCGGTCAGGCCATATTGCTGCGCCATCGATGTAACTGCCTGTTTTAGAATAGAATCAGGCAAGCGCTTGGCCAGAGCCTCAAGGTTCTCGGCCCCCCTCTGCGAGAGCCTGGCCATTTTCGGCGCCATGGCTTTGGGCGGCTCCTCGCGGGGTTGCACTTCCAGGCGAATTCCGGTAACCTCCACCCCGCATTTCGAAAAATCGTTGATTAATCGAGGGCTTAGCAACCTAAGCTTGGCGGCAATGGCGTTATTTTCGGCGAAAATAACGACTTTTTGCTGCTTATAATTGACGATCGATGAAGATCGCAACAGCTGTTGCGGCACGATTTTGCTGTATATGCGCCGCAATTCGATGATGCGCTCCGCCTGGGGTAACAAACCCGCTATGCCGGCGGCAGAGTCCAGGTAGCTGCGCAGATTCTTGGAATGCATGGAGCGGTCTCGCGGAGGGGGTCATGCATATTATTCTGGTATCGAACCGGCTGGCAACGGCCAAGTCGATTTCTCTGGGCACCCGGCACCTCGTGCTGGGGCTGTTCGTGCTGGCGGCAACCGTCGTGGCCCTGTCCAGTTCCATGTTCTATGTAGTGTTCCGCCACGCGGTGGAAATCAAGCTGCCGCTGGTGCAGAACCTGCTGCTGTCGGCGCAGGAGCAGCAGACGCAGAACACCAAAGACTTCATGCGCGAGAACCTGAACGCCATGGCGGTGCGGCTCGGGCAAATGCAGGCGCAGCTTGTGCGACTGGATGCCCTGGGAGAGCGCCTGTCAGCGCTCGCGGGCGTCAAACCGCAGGAATTCCGCATGAACGAGCTGCCCGGCCGCGGCGGCGCGCTGCCGACGAGCATCCCGGTGCAAAACCTGTCCGTCATCGAGCTCAATTCGCAACTCGATGCGCTTTCACGGCATGTGGAAAACCGCTACGACTACATGGGCATCCTGGAAAACAGGCTGTTTGACGCCAGGGTCAAAAAGAAACTCATGCCGACTATCCGGCCGGTGGATGTGGACTGGAACGCATCCAGTTTTGGCTGGCGCATCGATCCCATTACCGGGCAGAACGCGATGCATGAAGGCATCGATTTTCTGGTCGATACCGGCACCGCGGTCCATGCGGCGGCCGGCGGCCTGGTGACCGCGGCCCAGTTCCATCCGCAGTACGGCTACGTGATCGACATCGATCACGGCAACGACTTCACCACACGCTATGCGCACAACTCCAAGCTGCTGGTCAAAGCGGGCGACCTGGTGCAGCGCGGTGCGATTATCGCCGAGTCCGGGTCCACCGGTCGCTCCACCGGGCCGCATGTGCATTTTGAAGTGCGCTATAAAGGCGTCGCGCAGAATCCGAACCGTTTCCTTCAGGTGCGGGCCACCAGCGTAGCCGCAAGATAAGCGGCCGATTTTCTACTGCCGGAACGGCGCCCGACTCGTCTGCGACTAGGCTCGCGAGACGGGCGTATCCCGCCGTTTTGGGCCGGACAGGCATGGTAAAATTCTGCCTTCCTCTCCGACTCTCCCCCCACGCCTGTTAATGTTCACCCGCCTCCTGACCCGCATTTTCGGCAGCCGCAACGACCGGCTGATCAAACGCTATAACAAGTCCGTCCAGCAGATCAACGCGCTCGAGCCGGTGATTTCCACGCTGTCGGACGAGGCCTTGCGCGGCAAGACGGCTGAATTCAAGGAGCGGGTGGCCAAGGGCGAGGCCCTCGACGACCTGCTGCCCGAAGCCTTTGCCGTGGTGCGCGAGGCGGGCAAGCGCGTGCTCAACATGCGCCATTTCGACGTCCAGCTGATCGGCGGAATGATTTTGCATGCGGGCAAGATTGCGGAGATGCGCACCGGCGAGGGCAAGACCCTGGTGGCCACGCTGCCGGCGTATTTGAACGCGCTGACCGGCGAGGGCGTGCACATCGTTACGGTGAACGACTATCTCGCGAGCCGCGATGCCGACTGGATGGGCCGCGTCTACCGCTTCCTCGGAATGAGCGTCGGCGTGAACCTGTCGCAGAGCGCGGCCGACGTGAAGCAGCAGGCGTACGCGGCCGATATCACCTACGGCACCAACAACGAGTTTGGCTTCGACTACCTGCGCGACAACATGGCGATGCAGGTGGCGGACCGTTATCAGCGGCGCCTGAATTTCGCCATCGTCGACGAGGTCGACTCGATCCTGATCGACGAGGCGCGCACGCCGCTGATCATTTCCGGTCAGGCCGAAGACCACACCGACATGTATTACCGCATGAACGAAGTGGCGCCCCTGATGGTGCGTCAGGCCGAGGAGAACGGCCCCGGGGACTTCTCCATGGACGAGAAGTCGCGCCAGGTGCTGCTTACCGAATCCGGTCACGAGCATGCCGAACAGCTGCTGTCGCGCGTCGGCCTGTTGCCCGAGGGGCGCAGCCTGTACGAGCCGGCATTCATCAACCTGATGCACCACCTGTACGCGGCTTTGCGCGCGCACCACCTGTTCCTGCGCGACACCCACTACGTGGTGCAGGAGGGCGAGGTGATCATCGTCGACGAGTTCACCGGCCGCCTGATGTCGGGGCGGCGCTGGTCCGACGGTCTGCACCAGGCGGTCGAAGCGAAAGAGAACGTCTCGATCCAGAACGAGAACCAGACGCTCGCCACGATCACCTTCCAGAACTATTTCCGCATGTACGCCAAGCTCGCCGGCATGACCGGTACAGCCGACACCGAGGCGTACGAGTTCCAGGAGATCTACGGTCTGGAAACGCTGGTCGTGCCGACGCACCAGCCGATGATCCGCGACGTTCGCGAAGATCTCGTTTACCAGACGATCAATGAAAAGAACGACGCAATCGTCGCCGCGATCAAGCATTGCTACGAGCACGACCAGCCGGTGCTGGTGGGGACGACTTCGATCGAGAATTCCGAATTGCTCTCGGGCATGCTCGACAAACACAAACTGCCGCACCAGGTGCTCAACGCCAAGCAGCACGCGCGCGAGGCCGAGATCGTGGTCCAGGCCGGGCAGCCGAAGATGGTCACCATCGCCACCAACATGGCCGGCCGCGGCACCGATATTGTGCTCGGTGGCAATGTCGAAAGGACGATAGACGCGCTGCGCGCGCAGGAAGACGTGGACGAAGCGGAGAAAGAGCGCCGCATCGGGACGCTGCGCGAGGAATGGCAGGGCCTGCACGCCAAGGTCATCGCCGCCGGCGGCCTGCATATCATCGGCACCGAGCGGCACGAGTCGCGGCGCATCGACAACCAGCTGCGCGGCCGCGCCGGCCGCCAGGGCGATCCGGGCTCCTCGCGTTTCTACCTGTCGCTGGAAGATCCGCTGCTGCGCATTTTCGCCGGCGATCGCGTGAAGGCGATCATGCAGCGGCTGAAAATGCCCGAAGGCGAGGCGATCGAAAGCTCGTGGGTGTCGCGCTCGATCGAGTCGGCGCAGCGCAAGGTCGAGGCGCACAACTTCGACATCAGAAAACAACTGCTCGAGTACGACGACGTCGCCAACGACCAGCGCAAGGTCATCTACGAGCAGCGCAACGAATTGCTCGACAGCGGCGACGTAAGCGAGACCATCACCTCGCTGCGTCGCGGTGTGGCGAGCGATATTTTCCGCGCGCACATTCCGCCGGAGAGCGTGGAGGAACAGTGGGACGTGCCCGGGCTGGAGAAGGCCCTGCTGGCGGAACTGCAGTTCGCAATACCGGTGAAATCCTGGCTCGAGGCAGACGCCAACCTCGACGATCAGGCTCTGCTCGAGAAGACCGTGGCCGAAGCCGACCGCCTGTACCAGGAGAAATTTTCGCTCGCGCCGGCCGAGGCGCTGCACCAGTACGAGCGCTGGGTCATGCTTACCAACCTGGACCAGCATTGGCGCGAGCATCTGGCCGCGCTCGACCACCTGCGCCAGGGCATACACCTGCGCGGCTATGCGCAGAAGAACCCCAAGCAGGAATATAAGCGCGAGGCCTTCGAGTTGTTTGCGGGCATGCTCGAAAGCGTCAAACTGGAGGTCACCAAGACGCTCACGGCGGTGCAGGTAAGTTCCGAGACCGAGCTGGCTGAAGCCGCGGCGGAAACCGCACCGGCGGTGGAGAACGTCAAGTATCAGCACGCCGGCTATGACGAGGCGCTCGCCGCCGACGATTCCACCGAGGACAATGCCAAGGAGCGGCCGTTCGTGCGCGAAATGGGCAAGATTGGCCGCAACGACCTCTGTCCCTGCGGGTCGGGCAAGAAATACAAGCATTGCCACGGGAAACTGACCTAGGCAGAGCATCTGTGGCTGTAAACCTGACTGCGCCAAGACCCGAAGACCTGCTGCCGGTGGGCGGCGTTCTGCTGGGCGTCGCCGAGGCCGGCGTGCGCAAGGCAAACCGCCGCGACCTGCTGGTCATGCGCATCGCCGAAGGTGCAAGCGTCGCCGGCGTGTTCACGCAGAACCGCTTCGCGGCGGCGCCGGTGATCATGTGCCGGGAAAACCTGGCGCGCGCCACGCCCGTGCGCGCGTTGCTGGTGAACACGGGGAACGCGAACGCGGGCACCGGCGAGGATGGTCTCTCGCGCGCGCGCAGGTCCTGCGTCGAACTGGCCGGGCTGCTGGGCTGCGACAGTGCGCAAATCCTGCCGTTTTCCACAGGTGTGATCATGGAGCCCTTGCCGGTGGAGCGCATCGTGGCGGCGCTGCCGCGCGCGCTGGCCGATTGCCGCGCGGACAACTGGGCTGCGGCGGCCGAGGCGATTATGACCACAGACACGGTGGCGAAGGCCTGCTCGCGCCGCATCAGCCTTGGCGGCAGGCCGGTGACCGTGACCGGAATCGCCAAGGGCGCCGGCATGATTCACCCGGACATGGCGACCATGCTCGGTTTTATCGCGACCGACGCCGCGGTTAGCCGCGAGGCGCTGCACCAGATGCTGGCCCAGGCCGCGGCGGAATCGTTCAACCGTATTACGGTGGACGGCGACACCTCGACCAACGATTCCTTCATGCTGGTCGCGACCGGTGCGGCGGGTACGCCGACGATTGGTGGTGAGCGCCACCCGGACTACGCGACACTGGTCGCCGCGGTAAGCGCAGTCGCAGTGTGGCTGGCCCAGGCGATCATCCGTGACGGCGAAGGCGCGACCAAATTCATTACCGTGCATGTGGAAGGCGGCGCCAGCGAGGAGGAATGCAGCAAAGTGGCGTATGCCATCGCGCATTCGCCGCTGGTGAAGACGGCGTTCTTCGCCTCCGATCCCAATCTGGGGCGGCTGCTGTGCGCGATCGGTTACGCTGGCATCCCCGACCTCGATGCAGGGCAAGTGCAGCTGTATCTGGGCGACGTGCAGGCGGCGGTGGACGGCGGCCGCAATCCGGCCTACCGCGAAGAGGACGGCCAGCGTGTGATGCAGCAAAGCGAAATCACGGTGCGCGTGGGGCTCGGCCGCGGGCCGGCGCAATTCACGCTATGGACCTGCGACCTGTCGCATGACTATGTTTCCATCAATGCGGATTACCGCAGTTAGCGTTTATGACCGAACTATCCAAATTCCTGGAACGTGCCGAAGCGTTGCTTGCGCGCCTCGAACTGCTTTTACCCGCGGTGCAGGCACCGGTGGACTGGGGTGCGAGCGTTGCGTTTCGCTGGCGCAAGGCCGGCGGGCACGGCCATTTGCGGCCGGTGGTCCATCCGCACAAGATCCGGCTGTCCGATTTGCGCGGCGTCGACCGGCAAAAGCACCTGATCGAGCAGAATACGCGCCAGTTCGTGAACGGGCTGCCTGCCAACAATGTGCTGCTGACCGGCGCACGCGGCACCGGCAAGTCGTCCCTGGTCAAGGCGGTGCTGAACAAGTTTCACCGTCAGGGGCTGCGCCTGATCGAAGTGGACAAACACGACCTGATCGACCTGCACGACATCGTCGATCTGATCTCCGCGCGCAGCGAGCGCTTCATTATCTTCTGCGATGACCTGTCTTTCGAGGCGGCGGAGGCGGGCTACAAGGCCCTGAAGGTGGTTCTGGACGGATCGATTGCGGCAACTTCGGAAAACGTGCTCATCTACGCCACATCGAACCGCCGCCACCTGATGCCCGAGTACATGCAGGAAAACCTCGAGTACAAGCACGTGGGCGGGGAAATCCATCCCGGCGAGACTTCGGAGGAGAAGATTTCGCTGTCGGAGCGTTTCGGCCTGTGGGTGTCGTTCTATCCGTTCGACCAGGATGACTACCTCGGTATCGTCGAGCACTGGCTGACCGAGCTCGGCTGCACGCCGCGCGAGATAGCGGCTGCACATGAAGAAGCCCTGCAATGGGCGCTGTCGCGCGGATCTCGCTCGGGTCGCGTTGCCTGGCAGTTCGCGCGCGACGTGTCAGGCCGTTTGCGCGCCGCAGCCACGCCGCGCGCGAAGCGCGGTTGAACGCGCGCTTATTACGATATGAGGGGATACCTCCCCTCATACTCCCCTAAATCAGGCCATTTCGATAATTCTGAAATGGCCGCCCAGTATTCAATCGCCGCTCCCGTCGAAGTCGTCGCCGCGATCATCGAGCGGCCGGACGGCAGCTTTCTCCTGGCACAACGCCCGCCGGGGAAGGTGTACGCGGGTTTCTGGGAATTTCCCGGTGGCAAAGTCGATGCGGGGGAACCGCTCGCTGCCGCGCTGGCGCGCGAGCTGCACGAAGAACTCGGTATCGACGTCGTGCGCGCCTACCGGTGGATCGTGCAGACCTACGCCTATCCGCACGCCAATGTGCGGCTGAATTTCTTCCGCGTGCGTGCATGGCGTGGCGAACCGCATGGCAAGGAAGCGCAACAACTCGCCTGGCAGCAGGTGTCCACGCTGGCCGTGGCGCCGCTGTTGCCGGCCAACGCGCCGGTGCTGCGCGCCCTGCAGCTGCCATTCGAATATGCGATAACGCATGCCGGCGAAATCGGCAGTGATGCGCAGCTAAGCCTGCTCGAAAAGCGCTTGGCGCAGGGCCTGCGGCTTGTCCAGGTGCGCGAAAAGGACATGCCGGCGGATGCGTTGGCGCGCTTCGCCAGCGCGGTGATCGCAATGGCGCGCAAACATGGCGCGCGCGTGCTGATCAATTCCGACGCCGAACTCGCCGGGCGCCTGGGCGCGGACGGCGTCCACCTGACCGCGGCACAGCTAGAGCACGTGCAGCAGCGGCCGGCGCTGGACTGGTGCGCCGCTTCCTGTCACGACGCCACGCAACTCGCGCACGCGGCGCGGCTCGGCGTCGACTTCGCAGTCTTGGGACCGGTGCAGGCAACGCCTACGCACCCGGACGCGCAGGCGCTGGGCTGGGATGGCTTCGGCGCTCTCGCGCAAGGCGCCACCATGCCGGTATATGCACTGGGTGGAATGGAGCGCGCTGATCTGGAAACCGCCTGGACCCACGGCGCGCAGGGCGTCGCCATGGTGCGCGGTAGCTGGTAGTTCAATGCGGCTTGTGCAGTAGCTGGAAGCGCAAGCGCGCATTCACCACTCAGGGCGCGTCGCGCTGCGCGGCGGGCGGTTGCGCGTCCGCGTCTTCCTCGCCGCCTTTCACCGCGACGCGATAATCTTCGCTTGCCCACGCGCCGAGGTCGATCATTTTGCAGCGCTCCGAGCAAAACGGGCGGAACGGCGACTCCGTTCCCCAGCGCACGGACTTGCCGCAGCGCGGGCAGTTGACCGTGCGGCTGTTCCCGGTCACAGGTTGCACAGGGTAAGATTGAACATGCCGGGAAACCTAATACTGGCGAGGACTTCCATATTGCCAACTCCTTCCAGCTACTCATTTGGCTACCAAGGATAAGCCTGCTGGGCAGGCACTGCCAAAATAATAACCGGAATTCGGCCTCAATGCTCGATCACGCACGCCCATACCGCTGAAGCCGCGCCTGACGCTCAATCTCGGACCCGATCTGTAATCCGACTGCGAGCCAGTCTCCGAGATCCGGCACCAGTCGCTCAAGCATGCGTCCGTACTGCTTGCACATCCACTCGAAGGCCCGTTGATCGTCGCTCTTGCGCCATACGCGCATCCGGACCCGCGGCACCTCCAATCCCGTCACGTCCTTTAACAGAGAG
>Ga0163199_1002112_pt1 | contig 12268 bp, 6 predicted proteins | sample PL_2010_150m_FD_113537 | JGI IMG/M metagenome (GOLD analysis project Ga0163199, IMG submission 113537) | Freshwater microbial communities from Powell Lake, British Columbia, Canada to study Microbial Dark Matter (Phase II) - PL_2010_150m | ecosystem: Environmental > Aquatic > Freshwater > Lake ...
ATTCTAATGAAAATTTATACGCACATAGCACAGCTGTTCACCTATCCAAAAGACGATTTTCGTTCAACTACTGAGCATTTAGTGGTTGAATTTCAGGCATACGGGAAATCGGCAGTTGATGATTTTTTGCCGGTTGCCCAACATTTTTCATCAAACCCAACCAGTGAACTTCAGGAATATTACATCCGGACCTTCGACGTAAATGCCTCCTGCTACCTTGACATTGGTTATGTTCTGTTTGGCGAAGAATCGAAGCGCGGCCAGTTTCTGCTGAACATGAAAAACGAACAACTAAAAGCCGAAAACGACTGCGGCACCGAGTTTGCCGATCATTTGCCCAATGTGCTCACCTTGCTTCCCAAGTTGGAGGATAAATTGTTCAGGGAAGAATTGGCTGTTACGATGTTGCTTCCTGCCCTTAGACACATGCTCAAAAATTTCAGGACTGAAGAAAATAGTTACAAGGGGTTACTAAAATTATTGGTCCTGGTTTTGGAAACGGATTTTAAGAACTCAGCATTTGTGCCTTACCAAATCAACCAGCGTGAGATTGAATGTGCAGGGGTTTATTCGTGCGGAATGGACTTTACCAAACTCAAATCCAATAAATATTAAAACCAGAGATATGATTGACTCATTTTTATTGATCGGATTGCCTTACACTTCCATCTTCATTTTTTTGATTGGCAGTATCTTAAGGTATAAGTTTTACGGATATTCAGTAACCAGCCATTCGTCACAGTTTCTTGAATCTGATAAACTTTTTTTGGGAAGCCGTCTTTTTCACTCTGGAATAGTCGTGCTGCTTCTGGGGCATATCATCGGCTTCCTGCTCCCAAAATCTGTCATATTTCTGACATCAACACCTGTATGGATGTTGGTCATTGAAATTACTGCATTTGCTTTCGGGATGCTTGCTTTTGCAGGAATTGTTCTGCTCATTAAGCGAAGAATTCAGGTAAAACGCCTTCATCCGGTGACTTCTAACATGGACTTGGTGGTTTATGGCATCATTTTAACACAGGTTGTTACCGGATTACTGGTTGCCTGGTTTCACAGATGGGGCATAAGTTGGTATGCCTCTTCACTGGTTCCCTATTTGAGGTCATTAATCTTGTTTATGCCCGATCAGACAGTGATTGCAAGCATGCCTTTGCTGATCAAAATACACACGATCTCTGCATTCGTCTTTATCGGATTAATCCCGTTTACCCGCCTGATGCATTTTCTGGTCTATCCTTTAGCCTATCTGTGGCGCAGTTACCAGCTGGTAATCTGGAACCGGGACCAGAAAGCCATGCGCAGATCAAAAAATACCCGCGAAGGAGTAAAACCAGTCAATAACTAACAAAAAATCAACATATGGAAGCAGTAGTTACCGGAAGAGCCCACAGGATACTTGCCCTCAATACCATTGCCTTTACAGTATGTTTTGCCTGTTGGATGCTGAACGGTGTATTGGTTACTTTTTTAGCCGGAAATCAGGTTTTCGACTGGGGACCGGTTGAAATAGGCTGGCTTCTGGGAATTCCTGTACTGACAGGATCAATATTTCGTCTGCCCGCTGGGATTTTAACCGACAAGTATGGTGGAAGACCTGTTTTTGGAATATTGCTTTTGTTATGCGCCATTCCCATGTTTTTTCTCTCACAAGCCAATAGCTTTTTCAGCTTTGCTTTATGCAGTTTTGGTTTTGGCCTTACCGGCGTGGGTTTTGCGGTTGGAATTGCCTTTACATCGGTATGGTATCCTAAAAACTGGCAAGGCAGGGCCCTCGGTATTTTCGGCGCCGGAAATGCAGGAGCTGCACTAACAACCATGTTAGCTCCATCTATCCTTAAGAATTTGACCAATAATGGGGAGAACATTGAAGGATGGAGAACTTTACCTGTCATTTATGCTGCTGTCCTGGTTGTCATGGGAGTAGTATTTCTACTCTTCACAAAAAACAAGAAACCGCAATCAACAGGAAGAACAGTAAGGCAGATGTTACAGCCTCTTAAAAGTATGCGGGTGTGGCGGTTTGGATTGTATTATTTCCTTGTATTTGGATGTTTTGTGGCCTTCTCGCAATGGTTGGTTCCCTATTTTACAAATGTTTATTCCCTTCCTTTGGTTACTGCTGGATTCTTTGCCACCGCATTCAGCCTTCCTTCAGGTTTAATCAGGGCGGTTGGCGGTTGGATGTCTGATATATTCGGTGGCCGCAAAATAATGTACTGGGTATTAGGATCTTCGATGATTATTTGTTTCATGCTGATTGTACCCAAAATGGAAATCCGTTCTCCCGGACAAGGTATCAATGCCCGCGTTCCAGGAACAGTTACTGAACTTACCGAAACATCCTTAAAAATTGGGAACATTGCCTACAAACTTGAACAGAAAAGCGGAAAGATGGAACAGTTGGAAAACGACTTGCTCATTTTTCCGACCAAAGAAGTTTGGCAAGTGCCTGTGGTTAAAATTGGTGATAAAGTAACTAAAAATCAGCTTATTGCTAAAGGTAATTCAGTGATTTACTTCCAGGCCAACATCTGGATCTTTGTGGTGCTTGTTTTCGGGATCGGAAGTATCTGGGGAATCGGAAAGGCCGCTGTTTACCGGCTTATTCCAGATTATTTTCCCAACGAGGTTGGCGTTGTAGGTGGAATGGTAGGCGTAATCGGCGGTTTAGGCGGATTCATATGTCCGATTATTTTCGGCTATCTGCTCGAAGGGACCGGGTTATGGACAAGCTGCTGGATGTTTATGTTCTTCTTGTCGGCTATTTGCCTCATCTGGATGTACAATGTAGTTCAGAAACTGAACCGGAAAGATAATCCTCCAACCAAAATTACGATTGATACACAATAAAAATTAATAAAAACTATGATCATGGCAGCAACTATTGAAAACTGGAATGTTGAAGACAAACAATTTTGGGAATCCACAGGAAGAAAAATTGCGTGGAAAACACTCACAGTCACCACACTGGCATTGATGTTCTCTTTTGCAACCTGGTTTATGATGAGCGTTATTGTGGTAAAACTACCTGGAATCGGCTTCAAGTTCACTACCAGCCAATTGTTCTGGTTAGCTGCCATGCCGGGTCTTGCCGGTGGAACCCTTCGAATTATCCACACTTTTTTGTTGCCTGTTTATGGTACCAGGAATATTGTGACTTTTGCAACCCTCCTGAAATTAGTCCCTGTTATTGGAATTGGTTTGGCCATTATGAATCCCGCCACGCCGTTTTGGGTTTTTATGGTATTGGCTTTAAGTGCAGGTTTTGGTGGAGGCGATTTCTCATCGTTTATGCCCAGTACCAGCGTGTTCTTTCCAAAAAAACTTCAGGGAACTGCTTTGGGAATTCAGGCAGGTATCGGAAATTTCGGGGTAAGCCTTGCTCAGTTTGTAACGCCTATGATGGTTGGTGTTTCTATATATGGCGCATCGCAGGTTTTTACCAAAGTAAATCCGAAAACCAAAGAAATTTTGGGGACTTCCGAAATATTCCTTCAAAGTGCAGCATTCTGGTATGTGCCAATTTTAATTGTTCTTGCTATTCTGGCATGGGTCTATTTGCGTAGAATTCCTGTAAAAGCGTCATTCAAAGAACAACTCGACATTTTTAAGAATAAACATACATGGTTTTGTACAATAACATACATGATGACTTTTGGAACCTTTGCAGGCCTTTCAGCTGCTTTTCCGCTGATGATAAAAATTCTGTATGGTGGCTTTGAAGGAGCACCCGATCCGCTGGTTTACGCGTTTTATGGCCCCTTGATTGGCTCTGCCAGCCGTGTTTTATTTGGATTTATTGCGGATAAAACCGGTGGCGCAATTCTCACAACCATTACCGGGATAGGCCTGGCAATTGGAGTTTTGATGCTGATCACAATGGGGCTTGTTTCGCCCACAGGAATGGAGCAATTCCCAATGTTCGTGTCCGTTATTCTGGCTTTGTTCTTTTTTACCGGGATGGGAAATGCGGCTACTTTCAGGCAGTTTCCTATTATTTTTGGGCACAACCGACGACAGGCAGCTGGTGTAATTGGCTGGACAGCAGCCATTGCAGCTTATGGCCCATTTATTTTTGCAACCATCATAGGCGCAGTTATTTCGGCCAACGGAAATGCAAAAGCATTTTTTGCCGGTCTGCTGGTGTTCGTCATTTTTGCCACACTGGTTAACTGGTATTATTACAATAGAAGAGGTTGCGAAAAACCAAGTTAATGGTCTTGTTTTATCACCTAATGCATATCAGCATTTTATATAAGCTTTTGAGAAATAGTTGAGTAATTAATCATAAATAAATTAATGTCATGCAAATCAGTCGTTTACATCATAGATTCCTAATTCTTTCACTTTTTGTAGTCTTGTCTGCCAATCAATTAATGGCACAGTTCAAGCTATCAGCAGAATACCGGCCCCGCACCGAATATCGTCATGGTTATAAAGCATTGTTTACAAAAGATGATGAAGCTGCATTTTTTATTTCACAGCGAATGCGATTGAATGCTTCCTACAGCCTCGACAAGTTGAAATTTGGGTTAAGCATACAGGATGTGCGTGTTTGGGGAGATGTTGCACAACAGAGTTCTGCCTCCAATCAGTTAATGTTGTCGCAGGGTTGGGCTGAGTATATGTTTACAAAACAGTTTTCAATGAAGTTAGGCCGGCAGGAGTTAAAGTACGACGATGAGCGAATCTTCGGCAATGTAGATTGGTTACAACAGGGCAGAACCCATGATCTGGCCTTATTTAAATACGAGAAAAATTTCCTGCTTCATGTGGGAATTGCTTTTAATCAGGAATCCGAGAAGACAAAAGGAACCGATTACAATATTAGCGGAAACTATAAAACCATGCAATTTGCCTGGTTCAATAAAAAAATTAATTCGTTAGGTTTAAGTCTGTTGTTTCTAAACAACGGATTGCAAAACAAATCCTCTGCCGCTACACCCGTTTATAAAACGGCATTCAGTCAAACTTTTGGAACACGGCTTACGTATGACAAACGTGCAATCTCATGGTATGGTGCGACTTACTTTACGACTGGTAACGACATAACGCTTCGTGACCTGTCAGCCTACTATGCATCTCTGGGTTTCAATGCAAAACTTAATGATAAATGGCTAACCGGTCTTGGCTGGGAATTGCTCTCCGGAACCAGTCAAAAGGAGAAAAAAGCAAATGCAAATTATACCAACAATTCTTTCACTCCATTCTATGGTACCAATCATAAGTTTAACGGATACATGGATTATTTCTATGTTGGGAACCATTTGAACAGTGTTGGATTGAACGACATTTTTGGAAACATCACCTACAAAAAGAATAAATTTAATGCCGCTTTTGTACCCCATCTCTTCTCTGCTGCCAACGAAGTATTAAATCCATCTGTTACCGGAGAATTAATGGCAAAATATCTTGGAACTGAGATTGATTTGGTAGCTGGTTACAAATTGGCCGAAAATATTCAGTTAAGTTGTGGCTATTCTCAAATGTTTGGTACCGAAACATTAAAAGTCTTGACAAGTGGGGATCCCTCAGTCACAAATAACTGGGCCTGGGTTATGATCACTTTTAAACCGGAATTTATTAAGTAGCATTACCTTTTCTTAGGTTTAATCTTGGGCGGGTGTCAGAATAAAATCACCAATATTACGAACTAAAGTATAGAAATATATCCGCGCTATATTATAAATTTGTTGATGAAGTTACTTGAAACACTGAGTCGGTTTTACAGACAACTATTTATGCTTCCCCCCGTGCAAAAATGAAATTTTTCGCATACTTTTGATAGGAATCTGGCATGTATCTGCTTTTTCTCCTTCTGTTAAATTTCATCAATATTGATTGAGTGATTTCGAATCCTGATTCGACTTTAAATACAAACAATAAATGTAGATATTCGTAACTACAAAACAGGAACTTTTCGAGACTCCCTTTCTCCAAATTAGTTTATTGTTGAACAGAATTGATGTACAAAGAAATTAGCACAATTGGCTTGCACAAAAATTCAATAACTAATACATGTAAGACTATGAAACAAACCTCATTGGCTTTGTACCATCGAAATCCGTTGGTACAAAAAATTCTATTGACGATGCAACTAGCTCTGTTTTTGCTGGTTTTGAATATCCTGAATGCCTATTCAGCCAGTTCCGAACAGCAGATTTTAAAAGTAAAGGGGAAAGTTACTGACGCCACCAATTCCCCATTACCTGGTGTGGCTGTTGTAGTCAAAGGAACCACGATAGGTTCAATCACCGATATCGACGGAAACTACTCCCTTTCGGGGATTCCGCAAAACGCGACTTTGCAGTTTAAGTTCGTGGGAATGAAAACGAAAGAGGTGGCTGTCGGCAACAAGGCAACCATTGATGTTTCCTTGGAAGATGAAACCATCGGCATTGAAGAAGTCGTTGCCATTGGATATGGTACTGCCAAGAAAAGGGATGTAACAGGATCGGTCGGATCCATCAAGGCGATTGAAATTGTGCGGTCAAACCCTGTTCAGCCTGCAAAGGCGCTGCAGGGACAGGTTGCCGGGGTAAACGTCAACAGGGTCAACTCCCGTCCGGGATCGGATTACACGATCGATATCCGCGGTGTACACTCCATCAGCTTCAGCAGTGAACCACTCGTAGTGATCGATGGTGTCATGGGTGGAAAACTCAACACGCTGAATCCTACCGACATTGAAACCATGGACGTACTGAAGGATGCTTCTTCCGCTGCCATTTACGGTGCACGCGGTGCCAATGGTGTTATCATTATTACTACCAAGAAGGGATCGCAGGGAAAAACCAAAGTAACGTATGAAGGTTATGTCGGGTTAAAAGTTCCAGCCAACCTTCCGGACCTGATGACCGGTCCGGAATTTTACCATGCCTACAACGATGTGGTCAAGGCAGAAAATCCGACAGCACAGATTATCTGGACCACCGCTGAGCAGGCCAATGCAAATGCAGGACATAACGTTGATTGGGTGAATGAAGTAACTGACCCCTCCCTGCAAACCAGCCATGTTGTAGCATTATCAGGAGGCAACGAAAATACGACTCACTATTTTTCAGCCGGGTACCTCAACGAAAAGGGGAACCTGCTCAGTACAGGTTACAACAGGTATAACCTGAAGGGAACCGTCGACAGCAAATTAAACGATGTGGTAAAAGTTGGATTTTCAACTTATTATACCTACAGTGTCCAGAACCTTGGATCGAATGAAACCTTGCGAAGCGCTTACCGGGCCCGACCACTCGGGACAATCCTTTATGCAGATCTGACTAACCCCACGGAAACCAACGATAAGAATGTGGACGGTTATGCATTCTGGATGGGTATCAAGGACACCCAGGTCCAGAATCCGATCCTGGAGGTCAGGGCCAGTAACTACAAGGACGAAACGCGTGTCTCCAGTTTCCTTGGCAACGGATATCTTGAGTTGACGCCTCTCAAGGGATTGTCATTCAAATCCTCCTTGTCTGTTTCTGCCTACAACAGTCGCAGGGGTATTTTCCAGGGTGCTGACTCAAAGGGCAGGCTCAATAAATTACCGGCTGCCAGCAATGCCTATAACCTCAACACTTCCTATACATGGGACAACATACTCAACTATAATTACAAAACCGGGAAACATAACTTTCTTTTGACAGGAATACAAAGTGCCCTGGCTGAAAGATTTGAGACATCAGGAACCCAGGTGGAAAATTTGTCCTACAATTCCGACTGGTACGCATTGAATACCGCGGCAATTATCAACGGAGTCGCCAGCAGTTTGACCCAAAGGACCATCCTTTCTTTTATGGGAAGGTTCAACTACAATTACAATGAAAGATACCTTTTAACTTTGACCGGACGTTATGACGGATCCTCCGTGCTGGCCGAAGGCAACAAATGGGCTTTCTTCCCATCCGTCGCGCTGGCATGGCGTGCCATTGAAGAACCAATTGTAAAACAACTGAATGTGTTCTCGGATCTTAAAATACGTGCCAGTTACGGAGAGGTCGGAAACGATGTGGTTGCCCCCTACAGCACCCAGGCTTACCTGAACAAGACAGCCTATGATTTCAATGGAGTGGCAGCCTATGGCTATGCTCCCAGAAATCTTGGAAACGCTGATCTGAAATGGGAGAACAGCAAGGAGGTCAACTTCGGTATCAACATGGGATTCGTCCAAAACAGGATCAGGGCTGACGTAGAAATATACAACAAGAAAACCAATGACCTGATCCAAAACGTAGCTGTTCCTACTTCTTTGGGCTATGGATCCGTCACGGCCAACGTCGGGAAACTGCTGAACCGGGGGGTGGAAGTGACTTTGAATACTGTGAATGTTGTGAAGAAGGACTTCAAGTGGACTACCACCATCAATTATTCCAAAAACCACAATGAAGTACTTGAACTATATGGTGGAACAGTGACTCAGGATATTGCCAACAGCTTGTTTGTAGGATACCCTTTGAGATCAAATTACTATTATCAATATGCCGGTATCTGGCAGACGAGTGAAGCCACTGAAGCCGCAAAATACGGACAAGTGCCCGGTTCTGTCAAAGTTGTGGATCAAAATAATGATGGCAAAATCTCCTCTTCAACCGGTATTGACGACCGGGTTGTCTTAGGCAACCAGTTACCCAAATGGATGGCGGGTATGAACAACACTTTCACCTATAAGGGCTGGGATCTGACTGTCTTTATTTATACCCGGCAGGGCGTTCAGTTCCAGAATTCCCTGCTCTCAGGAACGATGGGTGATTTGGGAGGCAACCGTTACAACCACCTGAACCTGGATTACTGGACTGCCACCAATCCCACCAATACCTACTACGGCGTATGGCAGGGCAACCCTTACAGGCAAGCGATCCAGTACAAGGATGCATCGTTCTGGCGCATATCCAACCTGACCCTAGGATACAATCTGCCAAAGTCTGCGCTCAATAAAATTAAATTCAGCAATCTGAGGTTATATGTACAGGCAAACAACCTGAAAATTTTCACCAGGGATAAAAATATCTGGATGGATCCGGAATTCAATTCAGGAACCTATCAGGATGACGTTCCCAATTCGACTTATCTATTTGGTATAAGTGCATCATTCTAATTTATAACCTTTTAAATTTATCTGAAATGAAAAAATATAACCTACGAAATTTCGCCCTCGTTGTTCTCCTGATACTGATGGGAGCAGGGTGCAAGGATTTCCTGAAAGAGAATTCCATTTCCAACATTACCACCGATTCCTATATAGTCAATGAAGCCGGCTATGAGGATCTGATTAAGTCGTGCTATCCGCTCCTTCGGGATTATATTCTGAACTATCCTTTGGTTTTACCCGGAACCGACCTGTTTCAGGCCGGAGGATGGAGCGTGAAAGCTATTGGTGACGGGCCATACCTTGATCAGTATGATATCCGCTTCAATTCTTCCGCGGGTGAAGTTTCCGCATTCTGGGATATTTTGTACCGGAATATCGGCCGCACCAACGCCGCCATCAGTCGTGCAGATGGAATTACCTATTCTGATCCGGCAAAAAAAGCGGCCCGTCTCGCAGAAGCCAAGTTCATCCGTGCCTTAAGTTATTTCTATGTGGTTCAAACCTGGGGGGATGCTCCCATGCCACTTACGGAAACCATCGCTCCGGATAAGGCTGTGGTCAGGGTCCCATCCGCCACTATTTACACCCAGATACTGAAAGACCTTACAGAAGCCGAGACTGCACTCCCGGTAACTGCCACCGATTATGGCCGTGTTACGAAAGGCGCCGCTCAATTCTTACTGTCAAGGGTTTATCTGACCCGGGGATGGAATTTCAAAAGCGCCCTGGGTGGTGCAACGACTGACTTTAAATCTGCATTGGATTATGCCGACAAGGTAATCGCTGCCTATCCGCTGGTAGCACAATACAAAACACTCTTTCCTACCCGTTCGAACAATCCGCTGACCCAGTATTCCGGAACCCAGAATGACAGGAACACAGAAGTTGTATTCCCGATTCAGTACAACAGCGATATTTTGACCAACGCAATGGAGGTTCCTTACCCCGGTACCGGTTCCAGGGAACCGGGAAATTATTACCATTCTATTTTCCCGGGTAATGGAGAGTTGGTTGGAAATGCAGGTAGAACAAGCGACTACAACAGAAGTTTAGGCCAGAATCAGCCGACGCCTTCTTCCTACAGATTCTTTGATCCAGCAAAAGACAGCAGGTACACTCACGACTTTGTGAATGCCGTCTGGGCACTGAAGGCTGTTTCCAATTACGCCTACAGCTATACGGATGCCAATGCGAAGGTGAGTTACGCCGTAGGAGATACGGTAGCTTACTGGACAGCCTGGAACAAACCGGCCACCGGAGCCCAGAAGGGAATTGATGAAGGCGGAACCAAAAAATATGCCGTGATGAACCTCGACCAGATTGTCAGCGGTGTCGCCATTTCACGTCTTACGGCCGCAACGCCTTCCATGTGGAAATTCTGGCAACCCGGAATTACCTATGGCGACGGTTACGGAACCTTCGACTTTGCCCTGTTCCGTTCTGCAGAGGCTTATCTGCTGGCAGCTGAGGCCATTCTGAAGGGAGCCGGCAACGGTGCGCTGGGTGGCGCAGAAGTCTATTACAACAAGGTCCTCGACCGGGCCGTTGGTGTTGGCGTTGATCCCCAGCGGGCCAAATTTCCCGAAGATCTGACATCCTTTGAAACAATATCCTACCGGGCAACTCCGGCAACCATCTCGATCGACATGGTTCTGGATGAGAGTGGCAGGGAATTGTTTGGTGAATTCAACCGCTGGTTCGACCTGAAAAGAACAGGAAAGCTGATCGAACGGGCCAAAAAGTACAACTTCTGGACCAAAGCCAAGGGAAACCCAACAGACAACAATCTTGTCCGCCCGATTCCGCAGACCGAAATTGACCGCTCAGCACCATCCATCCAGCAAAATCCAGGTTACTAATCATTATAATTGATCCTATAAAAGGGAGAAGAAGCTTTCATCTTCTTCTCCCTTTTATTTTTGTAATTAAACATGAAAAAGAAAAAGTTCATTATCCTAATTTTGGTTGTTCTGGGTTTACCCCTACTCCTTTACGCATCAATCAGCTATTTTGCCGGTGCGGGAAGGAAAACAGGAGCCCCGCTTCCAAAGGGAAATATGGAAATTCCGGTGGAACGAACGATTCACTACAATAACAGTTCGCGAATTCAGGAAGAAATAATTGATTACTGGTCGAAAGGTAAAGTCTCCGATTGGGTAGATGGAGAAAAAATCAATCTGAAAAATCCAAGAACTGTTTTAGGCTGTCTGCTGGCGGGCAAACGTATCGAGGAGATCAATCGGTATCTCCTTAAACAGAAATCCACGGGGAATGAAGGTTCCCGCTGGTTGTTAAATCCCAAAGGCGGGTATGATTTCAACGCAATGGCCTTTACGCCTGTGCTCTTCCTGTTCGGCGATAAACCCGAACTGCTCTATCCTGAAACAAAAAAGCATCTGGTCGATCATATCCTGACCATTGAAGGGGCCGGTTTTACCAGGTATGTACCCTATACAGGTTTTCAGGATTCTGAAAATCATGTCCTTATGGCAGAGAGTGCGCGCTATTTAAAAAATCAGTGGCTCCGTGAAAACGGGAATAAATCACCCGAATATGACAACAGAAACAATGAGGTGGAAGCCGGTTTGAAGGCGTATTTGGAGGAAATTCTTATTTACGGGGTTTATGAATTCAATTCAGACCCTTACCTGGGCTATACCTATTCTTCCTTGTTGAACCTAAACGCTTTTGCTACCGGGGAGGTGAGGGATCTGGCCACAAAAATCCTCGACATGATCAACTGGCAATATGCCTTGAACAGCTATCATTTCAAACATTTTCCACCCTATCGGAGATTGTTCAGGGAAGCATTTAGCCCGGAAATCGTATCGGATTATCATTCGGTTATGCTGATGGTATGGGCCGGTTTTCAGAATGATTCGCTAAAAATTGACATTACACAGGGAAAACATGTTGCGCTGTGGGCTGCCATGTTACCCTACCGGCCGGCAGACAAGGTGATGGAATGGACCCTGAACAAGCCGAATCCCTATTTCGTCAAGATGGGGCATGGCTATCATGCATGTCCGGAGATTTGCTCGGGAGATAAGGATTATTTGCTTTCCGCGGGGGGAGCCAACCAGGGCAGACGCTCCATGATCATGAGCAAACCTACTGTTTTATTCCTGAACGATGATGCGCAGATGTTGAAGGAGACCTTCCATGCTTATGGTCCCGGGG
>Ga0163199_1002113_pt1 | contig 12266 bp, 10 predicted proteins | sample PL_2010_150m_FD_113537 | JGI IMG/M metagenome (GOLD analysis project Ga0163199, IMG submission 113537) | Freshwater microbial communities from Powell Lake, British Columbia, Canada to study Microbial Dark Matter (Phase II) - PL_2010_150m | ecosystem: Environmental > Aquatic > Freshwater > Lake ...
CCGACTGCGTCAGCCTTCACTTCCCCCGCCATGCGAACCCGCCTTCTCTCCATCCTCGCCGCCGCGTTCGTGCTCGTTTGCACGGCCCACGCGATGACCGAGCCGCGGCGCCGCGAGCATCTCGACTGGATGCTCAAGAATCTCCCCGACGTCCCCGCGTGGCGCGAATGGCAGCAGAAAACCGGCGCGCTCCCGCCTGACTTCGACGCGCTGCCCAGCGCCAACTTCCTCCCCGATCCCTTCAAGTTTGCCGACGGCCGCGCCGTAAGAATGCCCGCCGACTGGCCCGCCCGCCGCGCCGAGATCAAGCAACTCTATCAGAAACACCTCGTCGGCACGCTTCCGCCGAAACCGAAACTCGATCGCATCGTGCCCGTCGAAGAAACGAAACACGACGGCTACCTCACGCGCGTCGTCCGACTCGAATACGGCCCCGAAAGCAAGATCACCACGCAGGTCACGCTCACCCTGCCCGAAGGCAGCGGGCCGTTCCCCGTTTTGATCGGCGGCGGCAGTTGGAGCGCCTCGCTCATCCGCCGCGGCTACGCCGCCTGCGAATATCCCGCGAGCGTGGACCAGCCGACCAACCTCCCGCAGCTATTTCCCGATTTCGACTTCGGCACGATGGGTCAGCGCGCGTGGACCGCGCAGCTCGTCGTCGATTATCTCCTCACGCTGCCCGAAATCGACAAGGCCCGCATCGCCATCACCGGTTACTCGCGCGGTGGCAAGATGGCCACGATCGCCGCCGCTTTCGACGATCGTATCGCCGCGGTGCTCGCCGGCAGCACGGGCGCCGGCGGCGTGTTGCCGTGGCGGCTCTCCGGCGAGCGCGGCATGGGCGAGGGCATCGAGTCGACCACGCGGATGTTTCCGCTCTGGTTCGCGCCACAGGCCCGCTTCTTCGCCGGCCGCGAAGATCGCCTGCCGGTCGACGCCAACCTCCTCGTCGCCGCCATCGCCCCGCGCGCCATCCTGATGGAATACGGCCACAACGACGAAGTCTCCAACGTCTGGGCCAACGAGCAGTGTTACTTCTCCGCACTCAAGGTCTACACCGCCCTCGGCCAGCCTGCTCGCGTAAGCGTGCTGCGCGTGCCCGGCTTCCACGGCGCGAACGACATTGAGCTCTCGATCGACTGGCTCGACATCCAGTTCGGCCGCTCGAAACGCACCTGGCGCAACGATCTCTTGTTTGCGTGGAGTTTCGATGAGTGGCGCAAAACCCAACAGAGCACGCCCACTCCTCCGTCCGCCGCGAAGACTCCCGACGAAACCCGAAAGGCGGTCGCGTGGCTCCTCGGCGAAACTCCGCCGAAATACGCACCACTCGCTGGCGGACGTGGCTTTGGCGGTTTCCCCGGACGCGGCTCCTCTTCCACCGCGACGAAACCCGTCGCGAATCCCGGCCAACTCCTGCCCGACGTCGCCGGCTGGGTCATCGGCCGCAACAGTGCCGAGTTCGGCTGGAACGATCCCGCGCGCTCCGAGACCGATTCGCGGCGCATTCGTTTCGGCAGCGGCCTCACCGGCGATCTGTTTTTCCCGGCCGGCATACCCGCCGATAAAAAACTTCCCGCCGTCATCTGGCTCCACGGCTACAGCTATCCGCTCGGCTACATGTGGGTTTACCGTCGCGACCTGCACCCGATTCTCGCGCTCGTGAAGGCCGGCTACGCGGTGCTCGCGTTCGACCAATGCGGCTTCGGCGCCCGCATGGCCGAACTCGGCCCCTTCTACGATCGCTATCCGAATTGGTCGCAACTCGGTCGCATGGTCGATGACACCCGCGCCGCGATCGATGCGCTCGAAAAGGACGCCAATGTCGACGCCGCGCACATCTCCCTCCTCGGCTACACCATCGGCGGCGCCGTCGCGCTCCACACTGCCGCGCTCGATCCGCGCGTGAAAGCTGTCGTCTCGATCAGCGGCTTCACGCCGATGCGCACCGACACCGCTGCGAAGCCCACCGGCGGCCTTGCGCGTTTCGCCATCGAGCGACCCGTCGCGCCGCGGCTCGGCCTCTTCATCGGCCGCGAGTCGCAGCTCCCCTACGACTACGACGATCTCCTCGCCGCCATCGCGCCGCGTCCTGTGCGCATCGTGCAGCCCTCGATGGATCGCGACGCCACGCCCGCCGATGTGCACGCCGCCGTCGAGCAAGCGCGCAAAGCCTACGCCGCCGCCGGCGCCGTCGACAAACTCGCCCTCGACGAACCGATCGATTATCAACGCTTCCCCACCGCCACCCAAACCCGCGCCATCGAATGGCTGAAAGCCCAACCATGAAACGTCTCCTCCTTTTTTGCGCTTTCTGCGCCTTTTTGCGGCCAGCCTCAGCCGCGACCGCAGCCGCCCCCGTCACCGTCACCGAAACCGCCGAGCTCTATATCCTCGACAACGGTATCGTCACCGCCCGAGTTGCCAAGGCCTCCGGCGATCTCGTTTCGCTGCGCTACAAAAACCTGGAGATGCTCGCTACTTTCCTGAAGGACGACGGCACGCCCGACCTCGAAAAAGATCCGCCGGGCCACAACGTCGCCGGCCTCAACCGCGGTTTCACCGATCACCAATACGGGTTCTGGTCGCACGACGCCATGGGACCGAAAGCCTCCGGCATTCCCGCCATCACCCGCATCACCATCGATCCGAAGCAATACGGCGGCGCGCGCGGCGAAGTTTCCGTGAAGGGAATTTCCAAAGGCCGCAAAATGGGCACCGGCCCCGGCGTGCAAGGCGGCGCCCAATCTACCGGCCAGTTCGCGGCCGACATCGAAATCCGCTACGCGCTCGGGCGCGGCGACAGCGGCGTCTACACCTATTGCCAGTTCGAGCATCCGGCAGATTACCCGACGACCGCGATCGGCGAGGCGCGTTTCTGTGCGAAGCTCGCCGCGTTCTTCGACTGGCTCAGCGTCGCCGATGACCCGCACCATTTTAAGCACTACCCGAAGGAACTCCGCGAGGGCGACAAATACGTCTACACCGTGCCGCTCACGGACAACCCCGCGTTCGGCTGGTCGAGCACCACGAGCAAGGTCGGCTTCTGGTGCCTCAACGCCTCGATGGAATACATGAGCGGCGGTCCGACCAAGGTAGAGTTCCAAGGCCACCGCGACACCAACGCCGTCGCCGCACCGTGCGTGTTGAATTACTGGCGCAGCAGCCACTACGGCGGCGCGAGCGTCGACGTCGCCGAGGGCGAGCACTGGCGGAAAGTGATCGGGCCGTTCATGCTCTATGTGAACGCTGGCGCCGATCCGCAGACGATGTTCGACGACGCCAAGGCGCAGCAGAAACAACAGGCGGCCGCGTGGCCCTACGATTGGGTCGCGGGCGTCGACTATCCGCGCCCCGCGCAGCGTGCGTCCGTGCGCGGCCAGCTCGCCCTCACCGATCCGCTCGCGCCTGGCGGCGCGAAGATGAGCAACGTTCGTGTCGGCCTCACCGCCGCCGCGTGGACGTCGCCGCTGCCACCCGGCCCGAGCGGCGTCGCCCGTGTCGTCGACTGGCAGCAGGATGCCAAGAACTACCAGTTCTGGACGCGCGCCACCGACGACGGCCGCTTCGAAATCCCGAACGTGCGCCCCGGCACCTACACGCTCCGCGCCTTCGCCGACGGCGTGCTCGGCGAGTTCGGCCAAACCGAAGTGAAAATCGGCTCCGGCAAAGTCGATCTCGGCAAAATCGCGTGGAAGCCCGTCCGCCGCGGCAAACAGCTCTGGGAAATTGGCATTCCGAATCGCAACGGCTCCGAGCTCTTCAAGGGCGAGGCGTATTGGGAGCCGCAGATTCCGCTCGATTACGCGAAGCTCTTCCCGAACGACGTGAGCTTTGTCGTCGGCAAAAGTGATTTTCGGAAGGACTGGTTCTTCCAACAAGTGCCGCACAACGAGAGCGCGGATGCGAAGGTCGAGCCGTTCTACGGCATCCGCGCACCGGGTCGCGCAACACCGTTCGCGGTCACCTTCGATCTCGCCGCCGCGCCGCGCGGTCGCGCTTTCCTTCGCCTCGCGCTCTGCGGCACCTCCGCCCGCACGCTCGACGTAACCGTCAACGATCTACCCGCCGGCACGATCGCACTCGCGATGAGCGACGGCGCGATCGCGCGCCACGGCCGGCAGGGCCTGTGGTATGAACTCGAACTCGCGATCGATGCCGCGCTGCTCAAGCCCGGCACGAACATTCTGAAGATCATCCTGCCCGCCGGCCCGATCAACAACGGTGTCATCTACGATTACCTCCGGCTGGAACTCGACGAGTCAGCGCCGTAGACAAGACGCGGCGGCACGACGCAAATTTCGGCCGGCTCACGACCGCCACGCCTGGACGGTTTCGATCATCGCGATCACATTTTCGGGCGGCGTGCCGGCCTGGATGTTGTGGCAGGAACTCGGGATGTAGCCGCCTCCCGCGCCGAGCGTTTGGAGACAGGCGGCGACTTCCTTACGGACGTCCGCTGTCGATCCGAAGGGCAGGACCTGTTGGTTGTCGATCCCGCCATGAAAGACCAACCGGTCCCCGAAGTCGCGCTTGAGCGCGGCGCAGTCCATGCCGGGACACACGTGCTGGATCGGGTTGAGCAGGTCGACCCCGCATTCGACGAGGTGCGGAATGAAAGCGCGGGCCGCGCCGTCGGTGTGGAAGAGGACTTTCTTCCCGTGTCGATGGACGAGGTCGACCCAGCGCTTGAGTCGCGGTTTGAGATGCCGCTCGTAGGCGCCGATCGAGATGAGCTGGCTTTCCTGCGTCCCCATGTCGTCGGAGATGAACACGACGTCGATGAGGTCGCCGAGTTCCGCGAGGAAGCGTTCGAGCATCTGCGTCTGAATGGCGTCGATGCGGTCGAGCGCGGCGTCGAGAAACTCCGGTTCGGCCACGACGTCCATCAGCGCGTTCTCCATGCCGCGCAGGTGGCAATAAATCTCAAAGTGGGAAATCCACGGCCCAATGGTGGCGAAGTCGAAGGTGCGCGCGCGTTGCGCGAGGGCGCGGGCGGCCGCGTAGTTGAAGCGAGCCGGATCGGGCCAGTAGGCGTAGTCGGGGAGCTGCGCGAGATCGGCGTAGCTGGCGAGCGGACCCTCGCCATATTCCTGATAGCTCGCGAGACCGGCCTGCACCTTGTGGGTCGGCACGCCCCACGGGTCGCGTCTGTCGCTGTCGTTGGGATCGAACTTCTCCGCGCCGTAGCCTGGAAAAATCCACGCGATCTTGTCCACGCCGAGCTTCCGGTAGAGTGCGAACTCGTCGTGTTCGCCAGCATGGCGCAGAAGCGAGGCCAGCACCTCCGGGGTGAGCCAGACATCGACCGGAATCCGATCGGTGGGCTGGCGGTTGATGGCGGCGAGGATGCGTTCGTGCGGAGTCATGGTTCAGGCAAATTCATTTCCGGAAATCGGAATGAGCGGAATTGGTCTTACAGGTCGGCGACTATCAATCAGCGTCTGGCGGACGCGGTCACGACCAAACCGTGACACGGCACAGCCAATCTGCTTGGTTGCCCAGCGTGACGCCGCGACTTTCACTCCTCGCCATGGCCTCCCTCGGTTTGCTCGCCACCACCGCGCTGCGCGGTGCCGACATCAAGCATGACTTTCTCGCGATCGACGAGGGCCTCGCCCAGTTGCTGCACATCAACGAGCGCGACCCGGCGAGAAACTGGATCGTCCCCACCGGCCACCCGCAGGCGCGCGACATGCAGCTCGTGGGCGGCGGCCGCGTGCTCATCGGCCACGACGCCGGCTACGCGGAATTCGACATCGCGACGGGCAAAATCCTGAAGGACGTGGCCAGCTACAAGGGCGTCACGTCCGCGCGGCGGCTGCCCAACGGCCACACGCTCCTCGCCGGCGCCAATCTCGACGGTGAGAAAAGCGTCGTCGTGCTCGAGGTTGACGCCGCTGGCGCCGTGAAAAACAAAACCGTTTTCTCCGGCACCTACATCCGCCTGATCCGCGAGACGCCGAAAGGCACTTGGCTGATGATGAACGACTCGATGGTTCGCGAGGGCGACCGCAGCGGAAAGCTCCTCCACGAGTGGACCGTGCCCGGCTTCAAACACGCATGGAAAGCCGTGCGTCTGCCCGACGGCCGCACGCTGGCTTCGGCCGGCTACGGTGCGTTCATGGTCGAACTCGACGCGAGCGGCGTGGTCGCAAAAAAATTTGCCGCAAAGGAGCAAATGCCCGCCGCGGTGAACGTAAATTTCTACGCGACGTTTCAGCTGCTGCCCAACGGCCACATCGTCCTCGCCAACTGGCAGGCCCACGGCCCGGGCCACGGCGCCTCGGGTGTGCAGCTCTTCGAGCTCGATGAAAAAGCCGCGATCGTCTGGCAGTGGGGCGACCCCAAGATCATGTCGTCACTGCAGGGCGTGCTCGTCCTCGACGGACTCGACACGTCGAAGCTTCACGACGAGCGCTCCGGCGTGATGGCACCACTCAAGTAGCGCACGGGCTCCGGGAAGAATCGCCCCGCAGCGTCGCCTCAACCCTCGCCGAGCAGCCGCCGAAACCGCGCGTGCAGTTCTGCCACATTGTTCACGCGCACGGTCGCGCCGCTCACGCCGATGAGTTTTTCGTCGCGCAGTTTCGCGAACGTGCGCGAAAGCGTTTCGCTGCTGGTCGCGAGTTCGGCGGCGAGCACACGTTTCGTCGAGTTCAGCTTGATCGTTGCCGGAGCGGGGGTGCCGGCGGGGAAGCGTTTCACGAGCCAGTTTAGTAAACGCGTCTCGACATCCTTGAGCGTCAGATCCTCGACGAGGCCGACGAGCACGCGCAAATGCTGGCTCATCGAGCCGAGCATGCGCAACGCGAGTTCCGGCCGCCGGGCAAGCAGCGCCAAAAACGGCCCCTTCGGCACGACCACGACACTCGACGCCTCGATCGCGCGCGCGCTCGCCGGATAGCCGCGGCCCGCCAGCGACGCCTCCGCGAGCGATTCCCCCGTGCGAAACACGTAAATCACCTGCTCCTTGCCCGCCGCGCTCACGCGGTGGACGTTGAGCGCGCCACGCTGCACGACGTAAAATCCCTCCGCCGGATCTCCTTCGTGAAACAGGTAGTCGTCCTTCGCCAGCGAGCGCACGGTCGAGAATCCGGCAATCGCCTCGACCTCGTCCGGGGGCAGTCCGGAAAACAGCTGGCACGAGCGAAACGTCGCCGTAATCGCCGTCGTGCGGAACTGCCCAATGTCAGGAGTCACCCGGCCAGCAAAACCGGCCGCGCGCGCGGCGTCGCGCAAAAAACTTCAGCCGGCCAGCGAATCTTTTCGCGCCGGCGCGAGCGTGAGCAGCATCGTCAACGCCTCGGTTGCCTGCACCGCATGCGGCACGTTGGGCGGCAGGTGCAACAGGTCGCCGGCGCGCAGCGTGCGCGGCTGGCCGGCGACGGAAAACTCGCACACGCCCCCGAGCACGTGAATCAGCGCGCGCGCGGGGTTCGTATGCTCCGTCAGCGACTGGCCGGCCGCAAAGCTGAACAGCACGACGCGCAGTTCCGGCGTCGCGAGCACCGTGCGGCTCACGATGCCGTGGCCGACGGCCTGGGTCGTTTCGCCGAGCGAAAGCGACGCGGCTTCATTGCGGGATAAAAGAGCGGATGAACTCATGGTGGAGAGCTGGCGACTACTCGCGCCAGAAAAGCGTTTGCCACGAACCGTCGTGAAGCCGCTCCGGGCGGGCAGTGAAACCATCCGCCTGGAGCTTCTCGATCAGCGGCGACGGCAAGAACGGCGAAATCAGCGCCAGCCCCTCGTGCGGGCCCAGCGCCGCCGTCGCCGCGAAAATCTTTTCCCGCGGCTCCTCGCCGCGCTGAATCAGCGCGCGCACGTCGAGCGTTTGAAATTTATGGGCCCCGGAGGAGGACATGGCAGAGTGGAGGTGGCGCGACGCTCAGTGCGCGTGCACGTGCGCCGAAGGCCCGGACGCCGTGGCGTCGAAAAGTCTTTCGGCAAAATGGACGAACTCGACGTAGGCCGCCACGTAGGCACGGCCCGCTTCGACGTTGTGCTCGGCATGCGCCTTGGCGGCGAGCACGCGCTGGAGGCGTTCGTTGAGTCCGGCACGGACGCGCGTCTCGAGGTCACGCGTTAACGCCACACCGTCGCCGTGCGTGAGCGCGGCGTCAGCCGCCTCGATGCCGGCGGCGGGCTCCTCAGCCTTGAGCCCGGTATAGGATTGGCCTTCGCCGGCGCGGTGCAACCGCACGAGCGTCTCGAAGAAATACAGGGCGGCGAGTTCGGCCGCCGCGGGCGACTGCTTGCGGACGACGAGCGTCTTCGCAAACGCCGCGCGCACCGTCGCTTCGTTTTCCAGAGAGACCCACTTCAATACCGGCGCGACGTCGCCCTTCGCGAGGGCGGCGCGGGCATCGAGCACGACGGGGCCGTTCAACGTGTCGCAATGCGCCGCCGCACGGGGCGACGCGAGTAAACCTAAAGCAATGGCGGTGAGAATCGCCGTAGGACGTAGTGTTTTCATGTAAACTCCAAGGACTGATTATTCCGGGTCAACGGGAACGCGGGATACGTGTGCTCACTTCGCCGCCGCGACCAGCACGACAGCCTTAGCCAATTCGGAGACATCGCCCATCAGGCCGGCGCGCTGGTGCGTGATCTCGCCCTCGGGATTGAGCACGGTGATGAGGTTGGAATGGGAAAACTGGCCGCGGGCGTCCTGCTTGTATTTCACCCCGAGCAGCATCGCGAGTTCCTGCACGCTGGCGGCGTCGCCGTGCAGCAACGTCCACGCACCGTCGAGTTTCATCCGCTCGCGATAGGCCTTGAGCGCGGCGGGCGTGTCGCGCGCAGTGTCGAAGCTCACGAGCACAACGCGCGATTTCTCGCGCACCGCAGCGGGCAGTTCGGCGCGGAGCCGCTGGATGTCGCTCACGAGGACGGGGCAGGCGTATTCACAGCTTGCGAAAAACATCGCGAGCATGACGGGCTGACCGCGCAGCGACGTGAGTTGCGCAGACCGGCCGGCGTCGTCGGTGAATCTCGATTCGAGTTGGTAAATGGAGCGGGCCGTTAGTGGTGCCGTCGCTTTTTCCTCCGCGCAGCATGGCGCCACGGCGGGCTTCGGTGCTTCGGCAGCGCAGCACGCGTCCTTTGCAGCAGCGGGTTTTTCCACGGCGCAGCAGGCCGGGGCGTCGGCCGCGCGTGCAAGACCGGCGGCGGCGAGGAGGCTGAGCACGAGGGCAAATTGGGTTTTCATGGTGAAATCGATTGGGCGCAGCGGAAGCCGAGATTGGGCACGGCGTAGTTGGCGCGCAGGGAGCTGCGGAACCCGACGCGCATGAAGGCGGGATAGTTCGTGAGGTCGCGCGCACCGGCCGCGCCGGCGCCGCAGAAGAGCGTGCGCTCGAGCCCGGTGTCGCCGCGCGATTCGCCAGTCACCATCGCGGTGTTGAAATCGTCGACCCATTCCCACACGAGGCCGTGAAGATCGTGCGCGCCGAGAGAATTGGCCCGGCCGCTGCCGGCGGCGGGCAGCGCGGTCGGCGATGGCTTCGTATACCAGGCAAGCACGGTGGCGGCGAAACCCGGCTCGGTCGCGCCATCGGCCGTCGTAAAACCCGCCGCGGCGGCGCGCTCCCATTCGGCGGTGGTCGGCAGGCGCTTGCCCCGGACGGCCGCAAACGCACGCGCCGCGAACCACGACACGCGCACGACCGGCGCCCCGGCCGGCGCGCGCGCGCCGAGCTCGAGGTCGCCGGCCCAATCGCCGAGGTAGCCGTGGTCGGCGAAGAGCGGGCTCACGCGCGAGCGCTGCCACTTCGGATGCGCGCGGACGAATTCGAGAAACTCCGCGTTGGTGACCGGCCGCGCGTCCAGCAGAAACGCCGCCACCGGCACCCGCTCGGCTTCGTCGGCGCCGCGGATGAGCGGCGCGTAGGTGCCGGCGGGAATGCGCACCATGCGTTCGCCCAGGTCTTCCGCGCGCGCGACGCCCGCGCAGAGCGCGAGCGCGGCGATGGCGAAAGAGCGGAGGAGCGGGCGCATGGCGGCTGGGTTACGGGTTCTCGCTGCGGATACGTTTCACATCGGCCGTCGAGACGGTGCCGAAGTCATTGCCCCAACTGTTCATCACATAGGTGAGCACGTCGGCGAGTTGGTCGTCGGAGAATTGCTGCGGCGGCATCACGTTGTTGTAGGGCTTGCCGTTGACGACAATCGGGCCGCTGAGGCCCTTGATCGGGATGCGGATGGCGCGGTCTTTGTCGGCCTTCAGGAAGTCCGAGCCGGCGAGCGGCGGGAACACGGCGGGTAGCCCCTGCCCTTCCTGCATGTGGCAGGCGAAGCACGCCGAGAGGAAGACCTTCTTGCCCCGCTCCATTTGGATTTCTTTCGTGATGTTGGCGATCTCGGGGTTGCTCGCGATGGCCGCGGCCTTCTTGATCACGAGTTCGGCCTCGCGCGTGCTCGCCGCTGATCCGGCGGCCGATTGCTGGCCGAGGTAAACCTCGTCGATTTCCTTGCCCGAGTAGAGCACGCGCGTCTCCGGGCCCGTGACCTTGAGCATGCCGAGCGCGCCCTTGTTGAACGCCCGCGACAGCGAGTGATCGACGAGGATGAACGTGCCGGGCACCTCGACCTTGAACTCGATAATCGTCGAACCGCCGGCGGGCACCATCGTGGTCTGCACGTTTTCCTGCACGAGTTTCGTGCCGCCCTCGGGATACACCCGGTCGAAGATTTCGCCGATGATGTGGAACGACGAAGTCAGATTCGGCCCACCGACAGCGAAGTAGAGCCGCACGGTCTCGCCGACCTTCGCCTGCAGCGCCTTGTCACCCACGAGCGAGCCGACCGAGCCGTTGAACACGACGTAGCTCGCACGCTCGTCGGTTGCCTTCACGTTGTCGAAATACTGGAGACCGAGATCGCCGGTGGCGCCCTGCGTGTAGATGTCGCCCTGCATCACGTAGAATTCGCGGTCGACCGGCGGCAGCCCGTCCTTCGGCTCGACGAGGATGAGGCCATACATGCCGTTGGAGATGTGCATCGGCACCGGCGCGGTCGCGCAGTGGTAGACATAGAGGCCGGCGTTGAGCGCGGTGAACGTGAACTGCGACGAGTGCCCCGGCGCCGTGAACGTCGACGCCGCGCCGCCGCCCGGGCCCGTGACCGCGTGAAGATCGATGTTGTGCGGCAGCTTTGAACTCGGGTGGTTGTTCAAGTGCAGTTCGATGACGTCGCCCTCGCGCACGCGGATGAACTTGCCGGGCACGGCGCCACCAAAAGTCCAAAACGTGTATTCGACCCCATCGGCGAGCCGCTGCGTGACCTCGCGCACCTCGAGATCGACGAGCACCTTCGCCGGATGGCGGCGGCCGATCGGCGGCGGCACGTTGGGCGCCGACGTGAGCACGGCGATCTCGACGGGCAGGTTGGCGGCGAGCGGCGCGCCGCCGGGCTTCGCGGCCACGGCGGCTTCTTCCGCGCGCGACGGCAGCGCCATGGCGCAAACGCCGGCGGCAAGGACGAGCGCGGCGCGGATTCGGGGGAACAGCAGGGAGGTCGGATTCATGACGGGCATGGTTTGGGTTTGCGGGGAAAGTCTACACCACCGCGTGCGACCGCGCCTTGATGCGGGTCAAGCAATCCGGTTGAACACACCGCCCGGCACCCGCCATCCGCCGAATCACGATGTCATCTATTAAATGACATTCCCGTTTCGCCCCAGCGTCCAGTGAGTTCAGCGACTACACGGTGCGCCACGCCAGCGCGGTCGCCATGACGAAAATCACGCCGAGCACGGTTTCGATCATCCCGAGTGTCCGCGCCCGCAGCGCGGGTCGCGGCCACGCCAGCAGCGCGAACGTGCGCATGGCCAGCACGGCGAGCAGGGCCGCCGCCACACGCGGCGCAAGATCCGCGCGCACCAGCGCCACCCCAGCCGCGAGGGCGAGGGCCGCCACCACCAGTGCAGGCGCGGGCCGGTGCACGCCGGTCTTCGCCGCGCGTAACACCGCCCGCACCGCGAGCACCGCCGGCACCGCGCGCCCCAGCATCACGACCGCCAGCGCCGCGGCCTCGGGCGCGCGCCAACCGGCCAGCGCCGCAAACGCCGCGGGCAAACACGCGAATGCCGCCGCTCCCGCGACCTCCGCCGCCTCGGCGCGCCCGTCGTTGCGCAAATCGAAAAAAAGAAATCCGGCACCGGCCAGCGCCGCCGGCACAAGCCACGCGAGCCACGTCACGCCGCCAAGCACCAGTGCGCCGACAAAAAATCCGAGCGCCACCGTCGCGAGCACCGCGAGCGG
>Ga0163199_1002116_pt1 | contig 12260 bp, 9 predicted proteins | sample PL_2010_150m_FD_113537 | JGI IMG/M metagenome (GOLD analysis project Ga0163199, IMG submission 113537) | Freshwater microbial communities from Powell Lake, British Columbia, Canada to study Microbial Dark Matter (Phase II) - PL_2010_150m | ecosystem: Environmental > Aquatic > Freshwater > Lake ...
ATTCTGGGCAAGCTCGCCGCGCCGATTAACCCGGGCAACAAAAAGATACTGCTTTTCACTGCCTTCGCGGATACCGCAGACTATCTCTACGCCAATCTGGCCCCGGACTTGTTGGCAATCCAGTACTTGCATAGCGCCAAAGTGACGGGCAGTGCGGCACCCAAATCCACATTGAAGAAGAGTTACGACTTCCAGGAGTTGCTCACCCTCTTTTCGCCGCGTTCTAAAGAGAAGGCCGTCGTGCTGCCGAACGAACCGGCGGAGATCGACCTACTGATTGGTACCGATTGCATCTCCGAGGGGCAGAACTTGCAGGACTGCGATTTCCTGATCAACTACGACATCCATTGGAACCCAGTGCGCATCATCCAGCGCTTCGGTCGGATAGACCGCATAGGCTCAACGAACGCAAGCATCCAATTGGTCAACTACTGGCCAGACATTTCTCTCGACGAATACATCAACCTTAAAGAACGTGTTGAGAGCAGGATGATGATCGCCGACGTCACGGCCACCGGCGACGACAACGTCCTCAGCGCTCAAGCCAACGACGTGTCCTACCGCAAGGAACAATTGCGTCGCTTGCAAGAGGAAGTGATCGAGTTGGAGGACTTGAAGACCGGCGTATCGATCACCGACTTGGGGCTCAATGACTTTCGTATGGACTTGCTCAACTTCGTCAAAGCCAATGGCGAATTGAACAATATGCCGAGCGGCATGCATGCCGTGGTACCTGCAAAGCCGGAAATGGGCCTGCGCCCTGGCGTCATCTTCACGCTGCGCAACCTCAACCCGAGCGTGAACATCAGCCAGCACAACCGGCTGCATCCGTACTACCTGGTCTACATCAACCGCGAGGGTGAGGTCATCCACGACCATACCGAGGTCAAACGTCTGCTCGATCTGGCGCGCAGCTGCTGCAGGGGGCAATCTCAGTCTATTCCAGATGCCTGTCGCCTGTTCAACAAAGAAACGGCGGACGGCCGCAAGATGCAGGTTTACTCCGATCTGCTCGGCAAGACCATCCGCTCGATGATCGATGTGAAGGAAGAAAAGGATCTGGACAGCCTGTTCAGCGGCGGCAAGACCACCGCGCTGGTCAACACCATTGCAGGGCTGGACGATTTCGAACTGATCACTTTTCTGGTGATTCAGGAGGTGGGATGAGTCAGATCACGCATCCCGCCTTCATCAGCTACCCCAAGCAAGCTACTTTTGGGCGCAATCTGCCTAAGAACAAGATCTACGAGCACAGCGGTGCCAACACACGGCTGAAGGACTTATTCGTGGAGCAGGTAGAGCAGATCGTCTGGCAATACAAACTGGCTCCGGAAACGATCAACATTCCCGTCAAACCCGGCGTGCCAGAGGTTCAGGTTTTCGCCATCCAACTCAAGACACCAGAGTTGGATCTGGACGTGCTGCGCTGCATTGATGGAGCTGTGCAGTTTCCGATCATTTTCGAGCTGGGATTTGACGGTAAAACGCAGGTCGTCGCTAGTTACAAACGCCCGAGCGAATCAGATGCCAGCCGCTGGGTATTGAGCGACTTTTTTGCAACCGAATGGCTGCGAAGTGATGTCCAGCGCGCCGCTATGCCGCTAGCGCTCGATTTGGGTAGTTTGTATGAGCAGGTGCTGCAGCGTTTGATTCCGTTGCCCTCGCGCCAGCAAGAAAGCCTTGTCAATTTGGTTGCCCGCAGTGAGCAGGTATCGGCAAAGCAACGGGAGGTCCAGAAGATGATCAGCAAACTTGCCAAAGAGAAACAATACAACCGCAAGGTGGAAATTAACGCCAGCTTGCGAAAGCTAAACACCGAACTTGAACAATTAAGTCGCTGAATACTGGCGAACTGAGGAAACGAATATGGAAAAACTAAAAATGCACTCTCTCGATCTAACACAAGAAAATATAGCCCGCATTTTCGAGTTGTTTCCCAGCTGCGTAACCGAAACTTTGAGTGTAGGTGGAAAGCCGAACCTAGTCCTAGACTTTGATCAGCTGCGCCAGGAGCTTTCTGCATCCATCATTGAAGGACCGCAAGAGCGCTACCACCTTAACTGGCCAGGTAAGCGAGAAGCTCTGCTTACTGCAAATGCTCCCATCGCAAAAACATTAAGACCCTGCCGCAACGAAAGTGTTGAGTTTGATTCCACAAAGAATCTATTTATCGAAGGCGATAACCTCGACGCACTAAAGTTGCTACAGGAGACCTACCTTGGCAAGGTCAAGATGGTATACATCGACCCGCCCTACAACACTGGTGACGATTTTATTTATGAAGATGATTTTGCTGAGGACAGCAGTTCATATTTGACCAGATCCAATCAAAAGGACAGCGCTGGTAATCGACTAACAGTCAATGCGGAAAGCAATGGCCGCTTTCATTCAGACTGGCTTAGCATGATGTACTCGCGATTAAAACTCGCTAGAAATTTACTTCGCGATGATGGCCTAATATTTATTTCAATCGGCGATGAGGAGGTTGCCAATCTAAGAAATATTTGCGATGAGATTTTTGGTCGGGACAACTTTGAAGGCCAAATTCACTGGCGCAGACGGAGTAATCAACCAAACGATCCCACTAAAATGATTGGCTTGGTCGCAGAGCACATACTTGCTTACGCAAAGGACAAGAGGGTCTATAAATCAACTGGAGTTGGCAAGGTCGAGCTAACGGGCTCTTTTTCAAATCCTGACAACGACACAAGAGGAGACTGGGCATCAAAGCCTTGGAAAGTCGGTAGTGATCAGGGGGGCTCTAAATACACGATAACCACTCCGACGGGACTCTCTCTTGATGGGGAGTGGATGGGTGACGAAAATAACTACCAAAAACTTCTAGCCGATAATCGAATAATATTTCCCAACAATGGCAGTGGCTCGCCGCGAAAAAAATACTTCAAGTTTGAAAGGGAAGAAGAAGGTCAATGCGCGACAAATTGGTGGGGGCATGAACAATTTGGCCATAACCAGGAGGGAAATGCGGTTCTAACTGAACTAATGGATGGCATCAAGAATACGTTCAGCAACCCAAAGCCGCCAAGACTGATTGGGAATTTATTGGCGATTGCAAACTGCAAGAGTGGTGACATTGTTTTAGATTTCTTCTTGGGCTCTGCGTCGACTTTTCACGCTGCATTTGAATATGCACATAACTTACAAGTTATTGGCGTACAGATACCGGAACTTCTTGACGAAGCCAAAAAAGAACATAAACCAGCTATTGAATTTTTAAGTAAGAATAAGCTCGCTTTGTCTATCGCTGAAATTTCTAAAGAGCGGATTCGTCGTGTGGGCAAGAGACTTGAAACAGAAGGCAAAGACAAAGTTGGATTTGGATTTAGGGTGCTGAAGATTGATACATCAAATATGTCCGATGTGTACTACGCGCCGGACGCCATCGATAGAAATAACCTAGATCTCTTCGTCGACAACATTAAGGCCGACCGTACCCCCGAAGATCTGCTCTTTCAGGTAATGCTCGACTGGGGGGTGAATTTGGCTTTGCCTATCGAAAAGCAAGCCATCAAGGGAAAAGAAGTGTTCTTTGTCGACGGTAATGCGCTTGTAGCATGCTTTGACAACACTGGCAGTATTGACGAAGCATTTGTGAAGGAATTAGCAAAGAGCCAGCCCTTGCGAGTGGTGTTCCGAGATTCCGGCTATAAAGATAGTGCCGTCAAAATCAACGTTGATCAGATTTTCAAGTTGTTGTCGCCCGCCACCGAAGTCAAGTGTATCTGAGGAGCTGGCGATGAAATTGAAATTCAAAACTCAGGCATTTCAGACGGCAGCCGTGCAGGCCGTGGTTGATTGTTTCAAGGGGCAACTACCTGCCTCAGCAAAAGCCATCAGCTACCGGATCGACCCAGGTAAGACCAAGAAGGGTGTGGATGATCTGTTTGAGGAAGGCGGCTTTAAGAATGCCGACTTAAAGCTTACGGATATCGCTCTATTTGAAAATATCACTCAGGTTCAACACCAGCAGAACCTGCCGCAGTCTACCGAACTTGTAAAGACCAAAGTCTGCAAGGTGAATCTCGATGTCGAGATGGAAACCGGGACAGGAAAGACCTACTGCTACATCAAGACTATTTTCGAGCTCAACAAGCAGTACGGCTGGAGCAAGTTCATCATTGTTGTGCCCAGCATTGCGATCCGTGAAGGGGTGGCCAAGTCGCTGGAGATCACGGCAGAGCACTTTTTGGAGACGTATCACAAGAAGGCACGATTTTTCATCTACAACTCCAAGCAGCTGCACCACATAGAGAGCTTTTCATCGGACTCCGGCATCAACGTGATGGTAATCAATGTGCAGGCGTTTGCTGCTCGAGGTGCCGAGAACCGTCGCATTTATGAGGTACTGGATGACTTCCAGTCGCGACGCCCAATTGATGTAATCAGTGCCAATCGCCCCGTCTTGATTCTTGACGAGCCACAAAAAATGGAAGGGTCTGCGACCCTGAAGTCGTTGGAAGAATTCAAGGCATTAATGGTGCTGCGCTACTCGGCTACGCACAAAACAACGCACAACAAGATCCATCGCTTGGATGCGCTCGATGCCTACAACCAGAAGCTGGTGAAAAAAATTGCAGTGCGAGGCATTTCGGTAAAGGGCCTGGCCGGAACAAATGCATACCTGTACCTGCAGTCCATTGAAATTTCGACCAAGAGGCCGCCCGAAGCTCGAGTCGAATTCGAGCAGAAGCTGAAAACAGGCGAGATCAAACGTGTGGTGCGTAAGCTGGTGAAGACCGATAACCTGTTTGACCTTTCAAACGGGCTCGATCAATACCGTGGTTACGTCGTATCTAACATCAATGCCAACGCCGATACATTGACCTTTACCAATGGCCTCGAGCTGTTTGTGGGTGAAGCGGATGGTGACGTAAATGAAGCGGCGTTGCGCCGCATCCAGATTCGGGAAGCAATTAAGGCACACTTTGACAAAGAGGTAGTTTTGTTCCAGCAGGGCATCAAAGTACTGTCATTGTTTTTTATTGATGAAGTCGCCAAGTACCGTGACTATTCAGCTGCCGACGAGAAAGGCGACTACGCACGGGTTTTTGAAGAGGAATATCAGCTCTATCTGAACGAGGTACTGGATCTAGATGAAACACCATACATCAAATACCTCAAGGGGATTGATGTGGCTAGGACACACAGTGGTTATTTCTCGATTGATAAGAAGACCAAGAAACTTGTTGACTCAGAAGTAAAACGAGGCAGCGAAGAAGCCGACGACGTAGATGCCTATGACCTAATTCTTCGCCAGAAAGAACAGTTGCTAAAGCTGAGCGAACCAGTTCGTTTCATATTTTCGCACTCCGCTTTGCGTGAAGGGTGGGACAACCCAAACGTGTTCGTTATCTGCGCGCTCAAGCATAGCGACAACACAGTTTCTCGACGTCAAGAAGTGGGTCGTGGCTTGCGCTTGTCCGTAAATCAAAACGGCGACCGGATGGATCATCCGGCCATCGTGCACGACATCAACGTGCTCACAGTAGTGGCCAGCGAGAGCTACAAGGACTTCGTGTCGGCTCTGCAAAAGGACATCAGCGATTCGCTGTCTGCCCGACCAAAGGTCGCCGACGAAGCGTACTTCATCGGCAAAGTACTCAAGACCGAGACTGGCGATGTCGAGGTGACGCCGCAGCTAGCCAAGCAAATTTACAAGTACTTGCTCAAGAACGACTACAGCGACGAGGCAGATCACATCACTGGTACGTACCACGAGGCCAAGAAGGAGGGCAATCTTGTACCGTTGCCACCGGAACTGCAAGCGCACGCCGATCAGGTGTTCCAGTTAATCGACAGCGTATTCAGCGACAGCAAGTTGTTCGAGATTAGTGATGATCGCCGCCCTAAAAAGAACCCGCTCAACAGCAACTTCGACAAGCAGGAATTCAAGGAGCTGTGGAATCGGATCAATCGCAAGGCTGCCTACAGCGTCGATTTCGATTCAGCAGAATTGGTTATCAAGGCTGTCACTGAACTGGACAAGAGCCTTCGCGCGACGCCTTTGCAGTACACCATTCAAACCGGTGAGCAGGCTGCGCAGGTGACCTATGAAGGTCTGAAGGATGGCGAAGCCTTCATGCTCAAGGCCACCCAGATCGAAAATAATGTCCATTCGATTCACTCGGCGGTGAAGTACGACCTAGTCGGCAAGATTGCCGAAGGCACGCAGTTGACCCGACGCACGACCGCAGACATCCTCAAAGGCATCAGCGTCGCGGTATTTGCGCAGTTCCGTACCAATCCGGAAAGCTTCATTTCTGAAGCCATTCGACTGATCAATGAGCAGAAGGCAACGATGATCATCGAACATTTGGCCTACGACCCCGTCGAAGATAATTTCGATCTCGACATCTTCACTGCTGGCCAGACCAAGCAGGACTTCAGTAAGGCCGGGGACAAGCTCAAACGGCACATCTACGACTATGTAATCACGGATTCCGGTATCGAGCGGGAATTCGTAAAGGAACTTGATACATGCACCGAAGTGGTTGTGTACGCGAAGCTGCCGCGCGGTTTTCTAATTCCAACACCAGTCGGCGACTACAACCCCGATTGGGCAGTGTCATTCAAGGAAGGAACCGTTAAGCACGTGTACTTCGTCGCCGAGACCAAGGGGTCGATGTCGTCGATGGTGCTCAACGAGATCGAGAAAACTAAGATTAAGTGCGCCCGCAAGTTCTTCGACGAAATCAACGAGAAATATTCCCCGGAAAACGTGAAATATGACGTGGTAAGCAGCTTTGGAAAATTGATGGAAATTGTTAAGTAATGAGGACGAAGGTAAGCCACCTAGGCACCTGCGCCTCACCAAAGAATAAGGGGCTCGACTCAGCAATATTCCATGTCCGATAAGTCGCGTCCCGCTCGGCAAGATGCTTGGCAGTATCATTACTTTAACGACGTCGATGCCAAATAACTAAAAACTAGGAGCGAGAGATTAGACCGCAATCCAAACGGATTGCGGTTTTTCTCTTCGAGAAAATGAACAAACCAATTTCAGTTCAATTGCTGGAGCCAACCGCTCGCGTTTGCCCTGGTCAGCCCAGTCCACGCTTTCCTCCCGCCGGGAGTGGATTTATTAGAGATGTGGTTGCAAGCGTACAGCAACCACTTTCTGCATGTACGGTCGATGGTTATATCGTCAATCGCAGCGGTCAAGTTACACGCATTTTCTTCAAGCGTGAATTTAATGTTGTTCAGCCCGAATTAGAAGATGGTGAAATTGCAGATGCGCTAATTCGTGATCAGAGTGTTATTTCAGCCAAGCAAAAACTAGCTGGTCTAGCGAAAAAATTAAATTGTGGCATTGACTATCTGTTTTCCCCAGTTGGCTATCCGCACATTGTGACGAATCCAAATAAAATGCTATTGGTTTCTGTGGACGATCCCAGTTCTGGACGTGCTAGACGCCGATTCATCCAGGCGGAAGATTTGGCTCAACACATTCAATCGTATAGAGGAAGATCTTTTTCAAACCCCAAGCCCATCACTGTAGCAACGTCCAACATTGAGTGTTTTTTAGCAAATGATCGGCTAATTAATAACTCAGCAGACCCGTTTCCTGGTGATCTTGATTTTGTTTTATTTGATGGGGATGATGTTTGCTCAATTGCCGAGTTTAAAACCCATAATTTAGACTCCGACATAGCGAATGAGTCGTGCACCCGATATCAGGACAAAGATTGGCGAAGACTTGAAGTCCTATTAAACGTAACAGCGGCACTTCGTTGTCGGATTTTTTATATTTTTTGGGGGCCAAAGCACTCCCATGTGAAAATTGAAGAAATTACCAGAGATCGCAAGATACTGAATGTACAGATAATGGAAAAAGATGCGGCTCATCTGGCCGCTTTCCTGTCTAAAAATCGCTGACATGCTTGCCCACGCATTTAGTATTGGTTGGTCGGATAGCAGTAACTTGGTGTATGTGCCAGACTGAGCAGATATTCTGTCTCGTGCGTCTACCCACATTTGCAGCCGCGACGTACTAATAGTTTTCACTTCATTGTTATTCGCTAGCAACTTACCGTATGCGTAGGATTTGCTGTTGTTGTAAACAGTATCAGCGTCCCAAAAATAATTAGCTAAACATTGGCTGGACGTAAAAAGTAAGCCTGTAAGTACCGCAACTGAAATGCTCTGCTGGAAAAATCTTGAATATTGCATTTGTGCCTTCCTTAACTAGACCCTAAGCAAAGAATGCTAGTGATAAAACCACTCCGGAACTACGGCAATAATATCTGCATTAAATTGTAAAAACTACAATGGCCCTAAAAACACCCTTTGTAGTAAGAGAGAACTATCACACACCACCGGGGGGGGGTGCCCCCCTTGGCCATGTGCCCCCGGGGGGTAGCCACCTCGACCTACTTACTATCACAGGCCACGGTTGATATATAAACTGGCTGCGTTGTTACTGCCAACTACTATCATTAGCCAGCATCCCTACTATCATGTGCCAGTGGGAAATGCAGGGTGAGTAGGCAGCGGGCCTTCCCTACTATCACGCACGATTTGTTTTTTCTACTATCACGCTGAGCAGCGTGACTACTATCAACTTCGGTTCGTGGCATGTTACAGGGTGCAACTACTATCACGCGCCGCTGCTAGATTTTAGATGAGATGCGCCTTTTGGCTTGAGCCTCGGCTTTGTTCTGTTCTGTGACACTACGCCCGAATGCTTCCCGCTGCTCTAGGGTCTTCTTGGTCGCTTCAATACTCTGGGCGCAACGCCACCGCTTCCCTGACTTTGTAATGAGTAGGCGCATATCTTGACGGGGATGACTAATCTTGCAGTGGTAGCAGTAAACGGTGGAGGACATACAGTGGCAATTTATTCCGTGCGCTTACATAGCGCTTACATGGGGTTAAAACAAAAACGGCCTCCGTCTCTGGAAGCCGCATAGATACTGGTGGTGATGGGGGGACTTGAACCCTCGACCTATGGATTATGAATCCATCGCTCTAACCAGCTGAGCTACATCACCATGTCCTTCAGAAGCTTTTTCTCGCTCCGTCTTTTCATAATCAAACAAGCCTAACGTCTTGTTTTGTTGGCTTTGCCAACCCATAGTCGAGGGTTTAAGTCCCCAAATACGGGTATAGCGTTAGTCAAGCCCAACATTATAGCATTTTGGCAAATCTCGACAAGAACAGGCCTTTATTTGGGTGATTATGCCTCCTTGCTGTGCAACTATTGTGCAAGTAACTGTGCAAGTGAGAATTGGTTAAAAAGCCGTATTAAAGCCGTTCCTGATAGAAACAGACACCTGAACAGGATCTACTTAGAGGCAACTTACACATAACGCATATTGTGCGGGCGGGAGCCGAACAGCCATTTATGGTTGCGCATAATATCGGGCGTTATGTTAATTTGCCGACAACCAAGCTAACCATCTAGAAATGACAAGAAATGAGAAGGGGTGAGGGAGGGAAATTCCAACTCCTTCAAGAAGCAGGGAAGGCACCGTCCTATTTTTCAGATATCTCTAAAGGAGTACTCTATGGAATCGTTGTTTTCTAATCGCTAAACTGACTATGAAAGCTACAGCACAGTTTTACTAGTTTTGGTTTTCTAACGCTCTCTTTCTTTTTTGCAGCTCTAGCTTTTTTAATTCAATTTCTTGCTTTTGAAGTTCTAATTGTTGCTTTCGTAACTCAACGTCCTGCTTTTGTTGTGCATTCTGAAGTTTCATTTGCTCTAGCTTCAGCTCTCTCATGTCCTGCTCAGTTTCCCTTTTTTCCAGATCAAGAGGCTCATACAGGACAGCCTTTGCATGCAGTGGTCCCAAGCACAAAATTAATCCAATAAATGATTTTACAATCTTCATCACATACACCTTTAATTTCTAGGTAACTTTATTTATTAATCTATCGATTAGGATTCACGACACATGCACCTGCCGTTCCTGCAGCCATTCGGCATGATTCTGCATCATAATAAAAACATTGAGTACCATACGATTGCAAAACGCAAAACGGAGCATTTCCTCTCGGCGGTTTAGCCTCTTCCTGATTTATAACACATGCACCAGAACTTCCTGCCGCCTCTTTACAGCTCTCATAATCATAGTAGTAACATTGCTTGCCGTAGGAGAATATAGTGCAAAATGGAGCGGCAAATGCTGTGCTAGATTTTAATAGTACGAGTAGCAATAGGAAGGTTTTCATATTATTCTAACTTTAGGATTACTTTTTTGATAAACTTTGTACTCAGTCAGCTTAACCTGCCATTAAAGAAATCATTTTTGCATTTTATATCTGCGAAGGTGACGCAAAACTCATCTCCGAAAAATTCTCTAATTCGACTTACAGTAACTTTGAAACCAGATTTTGAAGCAGTTTTAGCAACTGCATTTGCCTGCTTGAATGAGTCATAGTATTTGGAGCATGGGTCAACTAAAACTAGTTTTCCCTTAATCTCTAGAAAGTCATCCTCAATCTGATTTTCCATCATCGACTTCCTAGCTTAAATGATATTAGTTTAATGACTGACAACTGTTCTTGCCAATAAATATGCAGGAAACTTAACGTCATGCAAGTTATTGAACTATAAGGATGGTGGTTTGAGTCTGCTTGGCATCAAGTCATCCTTCAACGGGTTCTACTAACTGAAGAATATTTTTGCTTCTAGTTATTGCGGTATATGCCCAGTTAAATCGATCATAGTTCAAATTATGATCATCAATTTCTACGGTTACTTTGTTCCACTCACCTCCTTGAGCCTTATGACAGGTTATTGCATAGCCAAATCTAACCTCAACTGCGTTGTAGTACTCGTCATTTAGAAGACCAAACTTGAAATTCGAAGATCCAATCTCTAAAGATGGGTTACGTCTTCTGAAGTTGGTTTTTATTGCTTGCCTTTCATTAACACTTAACCCGGTTCCAGAGCTATTAAGAAGGTTTTCTAGAACTTTACATCGAACCCCTGCATTTTCTCTTTCATCACCTAAGCTTTTAACCATGATGTTTCGATAGTAAAGCTTTATCTCTTCACTATTCCCAAGTATAGATTCTGCAATACATTCACGGTCAGTTTCGGCAGCTACCACCTCTACAAGATCTCCATTGAAAAGATTATGTCGATTCGAGTTTTTGCAGACCAATAAAATATCACCTATTTGGATTGGCATGTCATGCGCTCCATACCTATTCTCTCTCATTGTCCAATTGTATGAGAGTGCTGCTCTATTGCTAGAAGTTATGATAATGCTCTGCTCAGGTGAAAAGTTCTGCAATTCCGATCTGATTGCTTCAATGCCAGTTATTCTGGTTATCTTTTCTCCATCATCTTCAATTCTAAAATTGGTGAAATCGTTCTCGCTGATTCTTCTACGTATCTCCACCGCATTTTTTAGTACAGGACTGTCTTCTGCCTGCCTTTGTATTTTCTCAAGCCGAAAACTTTCCGATTCAATCCCTATGATGCTTAACAAGTAGTTCTTATCAAGAGCTGGGGATAGATCCCAACCCACTGGGGGTAATTGAAATGAATCTCCAACAAATAGGATCTTTGAATTACCTTCACCTGGGGTTGCTACTTGTGAATATGTAAGCAAATCTCTTATTAGGCTACCTGTGCCATAGAGAGGACCATCATCCTGACTGCTTCCATCATCTACCATAGAAGCTTCATCTACTATAAAAATAGTGGAATCTGGGGTAATGGATTTGAGTGGAAATTGAATGGAGAACCCAGATGCGTCATATTGACTACTTCTAGGAACGACATCTAAAAGATCATAGATTTCTGAGTGTATTGTCTTTGCAATAGTCTCGGTTTTCTTTTCTAAGATTCTAGAGGCACGGCCTGTAGGGGCAGTGAGACGAAAGTCTATCCTTGAGTCGCAGAGCTCTTTAATTAAGCTTTTTAGAAGTGTTGTTTTACCTGTGCCAGCACTCCCAGTTAGAATGGCAATTGGTTTAGACCCACTTCTTACCCATTCCATTATTCCATCCAAAACGGTTTGTTGTTCTTCTGTAAGTGGCATAAAAAGACTTCTTTTTTGATATTTGTGGTTCGTACAGACTGCCCTTGTTCACTTTCTTGTTCTAAAAGTCATATCCCTCTGTATTCCTTTATTGATAAGGGTTATAGAGGATTTATTAGAAATTTCTTTCTTAGTATTGCTATTTATATACTCTAATAATCTAATATCAATAATAAGTAATAGATAAATAATAAATAAAAAGTAATACAAAGAAAAATAACTAAAGAACTATATAACTAGATA
>Ga0163199_1002117_pt1 | contig 12258 bp, 11 predicted proteins | sample PL_2010_150m_FD_113537 | JGI IMG/M metagenome (GOLD analysis project Ga0163199, IMG submission 113537) | Freshwater microbial communities from Powell Lake, British Columbia, Canada to study Microbial Dark Matter (Phase II) - PL_2010_150m | ecosystem: Environmental > Aquatic > Freshwater > Lake ...
CAACCGCGCCGACGCTGGTTTCAATCCTCGCCTGCCTCGAAAGGCAGGCGCTACGGTACGGAATTTCTGGGACGGCAGGGCAGACGGTGAGTTTCAATCCTCGCCTGCCTCGAAAGGCAGGCGCTACGGGTTTGGACGGTATCATCGTTGGCGGCAGCATTGTTTCAATCCTCGCCTGCCTCGAAAGGCAGGCGCTACTTGCGCTTTCGCTGCCAGATCGGCCGGCGTCAGAGGTTTCAATCCTCGCCTGCCTCGAAAGGCAGGCGCTACATCGGTATCAATGTCAGTTTCGAGAACTCCTACAAGTTTCAATCCTCGCCTGCCTCGAAAGGCAGGCGCTACAAGGTCGGTGTGCAGGCATTCGTCGACCCGATCATGTTTCAATCCTCGCCTGCCTCGAAAGGCAGGCGCTACTAGGCTCCGCAGATGCTGCCTTCAACCGTATCATGTTTCAATCCTCGCCTGCCTCGAAAGGCAGGCGCTACGCGCGCGGCGTGGCGCGATATGAGGAGCTAGGGCTATGTTTCAATCCTCGCCTGCCTCGAAAGGCAGGCGCTACGCCCGAATACGCCACTCAAACGTGCGCATACACCTGTTTCAATCCTCGCCTGCCTCGAAAGGCAGGCGCTACTTGCTGCGCGCTGCGATGAGGTTGTCTGCCGTGCTGGAGTTTCAATCCTCGCCTGCCTCGAAAGGCAGGCGCTACGGGTCAACGTATTTCCAGTGGATGGGCATGAGTTGGTTTCAATCCTCGCCTGCCTCGAAAGGCAGGCGCTACCACTGGATCAGGCGCGTGCTCTATCAGATGATGGGTTTCAATCCTCGCCTGCCTCGAAAGGCAGGCGCTACGCTAGGCGGCCTGTCTAGTGCGTCTGTAGGGCAATGTTTCAATCCTCGCCTGCCTCGAAAGGCAGGCGCTACACGACGAAACATGGATCAACGCCGAGGACTGCGTGTTTCAATCCTCGCCTGCCTCGAAAGGCAGGCGCTACCCGTGCTCGCCCCGATTGCTCCATATGCTAACGATGTTTCAATCCTCGCCTGCCTCGAAAGGCAGGCGCTACGCGGTGTCGGCACGCAGATTTCCAAACCCAAGTACGAGTTTCAATCCTCGCCTGCCTCGAAAGGCAGGCGCTACCTCCGGCGGGTGGCGCATCAGACTGCGTTGTGCAGTAGTTTCAATCCTCGCCTGCCTCGAAAGGCAGGCGCTACGAAGAGCAAAGCGTATTCGCTGCATCCGACATCGAGTTTCAATCCTCGCCTGCCTCGAAAGGCAGGCGCTACGCCGGAACGATGGTTCACGGCAACCAGCCGCTCATGTTTCAATCCTCGCCTGCCTCGAAAGGCAGGCGCTACGGTAATGCCAGCCTGGATCTGATCGGCGCTCATCCCGGTTTCAATCCTCGCCTGCCTCGAAAGGCAGGCGCTACCCGATCAACGATGCCGGCAAAGGCATCCCGATCTGGTTTCAATCCTCGCCTGCCTCGAAAGGCAGGCGCTACGGTGTCGTAGCTGGCCTGGGCGGTGCTGACGGCGGTTTCAATCCTCGCCTGCCTCGAAAGGCAGGCGCTACGTGGTGCGTGCGCGGCGCGCTGGCCTATCAGCGCGTTTCAATCCTCGCCTGCCTCGAAAGGCAGGCGCTACCGCACGGCTATTGCGACAAGCATCTGCGCCAGTGGGTTTCAATCCTCGCCTGCCTCGAAAGGCAGGCGCTACGCCCAGGGAATACGTGCGGCGGGAAGATTACATCCGTTTCAATCCTCGCCTGCCTCGAAAGGCAGGCGCTACTTTGGATTTGGCGGCGGTGTGATGACCTCCGCCGCGTTTCAATCCTCGCCTGCCTCGAAAGGCAGGCGCTACCGCGCGGTGAGCGCCAGGCGCGCGAGGCGATGGAAGTTTCAATCCTCGCCTGCCTCGAAAGGCAGGCGCTACCCTGCACAAGCTGCAAAAGGTCACCGGCCCCACCGGTTTCAATCCTCGCCTGCCTCGAAAGGCAGGCGCTACTGGATCACGCTCACGACAGGATCGACAAAGCCGCAGTTTCAATCCTCGCCTGCCTCGAAAGGCAGGCGCTACCGCTTGCAACCACGGGTTAGGATTGGTTTGGAGGGTTTCAATCCTCGCCTGCCTCGAAAGGCAGGCGCTACCCGGGAAGGTTGAAGGATTCTGGAGGCATTACCTGTTTCAATCCTCGCCTGCCTCGAAAGGCAGGCGCTACAATGGAAACAACAGTTTTCAAATACGCCGAATTATCCGTTTCAATCCTCGCCTGCCTCGAAAGGCAGGCGCTACACAAGGGAAAACCGCTTTGAGGTACTCACCCAAAGAGTTTCAATCCTCGCCTGCCTCGAAAGGCAGGCGCTACGCTCAAGTTTCATGGCGTAGGGCAGGTTGTTCGTGTTTCAATCCTCGCCTGCCTCGAAAGGCAGGCGCTACAAATCAAGAACTGGATACCCGCGCACAAAAACGCGTTTCAATCCTCGCCTGCCTCGAAAGGCAGGCGCTACTAGGCAAACCCTCATCCCACTCGTAGCGCGAGCGGGTTTCAATCCTCGCCTGCCTCGAAAGGCAGGCGCTACACTACTACTACTACCAAGACGCGGAGGTTGAGGGTGTTTCAATCCTCGCCTGCCTCGAAAGGCAGGCGCTACCGCTGACGCCATCAAGGAGTACACGGGGGTTGTGAGTTTCAATCCTCGCCTGCCTCGAAAGGCAGGCGCTACACCGGATGAACGCGGAAGCCGGTGAAAGCATTTACGTTTCAATCCTCGCCTGCCTCGAAAGGCAGGCGCTACTAAAATGTGATAACGCCATCAATATCTCTGGCAGGTTTCAATCCTCGCCTGCCTCGAAAGGCAGGCGCTACTATGCGGCGCTCAATTCTAATCCCTTCGTTAATTCTGTTTCAATCCTCGCCTGCCTCGAAAGGCAGGCGCTACCCGAGCAAAAGCCTACGCGAAAGTAAAAGCAAAGCGCGTTTCAATCCTCGCCTGCCTCGAAAGGCAGGCGCTACCGGTATCCCGATCGCATCGCCGCACCACTCATTACAGTTTCAATCCTCGCCTGCCTCGAAAGGCAGGCGCTACGCGCAGCATGGTTACTCGCCTCAACGTGATTACCGGTTTCAATCCTCGCCTGCCTCGAAAGGCAGGCGCTACTTGCTTCGGATAGGTTGCCCGCTGCGACATCAGGAGTTTCAATCCTCGCCTGCCTCGAAAGGCAGGCGCTACTCGACCAGTTGCTGGACGAGTATCGTGGCGCAGCGGTTTCAATCCTCGCCTGCCTCGAAAGGCAGGCGCTACCCGGACAGCCGTTACGATGAACGGATGAGCATCGCAGTTTCAATCCTCGCCTGCCTCGAAAGGCAGGCGCTACGCTTGATGGGCATGACACAGGACCAGCACACATCCGTTTCAATCCTCGCCTGCCTCGAAAGGCAGGCGCTACCTTGTTTCTTTCATTGACAAAATGATGCACAACGAGTTTCAATCCTCGCCTGCCTCGAAAGGCAGGCGCTACATTACTGCTGCAAACGCTTGCTGCCGTTGAGAAAAAACGGCAGTTTGCGCGAACCGGCGAGGCGCAGCATTCTCGCTGGTTTGAAATACAACTTTATGGGAAATAAGTTCGTTCATTGTCAATCTGTTAGCGTTAACGCGAAACCTCGGGAGTTTTGCCATTGCTTGGGGTTCGCGCAAGGACGCACTTCCGATGTGAAAGATTAAACCACAAGCGGCGCATCGAAATCCACCGCCCGGAAGTTGCCGTATTCCTTGACGTGCAGCTCGACCGGCTCGGTCAGGCGGTAGAGCCGCAGGTTGTCTTCTCTTTCGTCGATTTCCTTCAACAGCCGCCGTTCCAGGTCTTCGTAGCCCATCAAATCGACGCGGCATTCGAATACCGATTTCTGCACGCGCTGGCCCACGGATTCGCACACTTTGGCGACGCGCCGCAGGCGCTTACGGCCGGCGCTGGTTTCGGTGGAGACGTCGTAGGTGACGATAATCAGCATGTCAGCGGTACAGGAAGGGCAAGTAGCCTTCCGCCATTTCGCCGCGAATGGCACGCGCCATGAAGCGGGCTTGCAGCTGGGGCAGGAGGCCGAGGGGCGTTTTGGCTTCCAGCAGCGGGTGGGTGACTTCCTCCTGCTTGCGCTCCTGGTAGGCGACCACTACGGTTCTGCGGGCGTCGTTGTCGAGGTGCACCGCGCCACCCTCGCGTTCGACGAAGTCCTTGGCGGTGATCTGGCCCCGGTTGACCAGAGTCAGCGCGAGCCGGTCCGCCAGGACGGCGCGGAATTCCTCCATCAAATCCAGCGCCAGCGCGGCTCTTCCGGGACGCACGGCGTGGAGAAAGCCGAGTTGCGGATCGAGACCGACGGATTCCGCCGCGCTACGGCAATCGTTCATCAACATCGAGTAAAGGAAGGAAATCAGCGCATTCATGCGGTCGCGCGGCGGACGGCGGGTGCGCCCGTCGAGGGTGAAGGCGGCACGGGCGTCCGGGCGCACCAGGCTGGTGAAGGCGGCGAAATAGCGTTTCGCGGCGTCGCCTTCCAGCCCACGTAGCGCGTCGAGATCGGCGGCAAAAGGGAGATTTCTTACGGTTTGCCCCAAGGCTTCGGCGGCAGCGCTCAAAGCTTGCCGGTCCGCGTCGTTTTCCGCCTCGCGGGCGCCGCGCAGCAGAATTTGGCGGGCGTTGCGCAGCTTGCCGGCAATCGCCGCTTTGGCGGTTTCCAAGGCAAATTTCATATCGCCGGCAACGCGGTGCTGCGCCTGGCGCAGCAGGATATTGCCGCTCACCGCCCCTTCCAGCCGTGCCTTGAAGCGCCCGTTACGGTCGAGCAGCACCAGCGTCTTGCCTTCGTCGGCCAGGCGGTGCATCAGCGCGGGCGAGAGCATCACGTCGCCGAAGCACACCACGCTGCCGAGATGGTGCAGCGGCACCTGCAATTTCTTCTCGTGCTCGACGTCGATACGCAGGGTATCGTTTTCCAGGTGGGCATAGGCGCCCGGCGTCATCACGTAGAGGGTGTTCAAGAGCTGGCGCATGAGTCCTCCGGCTGAAACAGGGCATCGTGGAGTTGCTGGCGTTTTCCCGTAGCGGCGAGCGCTTCCGGCTGGCAGATGTCCTGGAGCGAACATTCGCGGCAGCGCGCGTCGTTGACCGGTGGCGGCAGGCTGCCGGAGGCCAGCATGGCGCGCACGGCGGCAACGGTTTCTTCCAGTTTGCGGCGCAAGGCCACGTCTATCGCCACTTCACGCCGGCGACGGGAGGAATGGTGGTAGATCGCGCCCTTGGGCACGGCCTTGCCGGTCATTTCCTCCAGGCATAGTGCTTGGTCGGCGAGTTGCAGGCTGTCGTGGGCCTGGGCGCGCTTCAGCCCGTGTTTGTACTCGACCGGGTATGGTGTGCCGTCCGCGAGGAATTCCACCACGTCGCACTTGCCGGTCAAACCCAGGCGTTCCGACCACACCGGCAAGGCGCGCTCGACGCGGACGCCGGTTCTTTCCTCGAATCCCGGCTCGTCCACCCGCTCGTGCACCGCATTGCCGCGCCGGGTGTGGACGTTCTGCTCGAACGCCTGCTCGACGTGGATCAGCGCGCATTGGCGCGGGCAATAGCTGTAGTGCTGGAGGGCGGAAAGCATGAGGGGTTCGTCAGTCACGAATAACTTACCCGGCGAAAGGATTCAGGATTTGCAGCGTCGGCGTAACCCACAAGCCATGGTGCATGTCTTCGCTGTAAAGTGTGCCGCAACCGGCACGCAAGGCTGTCGCTACAATCAACGCATCCCAGTGGGAGAGTGAATACTGGTGTGTCAGTTCGATGGCCAGATGAACATCCCGTGGTTCGAGCGAGACCACCTCGCAACTTTCCATCAGGAATATCGCCACCTCTTGCGCGGCAGCAAGCGGACGCCTGAGTTTGCGCACTTGAACGTTGATCGTTTCGTTGACCACCTGCACGCTGATGACGGGCCGCTGAAGCAGCAATTCCGTCGCGATGCGATGTTGGGGCAAAGCCGCATTCAGTCCATAAATCACGACATTGCTATCGACGAAAATCTTATCGGTCATACAACTCGTCCCGATTGAATTTCAAGTCGGTGGCGGATACCTGATGCTTGGCAAAAAACGCCTCGATTTCCTTGCGCCGCTGTTCAATAGACTCGAACGGCACCGGCACCACCATAATTTCAACCGGATGATTAAGGAAAGACTCGGGAATTTCTACGGTTACCGTGCGTTCGGTTGGGGTGATGGTGTGGATGAGCATGGGGTATATTCCTTGTTTGTTGTAGGTAGTTGTCAAACTGCGGATTCCCGCGAGTGTTGCAAGCGAATAAGGGTCGGCGCCATGCCTTCGTCGAAATGGCAATGCACGGCATCGCGCACCTGCCGGCGCAAGAATTCCAGATCATCCGCCTTGGTAAAGATGGATTCGCCCAATGCACGGGCAACAAAACCACCCTCGGGTGCATCTTCCACTATGAACAGAATTTCATTCATATCAGGCTTTTCTTTCAAGCGTGACGCCAGACGGCATCCCTTCCTCGATCACGGAAACAGTATAGTCCGCAAAATCACGCGGCACGGCAACGCCATCCTTGAGTTTTGGCTGGATACGCTCGAACAGCCTGTGCGCCGGGGCATTGCCAAGCTGGCTGTCGTGCTTGAACACATACAGCCCGCGCGTCGTCATCTCGCCGCGCGCGGCGGAACGGTCGTGCTCGAACATCTGTTCCAGCGCTTTCCACAGCAATTCCAGGTCTTCTTCCGAAAAGCCGGTCTGGTTGGCGAGGTGGGCGGAAACGAAGCCGTGGGCGACGTAGAGGCCATAGGGAACGGTGAATTTGCGCCCCATAGTGCGGTTGTCGCCGCCCTGTTTTTCGGCTTCGGCCTCAGTGGCAACCGCCATGCGGGTGATGGCGTGCTCCTGCGCCACGACGGGGTCTATCGAACGGGCGAAAGTCAGTTGCACCGGGCCGCGCACCTGGCCGCAATTAATACCGGTAGACATGACTGCGCCGAAGGTGCGCACGTCGTAAAAATTCTTGCACATCCAGTCGCGCGCCTCGCCAACTTTGTCGCCGCCTTTGCGTTTTTTGTCCTCGCCGCCCAGCAAATCCGCCGCGCCGATACCCTGGTAAGCCCGTTCGTGCTGCCTGTTGAGGATGGCCTTTTCCTTGACGTAAATCTCGAACGGCGGCTGTTCGCCCTTGACGATGCCGACGAAGTTGCGCACCTTGCGTTTGAGGCTGACGTCCGTCACTAGCCCTTTCCCAGTTTCGGCGTCGGTGCGCGGCAGATTGCCGGCATCCGGGTCGCCGTTGGGATTGCCGTCTTTCACGTCGAACAGCAGCACGAAATCATATCGGTTGTTCAAAACCATGGTTATTCTCCTTGTTCGGGTTTGTCAGTTTTGGTGAAAAATGCCTGCCGCTGGTGATAATAGCCGATGGCAAAGCGGCCTTGATCCTGAAGACCGAACTGCGTCGGGAAATCGTCGATACCATCCATGATCTGCCCGATCAGCTTTTCCAGATTCACCGCTTCGCCCCTGTTGTCTAGTTTGGCGATGTGATGATTCTTAAGCTTGAGCAAGGTCGAGAATACCGTTACGGGCGTGCTGGATGCCGCGCCGTAATAGCGATCCCGGATGGTGGCGTTGAGATTCGGGCTGGCGCGTTCCTGAATGCGCTCCAGCACCGCGAACAGCCTGCCCAGCCGATAGGCGGGGGCGATATTGCTTTCGTCCAGTGACACCTTGAGTTCCTCCATTCCAGAGTAACGGTTAAGACACGCCTTGATGATCGCGGCGCGCGGGTAAGTAACTTGCCTTTCGGCGCGGATGCGGCGGATGGCGCCGGCAAGCAGGGTTTGCGGATAAGGCAGGTTTTCGATCACGCTGCGCATCATGTCGCCGCAGAGATTGGGCGGGATGTTCTCGGCCTTGCCCAGCGTCGCCGTGGCGACCAGCAGGCGGAACAGCGAGAGCGTTTCCGGCTCGTGCGGTGCGTGGGCAATGCGCATATCGTCGTAATGGCGGCGAACGTTGACGGCCAGTTCGCCCACCGTTTTGACATGCCAGAAGCGCACCGCAATGCGCGCGGCGTTAGGCGCTAGCCCCAGCACATAAAAGCGCGTACCGTCATCCTCGAAGCTGTCGGCACCGGTTTTTGGCGCGGCCAACCATGCCGCGACCGCTTGCGTACCGTGGTCAGGGTCGTCCCTAGCCGATTCGCTGAAAAATCCGGGGAACAGTTCTTCCATCGGGTGACCGGGCGTTTCCGCCCAGAACACGGTGGAGGCATCGCCGACCTGGATACGCTGCTTTGATCCTTTAGCCAGCAGGTGGTTGAGCGCGGTAGTGTAGGCGAAGGCGGCACGCTTGCCCACCGGGGCGTTGCCGCCCTGCGCCTTACCATAGGAACTGAACGCATCCAGGTTAAACGAGACGATGTTGGCCCCGGCGGTCTGCGCGCCCCATACCCCTTTAACCGAGGGATGCAGACGTTCGATCACATCGGCTGCACCGGACACCAAGCACAGCCCGGTTGCCGCCGTGTCGTCCTGACTCCCGGCGGTGAGCGCATCTACCACTGCCTCGCGCTCGCACACTGGGCAAACATCACCTTCCAGCCGGAAAGTCAGGTTGGCGCCGCTTTCCAGAATTTCCGGCCATCGCTGATGCGCGTAAACCCGCTCGAAATCGCCTTTTTCAAGAAACACCAGCACCGCCTGGATACCAACATCAACAGGAGGGACAAAACGGTCGCGAATTGCCGCAATAAACGCCAAGTGCTGCTCGCGCGCCCGCTCCGGCTTGCCCTTGGTATCCACGCCGAACACGTAACCGGGGTTATCCCATAGCAGGTTGGCGGCCACGCCAGACGAACGCTTGACCGTCTGCGGCACCAGGAAGGATTTGGCAATACGCTTCTTGCCCTCACCTTCGCGGGTATCCTCCAGCGCGGCGAAATCGCCCGCCGCTGTCAGTACCACGACGAAAGGAATGGGTTTGTGCTCGAAGCCCGGCGGTGCAAGATCGCTATCCGGCAGCCGGGTTTTGCGTTGGTAATAATCGTTGAGTGCTTGCAGGATCATCCCCGTATCTCCTCGCTATCCCAGGCCGGCACTTGCAGCACGCCGTTTTCGAGCATGGCGCGGAAAAAGCGCGGCTGCGGGTCGGCGGCATGTGTGTAATCCAGGTCATGCAGCATCCAACCCAAGTCGCGGGTTTCTGGAATGGCGACAGTTTGCGGCTGGGTACTATCCACCGGCCTGAAATCGCCGGCAAATTCGCGGCAGCCGAGATAGGGCTGGTTGACGCATTGGCCTTTTGCGGCGCGGCGCTCGAACATGTCCAGAAACTTGCCCGATGTGTTGTTCTCGCCGGCATTGGGCAGCAGTTCGAAATGGGCGTGGATGCGATAGGCCACGTCGCGCAGGAATAGACCAGCGCGCTGCTGGCGCTCGTCTTCCACGTTCAAGCCGAGCAGCCCCGCCCCCTTGTTCATGGCTTCTTGCGCGTTGCGCACCGAGACCACCGCCCCCACTTCGTTGCGCCGCACCGAAATCCATTTGATCGGCTTCAACACCTCGATTTTGGATACATGCCAGCGAATGGCCGGTTTCCACAGGATGGACTCGAACACCGCGCGCGCGGCGGAAGGCGTCATCACGTCATAGCTCACCCGCTCGACCTTCATTTCCGGGCGGGTGAAACAGGCGAAATCGCCGCTGACTTCAAGACAATAAGTTTTCATGGTGCCCCTCTTTTCCATATCCAACCGACTATTACCATCAAAGCCAACACCCAAACGCCCCAAAATCTGGACGGAGGCAATTGAAGCAGTATTAGCCGCAGTTCACGCACAACCCCTTTCCAATCCATGAATACCTCGCCACAGCCAAATGATGTCTATGACAAAACATTCTACGCTTCATAATATATTTATGGCAATACAAATTAAAATCACATATCATATCCATGCGCTCGACTTCGGTTAAGTGAGGGTTGAAACATAATTTCTTTTTGGCAAAGCAAAAGCTACTGGAAAGTGGCTTTTTGCTTATCCTTGCACCAATCCTGCCGGCGAAAGCGCGATGCCATCCGTCAACAACCCAATACCCTCGTCGTACAGTCCGGCAGTGCTCTGCGCAAACACCCCAGGAAATATTTCCCGAATATCCCGGCTAGCCAGCAGCTTTTTACATTCCCCCTCGCGGATATTGACGGTGTAGCGTTGCAGCTTGCGCAGCAGGCCACGACGCTCATGCGCCTCCATCGGCGCACTGGATTCGAGCGCGGCAATCAGTCCGGGGCTGTCGCCGTAACGCACGATCACAGCGGTCTGGCCTTCTTCGTCGATCAGGCGAAAGCGGCTGGCGGCGGTACGGAAATTGAACTCTGCCTGACGGGCGCCGGCCCGATTGTGCATGTCCAACAGGCCGACGATGTCCTTTCCGTCCAAACTGTTGAGGCTGGCGTAGTAACGCCGGAAGTAGGTTTCGAAATACTCGCGGGTGAGCGGGTCACCTTTGCTCAAGCGCATCGTTTCCTCCCCGCTTTGCTGCGCCTTGCGCAATAACCCCGGCGCGGCAGGCTTGGGCGGCACGAACACCACCACGCGCCCCAATCCGTCCAACCCGCCTTCGCGGTTGCAGCGCCCGGCGGCTTGGGCGACGGCGTCCAAGCCGGCCAGGGCGCGATAAACCACGGGGAAATCCATGTCCACTCCGGCTTCCACCAGTTGCGTGCTAACCACGCGCGTCGGGACGCGGTCTTTCAACCTTTGCTTGATTTCGGCAATCACTCGGCTGCGATGCTGGCCGCACATCAGAGCCGAAAGATGGATCGTGTCCTTGGGCATCAGGTGGTGCAATTCGCGGCAATCGGCGCGGGAATTGACGATACACAGTACCGATTCGTGCTGCCGCAATTGCGCGGAGATGGACTCCCAAGTCTGGTGAACGCCGAAATCGGCGGGCAGTTCAGTCTCCACCCGCTTGAGATCGGCGTAAAGCGCATCCGGGTTATCCATCAATTCGCGCACGTTGCTCAGGCCGGTAAACTTGGGTCGTGGCGAAAAGGCCGGTTGGGTGGCGGTGGAAAGCACGAAAGTCACGCGGTAGTTACGCGCCAAGTCGTCCATCACATGCAAGATGGGCGCAAGGAACTCCGGTGGCAGCAATTGCGCCTCGTCCAGCACCACCACGCTGTCGACGATGTTGTGCAACTTGCGGCAACGACTGCCGCGGGCGGCGAACAGCGACTCGAAAAACTGCACGTTGGTGGTGACGATGATCGGGGCATCCCAATTTTCGGTCGCCAGACGGCTACGGCTGTCTTCCCGATCGGAGTCGAGATTGCTGTGATGCTCGATCACGTTATGCCTGCCGAAAATGCTGCCGAAAATTTCGGCGGTCTGTTCCAGGATGCTGGTGTAGGGAATGACGTAAATCACCCGCCGCTTACCGTGATGGATAGCATGGTTCAGCGCGAACGCCATGCTGGAAAGCGTCTTGCCCCCGCCGGTGGGCACGGTGAGCGAGAACAGGCCGGAAGGCTGTAGCGCTTTTTCCCGGCACTGGCGCAGCACCTCGGCGCGAATACGGTTGACTGGCGAGTCGCCGCCCTTGTCCGCCATGTAGCGATCAAAATGCGGAACCAATTCGAGTAGTGTCGGATAATTTGCGCGCTGCGCCGCTTGGCCCGCGTCCATGAAGGCTTCGGTATCGAGAAAATCGGCGTCCGTCAGACAGGAAAACAGCATCCTGATCCACAATGCCAGCGAACCTTGCGGCGGCAGCGAGGTTGGGCGTGCTTGATCGAGAATTTCTGGCGGCGGCGGAGCGACCAAGGCTTCCGCCAAAAATCCTTGCTGTTTTCCCTCCTCAATCCGTTGAAACAGCGTGGCCCGTCCTTCTTCCGCGCTGTGCCAATCCGGCAAGCCGGCATGGTGACCGGCAATCAGGTAGGCCAGAATACGCCCTTGCAACCCGAGCTTTTCCAGTGCATGAATCGCCCCCGTCGTAGAGTGATCCACCCGCCCCGGCACGTCTTCGATATGGGCTTCTGGGTCGTAGCCGCTGACCTTTGCGATGTAGCGCTGAAACTTCTCACGGAATTTCCCCAAGTCGTGCCACGCCCCGGCCATCCGAGCCCAGCCGGCGCTGCCGAAAGCGGCGGCAAATTCTCCCGCAATCCGCGCCACCTCGCGCGAGTGGTCGACCAGGCCATGCACGTACC
>Ga0163199_1002121_pt1 | contig 12244 bp, 9 predicted proteins | sample PL_2010_150m_FD_113537 | JGI IMG/M metagenome (GOLD analysis project Ga0163199, IMG submission 113537) | Freshwater microbial communities from Powell Lake, British Columbia, Canada to study Microbial Dark Matter (Phase II) - PL_2010_150m | ecosystem: Environmental > Aquatic > Freshwater > Lake ...
TGCCTCACCCTGGCCCTACCTGGGAGCTTACAGATTAACCGATTTCGCCCAGCGCAGACACCAGCGGCAGATGCAGTCGTCGCGCCAACTGTCCGGCTAGGTCTTGCTCCACCCGGGTAGGGTCCGCCGGCCCGCCCAGCGCGACGATCTGGGTCACCTCCAGATCTGGGTAGCCGCAAGGGTGGATGCGGCGGAATGGCCCCAGGTCCATGGCGCAATTCAGGCTCAACCCGTGGAGACTACATCCGTGGCGCACCCGCAACCCCAGGGAGGCGATCTTGCGCCCGGCCACATAGACCCCCGGCGCCCCTGGCCGCAGCTCGGCTGCGATGCCATAGTCTGCCAGCAGACCGATCACCGCCTGTTCCAGGTGCTGCACCAGGGCTCTAATGCTGATGCCGCCGCGCCGCAGGTCGTAGAGCAGATAGGCGATCACTTGCCCAGGGCCGTGATAGGTGACCTGACCGCCGCGATCACTGCGTAGCACCGGAATGGCGCCTGGGTCGAGGATGTGCTCCCACCGGCCTGCCTGCCCTAGGGTGAATACGGGGGGGTGCTCCAGGGTCCATAGCTCATCCAAAGTTGAAGGGTCGCGCCGGTCGGTGAAGTGGCGCATCGCCTCCCAGGTGGGTCCATAGGCGCGCTGGCCTAGGCGGCGCCACAGCAAGGCCCCACTAGCCTGCGACAGCATGTTACAGGGCCAGATGGACGCGCTCGTGATCCGTTAGCGCCTGGTAAATGGCGTCCAACTGGACACGGCTCTGGGCACGGATTACCACCGTAACCGAGAGCCACTTGCCCCCCTGGCTCAATCGGTGGGTGACGGCATTCTCGGTCAGGTCGGGGCAATGGCGGCGCACGATCTCCACCACTAGGGCGTCAAAATCGGGCGCGGCCCGGCCCAGGGCCTTAATGGGAAAGTGACAGGGGAATACCAAAGGGCCTTCGGGCAAGCGATCAGGAGGGAGGTGGATGGTCATGGGGGCTATAAAATCAGGAACTTTTTATATTGGGATCTTTAGTTGCTAAATCCGCCTCAGTCTGCCTGAGCGGTTGCCAGCGGTCAATCAACTGCCGCGCTGCAAATGAGCATTTGCGGTGGTGCAATGATGCAGATGGGGCATGTATAATTATCCGCCTTGGAGGCGGGGAGACGACCCCGCCATCTGGATATTGCGAAAGTGGCGGAACTGGTAGACGCCCTGGATTTAGGTTCCAGTGGGGCAACCCGTGGGAGTTCGAGTCTCCCCTTTCGCACCATACATTTGGAGCATCCTTGGGCTGGGGTCGTGGGAGAACGATTAATGCAAGTCTCAGTACAGAGCGGTGAGGGTCTCGAACGGCGCATGACCGTCGAGCTACCGACGGAGGAGATCCACCTAGAGGTGGAAAAACGGCTCAAGGAGCTAGCCCGTAAGGCGCGGGTGGACGGTTTTCGTCCGGGCAAGGTGCCGGTGAGGGTCGTGCGTACCCGCTACGCCTCCCAGATACAGCGGGAGGTGTTCGGCGAGCAGGTCCAATCCAGTCTCTCGGGGGCCATCGCTCAAGAGGGGCTGCGCCTTGCCAGCGTGCCAAAGGTCGAATCGAATATCGAGCAGGGGCAGGACCAGGCGCGCTTCGCCTACACCGCGGTGTTCGAGGTGCTGCCCGAGATCGCGCTTGCCGCTCTGGACGGCTACACCGTTCAGCGCCCCGTGGCGGAGGTTACAGACGCGGATGTCGACGCCATGCTGGAGCAGCTGCGTCGGCAGCGTCAGACTTGGCGGGCGGTCGAACGGTCGGCGCAGTTGGGCGACCAAGTCTTGGTATCGTTCACAGGCACGCTGGATGGCGAGCCGTTTCAGAATGGGGAGGCCAAGGATCTGCCTCTGGTACTCGGCTCGCACGCCATGATGGACGGTTTCGAGAACGCCTTGGTCGGTGTGTCCGCGGGTGAAACCAGAATCCTTGATCTGCAATTTCCCGCGGACTACAAGGTGGCCGCCCTGGCGGGTCGGCCCGTGCGGTTCGAAGTCATCCTAGGCGAAGTGACAGAGGCGGTGCTGCCCGAAGTGGACGCGGAATTTGCCAAGTCCTTTGGGGTTGCCAGCGGCGAGGTCGATGCATTGCGCAGCGGTGTGCGCCAAGACATGGTGCGGAAACTGGCCCAGCGCGTCCAGGATAAGATTAGACAGCAGGCGTTGGACGCCTTGCTTGATGCCCATAAGTTCCAAGTGCCCAAGGCCCTACTCGAAGAGGAGATCATCGCCCTGCGTGAGCGGACCCGCCAGGGATTCCAGGGCAGCGAACTCCCGCAATTGCCGGATCAGTTGTTCGAAGAGCCGGCCCGGCGTCGGGCAGCCCTAGGGCTGATTATTGGCGAAATCGTGCGCACGAAGGGCATTAAATTGGACGAGGCGCGAATTCAGCAGACCATCCGCGAGCTTGCAGCCAGCTACGAGGATCCGCACGGTGTGGTGCGATACTACAACGAACCCGAGCAACGGGCCTTTGTCGAGGATTTAGTGCTTCAGAGTCAAGTAATCGATTGGATACTTGAACAGGCCCAAGCGGAGGATGTGCCGGGCACCTTCAAGGAATTAATGGAATTTCAGGCATGATCCCCCGCCCTTTACTGCCGCTGAAACAGCGGCTTGCCATGGGGTGGTCAAGCGATGCGACAGAGGCAGATATGCAATATCGTACAGGCAGCCAAGTTCCTCAGAACCTTGGCTTGATTCCTATCGTCATCGAGCAGACCGCCCGCGGCGAACGTTCCTTCGACATCTATTCACGGCTGCTCAAGGAGCGAGTGATCTTCTTGGTCGGGCAGGTGGAAGACCACATGGCGAATCTGGTGGTAGCGCAACTCCTGTTTCTGGAATCGGAAAACCCAGACAAGGATATACACCTCTATATCAATTCTCCGGGGGGCTCTGTATCTGCGGGGTTGGCCATCTATGACACCATGCAGTTTATTCGCCCAGACGTGAGCACCATGTGTATTGGCCAGGCGGCTAGCATGGGTGCCCTGCTGCTTACGGGGGGCGCCCAGGGTAAGCGTTATTGCCTGCCGCACTCCCGCTTGATGATCCACCAGCCCTTGGGGGGGTTCCAGGGCCAAGCCACCGAGATCGAAATCCACGCCCGGGAGATATTGCTGCTGCGGGAGAAGCTCAACTTGATCTTGTCCCAGCACACGGGTCAGCCCCTCGAGAAGATCCAGGACGATACGGAACGCGACCGATTCATGGGCGGTGAAGATGCGGTGCAATATGGATTGGTCGATCAGGTCCTGACCCGCCGACCGAGCGGCCAGACAGTGGGTGTCAAATAGGCCGAGCAGGCTTTATGTTAGGGCCCATGGGTAGGTTTTAGAGATATGGTTGCCATCCTGTTGCAAACCGTTATGATTAGCCTCATGAGAGGGTAGACGCTCGCCGGTGCGGGTGTTGTTTCCCGGGACGCCGAAGAGGACGATTCATGAGCAGCAACCATGGTAAGGGTAATGACGGCAAGCTCTTGTATTGCTCGTTCTGCGGCAAGAGCCAGCACGAGGTCCGTAAGCTGATTGCCGGTCCTTCCGTATTCATCTGTGAGGAATGCGTTGAGCTGTGCAACGACATCATCAAGGAAGAAATGCAGGAAAACCCGGAGCGGAGCGCTGATCGGCTGCCCAAGCCACGCGAGATCCGGGAGACCCTCGATGACTACGTCATCGGTCAGGAGCGGGCTAAGAAGGTCCTTGCGGTGGCGGTTTACAACCACTTCAAGCGCCTGGAGGTGGCCGGCCACAAGGACGACATTGAGATCGCCAAGAGCAATATCCTGCTAATTGGACCCACCGGCTCGGGTAAGACCTTGCTGGCCGAGACCTTGGCTCGATTGCTTAATGTGCCCTTCACCATCGCGGATGCAACCACCCTCACCGAAGCGGGCTACGTCGGTGAGGACGTGGAAAACATCATTCAGAAGCTGCTGCAGAAGTGCGACTACGATGTCGAGAAGGCGCAGACGGGCATCGTCTACATTGATGAGATCGACAAGATATCCCGCAAGTCCGACAACCCGTCCATCACCCGCGATGTCTCCGGCGAGGGCGTGCAGCAGGCCCTGCTCAAACTGATCGAGGGCACCATCGCATCGGTACCACCCCAGGGTGGGCGCAAGCATCCCCAGCAGGAGTTTCTGCAGGTCAACACCAGTAGCATCCTGTTTATCGTGGGTGGGGCCTTTGCCGGACTGGAAAAGATCATCCAGAGTCGCTCTCAGAAGAGCGGTATCGGCTTTTCGGCTGAGGTGCACAGCAAAAGCGACCAACGCAAGGTGGGCGAAATCCTTGCCGGAGTGGAGCCGGAGGATCTGATTCGCTATGGGCTGATCCCTGAGTTCGTGGGACGCCTACCGGTGGTGGCGACCCTGGATGAGCTGGATGAGTCGGCCTTGATGCAGATCCTCACTGAACCGCGTAATGCCCTCACCAAGCAGTACGTTCGGTTGTTCGAGATGGAAGGTTGCGAGCTGGAGATCCGCCCGGATGCCCTGCGCACCATTGCCCGTAAGGCGATGGAGCGAAAGACCGGCGCACGGGGCTTGCGCACGATCATGGAACGGGTCTTGCTTGATACCATGTATGACCTTCCGTCCATGCACAATGCCCGCAAGGTGATAGTGGACGGGGCCGTAATCACCGGAGACGCGGAACCTTATATCCTATTCGAGGGTGGCGAGAAACTCGCGGCATCTGACTGATCCGATCAGCGCCAGCACATCGGCCGTGCGGATGGTCGGCATTCGTGATGAGTGCCCAGCGTCGGACCCCACGTTGAAGTAGGCGTCTCCGTCACCATATCGTCGCTGCAACACGCCTCCCAGATGCCTAGCGCGGCGTCTGTCCCGCAATTTATTTGCGTCCCGCGAAGCTCTCGTGTCCCGCTCAGGAACTGAGAGCTTGGGGTGCGGACGCCTCAAATCGGAGCTGATCCCTATGTCCCAGCATAACAGAGTCTCGGATATCGCCGCGGACCCCAGGGACATAGTCCCGGTCCTCCCCTTGCGGGATGTCGTGGTCTATCCCCACATGGTGATCCCCCTGTTCGTGGGCCGCGAGAAATCAATTCGTGCCCTCGACAGCGCTATGCAGCACAACAAGCAGATCCTATTGGTGGCCCAGAAGAGCGCTGAGGTCGACGATCCCACCCTGGAAGATCTGCATCACATCGGAACTCTGGCCAACATTCTGCAATTACTGAAGCTCCCGGACGGCACGGTCAAGGTGCTAGTGGAGGGAGGGGAGCGCACCGAGATTGCGCGTTTTGTCGCCACCGATTTCTTCTCTGCCCAATACCACATCCTACCGGATCGTATCGCTCTGGACGAACGGGAGACTGAGGTATTGATGCGCTCGGCCCTGGGCCTGTTCGATCAATACGTAAAACTCAACAAGAAGGTGCCACCGGAGGTTCTCACATCCCTCTCCAGTATCGACGAACCAAGCCGCCTGGCGGATACCATGGCGGCCCACATGTCGCTCAAGCTCGACGAAAAGCAGCGGGTGCTGGAGATGATCGACATCCAGGAGCGCCTGGAGCATCTGATGGCGCTGATGGAGTCGGAAAACGACATCCTGCAGATGGAAAAGCGCATCCGCGGGCGGGTGAAGCGGCAGATGGAGAAGAACCAGCGGGAGTACTACCTCAACGAGCAAATGAAGGCGATCCAAAAGGAATTGGGTGAGCTGGAGGATGTGCCCAATGAACTGGAGGAGTTGGGGCGGCGCATCGAGAAGGCGGGCATGCCCAAGGAGGCCAAGAATAAGGCCGTGGCGGAACTCAACAAACTCAAGCTGATGTCGCCCATGTCGGCGGAGGCCACGGTGGTGCGCAACTATGTGGACACCCTAGTGAATGTCCCGTGGAAGAAGCGCAGTAAGATCCGCAACGATATCAGTGCCGCCGAAAACGTGCTCGAGACCGATCACTACGGCCTGGAAAAGGTGAAAGAGCGCATCCTCGAATACCTTGCGGTACAGCAGCGGGTACGCAAGCTGAAAGGCCCCATCCTGTGCTTGGTGGGTCCCCCGGGGGTAGGCAAGACCTCCCTCGGTCAGTCCATCGCCCGCGCCACCAGCCGTTCCTTTGTGCGTATGTCCCTGGGTGGAGTACGGGACGAGGCGGAAATTCGCGGCCACCGGCGCACCTACATCGGTGCCCTGCCGGGCAAGATCATCCAGAACCTATCTAAGGTGGGCACCCGCAATCCGCTATTCCTGCTCGACGAGATCGACAAGATGGCCATGGACTTCCGCGGCGATCCGGCCTCGGCGTTGCTGGAGGTGTTGGACCCGGAGCAGAATCACACCTTCAACGACCACTACCTGGAGGTAGACTTCGACCTGTCCGAGGTGATGTTCGTGGCCACGGCCAATACCCTGAACATCCCACCGGCCCTACTGGATCGCATGGAGGTGATCCGCCTCTCGGGCTACACGGAAGACGAAAAGGTGCGCATCGCCGAGCGCTATTTGGTCCCGAAGCAGATGCGGAACAACGGACTCAAGGACAATGAGCTGTTGCTGCGGGAGGCGGCTATCCGCGATATCGTGCGTTATTACACGCGGGAGGCCGGGGTACGCAACCTGGAGCGAGAGATCTCCAAGATCTGCCGAAAAGTCGTCAAGGACGTATTATTACGCAAGCTAGAAAAGGAACGCAAGGTCACGGTCACCCCAGGGGTACTGGAGAGATACCTGGGGGTCAAACGGTTCCGCTACGGCAAGGCGGACGATCTCGACCGGGTGGGACAAGTCACCGGGCTGGCCTGGACCGAGGTCGGTGGTGAGCTGCTGCAGATCGAGGCGGCCCTAGTCCCCGGCAAGGGCAAATTCACCTATACTGGCCACCTAGGCGACGTGATGCAGGAATCTATCCAAGCCGCCATGACCGTGGTGCGCAGCCGTGCCGATTCCCTCGGCATCGAGAGCGATTTCTATCAAAAACATGACATGCACGTACACGTTCCAGAAGGGGCGACCCCGAAAGACGGCCCCAGCGCGGGCGTGGCCATGTGCACGGCCCTGGTCTCTGCCCTAACCAAGATCCCGGTGCGCGCCGCGGTCGCCATGACCGGCGAGATCACCCTGCGGGGAGAGATATTGCCCATTGGGGGCCTCAAGGAAAAGCTGCTGGCTGCCCATCGCGGTGGTATCGATACCGTATTGATCCCGGAGGAGAACGAACGGGATCTTGTCGAGATCCCAAAGAATATCAAGCAGAACCTAGAGATCCGTCCAGTGCGCTGGATTGACGAGGTGTTGCAGCTGGCACTCACGCAAATGCCGGTCAAACAAGCGGTCGAGGCCGGGGAACCGGTGACGCCCGAGAAGGGCGTCGAAACGGAGCCGGAAAAGGCAGCCAAGAGCGGTGGGGTGCGCACCCACCATTAAGGACACAAAAAAGGATCATCACGGCTAGATGCCGCTTTCATAGGACGTGGGAGATGCGTTTTGCCATAACTGGGTAGCGGGTGGCGTAGGGCGTTGAGATTTACCCCCAGGTCAGCTTGACAGCGCCCGAGGCGGATCGGTATAAATGCCCCCAGCCGCGCCACTCAAGGGCATCGTGCCCATTCCAAAGCCCGCGTACTCTAAAGTTAAGCTCTAAGGGGAAATAATTACATGAACAAGTCGGAATTGATCGACGCCATGGCCGAAGCGGCGGACATCTCCAAGGCCGCGGCAGGGCGGGCGCTGGACGGAGTGATCGATGCCATCAGCAATGCCCTCAAGGAGGGTGACCAGGTCTCTCTGGTGGGGTTTGGTACCTTCTCCGTAAAGGAACGGGCGGCACGCGCCGGGCGCAATCCCCAGACGGGGGCGGCCATTCAGATTGCCGCTTCGAAGGTCCCAGGCTTTAAGGCTGGCAAAGCGCTGAAAGACGCCGTAAAATGATCGTTCTCCCAGCGGGTGCTTGCAGACCGGTTCGAGGCGCCCCTGGAGTGCCCCATTGGGTGCTTAGCTCAGCTGGGAGAGCATCGCCCTTACAAGGCGAGGGTCGCAGGTTCGAGCCCTGCAGCACCCACCATTAGGAGTGGTAGTTCAGTCGGTTAGAATACCGGCCTGTCACGCCGGGGGTCGCGGGTTCGAGTCCCGTCCACTCCGCCATTGCCGCGAATCGGGGTATCCAGAGGATACCCCGTTTTTGTTTCTGTCGCCCTAATAGCCGAAGGTGACAATTCCATGTTGCAAGCCATACGAGAACGCGCCCAGGGCTGGTTTGCCTGGACCATAGTGATCCTGATCAGCGTCCCCTTCGCCTTGTGGGGCATTCAGGAATACCTAAAGATAGGCTCCCAACCGCCCGTGGCCACCGTCAACGGCCACGAGATTGGTGATCGGGAATTGAGCCAACGTGTGCAACAGTCCCGCATGGAATTGCGCGAACGCCTAGGTCGCGCTTATCGGCCAGAGGCATTTGACAACGCCCGGCTGCGCGACCAGGTCCTGGAAGACATGATTCGCAGCCAGCTCATCGTGCAGCGCTCCCTGGATATGGGGTTACGCGCCGGTGACGCCCAGGTTCAGGCCACCATTCTGGCGATCCCTGCCTTCCAGAAGGACGGGCAATTCGATAAGGCGGTGTACGAACATGCCCTGTCGCTTCAGGGCACCAACTCAGTGCAATTTGAGCAGCGGATACGCCTATCCCTGATGACGGCCCAGCTTGCCCGGGTGGTTGCTTCCAGTGAGTTCACCACCCAGAAGGCTCTCGATGAGGCGGTGCGGTTGCGTCGCCAACAGCGCAGTTTTAACTACTTCCTGTTGCCGTTGCAGGGCTTCAAGACCGATGCACCCATCGCGGAAAAGGATTTTGACGCATATTACCAGACGCACCAGGACGCATTCCGAATTCCGGAGCAGGTCAAGCTCGACTATCTGGTGCTGGAGCAGGCGAGCACGGCCACGCCCGGCGACGTGCCGGAGGCGACCCTACGGGAGCTGTACCAAACCCGACTGAAGAATTACCAGATCCCGGAAAAGCGCCAGATCCGGCATATCCTGATCGCCCTAGCGGCAAACGCGAGGCCAGCGGATGAGCAGTCCGCCCGGGACAAGATCGCGGCTATTCGCGCCCGTATCGTCGGTGGCGCCGATTTCGCTACGCTGGCCAAGGAGGTCTCCCAAGATCCCGGCAGTGCCTCTCAGGGCGGGGATTTGGGCCTAGTGGGGCGCGGGGTCATGGATCCTGAATTTGAGCGGGCGTCATTTACGTTGGCCCAGGGGGTATTGAGCCCGCCGGTGCGCAGCGCCTTTGGTTTTCACCTGATCGAGGTCACCAAGATCGAACCGGAGCGGGTCAGGCCCTTTGCAGAGGTGCGGGATGAGTTGGCCACCGCCGCACGGACAGAGCAGTTGGACCAGCACTACTTGCAGATGGCGGAACGCTTGGGCAATCTGACCTATGAGCACCCAGATAGCCTGGAACTGACGGCCCAGACCCTTGGCCTGGAGATCCACCACAGCGATTGGCTATCCCGGTCTGGGGGTGTGGGTGTGCTCGCCAGTCCCAAAGTGACCGATGCGGCCTTTTCGGAAGATGTCATGAGCCACGGCAACAACAGCGATCTGATCGAGATCGACGAGGGACGTCGGCAACGGGCTCTGGTGCTGCGGGTCGTAGACCACCGGGAGGCGGCTACCAGGCCACTGGCTGAGGTCAAAGGCCAAATTACCGATACCATACACAGAGAGCGGGCAAAACAGAGTGCCCTAGAACAGGCTGGGGCCCTAGCCAAGCGACTGCGCCAGGGTGAGGCGTTGACACAGGTGGGCGCGGACTACAGGCTCGTTGAGCAGGGTCTGGTGCAGCGGGATGCCGCCAAAGAGGTGCCGCCTGAGGTGCTGGAGAGTGCCTTCAAATTACCGGCGGGGGATGCCAAAGGCCCGAGCGTTGGTGTTGTCCAGTTGCGGGATGGCGATGCCGCCGTGGTGCTGTTGGGACAGATTCAGGACGGCAAGCTGGCGGATCTGGACCCGCCGCAGCGCAAAGGCGAGGGTCGTGACCTGGCGAATGCCCTGGCACGGACCTACTACGACGACATGATTGAGGACCTACGTCAGCGGGCGGACGTATGGATCGCTCCACGGGAGCAGACCCATACGACCGCCATCGAATGACCGTGACCCCCTACTCGCATAGAAATAAGCGCTTAAACGATTACCCGAGCACGTGGTAGCCGGTATCGACATACAGGGTGTCGCCGGTGATGCCGGAGGCAAGGTCGGAGCACAGAAATGCGGCGGCATTGCCGACCTCTTCGATGGTCACATTGCGCCGCAACGGGGTCTTCTCCGCCACTTGGGCTAGCATGGAGCGGAAGTCACTGATCCCAGCGGCGGCCAAGGTGCGGATGGGGCCGGCGGATACCGCATTGACCCGGATGCCCTCTGGGCCGAGGGCTGCGGCCAGGTAGCGCACATTGGCCTCCAGGCTGGCCTTGGCTACCCCCATCACATTGTAATTGGGCACCACCCGCACCGCCCCCAGGTAGGTCATGGTGAGCAGGGCGCCCTTGCGGCCTTGCATCAGGGGTCGTCCGGCCTTGGCTAGGGCGGCAAAGCTGTAAGAGCTGATATCGTGGGCCGTGGCGAAACCCTGCCGGGTCACCGCGTCGATGTAGCTGTCTTCCAATTGATCCCGTGGGGCGAAGGCCACAGAGTGGACAATGCCGTCTAGGCCGTCCCACTGTTGGCCGATGGCCTGAAATACCGCCTCGATCTGGGCATCGCTCGCCACGTCGCAAGGCAATACCAGGCTCGATCCCAGCTCGGCGGCGAGATCCTCCACGCGCTTTTGCAGTTTCTCGGACTGGTAGGTGAAGGCGAGCTGCGCGCCCTCTCGGGCCATGGCCTGGGCGGTGCCCCAGGCGATGGAACGATTGCTCGCGACACCAACGATAAGAACTCTCTTGTCTTGTAGGAAACCCATATACTTGCCCCTGTGTCTGGCGTTGTGGAAGGTGCTATTCAAGCCTCGCGGTGGGCTCACGCACGAAGCGGAGATTACGACGCTGAGAGCCAGCATGCGGGTGGCAACGTACCGGAAATCGAGCCCAGGCGAAAGGGGCCGCCTGGCATCCGTTTTCGTATACTGTATCCATCGTTGACTCCAAATTGCTCAATGATCGCCAATTTCGCTGGTTTTCGCTTAACTTAATGGCAGTGGCGCTGGAGCGTGGGAACGAGGGCATGCCGACATTCCCTGTCGGCATGAAGGATATTGGGTTTTCGAAAATTGCCTTATAGGGAATTAAAATGACACCAACCGAAGAACCGCCCGCCCGCCTCATGGATCGCCAGGGACGGACAGTGGCCCTCAAGGGCGTGAAGGTGCGTGCCCGCCTGCACGGCCTGATGGCCGAGGTCGAGGTGGAGCAGTCTTACCAGAATCCGCACTCGACCAATATCGAAGTCGTCTATACCTTTCCGCTGCCCTTGGAGGCCGTGCTACTCGGCCTGGAGGTGGAGATCGCCGGGCGGACGCTCGCGGGCCGGGCGGTCGAGCGGAAGCAGGCCAAGCGCGCCTATGAGGATGCGATTACCGACGGCAACAGCGCCGTGATGCTGGAGCAGGCCGGTCCCGGTCTCTATACCGCTAGCCTTGGCAACCTGATGGCCCTGGAAGCTGCGGTGATCCGCTATCGTTATGGTCTACTGTTGTCCTGGCACGGCCCCCGGTTGCGTTTTTTGCTGCCGACCACCATCGCCCCACGCTATGGCGATGCCGCGGCCGCTGGCCTGCGACCCGAGCAAGTCCCTGATGTGGCGCTGGATGTCGAATACCCCCTGGACCTTGCCGTTACGGTGGAGGGCGACCTGGCCTCCGCGACCCTGGCCAGTCCGAGCCATCGCATCGCGGTGGGGCCATCCGATACCGGCCGCGTGGTGCGGATCGCCGGCCAGGCGGTACTCGATCGCGATTTCGTGTTGACCCTCGAATCCGACTCGGCCCAGTCGTCCTGCGTCCTGACCCCGGATGGGGAACGGCAGGTCGCGCTGGCCTCGCTGCGGATCCCTCCAGTAGCGGGCACCGAGGATCAACCGCTGGCCTTACATGTGGTCATCGACTGCTCCGGCTCCATGGGCGGCGTCAGCATCGCCCAGGCGCGCAAGGCCGCCCAGGCCATCCTTGACCTGTTGACCCCCAGGGACAGCTTCAACATCACGCTATTTGGCAGCCATTACCGACATGTCTTTCCCGCCTGGACA
>Ga0163199_1002122_pt1 | contig 12222 bp, 14 predicted proteins | sample PL_2010_150m_FD_113537 | JGI IMG/M metagenome (GOLD analysis project Ga0163199, IMG submission 113537) | Freshwater microbial communities from Powell Lake, British Columbia, Canada to study Microbial Dark Matter (Phase II) - PL_2010_150m | ecosystem: Environmental > Aquatic > Freshwater > Lake ...
GGCAAGCATCAAAGTATTTGTAAAGCCGGAATAGATAATAATCAGTCCGCCCCACAGGATTAAAAAGCTGATCAGAACAATCAGGATGGGCGGATTGCTGAAATCGATCTTGTTGATATTGGCAAAGTTGTATACCGAAGTATGAAAAAAGATAATAAAGATCAGCGCGATACCCCTGAGGAGATCAAGCGAATGGTTTCTTTCAATTGTTTTCATCCTTAAGATGACAAATAATGCGGGTTAGTTTTCCTGAATTCGGGTTCACAATGAGGTCTCCGATTTCAACAACTACCTCCGGTAAAAGACAATCATATGCAGCAAAGATATCCCTTATACCCTTCTTGATAAGCTGAATAATCTCCGTTTGATTAGCTTCTGACTTGATCTTCAACCGGATTCGAATCAGACTGAGTGACTCCTGAATGGCCTGATAATCATCGATCTCGTCAGACGTTGAGATGATCTTCCGGCTGATGTAGTCCTGATAGATGAAATGTTTTTCATGGGTCCCGTTGCGTAAACCCCAAATCAGGTCATCAGCTCGTCCCTGAATGCGCCGGATCACGCGGAAATTGGATCTGCAGGCACACCGGCCAGGTTCGATGGTGAGGATATCGTTAATCGCATACCGGATGATGGGTTGCGAGCGCTTATACAGGTCGGTTACCAGGAGGCGGCAGCAAGGCTCTCCATCCAATGTGGACTGCCCCCTCGCGTCAAGCAGTTCTGGGAAAACAATGTCCTCATTGATATGCAGATTGCCTTCGCGGCAGGTCATGGCATAGGTTCCTTCGCTTCCCTGGTATACCTCGTGGACCGGACAGCCGAAGACTTTCCCAAGATAGTTTCGCACCTTGGGATCCAGAACCTCAGCATAGGAGTACAAAATCTTTGGATGGACATTGAGGGATCCGGCATCCTTTTCCCGGGCCAGCAGCTGCAGCATGCTTGGAGGGGCAGATATTACATTCGGGTTTATATCAGATAATTGCAGTCTGATCTGTTCCATGGTCTGGAGCTGGCTCACATAATTCAGCTTGTTCCCGAACCGCTGATATTTAAACGCCGGGGTGTTCACGCGCAGGATAAAAACGCCGTTCAATTTCTCCCCTTTTGGCAGCACGAGCCTTGATGCATACATAGCCTTGAGGTATTTCTCTTCACGCGGTGTGGTGATGATAATACCCTTGTTCCCAGATGTCCCGGACGACATGCCGATATTGATTCCATTAAAACGGCTGGAGAAATCGCGGTTTTCCTCAATGTTAAGTGCAAAACGGATCAATTCATCCTTATCAAGATGTAAAGTGTTGTAAGCGGAAAGGTTTTCCATCATGAGGTTTTTATCCACCGTTGGAAGGGAAAAGAAGTCATCCGGATTAAATCCTTGATAATATTGTTTGAAAAAGAGTGAATGAGCGATCGCGTATCTGACTATCCAGTCCCTTCTCCTCTCCTGATGGTGGTGGATATCAGCGGTGGTCCAGTTCCTGAACCGATACTTCGATAACAGGTAGAAAGCCGGAAATGATTGGGTGATCATGATTTTTTATACTGATAATACTGCCCGGTTTTAAGACACTGATTTTGGTAAAAAAAGATACCTTTAAACTAGTGAATTTGAAAGAAAAAAGACTTATGAACCTGACAATTAATAAAAGCATCGTAGCCGTTATTATCGGCATAATCGTTGTAACCGGTTGCAAACAGGCAGCGGTCAACTCCGAAAAAATAGCCCGTTCACGCATTCCTGTAACAGTATCAGCTATTCGTATCGGCCAAATGATTACTTATATCGAACTAAGCGCTACCTCGGCATTCCTTTTTAAAGCCGATATTAAAGCGCCTTGTACAGGATATGTTGACAATATGCTGATAAACCAGGGTGACGCAGTAGAAAAGAACCAGTTGTTATTTACAATAAAAACAAAAGAAGCCTCGGCAATCCAGGATGATTCTTTAAATAACCTGAAATTCAGCGGCATTGTGAATGTGAAGGCTGCCAATACCGGGCTGATCGCGTCCATCGGGCACCCAAAAGGCGATTATGTGGCCGAAGGCGACCAGTTATGCCAGATAATTGTTCCTGAAAGCCTTGTATTTATCCTCGATGTGCCTTTCGAATTGTCAGGTTCCCTTAGGTTAAGTACTCCATGCGAAATTGCCCTGCCCGACAACCAGGTGATCAAAGGAATTATCAAATCACGCTTTCCTTCAATGGCAAGCAGTTCACAAACCGAACGCTTTATTGTGCGGCTAGCCGAACCCAAAAACCTGCCTGAAAACCTGGTGGGTAAAATAAGAATCGTAAAAGAATCGGTTAAGGATGCGGCAAGCCTTCCAAAATCGTGTATCCTCACAAATGAAACAATGCAAAGTTTCTGGGTAATGAAACTGATCAACGATTCTATTGCAGTTAAAGTGATTATTACAACCGGCATAAGCGAAGAAGAATATGTTCAGATAACCCGGCCTGTTTTTAAAGCCTCCGATTTATTCCTGACTTCCGGCAATTACGGTTTAGGCGATACAGTTTCTGTTAAGGTTCTTAAAAGGGTGATCCATGAACAATAAAAGCTATTACAGGTTCTTTCTGAAACCCATTCTGTTTGTTTTGCTGGCTGTCCTGCTTTGGGGAATTTTTTCTTACCGCAACATGCAAACATCGCTTTTCCCGGATGTTACATTCCCTAAAATAACCATTATTGCTGATAATGGTGAGCAGCCGGTGGACAAGATGATGATAACCGTGACCAAACCGCTCGAAATTGCCATTAAAAGGGTCAATGGCATTACTACTGTCAGGAGCAGTACTAACCGCGGAAGTTGCACAATTGATGCCTATTTCGGCTGGAATGAGGACATGAATCTTGCCAAAACCCAGTTGAATGAACGCATTAACGAAATAAAAAATTTACTGCCCCCGTCAGTCAACATCGTGGTTGAAGCCATGAGTCAAACCATTTACCCGGTAATCGGGTTTACCATCGAAAGTGATAAATATGGTCAGATAGAGTTAAAAAATGCAGCGCTTTTTACAATAAGGCCACAATTTTCGCAAATACCGGGCATTTCCAACGTAATTGTCAGGGGCGGAAAAACCAAAGAATTTGTAATATCACCCGTACCCCAAAAACTAATTTCGTTGGGGCTTACACCGCAGGACATCATTGTTGCATTGGGTAACACCAATTTTATTGAATCGAGCGGATTACTATCGAATTACCGGCGTTTGTACCTTTCCCTCACCGACACCCGGTTTAAAAATATAGATGAATTAAAAAGAGTGGTCATCAACAACGACGGTCACAGGATTGTCAGGCTCTCGGACCTGGCCAATATTGATTTGGAGGAACAGCAGGAATTTATCAGGATTAATGCAAATGGCCATGATGCCGTGATTATCGACCTGGTAAAACAGAAAGGCGTGAACCTGGTGGATTTCGCAAACAATGTGAGCGCGAAGGCAATCGAAATTCAAAAGCAATTGCCCGGGGGGATGGCGCTGAAACCTTACTATAACCAATCTGCTTTTGTAACAAGCTCTATCGACAGTGTGCTGAAAAGTATTTACGAAGGGCTGTTCCTTGCCATCATTGTTGTGATCCTGTTTTTACGCTCTTTCAGGGCAAGCCTCAATATTATCCTCATCATCCCGGTAACACTTGCACTGACTTTCATTGTGCTGCATTTTGTCCATATTACGCTCAATATTATGTCATTAGGGGCTATTGCAGCATCTATAGGGCTGATAATTGATGATGCGATTGTCATCATCGAGCAGCTTCACCGCCTTCACGAAGAAGATCCGGGGAAAGACAAATATGCGGTAGTCCGTGAAACAATGAAAATGTTTCTGCCGGCTATGGTGGGGTCTTCGCTCAGTACCATTGTCATCTTTCTTCCTTTTGTGATCATGAGTGGAGTGGCCGGGAGTTTTTTCAAGGAGCTGACGCTTACTATGGAAATAACCCTGGTTTGTTCTTTTATTGCAACCTGGATTGGATTGCCCGCCCTGCATCTGCTATTTGGATATAAACCCCATAAAAAGCTTATCAGATCATCTATGAAGGGGGAAAAACAGGAACGGCAAAAATTATGGTGGCTGGTCTGGTTTTTCGACAAACCCTGGTTTGCCTTTGGGTTCATACTTCTTCTTATCCTATCTTCCATCGTGTTGATTAATAAACTGGAGACCGGATTTTTACCGGAGCTTGACGAGGGTTCCATCGTGCTCGACTATATTGCGCCACCGGGAACGACCCTCGATGCTTCCGATGCTATTCTGAAAGAAGTTGATAATGTGGTGCTTAGCCACCCCGATGTTGAAACCTACATGAGGCGTACCGGAACAAACATGATTTCGGGCATCAGCATGGCCCAGGGAATAGTACCTCCGAATTATGGCGATTACCTAATCCAGCTAAAACCGGGGGTAAATAGAAAAACAGAAGATGTAATATCCGAGCTTCGCGAAAAGGCTACGGCTATTGCCCCCGCTCTGGAAATTGAATTCGGCCAGAGGATAGCCGATTTACTGGGCGATTTAATTGGCCGGCCGCAACCTGTTGTGATTAAAATATTTGGCGACGACCGGGCAAAATTGCAGGAATTGGCGCTACAGGTGCAGGAAAACCTTAATAAAGTAAAAGGGGTTGCCGATGTTATGAACGGCATTATTTATGATGGCCCGTCTGTTACTATTATTCCCGACCAGGAAAAGCTGGCGCAGTATAAAATTACACCGGCCGATTTTCAAACCCAGCTCACGGTTTATAACGAAGGTTTACCCGTCGGACAAGTACAGGAAGGGGAACAAATGCTGACCATTCTCTTGAGAAATACCCGATTTAAAAACAATAGTATTGACCTTATCAACAACCAGCCGGTTTTTGCGCCTGATGGTTCCTACAGACCGTTACAATATTTTGCAAAGGTTGAATTATCGGCCGGCGACCCGGAACTTACGCGGGAAGATCTCAAATCGAACATCGAAGTAACTGCACGCCTGGACAATAATGATTTAGGTAGTGCAATTAGTGAAATAAAAGGGGTTATCGCTAAGAACGTATTACTTCCGTCCGGTTTTTATATCGAATATGGTGGAACTTTTGAACAGCAACAGGCATCGTTCAGGGAGCTGTTGTTTATCCTGTTAACAGCTATTATATTGGTATTTACCGTTCTTTTGTTCCTTTTCAGGAATCTTCGAATTGCTTTGCTTATTATATTTATTTCCATTCTCGGCATTGGCGGATGTATTTGTGCGTTGTACCTCACCGGCATTCCACTGAACGTGGGAAGTTACACGGGTATCATCATGATTGTAGGTATCATTGCTGAGAATGCAATTTTTACTGTTAACCAGTTCCTTACCACTTACCAGAAAACATCAGACATTGATCAATCTATTAATTACGCTATTTCGCTGCGCATAAGGCCGAAGCTTATGACCGCCATTGGGGCTATTATGGCACTTACACCATTAGCACTCGGAATCGGTGTGGGAGCACAAATGCAACAACCACTTGCTATCGCTGTAATTGGAGGTTTTATTATTGCTATGCCCCTTTTGCTGATGGTTTTTCCAACGCTTCTGAGATTATTATACAGAAAACCGGCTGATAATTCAGGAAACGCTTGAACAGGATTTGTAGCGGTCACTTTGGTTTTTGGTATGTTTTCCGTGAATTTAGGTTCCTGAAAACTCCTTCGAAACAGATTTAAGCTTTCATTACCACAAGGATAACGTTACATTCGACCTGGCAGGATTTTACAACATCATCAACAATTACATTCACCCCCGTCTACACACGCTTTGATATGGGTGCCGGCGGAAACATCAGGATAAAAGATCAGATCATTTCGGTAAGTATTCAGGTCAATAACCTCCTCGACAAAAAATACATCGACCATTTATCAACTTTAAAAGAAGTCAATGCTTTTAATCCCGGCAGGAATATTTCTTTCCACCTGAGAGTCCCGTTTAGTCTGACAAATTAGGCCTCTGATTTCGCCGGGCCTTCAATTCATATTATCTTTGAGCCAGGTTACTGCTGTAAAACGATAGACTGAATGACCGTACGAGTGAGTTATATTTCCGAGAAACCCTGGATGAAGCGGGTTAAAGGACCCTTTATCCTGATCGTCCCCGTTCTCTTATCGATTATGATAGCCCCGCAGCTCTTGGGTCACTCGGGTAAACCTAAATATCATATCATCATTGATACCGACGGGGCCATTGATGACCTTCGGGCTGTTACTACGCTATTAGCATGCAACGATATCCGCGTGCTCGGGATCATCGGCTCCCAAGGCACTTTGCCAGCAAAATCGGCAGCGGATAAGGTAAACAGCCTCCTGGCTTATTTCCATCACGAAGGAATCCCCGTTGGCCTCGGCCGGTCGCTGGATCAGGCCATACCATTCTGGAGTGCTTTTGCCAGTTCGGTTTCCTGGGGAAACAATGAATTTATTGAACCAGCCTCCTATCAGGAGGCGGTTTTACTGATGACCGAAATAACGAAATCCTATCCACAGAAAATTACCCTGATCGCCTTAGGAGCACTGACCAATTTGGCCGATTGGCTCCGGAATAATCCCAAAAAAACTCAAATGGTGGAAAGAATTATCTGGTACAACGACATAGATTTTAAAAATGGGTTTAATTATCAGACAGACCCTGAAAGTTATAAGTTCATCCATTCCCTGCCGATTCCGTTGCAGGTTGTTTCAAATGACCGCTCCAACCTTGTATGCGATCAGGCCTTCATACAAAAGTTGGATTCAGCGGGCTCAATCTATGCGGATCATCTGGTTAATATTCACAAACAGATCGCTGAATCCAATCCCGGTAAGCAAATCCACCTGGAACTCGGTGATGATCTTGTTCCTCTTTTCATGACCTGTCCGATTGTGTTTACTTCCCGTGATGGCCAACATCCGGCCGTGTTTACCCTGGAAAAGAATATTCCTGCTTCCTATGTTGGCGATCTGATTTCAACCGTTCTGAATTCCAGCGTCAAACCGAATAATCGCGTTTTTACCGATTTCCCGGTTAATCCAGACCTGTATAAGAAAAATGTTTCCGATTTTCTGCCCCGGGTGATCGGGGATTTTGGGCTAACAGAATGGAAATCGGTGGTACTCACCAACGAGATTCATGGTCACACCGGTATTTATTCCATCATAGGGGTTAAAATGGGGGTACGGGCGCTTGAATATTTCAATGTCGGTGTCAATAACCTCGAAGTTGTTTCTTATGCAGGGAGTGAACCCCCATTGAGTTGTCTGAATGATGGGATACAAATCAGCACCGGTGCTACGATCGGCCAGGGACTGATTCAGGTTGACAAAACCGTTATCCCCATCCCGACGGTTATATTTGTATTTAACGGCAAAAAAATCAGGATCGAACTTAAAAAGGAGATTGCGGAACGTATTGAAGCTGACATCAGCAAGGGCATTCAACAATTCGGGATGTCGGACAAATACTGGGCGTATGTCGAGGAATTAGCTTATCAGTACTGGCAGGAACTCGACCGGCATGTCATTTTCAATTTTTCTTTCTGAAAATTACAGGCCTAAAGATATACCTCGAAAAACTGGATACCGAGGAACTCAGGTATCTGAACGCCTCCATTGAAAGACTCAAAAAACACGGTCAAAGTACAGCCGATGAAGAAGAAAAAATCCAGGATGTTATTATCGCTGCCAGGGAAGCCGGACAGAAAAAAACTGCCGAGGCTTCCAAGCAGCTATATGAAGAATACGATAAATTCTATGAGAAATGGGACGAGGACAGCAAGAAATTCCTGAAGGAGGCCGGTGAAAATGCCAAGTTGCCCGATTGGTATGTCCAGCAGCAGTTAGAACTGGATTACTGGATGGAGAAAACTTATGAAGGTCAGAAGGCAAAACTCAAGAAAGAATTGGACGACAAATTGATCGGCTATACCGAATACACAGACAAAATCAAAGCACTGGATCAGCAAGTGGCTGAAAAGCAGTTCCAGCAAATGGAGGATTGGGCCCGTGGAGCCAATATTATCATGGATGCCGTTACAATTATGTATGAGGCATCTAAGAACCGGGAGCTTGCAGCTGCCGGGCTTACCGATAAGCAAAAAGCAGCCATAGAGAAAAAATATGCTCAACGTCAGCAGAAAATTGCCATTGCACAGACGATCATCGAGGGTGTGATGGAGGTGGCAAGGGTGAACTTCAATGCGGGAGTTAATGCCGATTTAACCCAGACTTTACGGGCATTCCTTACCGGCGCGGCAATACTTCGGACGGGAGCCAACGTGGCATTAATCCAATCTCAGCAATTTGCTAAAGGAAAATATCCGGTTATCGGAGCCAACGATGGCAGAACCTACCAGGCATCACTGTTGGGTAATGTCAAGACCGGGTATTACTCAAAACCTACCCTCGGCCTGTTCTCTGAACGCGAACCGGAGATCGTGATCGATGGACCCACCACCCGGAACATCAAGGCCAATTTCCCGGAAATACTGGGTGCCATAAACGCTGCCAGGGTTAACCAATATGCCGGGGGAATGTACCCCGACCTCGGAGGAACAAGTCAGCAGTCCGCCATGCAGATAACCGCCCTTCTTCAAGCAAACATGCAGATGATGAGGCAAGTGATCCTTGCACATGAAAAACCGGGGACTGTCAGTTTCTCTTCGATCCGGAACACCCAGGCAGAGTTCGATTTCATAAAAACGAAAACTACTTTGTCCTAGAATCTGACCAATAATCTATGCTTTCTGGTGAGTTCCCTGGGGCCCGCTTTACACCAATAAACCGAAAGTCGAGAATACTGCATCACTCTTCACCAGGTAAAAATAATTCTCATATTATTTAAAATGGGGTATCTTTATGCCTTAAAGTTTTAGTAGATGCCAACTCAGGATGATACCAAAGCATACAAAGAATGGATTTTGCAGTCGGATTATGATTACGAAACAGCTGAAGCCATGTTTTCGACGGCACGGTATGTTTATGCAGTTTTCATGTGTCATTTGTCTATAGAAAAAGTCATTAAGTCACAATATGTTAAACGGCTCAATCAGGTAGCCCCTAAAAGTCATAATCTGGTTTGGCTTGCTGAAGAAATTAAGATGGAATTTCCTGAGAATTTTTACAGGTTTGTGTTCCAGCTAAACGATGCCTCTTTACCAACGCGGTACCCACAATAATTAGCGGCTTCAATAAAATTCTATTCAAAGGAAATAACACTGGAGATTTTGAATAAAACAAAAGAACTGCAGCAATGGATAAAAAATCAGTAACAGCTATTATCACTTTTCTTAAAGATGAGCTTCAACAGAAGGGAGTTGAATTGCGGGGTATTGCCCTTTTTGGCTCACAGCTAACCGGGTTATCGAATCCCGGAAGTGATATTGATTTAATCATTGTTTCAGATACTTTTCAAAATAAAAACATTTTTGAACGTTCAGATATTACAATGGATGTAGAGATTAAAGCTTTAAAAAAATTCCATTTACCAATGGACATTCTTAAAATGACTGATGAAGAGTTTAATCAGAGTTTACAGAATAAAAGATTCTATGCTCAGCTGGTCTGACAACGAGATCAAAACGGTAGTCCATTTCCGTTCAGGCTGTTAATAACGACCCCAAAATAAAACTAACCCGCCGGCACACTGGCTTCCATTTCTGCATGCATCCGATCGAGAAACGGATCCTAATGATTCCAGCATAATAAATCCGTACGCAAATACCCCTTAATAATCTGTCCTTTTTCGTGAGTTCCCCGGCTCTTACTTTCAGCCAATAAACCGGAACTCATGATTGACCTTGGACAATTGCACCTGATCGAACTACTGCTTTCTATTGCAGGATTCCTCATCCTGTTCCTGCTTGGAATAATTGGTTTCTGGATTCAAAAATGGATCCGGGCAACCGATGCATTGACTGAGGTTATCCAAAAACTAGAAGTCCATTTTGCTTCCACTCAAACAACGGTTGAGGATATCAAAAAGCAATGTGATTCCCGGTGTGCCTTATATGACAAACGGTTAAACAGCCATTCCGAGGTGATCCATGCTCACTCAACAGACATTGCAGTACTCAAACAACACCATAAATAGCCATGAAAGTAAGCAAGGACTTTTCCATTCATGAATTCGTACCACCGGCTATCTATGAACATTTCGTAGATAAATCGATCTGGTTCATCGATCCGAAAATTATGCAGATGGCGCAATTCATCCGGGATCGTTTTGGGAAGCCAATCATGATCAATAACTACCTCACAGGAGGATCCTACCAATATTCTGCATTCCGCGACAGTGCCTGCACGATCGGGGCAACTAACTCGCAGCACCGTCATGGCCGGGCCATTGACTTTCGCATCCAGGGAATGTCCCCGATAGAAATCCGGGTAGACATCATCAAGAATTTTGAACAGTACCGGGTATCCGGACTGACCACCATCGAAGGCGGCACCCCAACCTGGACGCATATCGATTGCCGGTTCACCAATATGGATTCATTATTAATCGTACCCTATAAATAAAAGTATCATGAAAGAAGGCATTGAAAACATCAAGAATTGTGTCGGTTTTGTCCTGGACATAACCGAGGACGTACAGTCGGCCATGAGTGACGGGAAATTCAGTGTTAAGGACACCATCCTTTTCATCGGAGATATTCCACAGGTTCCGAAGGTGATCCGGTCAGCCGCCAAATTCTGGGATGAGTTCCAGGATCTTGACGAAACCGAGCAGGCTGAAATTGTTGCATTCGTTATCGAGCGCCTGAATTGCAACACCGCCAAGGCGAAAGCGATCATCGTTCAGAGCTTTAAAACGGCCATGTCCATCAATGACGTGGCAAGGGATGGTATTGCTTTGGCTCGCATCATTAAAGCTGCTTAAGCAATGGGTGCGATCTTTAGAATCATTCTGGTCAGCCTGAAATACCTCGTTAATATTGGGCCTCTGGTTTATGAAGGAACCAAGTGGGGTATCAGGATTGTAAAGGAGTTCAGGATGGGAAAGAAGGTTCTGCGGGTGCTGGAACCTGGTTCTGAAAAGGCAAGCACGGCAACCAAAGAAGATTTTGATCCGGGCTAAATGATTAGCTGTCTGTATTACTCTTGAAACCGCGATTTCCTAATGGGAGTGGCGGTTTTTTGTTCGTTATCCAAACATTCCGGATTAACCTTTTCACTTTGGGATATGGATCCCGAACTATACAGAATAATTAAGAAAACTCAAGTGGAATGGATATCAAACATTTGAATTCCGGTATCTTTGTCTAAATCAAAAATTTGCTTAAAAATGGGATTCAGCTTCTATTTTATGACCTTCGGGGTTATGATTGGTATATACGCACTGATCACGCGCACCCGTGTCGTGATTCGGCATTTACGGACTTCGAAACCGATTTGGCGTGAAGTATTATTTAATTTGGTCATCTACACAATCTTAATCGGATATACCATTTTTTACGGTATTGAGGTAAGTAAATACTTTCATTGACCAATTCCCCCCCCTGACTGGTTGGAAGTGTTCATATATCCCCATCTGATCAAAGCGGTTAGACTTGTGAACATCAACAAGAGGGGTGGTAGTGTTTTTCGCCGGTGGGTGGTAGCGTTTTTTACCGGTGGGTGGTTGCGTTTTACACCCTTGTTAAAACTCGTAAGCGAGTTTGAAAGCGAAGCGGGTTTCTTTGCCGGGGAAAATGCGTTTGAGCGCATTGTTGCGCGAATATTTTTCATGCAATGCTTCGCCGGCATTGTAATCACGCTCGGAATTAAACCAAGAGTTTACTGAGTCAATATCGCTTTGTGTCATGAGTCAATTTTAGCCTTTGATTTTCGCATTATTCCGAAATTTAGTGAATGGCAAAAAGGCGAAAAAGGACAAAAAAAAGAGGCCTTCCGCTTGGTGACGAGTTAAAGGTTATACGGGATGCCTACCTTGGGAAGGACATAAAAAAGCCCCGACAGATTTCTCCACCGGGGTTTCAATAATTTCTTTTAGTTATCTTATTCAATTCGGGTTTTCTTTAGTCTGTTATGTTTGATTACCATATAGAGTACGATTACAAATAAAATGACTAAAGGAAAATAAGATAATAACACCAAGAATGATGAGGTTTTTGGACTATCAGTGAAATAACTTTTTCCCAAGTATTCCAATATGATACTACAAGCTAGTGCAAAAATAACTATGAATATAAA
>Ga0163199_1002123_pt1 | contig 12206 bp, 10 predicted proteins | sample PL_2010_150m_FD_113537 | JGI IMG/M metagenome (GOLD analysis project Ga0163199, IMG submission 113537) | Freshwater microbial communities from Powell Lake, British Columbia, Canada to study Microbial Dark Matter (Phase II) - PL_2010_150m | ecosystem: Environmental > Aquatic > Freshwater > Lake ...
ATGATTCGATCGGATCCGGCGTAGGACCGAAGCACCGTCTTGACATCCGCTTGCAGCAAGGCGGCCAGAGTCAGGGCCTGCGCCTCCAGCCAATGGGCCAGCTGATGATATTCGGAAAGCGAAAGCGGCCGCGGGGCATCGCTTGAATCGTTCAGCCGCGCGCTGAGCAGCAAAGTTGCCTTGGTAATCTGGCGCACGGTATTCATGGAGCCAAGTCAAGCGGCATTCGGGTCCGGGTCCGGAGCGTCGCTTGAAAGGAGAGGCGTCACGCGCGCGCCGAACTGCCTAGCGGCCTCCGCAATCAGTCGCGCGCGGTCGCGCTCCGGTGCTAACAATTCGCCGCGGCGCGCGTTTAGCTCAGCCCACAGCGCCGGCGCAATACTAAATAGGGTCACCAGATCGTCGGTGAGCACCGGCCGCACCCCCGGCGGCCAGCTCAGCATCCCGCTTTCGACCAATCGCGACAGCAATGGATCGGCGCAGTTTCCGATGCATGAGCGCGCGCCGCTGAGTACGAGGTACTCGAGTACCTGTCGCTCATCGACGGAGAGCAGAGCCCAGGTCGCATCGATATCACGCGCCGCCGCCTTACCTTCGACTTGATCGGCGCGGCGCTCGATCGCCTCGTCCCTGAGTCTGACGTAATCGCTTTGCCGTTGTGCATCCCACAATGGCTTTCCCATCTACTCCCCCGAAAAAAATATGTTCAACTTTCGATCCACCTGCAATCATACAGGCGATTTCCAATTGCCTTGACACCGTCGCTGGTGGTATCTATCATCGCCCGACTTACTCAAGGTGAAGCCGATTTGGTACGCGCTCCGCTTATGAGAACGACTATCGGGCGCTCCGGCAACGACTTCAAAATCCCGCAGACAGGGAAACGGCAGTCAAGGTCATCAGCCCGCTTCGATTCCAAAAAAAGCACCCCGCGTTGCATCAGCAACCTGCGGTATTGTCGTACGAGCGACATGCGAGGAAGGAAGCCAAGATGACTCAGTATCAGTACAAATACGACAAATATAATTTCGATGCCGGCGTACGTCAGTACAAAGCCATCATGGACGGCAAGGACGCGGAATTCATTCCCGTCACAACCCAGATGGCCGAATTCTGCATGGCCTATGGCAAGCATAACGGCCGGCGCTTCTTCAGCGACCCTGAGCTGTTTGTCCGTGGTTGCCTCGATGTGCAGCAGGAGTTCGGCTTTGACGTTCCTGACATGGTGTGGGACGTGTATTCCGTCGAAGCCGAAGCGCTCGGCGGGGACATGGCATGGTTCGACGACCTGTACCCCGCCCTCGACAATACACGCGTATTGATTGCGAGCGAGAAGGATCTGGCGCGGATGAAGGCGCCGGATCCGCTAAAGACCGGGCGCATGCCCTGGGTGCTGGAAGCGCTGAAGATCTGTCAGGAATTGACCGGGTTCGCGCACCATATCCACTACTGTGCACCGATAAACTTGTGCGCACAGGTGATGCAATTTGAGAAGATGGTGGTCGCAATGGAAGAGCGCCCCCAGTTCGTGCATAAGGTAATGAACTGGCTAGTCGAAGAAGTTCTGGCGCCCTATATCAACGCATATTTCAAGATGATTCCCGGTTCGAGCGTGGCCAATGGAAAAGACGCGGTGGGCTCGCTGCCCTTTATCACGGAAAAGATGGTGTATGAATTTTCGGTACCCTATCTGGACAAATTGCGTGCGCTTACCGGCAACCGGCCGGGCCTGCGCTGCGACAACTGGTGGGGCGATGCGTTCGCCGCAGACGCGGAAAGATACTGGGACACCAAGCTGCACATCACTCCGCAGTATCTCAAGGTGCAGGACGCCGACTGCTTCCGCGTCGGCACTGAACGCATACGCCGCTACGCTGACACAAAAGGGTGTGCGCTCAGTTTTGGCGTGGGCACATTGCTGCTGCAAAAAGGATCGCGCGAAGACATCACGCGCCGGGTGCATGAATACATGGAAGTCGGCAGCCGCGGCCCCTATGGCAAGAAGTTTTTCCTGTATTTCTGCAGCTTCAGCGCGCAGACGCCGGTGGAGAATGTGCGCATTGCGATGGAAGCGGTCAGGAGTTTCCGCGCAGGGGACCGACCGTACGCAGGTCAGGTGCTGAGCGGACCCGAAGGCATCGCCGTCGAATCCGCCGGCGGCAAGGGATTCATGGGGATGGGATTCGCCGCCAACGCGGCCAAGGACCAGGCGCGCGAGGATGCCGCGGTCGGTCGCAAGTCGATCATGCAGGAAATCTACGATTCGGTGATGCAGTTCGAGGGCGAACTATGCGCAGAACTGGTCGCCAAGGCACTGGAGGGCGGGCATTCCCCCAACACGATACTCGACGAAGGATTGATCCCGCCAATGGGTGAAGTCGGCGATCTGTTCGCTACCGGCGAATTTTTCGTTCCGGAAATGCTGATGGCCGCGCGAGCCATGAAAAAAGGGGTCGAAGTACTTCGGCCCATCATCATCGCAACCAAGGCCGAGCCAAAGGGAATAATCGTCACCGCGACCGTGTTCGGCGATCTTCACGACATCGGCAAGAACCTGGTCGGCATGATGCTGGAGGGCGCCGGCTTCAAGGTGATCGATCTTGGCGTCAACGTCAAGGCAGAGATCATCATTGAAACCGCACGCAAGGTGGGTGCCGACGTTATCGGTTTGTCGGCGCTGTTGACCACCACCATGCCGTTCATGAAGTTGATCGTCGCACAAATCAAGAAGGAAGGCTTGACCATTCCGGTTATCTGCGGCGGCGCCCCGGTATCGCGGGAGTTCGCAACCGAGATCGGAGCTAACGGATACGGAGACAACGCACCGGAGGCCGTCGACCTCGTCAAACGGCTGATGACGCAGAAACTTGCAGCCTGAGCGCCATCATGGTGCTCTTGACTTCCATGAGCAATGACCATACGATGAAAGTGGCATTGACAGATGCGATAATTGTTGCATCGCAAGTTGGTCACACATTCGGGCTTCATAGGGCGGGTTCCCGTCTCAGCCCCTCGTCCTCAGTGAGCCGCATTGCGCGCTCCGGCAAGTCGGTAATACGCGCCGAAACACAGGAAAATCCTGTCCGGCGCGCGTGCGCGGAGATTAACTAGTTGCGTCCCGCGAAAGGCGTTTCAGCCCCTCCTGCAGGGAACTGAAGCGAATGCCGCGAGGAAAACTACGCAACGGTGTTCTGGAGGGGGAAGCTTGACACTGAAAATTGAAAACCTGACGAAATCCTTCGGCACTCTCGTCGCAGTAAACAACGTGACTTTCAATGTCCCGAAGGGACAAATGATCGGGATCATCGGCCGCTCCGGCGCGGGAAAATCCACGCTGCTGCGAATGATCAACAGGCTGGCGGATCCGACATCGGGCCGTATCCTCAGCGACGATGTGTTCGGCAGCGAAGTCGACGTATGCACGCTCAAGGGAAGCCGGGTGCGCAAATGGCGCGCACAGTGCGCCATGGTGTTTCAGCAGTTCAATCTCGTACCCCGCCTCACGGTAATGACCAACGTCCTGATGGGACGCATCAGCTACCACCCGACCTGGCGCGCCCTGCTGTTGATGTTTTCGCCACAGGATCGAACTTTCACCATTCGCGCGCTGCAGCGGCTGGACATGGTCTCGCACGCCCTGCACCGGGCCGATGAGTTATCCGGCGGGCAGCAGCAGCGCGTGGCCATTGCACGCGCACTGGTGCAGGAGCCGAAAATTCTTTTAGCCGACGAGCCGATTGCCTCACTCGACCTGCGCAACGCCTCCATCGTCATGGATGCACTGCGCCGGATTAACCGGGAAGACGGCATCACCGTGATCTGCAATCTTCATCTGCTGCAGACCGCGAAAGACTACTGCGACCGCATCATCGGCATGCGCAAGGGCGAAATTGTATTTGATGGATTACCTTCGGAACTAGACGAATCGATAGCGCGCGAAATCTATGGTGTAGGTGAGCACGGCGCCGGTGAGCCGGCGGACGACGAAGTCGAACTGGCGTTCACTTCTACCCAGACAGCGCTATCTGCGGCGGACAGAACGACGCAGGCTGTCCTCGGCAAAGACGCATGATCAAGGCGATCATCCGCGAATGAGTTGGCAGAAGAAGCAGCGGTTGGCATTAGGCGGAAGCAATGTGAGTGTAGCGGTCACAACGAAGCAGTCAACGTGGAGGAAGTAAGCATGATTACCAAACGATTGCGTCATTTAGCGGGTGCCCTTGCAGTTGCAGCATTGTATTTTCCGGCCGGACCGGCCGCGGCGGCAGATAAGTACATCGGCGGCTGGCAGAAAGACTTTCCGGTGGTCAAGTACGGTGTTATTCCGGTCGAGACGCAGAGCAACACCGTCAAAGACATGGATGCATTCATCAAGCTGGCTGAAAAAGAACTCGGCGTGAAAATGGAACTGTATACGGCAAGCGACTATTCGGGCGTGATGAACGCCCTGATTGCCAAGCAGATCCATCTGTCCTGGCTCAGCGGATTTTCATACTGCCAGACGCGCATGGACAGCAAGGGCGGTGTCGAGCCCCTGGTTGCGGCGATGGAGCCGGACGGCTCGATGGGCTATGTATCGGTGATTGTGGTGAAAGCCGAAAGTCCGTACAAGTCCATTGAAGATCTCAAGGGCAAAGTCGTCGCGCGCACTGATCCGTTGTCCGGATCCGGCTACCTGATCCCGACCGCCGCCTTTCGCGCCATGGGTAAGCCGGTCGACGAATACTTCAAGAGCCCGCTCGCGGGTGGCCACCCACAGGCGGTACTGGGTGTGCTCAAAGGGACCTATGACGGAGCCTTTACCTGGACTTCGAAGGACGACAACATCGGCAATCTTCGCGCCATGATGAACAAGGGGCTGCTCAAGCGCGAGCAGATTCGCGTAGTCTGGACTTCGCCGCCGCTGCCTTCACCGCCGGTAGTCATTCGCACCGATCTGCCCAAGGCGATGCGCCACGACCTGGAAAAACTGTTCGTCGATCTCAAGGATCACGACATGAAGATCGCCGAGGCGATCGCCCAGGGCCGCACCAAGGGCATGGTGCCGGTCAAGCACGAGGACTACGCGCTGATCTGCCAGGCGGCCGTGGATGAACGCGAGGCACGCAAAAAGAAATAGCCGATGAATGCAGCGGCGCGAATGAGATCGGGAACCTTATTTGCGCTGCTCTGATTGCAACGAGCCGACACAACGAATATGGCGATAAGCGACACTCCAACCAGCGTGGGAACGAATCCGTCCGGTATCGTTGCACGATTTGAGCAACAGTACGCCGAGTATCGACGGCAGAAGCGCGTCTATGCTGCGGTGTTCGCCGCCGTATTCCTGTTGTGCCTGATCGCCGCCCTTTTGACTACTCAGTTCAACGTATTGACCTTGATCGGCGGCATTCCCCGCGCGAGCGGATTTATTTCCAAAATGCTGCCGCCGATTCATCTGGATAGTTTCGCCCAAGACTTCGCAGAATGGTACTGGGGCGCGGGCGAATGGTTTCACAGTCTGTTGAATACCCTGTTGATGGCCTATCTGGCGACCATACTCGGAACCGTGATCGGCGGCACCATCAGTTTTTTCGCCGCGCGTAACCTGGCGCAGAACTATCTGGTCTACTGGATCGCCCGGCGCGTGCTCGAAATCGCGCGCACCGTGCCGGACATTGTCTGGGCGTTATTGTTCGTTCTCGCGTTCGGCATCGGTGAAGTCGCTGGAATCATGGCGATCACCACCCACACGCTTGGAGCGCAGGGAAAGCTGTTCGCCGAGGTCAATGAGAACATCAGCCCGCTGCCGACCGACGGAATACGCTCGGCCGGAGGAAACTGGTTCCATGAAATGCGCTTCGGCGTGTTGCCCCAGGTGTTGCCCAATTACCTGTCCTATACATTCTGGCGTGTCGAACTGAATGTGCGAAGCGCTACGATTGTCGGTTTTGTCGGCGCCGGCGGCATTGGCCACGATCTGTTCACCGCCGTTCAGCTTCTCTATTTTGCCGATGTCGGCGCCATTTTGCTGATCATTGTGGCAACCATCATGGCAATCGACATTCTGAGCGAGAGCATCCGCCACAGCGCCATCGGCAAAGCCAGTTTTTCGCACTGAGGCACTGGGCATGGGTACGCAATACGCCGACATTACCGCAGCGGACATCGCCGAAGAGCGCAGTCGAAATCCAGACGCTTTCAGGGCGCCCCTGCGCCAGCGGCTGAATGTATGGACGGCATGGGGCGCGACCACGGCACTGACAATCTACTGCCTCTACCGGTTCGGATTCCTTTCAGGCAATTTTCTTCATGGCGTAACGAAATTCGGCGATATCGTCGTATCACAGATGTTTCCTCCTGCCGGGTTCGAAAACGTACCGATGTTCCTCAAGGCCATGGGCGAAACCGTCGCGATGGCATTTCTCGGCACGCTGCTCGGGGCGGTTGGCGCGTTTCCCTTCAGTTTTCTCGCGGCGAAGAATATGACGCGATCGCGCCCGATCCAGTTCGGGACGCGGCGCGGCGCTGATTTGCTGCGCGCGTTCGACTACCTGATCTGGGCGCTCATTTTTGTACGCGCGGTCGGATTGGGACCGCTCGCGGGCATCATGGCGATCGCCATCGTCGAGACCGGCACGTTCATCAAGCTCTATTCTGAAGCGATCGAGAATCTCGATCGCAAGCAAATCGACGGGGTGACTTCGCTCGGCGGCAACTGGCTGCACAAGATCTGGTTCGGCGTGCTGCCCCAGGTACTTCCGATGATGCTGTCGAATACGCTCTACATGTTCGAGCACAATACGCGCTCGGCGACCATACTCGGCATCGTCGGCGCCGGCGGCATCGGCTTTCTACTCGGCGACCGCTTGCGCGCCTATGAACTGCGCGAAGCCTGCCTGATCATCATTCTCGTGGTTCTCACCGTATATGCGATCGATTATCTGTCGAAATTTCTGCGCGAACAGCTGATCGGAGACCATAAGCGCAGGGAACCGATCGACGATGCAGTACAGATATGAGTACGGCAAAGTCAGCGCATGCGACGGGCTTCTTTGCCGCGCGCGAGCTGCGGATTTCCCCGGAGCGCGTGCTGCGCGTCATGGGCTACCGCGACGGCGTCTCGATCAGGACGCAGATTCGCCGGACCGCGGAGGCCATGGCGACCGTGTTGACATCTGTCGCCACTCCGACTGCACGCTACCGCCGCGTGCAGATTGCGAGCTGCGGCCCGGAGGGGTTGCTTCTATCCACCGGTACGTCGTTTCGAGGCCCGACGTTCGCCGCCTATCTTTCGGACTGCGCCGAGGCTGCGATTTTCATCCTGTCCCTGGGAAACCGGTTCGACAGCACGCAGAAACATCTCACCGATTCCGGGCACTCGGTCGAGGCCTATATGTTGGAAATCGCCGGATGGCTCGGCATCGAAGAGGCAACGCGGCTGCTCCGGACGCACCTGGATGAAGAGGCGCGAAGCGACGGCCTGCAGCTGACCCGCCGCATGGCGCCGGGTTACACCTCTCGTGTAGGCGGGCAAAAAGTGGAGTGGCCGCTGGAGGACCAGTTGCCACTGTTTTCACTGTTTGACGAATCGACCCTCCCCGCCCGGCTGCTCGAAGGAAGCTGCGCGATGACACCGAAAATGTCGCGCTCCGGGCTTTACGGACTGCATCGATCGCAGTAATGCAGGCTACGCGCATGGGACGCGGTAACAGGAAGTTTCAACTTACACATGGCAATTCAGGAGTAGTTTGCAAATGAGCGAGAAAGTACTGGACATAATCGGCGAGAACTTCAACGCCACCCGCCGTCTCAAGATTACGAGTCCGCGCGTGGTGCACGACAACGGACGCGTCGGCGTCGCATATGCGGCACCCGACGGGGCCAAACGGCTGCTCGATGTCACCGACATTTATCCGACCGATCCGGCCAAGCTGCGGACCTTTCAAATCCCGCATGTAGCGCATGCGGTGAGGCGCAAGGATCTGGACTACATCGCCTGGATCATAAACGCCCAAACCGCGGCCGGCGCCAATATTATCGATCTGTGCGTGGATGAAATCGCGGTCGATCCCGCCGTGCGGCACCAGACAATGGCCTGGCTGGTCCCGGTCGCGCAGAAAATTACCGACGCCATCATCGCCATCGACTCGTCCGACCCTGAAACGATCATGACCGGCCTGGGCGTGCATGACGGCAACCGCAGCCGTCCCGCCATCAATTCGGTCAATCTCGAAGACGGCCGGCAAGACTTGATCAAGGCAGCCAAATCCAGCAATGCACTGTTGTTCGCCAACGCCAGCGGGCGCGAGGGCATGCCCAGGGACGAGCACGAACGCGTCAACAATCTGGCTGAGCTGATGCAGATGATGGACCAGGCCGGCATAGCCATGACCGACCGCTATCTTGATCCGCTGGCGTTCCCGGTATCCACCGGCAGTGCGTTCGGCCCGCATTATCTTGAAGCGGTGCGGGAAATCCGCCGGCGGTATCCGCAGGTGCACATCTTCGGCGGCCACAGTAACGCGTCTTTTGGTTTGCCCCAGCGAAAGATCGCCAACAACGCTTTCATCATTTTGTCGGTTCTTGCCGGTTGCGACACGCTGATGATTGATCCGATATTGAATCCGCCGAAGGATTTCACCGAATTCAAGATTGCCGCCGATCTGGTGCTCGGCATGGATGAGAATTCGAGGCGCTATATGTCGGCGTTCCGCAGCCCGCTTTCGGCCGGAGCGCGCCGGACAGCGTCAGCATCCGGAACACGATGACCCAGACCGTCAGTGTTACTTTCTTCGATCCGGAGACCGGGCAGGAACTGGCGCGCGCAACAGTTCCGCGTGGAACCACCGTTCTCGAGGCAGGACTAGCCGCCGGAACGGAAATCACCGCGACCTGCGGCCGGCGCGGGCGCTGCCGTTCGTGCCGGGTGAAAGTGCTGGCCGGGGAAATCGCCCCGCCCACGCTGCAGGATACGATTCAACTTGGTCCGGACGGCGTGCGCGAGCGTTTCCGGCTTTCCTGCCAGATGCCGGCGGTGGCCGACTGCTCGATTGCGGTGATGCCGGAGCACGGCGAACTCGGACATCAGATACTTGCCGATGCAGGCAGTTTCGCGCCAGGCGCGATGCCGCTTGAATCCGGAATTGAAAAGCACCTGATCCGGGCACAGGCACCGCAGGACGAAAATCACCAGACATCGGACATCGAGCAGATACTGGGCTGCCTCCCGGCCGGGATTTCGCGCCTGATGCCGTTGAGCGTCTATCGCAAACTGCCGACCGTATTGCGCGAAGAACTGGGGCAGCTCACCGTCACGACGTTTCTCGATCAGATCATCGACGTCGAAGCCGGTGACAGCAGCGCTCAGTTGTATGGCATGGCGCTCGACATCGGCACCACTACGGTTGTTGCTACGCTGCACTCCTTGCGCAGCGGCGAGCAACTCGCTGCCACCGCCGCGGTCAATCCGCAGTCGGTGTTCGGCGGCGACCTGATGTCGCGTATCGCCTATGCCCAATTCGATCAGAAGAAGTTGCAGGTGCTGCGCGGGCGCATCCTCAACCAGATCAACGGGTTTATCGAGGCGTTGACGCAGGAAGCAGGCGTTGCGCCGGAACATCTCTACAAAATCGTGATCGCGGGCAACACCTGCATGCATCACCTCTGCCTCGGCATCGACACCAGCTATGTCGGGTTGGCGCCGTATGCACCGGTGGTGCGCGACCCTATCGTGGTCCCGGCCAGCGAGATTCCGTTCAAGCGCGCGCCCAATGCGCGCGTTTGCTTTCTGCCCATCCTCGCCGGATTTGTCGGCGCCGACACCATAGCCGGAATCATCGCCACGCGCATCTACGAAAGCGAAGGCATCCGGCTGCTGGTGGACATAGGCACCAATGGAGAGGTCGTGCTGGGCTCGAAGGATCGCCTGCTGGTCTGCTCGGCGCCGGCAGGTCCGACGTTCGAGGGCGGGCAGGTTAAACACGGCATGCGCGGCGCCGTCGGCGCGATAGAAAAGGTTGCGATCGGCGCGGACGTCGAGTGCGACGTGATCGGCGAGGTGCCCGCCATCGGCATTTGTGGCTCGGGCCTGATCGATGCAGTCGCGAAAATGCGCGACGCCGGCGTCCTCGACGCCGCGGGCCGCCTGTGGCGACCCGGCGTTCGACCTCTTCCCGAAGCCCTGCAGGCACGCGTGGTCAAGGACGGCAGTGGACGGGCATTCGTTCTGGTTCATGCGGCGCAGGGCGGCCGCGGGGAAGACGTGGTGCTGACACAGAACGACATTCGCCAGCTGCAGCTGGCCAAAGCCGCCATCTACGGCGGCGTCCTGATGCTGCAAAGGATCATGGGCGTGCGCGACGATCAGATCGAGGAAGTCATGCTTTCCGGCGGTTTCGGCAACTATGTCAGCATCGAAAGCGCCGTAAGCATCGGCTTGCTGCCGCCGGTGCCGCTGGAGCGGATCAGCTATGTCGGCAACGCCGCATTGCTCGGTGCGCAGCTGGCGCTGCTGTCGGAAACGGAGCGTGCACGCGCGTTCGATATCGCGCGAAGCATCGAGCATGTGGCGCTGGCGACGCGGCCGGAGTTTCAGGATATCTTTATCGAAGCGTGCGCCCTGTCGGCGGCACCGACCGGAAATCAATTCGGCAAAGCGCCAGCCGTCCGGGTTGCCGTGAAAGCGGATGCTACACAACATGGATAATTCGATACTCGCGCTGGCGCTGTTGATCATTGTCGTGGTCCTGATTTTCGATTTCAGCAACGGATTCAACGATTCGGCGCCGGTCGTCGCCGCGGTAATTTCCTCCGGTGCGATGAGCCCGCGCAATGCGCTGGTCACAGCCGCCGCGTTCGAATTTGCAGGCGCCTATCTGCTCGGGACCGCCGTTGCGACCATGATCGGCACCGGCATCGTCGATCCGCGCGTCATATCGCCACAGATCATCCTGGTTGCACTGTTGGCGGCAATTGCCTGGAACGTGCTCGCCTGGCACCGCGCGGTCCCGACGAGTTCCTCGCACGCGCTTATCGGCGGCTTGATCGGCGCCGCGCTGGTCGGTGGAAACATTGAACGCATCCAGTGGTTTAATGTTCTGAAGATCTACGAGGTGCTGATTCTTACCCCCGTTCTCGGGTTTGCCATCGCGTTCGGCTTGACGCGTGTGCTGCGCTCTGCGTTGCGGCGCGTGCGTCCAACCACTGCCAATCTGGCACTGTTGCGCCTGCAGCCGTGGGCCGCATTCTGGCTCGCAATGAGCCACGGCTCCAACGACGCGCAAAAGGGCATGGGCCTGATTGCGGTCGCCCTGTTCCTGCTCTATCCGCTGGCGCCGCAGTCCTTGGCCCTGCTCTATACACCCGATTCCGGCGGGGAATTCAATGTTCCAGGTTGGGTTATTGCCGCCTGTTCAGCGGCGATCGCGCTCGGCATGGCGACCGGCGGATGGAGAATCATCCGTACCCTGGGCGGAGGTCTTTACCGCATCCGCCCCATTCACGGTTTCACCTCCCAGGTAAGTACCGCCGCGATCATTTATGCCGCCGCCATTTCCGGGTTTCCTGTCAGCACCAGCCAGATCGCGTCCTCCTCGATTATCGGCGCCGGCGCCGCGCAGAGGATGAACGCCGTCCGCTGGGCGCCGGTGCGGCAGATCGTCGCCGCCTGGGTAATAACGATTCCATCAGCTGCCGCGTTGAGCGCTTTGATGTACTCTGCGGCGCGCTGGACCACTTCAATCTTAGGCGTGTAAACGGAGAACGACATGGTATTTTTCGGCGGCAAGGAGACTGATTTTTTCAAGCTGCTTCTGGATCAAGCGTCCAAAACCCTGGAGGGAATCGAAGCCCTGTCCAGGTTCCTTGAAACGCTCGATCCGGCACATGGTCAAAAAGTGAAAGAAATCGAGACCGAGGCCGACGAAATTCGCCGGGTTCTGATCGAGGAAATCAATCAGACATTCGTGACGCCGGTAGACCGTGAGGATCTGTTCGCGCTTTCACGCGCCATCGACGACGTTCTGGATTACGCCAACACCACGGTCTACGAGTTCGAAGTCTATCAACTCAAGCGCGCCGACGAGCATGTCAAGCGGCTGGTGGAAATACTGCACGAACAGGCGCGCGAACTGCATCAGGCGATCAAGACACTGGACCACTATCCACGGTTGGCGAACGAATATGCGGTAAAGGCAAAGAAGGCCGAGAACACAATGGAACGGGCC
>Ga0163199_1002124_pt1 | contig 12204 bp, 9 predicted proteins | sample PL_2010_150m_FD_113537 | JGI IMG/M metagenome (GOLD analysis project Ga0163199, IMG submission 113537) | Freshwater microbial communities from Powell Lake, British Columbia, Canada to study Microbial Dark Matter (Phase II) - PL_2010_150m | ecosystem: Environmental > Aquatic > Freshwater > Lake ...
GCGGGCAGCTCGAGACCGTGCCGTTCGAGGACGAACTGCGCGTCGTGAACGACTACCTCGCGCTCGAGCAGGTGCGGCACGAGGAACGGCTGCGGGTCCGCCTGGACGTCGCCCCGGAGACGCTCGCGATGCCCGTGCCGCCGATGTTGCTGCAGACACTGGTCGAAAATGCGGTGAAATATGGCATCGCCACGCGGCCCGAGGGCGGCGAGGTGGCCATCATCGCGCGGTGTGAGGGTGGGGCCCTCTCGATTCGGGTCACCAATCCCGGCAGTCTCCAGTCCGGCGCGGCTCCCGGCCGTCCGATCTCCACGGGCATGGGACTGCGCAACGCGGCCGATCGCCTGCGGCTGCTCTTCGGCGAACGCGCGACGCTGCGCCTGCGCGCGGAAGCTCCCGCGCTCGTGATCGCCGAGGCGATCCTGCCGCTCGAACTCGCGCGCGCGTCATGAAAGCCCTGCTCATCGACGACGAACGGCTCGCCCGCAACGAGCTGCGCCGCCTGCTCGCGGCCTTCCCCGACATCGCCATCGTGGGTGAGGCGGCCAACGCGAAACAGGCGCGCGAGCAACTCGCCGCCCTCAAGCCCGACTTGATCTTCCTCGACGTGCAGATGCCGGGCGAAACCGGCATGGAACTGCTCGAGTCGCTCGAGCCGCCGGTGCCCCACGTCATCTTCACGACGGCCTACGACGAGTTTGCCGTGAAGGCCTTTGAGCTCAACGCGCTCGATTACCTGCTCAAGCCGGTGGATCCCGCGCGCCTGGCGGCCGCCATCGTGCGGTTGCACGAGAAGGAAGCCGGCGCGGCGCCCGGTGCCGCGAAACCCGTGGCGCGCGAGCGGCTCGCCGCCGAGGACAAGGTGTTCGTGCGCGAGGGCGACCGCTGCTGGTTCGTCGAGGTGAAGCAAATCCGGCTGCTCGAGAGCGAGGGCAACTACACGCGGGTGCATTTCGGCGACGCGCAGCCGCAGCTGTTTCGCTCCCTCAACGCCATGGAGGAGCGGCTCGACCCGAAGTATTTCTTTCGCGCGAACCGCCGCGAGATCATCAACCTCGCCTGGATCGACAAGATCGAGCCGTGGTTCAGCGGCGGCCTGCTGGTCCACCTCAAGGGTGGGGCGAAAGTCGAACTCAGCCGTCGCCAAGCGCAGGAATTCCGGGAGAAGATGAGTTTGTGACCCCGTTGCTTTTTTCAGCCCCAATATGATCGAAGCCCACAACCTCACCAAGACTTTCCGCGACAAGAAGCGCGGCGAGATCCACGCCGCGGATCACGTTTCGTTTCGCGTCCAACCCGGCCAGATCTATGGCCTGCTCGGCGCCAACGGCGCGGGCAAGACCACCACGCTCCGCGTGCTCGCCACACTGCTCGCGCCCACCAGCGGCACCGCTACCGTCGCGGGCTTCGATGTCGTGCGTGACGCGCAAAAGGTCCGCGCCAACGTCGGCTTCCTCGCCGCGTCGACTGCGCTCTACGGCCGGCTTACCGCGCGAGAGATGATCGGCTACTTTGGCCGGCTCAACGGCATGACCGACGCCGCCATCCGTGCCCGCATCAAGCAGCTCTCCGCCGAGCTCGACATGGACGAGTTTCTCGACCGCCGCTGTGAGAAGTTCTCCACGGGCATGAAGCAAAAAACCTCGATCGCCCGCACGCTCGTGCACGATCCGGCGGTGATGATATTTGACGAGCCCACGCTCGGCCTCGATGTCATGACGGCCCGCGCGATCGTCCGGTTCGTCCGCGACTGCCGCGCGCGCGGCAAGACCGTCATCTACTCGACGCACGTGATGAGCGAGGTGGAGAAACTCTGCGATGTCATCGGCATCATCCACGACGGCAAACTGCTCGCCGAGGGCACGCTTGCCGAGCTGCGGGCGCGCCACGGCGAACAGGACATGGAAGAAATCTTCGTCAAGGTGGTGGGCGGGGAGGTGGCCGCATGAACTGGAACAACATCGTCACCGTCTACCTGAAGGAACTGAAGGACTCGCTGCGCGACCGGCGCACGCTCATCTCCACCATCGTGGTTCCCACGGTAATCATGCCGCTGCTGATGTTCGGCGTCGGCAAGATCATGTCGGGTGTCATCAAGAAGACGCAGGAGGACATCCCGTCCGTTGCCATCCTCGGCGGCGCCGATTCGCCCGCGGTCGTGGCAGCACTGAAGAAATCGGCCAGGCTCCGGGTCGTGACGACCCCGGCCGACTGGAAGCAAGCCATCGGCGACAAGAAGCTCCGGGTGGCGGTCGAGATTCCCGCCGGGTTCGAGGCCGGGCTGAAGGCCGGCGCGGCGGCGGCCGTGAAGGTTTACAACTATTCAGGCGAACTGAAGTCCGAGAACGGCGCCCGCGTGGTGGAGCGGTTCCTTGCGGATCTCCGGGAACAGACGATAGCCGACCGGCTCGCCGAGCACGCGTTGCCGAAGACGCTCGCCCGGCCGTTCGAGTTCAAGCGCGAGAACGTCGCGCCGCCGGAAAAGGTCGGCGGCAACATGTTTGGCGGTTTCGTGCCGTATCTTATCATCATTCTCTGTTTCAGCGGTGCGATGTATCCTGCGATGGATTTGACCGCGGGGGAAAAGGAACGCGGCACGATGGAGACGCTCCTGTGCAGCCCGGTCGCGCGCGTCGACATCGTGCTCGGAAAATTCCTGATGGTGCTCACCGGCTCGCTGTCCGCGATGTTCTTCATGCTGATCTCGATGGGTGTAACGGCGGCGATTGGCGGCTCGCTGATGATGGGCGGGAGCGCGACGTCGCGGGTCGGCGTCGGGACTGCGGCGGCGCGTCCGACCATGGACGTGATCCCGATGATCGATCCGATGGGACTGCTCGGCGTGCTCGCGATGGTCCTGCCGGTGGCGGTGCTGTTCGCGGCAGCGACGTTCACCGTCGCGCTGTTCGCGAAGAGCTACAAGGAGGCGCAGAGCTATGTCGGACCGATGATCATCGTGGTGATCATGCCAGCGGTCGTCGGCATGCTGCCCGGCATCGATCTCAATGCCCGGCTCGCGCTCGTGCCGCTGCTCAACCTTTCGCTCGTGTGCAAGGAGATGCTCTCGGGGGTGTGGCACTGGAACTACATCGCGTTGATTTTCGGGTCGTCGTGCCTCTACGCGGCGATCGCGCTGGCGCTCGCGGTGAAGATGTTCAAACGCGAAGACGTGATCTTTCGCACCTGAACGCGCCGCGCGCGTAAAAGATTTTCCAAAACCGGCTGCGGGCCGGTAAACGCGCGGTAAATGCCGGGCGACCCCGTAGCGTTCGGGGGCCGTTGTGGTCTATCATGGCGTCAGCAAAACGCCGCCACCCGATAACCCCCACACCTCCATGAACTCGGCCATCACTTTCCCGCCCGTCCGCCCGACCCTCAAGCTCACGCGCTCCAGCGCGACCACGCCGGCCTTCCCGATGGCCGATGAAAAATGGGCCGTCACGCTCACCGAGGAACGGCGCCGGCTGCACGAAGACCAGGAAGCCCTGCGCGTGCGCGAGGCCAACCTCCGCGAATACGAGTCCCGCCTCCGTGCCCTCCAGGCCGAGATTGAGGCCGGCGGGCCGGCCGTGAACGCGCCCGCGCGCGGCTCGGTCGCGCCGTTCGTGCGGCCGTCGAGCAAGGCGCCGTTCGAATCCGACGCCGCGCTGCAAACCGCATGGGAGAAACTGCACCGCGCCCGCGAACTGCTCGAAGCCGAGCAGAACCACATGCGCGACGAGCGGATTGTCCTGATGGATCAGCAAAACGACTTGCAGCGCCGCACCGAGGCCGTCGCCGCCCGCGAGGCGAGTGTGGCTGAGCGCGAACAGCTGCTCCTGGCCGCGGCGGCCCCCGTGGTGCTCGGCGGGCCCATCGCCTCCGAACACACGATGTCGGCCATGACCCGGCTCACGCGCGCCCCGTTCGACATGGCGCGCTCCGTCTTTGGGGGTAAGAAGTAACGTCGGCCTCCGGGTGGCACAGCGCAGCACCCGGAGGTCGGCGTGAAATTTTCTTGCGCCGCACGCGCGGCACCCGCATCACATCGCGCCGTGATTAGCACCGTCCAGTCCACCGCTTCCGCTGTCGCCGTCAAGATGACGACGACTAAGCGCGTCCGTTGGCACGGAGCGGCCCGGCGACGATGGTGAGAGGCGCATAGCGCCCGCGGCAAGAAACCAAGCCGCACAAACCCAAGCGCCGAGCCCGACTCCCACGGAGTCGGGTTTTTTGTTTTCCCGATTTTTCCATCCAACCAACCGCCCGAATCCAACCCCCCCATGCCAACGCTCACCGCACCACCGCCGCCCGCCGCGCTCGCGCGGCGGTTTCCCAGATCCGCGCCCTCCACCCAGCCGCTCGAGCCGCCGGCCGTCTCCTTCTTCGGCCGGACGCTCGCCGAATACGCGCAGTTCTTCGCGCTCGACCTCGCGGCGCTGCGCAAGCGCGACGTGCTCGATGTTGCCGCCGGTCCGTCGTCGTTCGCCGTCGAGGCGTGCGCGCGCGGCATCGATGCCGTGGCCGTCGACCCGCTCTACACGCAGCCCCCCGACGAACTTGCCGTGCGCGTCGAGGGAGACTACGCCCACATGGGTGCGCAAATGCGCGCGCGGCCGCGGCAATTCCGGGTAGGGGCGCGTGCCCCCACGAGCCCGGAGTCCCTGCGGTCGTCAACCCCCGGGCGGTTGGGGGCAACCGCCCCTGCCTTTTTCGAGTCGCTCGCCGCGGCCGAAGCGGACCGGCGGCTCGCGGCGCAGCGATTCCTGGCCGACTTCGAGGCGCAGCGGTTCTACGGCCGCTACGTCGGCGCGTCGCTGCCGCGTCTGCCGTTTTTCGACGGCACGTTCGACCTCGTGCTGTGCGCGCACCTGCTCTTCACGTATGCCGGTCGCTTCGATTTCGAGTGGCACCTGGCCGCGTGCCGCGAACTTGTCCGCGTGAGCGCGGGCGAGGTGCGGCTGCATCCCGTGGTCGGTGCCGATGGGCGGACCTATCCGGGGCTGCCCCGGCTGCGGCGCGAATTGAAGGCGGCCGGCATCGCGAGCGAGCTCGTCCGCGTCGACTACGAGTTTTTTGTCGGCACCGACGCCATGCTGGTGTTGAAAAGGGCTGCACCCACCTGAATCAATCGTTCTCTTAATCGTGATCGGCCTGACACGATCCGAGAAAGATTCCGAGAACGAGGAACAAAAACGATTTTTCCATGAGCCACCCCGCCGCCATCGCCCGCACGCCCGTGCCGCCTTACTACGCGGTCATCTTCACCTCGCGACGAACCGAGGGCGACCACGGCTACGCCGCGATGGCGGAGCGCATGGTCGAACTCGGCTCGAGTTACGATGGCTTCCTCGGCATCGAGAGCGTGCGCGGCGCGGACGGCCTCGGCATCACCGTGAGCTACTGGCGCGACGAAGCGTCGATCGCCGCGTGGAAACGCGACACCGAGCACCAGAGGGCCCAGCGCGGCGGCCAGCAGACGTGGTATGCCGACTACGAAGTGCGCGTCGCCAAGGTCGAGCGCGCTTATGGCAAATCCGTGCACTGAGATTTAGACAGAATGAACAAAATTGACCGTATGACCGAGCAACTGCGGCTCGTGTTCTGAATTTACTCGGTCCATTCTGTTTATTCTGTCGAAATCATGAGCGCAGGACTTTTTCCCCAGCACATCATCGCGAAAAAACGCGACGGCCACGCACTCACGCGCGACGAGATCGCATCGTTCGTGCGCGGGGCGACGGACGGCTCATGGGCGGACTACCAGCTCAGCGCGATGCTGATGGCGATTTTCATCCGCGGTATGGCGCCGCAGGAAACGGCGCAATTCACCGAGGCGATGATGCGCTCGGGCGTCGTCGCCGATCTCTCCAACGTAAAGCAGCCGAAGGCCGACAAGCACTCGACCGGCGGCGTCGGCGACAAGGTCTCGCTCCACCTCGCGCCGATGGTCGCCGTGTGCGGCGTTGCCGTGCCAATGATTTCCGGGCGCGGCCTCGGTCACTCCGGCGGCACGCTCGACAAGCTTGAGTCGATCCCCGGGTTCCGCGTGGACCTTTCCTTCGCCGCGTTTCGCGCCCAAGTGGAAAAGATCGGCGTCGCACTCATCGGTCAGACGGCGGAGCTGGCGCCGGCGGACAAGAAACTTTACGCGCTGCGCGATGTGACCTCGACGGTAGAGTGTATTCCTCTGATCTGTGGGTCGATTGTTTCAAAGAAACTTGCGGAGGGTATCGACACCCTGGTGCTCGACGTGAAGTTCGGCCGCGGTGCGTTCATGAAGGACCGCGCCCGTGCGGCGGAACTCGCCCGTGCGCTGGTGGCGGTTGCCACCGCCATGGGCAAGCCCACGCGCGCGGTGCTGACCGCGATGGACCAGCCGCTCGGCCGCACGGTTGGCCATGCCCTCGAAGTTGCCGAGTCGATCGACTGTCTCAAGGGCCGCGGCCCGCCCGACACGATGGCGGTTACGTTCGCACTCGGCGAACAGATGCTGCTCCTCGCGAAGGTCGCTCCGACAACTGAGGACGCTCGGCGACAACTCGAAACGGGCATCGCGAGCGGCGCCGCACTGCAAAAATTCCGCGACCTCGTCACCGCGCAAGGCGGCGATGCGCGCGTGGCCGACGAGCCTTCACGGCTGCCGCAAGCGAGAATCAAGGTGCCGCTCGCCGCGCCGCGCGGCGGATTCGTGTCGGATGTCGACGCACTCGGCGTGGCGCTCGCCGCGCTGCGCCTTGGGGCCGGCCGTGCCAAGGCGGAGGACAAGATCGATCATGCCGTCGGCGTAAGCGCGCTCGTGAAAATCGGCGAACGCATCGAGTCCGGCGCGCCATTATGCGTGATTCACGCCAACGACGAACAGTCACTGGCGGAGGCGAAAGCGATGCTGGCAAGGGCGATTGTGGTGGGCGATACGCCGACGAAGGCCACCGCGCTCGTCGACGAAATCATCAGCTAGGTCTGGGCGCTCGGCGCAGTTGCGAACTGAGCCGCTCGATGCAACCGGCTTAGCCGGTGGTCATTTCCTCGCGGGCGATCCGATGACAAATCAGCTGGCCGACCGCCGCGACGCTCAGGAATTTTAGCAGCAGGAGGGCCGCGCCGCTGAAACCCAGATAGAAGGGCTGACACCACAACACGCACGCGAACAGCACGACGTGCGTCCACCAGCGGTCGCGATAGTCCCACAGGGCGAACAACGCGAAGGGGACAAAGATTAGGTTATAGTCGATTGAGATCTTGTTCACAAAGGTGCCCATGGCCGTCAGCCACAGCAGAAACGGCCAGGCATGGTTTGCCGGGGATCTGGACTTGAGCACGCGCCAGCACACCTGCGCCACGATGAGGAGCACCGCGGCGGCGACTGCGGGTGTGGCCGGAATCTTCGAGAGGCCCGCGAGGTGCAGGTCGCGCCACAGAATCTGCCAATGCATCGCCAAAGAGTGGGCACATTCGTAGTAGCTGGTCGCATCGTCCGTGGTCAGCTCGCGCACGATCTGAAGCCAGGACAGATGGGCGTTCCACGTGGCCGCGAGCAGCGCGACGAGCAAGCCGCCGGCGAGCAGCGCGGCGCGATAATGTCGCAAAGCGACGAGACCTAGAATCACGATGCCGGGATAAGCCTTGATGCCCGTGGCCAGCACGACGCAGGCGGCGATGCCGAAGTCGGCGGCCCAGCTGCGCGGTCGCTGCAGCAGCCAGACGACACTGAAAATGGCGAGCAGCGGGAGGACGTTGCAGTTGCCACGCTCCAATTCGAACATCACCGGATACGAGATCAGCGTCGCGCCGGCGGTCAGGAGTAGGGGCAGCGACGGCAGTTGCAGTTGTTCCCGAGCCCGCCGGGAACGCCAGGCCGCCAGCACGCAAATCGACACGCTGACGACGAGCCAGACGTAGACCGCCTTGGGCGAGTAGAAGAACGTGAATTCGCCATTTGGCCGGAGGAGTTTCACCGGAATCGCCGCGGCGGCGGGGAAAGCTCCCGTCCACGCAAAGGCGGCGAGCGTGAGTGGTGGGTAAATGTAACGGGCATTCATCGGGTCGTTGTCCATGGCGCGATAGGGATTTCCGCCGTGGAGCCACACGTTCACGCCCCCGTAGTTGTGCTGAAAGTCGAGGCCGACAAGCGACCAGCTTGGGATGGTCGTGAATCGGTCCGTGGTCCCGATTGGCGAACCATACAAGAGGTGCGGCGCCGGCTGCCGCAGGCTCACGAACCACCACGCGCCCCAAGTCAGCAATAACAACACGCCGACCGTCATCAGCCAGCGGCGCGGAACGACCGCGTCGGGGGCTGCTGACGTGGGAGTTTTTTTTGCAGTAGCGGCCATGGTAGCTTGTCAGGTGGTTTCGACGTGTGCGCGCCGCCTACTGGCGTGGCGGGCGGTGGGGTTCAATCGAAACCCGGTGCTCGGCGACTTGCAGCGTGATGGTCAGATCGGGATCGAACGGCGGAATCGTGGTGTGGTATTTTGCGGTAGGATTGCGGATGCCCTCGTGTTCGAAGCGCGGTCTCAGGCCGCGGGCGCGAAAGGCCACCCACAGTGGATACTCGACCTCGTCCCGACCCATTCGCAAGCCGACCGACTGGCACGGAAACCGTGCGGCGTTGTCGACGATTTGCTGATGGAATTGGTAAACCGCCGGGCCGTTGTTGAAGAAGTAGTATTGCTGAATCCGATCGTAGCGCCAGTAAGCCGTCGGCCCGACGAGCGGGCGGGACGCACTCCAGAGCACAAAGGGCGTCGCCAGCGCGATCGCAACGAGCGCGGTCCCCATCGCGAGCCAGCGCCGCCAGCAGCTTTGCAGCACGAGCCCGACTACCGGAGTCCCGAGCACGAGCAGCGGCACCAGCAGCCGGCTCATCCAGATGTTCCAGCGCAGCAGGGCGGAGAACAGCACGAAGCCGGCCGTCACCGCCAGCGCATAGGCGCCCGCGTTCGAACGTGGACAGCGAAACGCCACCACCCCAAACGCGGCGAGCAGCAGCAGAAGGTGCAGCGGATTGCCGGCAAAACTTTCATTGCGCCACCCTTCCGGAAAGACGCGAAACGTCATGTTCGGCCACGTGGTGCGCGGATCGTTGGGATCCAGGCCGAGAACGCGATGGAGCGCGGCGACTCCCTGCTCGACTGCTGCGGTCGCCGTGGGCCACGGAGTGCCGAGTTCGAGCGCGAGGTTGCGCAGCAGGTTCGAGGCGACTGCACCGGGGGAGTGCACGTCGTTGCCGTAGGGCACCGCGGAAAGGGGGAGATCGGCCGCTTCTTGCCCCGGACCGAGCGGAGAACCAAACGTGAGCGCCTGCCGAAGGTAGGTGGGGAGATTCGGAGCAAGGGCCAGGCTGGCAAACAACGCGAGGAGCGGCAGTCCCTGCCAGCGCGATCGCCGCCAGAGCGCGACGGCGAGCCAGACGCAGAACGGGAAGCCGAAGAGATATGCCGTCGCCTTGGTGAGGATCGCATGCCCCAACATCGCGCCGGCCATCCCGAGCAGAAAACGACGCCGGTTGCGTGAAGCGCCCGCGTCAAGACCTGAGAGAACAAGCCACACCGCGCACACCATCCAGCTGGCGACAACGAGGTCGTTTTGCGATGAGGGCCCCTGCAAAACGGCCATCGGCGCTGTGCCGGCCAAAGTGGCGGCCAGCACTTGCCCCATCCCATTCGCGCCGAGCTGCCGCGCGATCAGCGAGCATCCGATCGTGCCGGTGACCAGCGAGAACCATTGCACGATCCCGGTGAGCTGATCGCCATCAAGCAACGCTTGGAATTGGAGCAACGCATAACTCGACCAGGGTCCGAGATACACCTGCCGGAGGATGGATGTGGGGTAATGCCCCACGTGTCCGTTCTGCAGCCAGTGCAGGACGCGGGGCAGATGATAGGTCAGGGCGTCGACCGTGTTGGGCGCTGACGTGACGGCGATGAAACCAAGCGTTGTCAGCATGAGCCCGAGTAGCGCGACGATCGACAGCAGCGGCCAGTCGAGCGGGCCCCGTGCGGATGTGTTTGGGTGCGCCGACGGCTGAGGAGTGGTCCGGGCGCGTTTCAAGGCCAATGCGAGCCATACGGCGAGCGCCGCGGTGGTCAGACCCCACGCAATGGCCAGTGGGCCGACTGCCACAGCTCGGAAAAGGCTCAGCGCTTCCGTTAGCAACGTGACGTATGAGCCCCACAGTGCCGCTGAGATCAACCACGCGATTCGCCAGTCGCGTTCCCGCAAATACCAGGCGCCGAACAACAGCGCGAAAGCGAGAAGCGGAAAGATAACAGCCACCGGATCGAAACTGCGATGCGCAATCGCACTGTCAACGGTTCACGCGGCCGGCGCCTTGCGCCCTATTTTTCCATCTCGCCCAGCTTTGTCGCGGCTTCTTCCCACGCGGTGGTGGCGGTCGCGATTTGGTCCACGATTACGCTCAACTCGCGGTTGAGGTGGTGGAACTTTCCCTTGTCGGTGTAGGTTTCTGGCGCCTCCAGCTCGGCGGTGATTTCCGACTGCTTGCGCTCAAGGTCGACCACGACCTTTTCGAGTTGGCCGACGTGCTCCCGGAATTTCCGGATTTCGTTCGGGCTGGCTTTCTTCCTGGCGGGGGCGGCCGTCGATCCCGGGCGGTTGGGGGCAACCGCCCCGGCCTTGGCTTGCACGGGGCGGCCATCGGTGAAGCCGGCGGCGAGGGCGGCGCGGGGATCGGAGAAACCGGCGGTGAGCGCGGCACGGGCGTCGATGGCCTTGGATTTTTCCAGGTAATAGTCGTAGTTGCCGGCGTATGGGGTGAGGCGGCCGCTGTGGACGTGGAGGACGTTTTCCGCGAGAGCGCGGATGAAGTGCACGTCGTGGCTGATGAAAATCAGCGTGCCCTCGTAATTCTTCAGCGCGCCGATGAGGGCGTCGATCGAGGGGATGTCGAGGTGGGTCGTCGGCTCGTCCATCAGGAGGAGATTCGGCGGCTTCACGAGGATGCGGGCGAGGGCGAGACGGGATTTTTCGCCGCCGGAGAGGACGCTGACGGGCTTGTGGACGTCGTCCTTGCGGAAAAGAAACGCGCCGAGGATCGCGCGGGCCTGCTGCTCGGAGAGCTGGTTCTCGGCGGTGCGCAGCTCCATCACGTTTTCGAAGACCGTCACCCCATCGTGGAGGTTGTCCATGCGGTTCTGCGCAAAGTAGCCGGGCACGACGTTGGAGCCGAGCTCGCGCGTGCCGCCGTTGATCGGGATGACGTCGGTGAGGATTTTGAGGAGCGTGGATTTGCCGGCGCCGTTGGGCCCGACGAGGACGATCTTCTGGCCGCGCTCGCAGGTGAAGTTGAGATCGCGGTAGACGACGTGGTCGCCGTAGGCCTGCTGCACGTGCTCGAGTTCGATGACCTTGAGGCCGGAGCGCGGGGGCTGGGGGAACTTGAAATGGATGCGCTTCAGCTCCTCGGTGGGCTCCTCGACGGCGACCTCCTGGAGGCGCTCGATTTGTTTTTCCTTCGACTTCGCGCGCGACGCCATCGAGGCCTTGGCGCCGAAGCGGTCGACGAATTTCTGGAGGTGCGCGATTTCGCGCTGCTGGTTCTTGAACGCCGACGCCTGCTGTTCCTTGCGCGCTTCCTTCTCCGTCAGGAAATCGTCGTAGTTGCCGTGGTAGTAGTGGAGCGCGCCGCTGCGCAGCTCGAGCATGCCGGTGCAAAGGGCGTTGAGGAAGGCGCGATCGTGCGAAATGACGACAAGACCGCCTGGATAGCGGATGAGATACTCCTGGAACCAGAGCAGGGCCTCGAGATCGAGATGGTTGGTTGGTTCGTCGAGGAGGAGGAGGGCGGGCTCGGCGACCAGGAGGCGCGCGAGGTGGGCGCGCATGACCCAGCCGCCGGAAAACGTCTTCGCGAGCTTGTCGGAGTCGCCTTCCTTGAAGCCGAGGCCAGCGAGGATTTTTTTCGCCCGGGGCTCAAGCGTGTAATCGATGTCGTAATCGTGGTCGGTGGGCTCGAGTTGCTTGCCGCTCGTCGCGATGTGGAGAATGGTCTCGTCGCCCGCGGGCGCGCTTTCCTGCGGGAGGAAGCCGAAGTCCGCGCCGCGCTCCCACTCGATGGTGCCGGTATCGGGTTTTTCCTCGCCCAGGATGAGGTTGAAGAGGGTGGACTTGCCGGCGCCGTTGGGGCCGACGAACCCGAGCCGATCCGTGCGCGCAATGAAGAGCGACACGTCGCTGAAGAGCGTGCGCGTGCCGTAGGAC
>Ga0163199_1002125_pt1 | contig 12202 bp, 10 predicted proteins | sample PL_2010_150m_FD_113537 | JGI IMG/M metagenome (GOLD analysis project Ga0163199, IMG submission 113537) | Freshwater microbial communities from Powell Lake, British Columbia, Canada to study Microbial Dark Matter (Phase II) - PL_2010_150m | ecosystem: Environmental > Aquatic > Freshwater > Lake ...
AGTAGATACTGAAATTCCATCACCTGTAGCGGGTATCTTGCAGAAAATTGTTGTAGCGGTCGATTCAACTGTTGCAGTCGGCGCCGAACTTGCAGTGATTGCTGATGGCGCAACTGGTGCATCAACACCAGCACCTGTTGCTGCAACACCAGTGGCAGTTGCGGCTGTTGCTGCGGCTCCAGTAGTAGCTGCACCGGTAGCAGTTGCTTCCTCGACCGGAACTATTGTGACGATGCCGGCACTCGGAGAATCAATAACTGAAGGAACTGTTACGCGTTGGCTTAAAAACGTTGGCGATCAAGTAACTGTTGATGAAGCACTTCTCGAAGTTTCTACCGACAAAGTTGATACTGAAATTCCATCGCCTGCATCAGGAACGCTAGTTTCAATCGATGTCGCTGTGGATTCAACTGTTCCAGTTGGCGCCCGACTTGCAGTAATTAGTGGTGCAAATGCACCTTCACGAGTCCAACCTCTAGCAGTCGCAGCGCCAGCGCTGGTTGCTCCCGCTCCCGTAGTTATTGCGCCAGTAGTTATTGCGCCAGTAGTTATTGCGCCAGTAGTTATTGCGCCGGCTCCAATTAGAACTGCGCCGGCAGCAGTTTCAAATGAAGATGCTTACGTAACTCCTATAGTTCGCAAATTTGCTACTGAAAATAACGTTGATCTTTCCAAGGTAACTGGTACCGGAATTGGTGGTCGGATTCGTAAGGAAGATGTTCTAGCAGCCGCGCCAAAAGCAGCCGCTCCTACTTTCCAATCAGCTCCAGTTGCTTCCGCTGGCTCTTCTACAACTGCAGTATCTGCACCTGTTTCGGTTTCACCACTTCGCGGAACTACTGTGACGATGTCGCGACTTCGCAAAGTTATTGCAGAGCGCATGTTGGAATCACTTCACGTAAGTGCTCAGCTCACAACTGTTGTTGAGGTAGATGTGACTGCAATCGCAAGGCTGCGTGATCGTGCGAAGGCTACATTCGAAGAGCGCGAGGGAACCAAACTCTCATTCTTGCCATTCTTTGCAGTGGCGGTCTGCGAAGCCCTAAAGCAGCATCCGGTTTTGAATTCATCTGTAACTGGTGACCAAATTACTTATCATGGCTCCGAACACCTTGGTATTGCTGTGGATACCGAACGCGGTCTTCTGGTTCCAGTAATTCGTGATGCTGGTGATTTAAATATGGGTGGCGTTGCGCGCAAGATTGCTGATGTTGCCGCAAGAACTCGTGACAATAAGATTTCACCTGATGAATTGGGTGGTGGAACTTTCACAATCACAAATACCGGAAGTCGCGGGGCACTTTTCGATACTCCTATTATTAACCAACCTCAAGTTGCAATTCTCGGCCTTGGAGCTGTTGTAAAACGCCCGATGGTTATGAAGGGCACAGATGGCGGAGAAACAATTGCAGTTCGCTCAATGGTCTACCTCGGACTTTCATATGATCACCGAATTGTTGATGGCGCAGATGCCGCTCGTTTCTTAGTCACTTTGAAGGATCGCTTAGAAGGTGGACGCTTCGAATCTGATTTAGGTCTCTCTTAAGTATGGCCACTCGCCTACCTCCGCAACGTGTTGCTGTTACTGGAGCTTCCGGATTAATCGGAACTGCTCTAGTTGGTCACCTGCGAAACGAGGGCCACACGGTTCAGCGATTCGTTCGCAGACCAGCAATTGCTAGAGATGAAATAACTTGGGATCCAATCGCGGGAACTGTGGATTTATCTGCTCTCGAAGGCGTTGATGCAGTGATTCATTTAGCTGGCGCTGGGGTTGGCGATAAACGCTGGACGAAGAAGTATAAATCCACAATTTTGAATTCGAGATTACTCGGCACAACTACAATCGCAAGTGCAGTTGCAACTGTTAAGCCATCGGTTTTTATTTCAGCAAGTGCAATTGGTTGGTATGGTGAAACCGGAAATCGAGCCGTGACTGAAAACGATCGTGGTGGCGATGATTTTCTTGCAACAGTTTGCCGTGAGTGGGAAGGTGTTGCAGACCTAGCTAGCGATGTTAGAACCGTAAAAATTCGTACGGGTTTAGTTTTGGACCCTACTGGTGGTGCACTAGGTCGCATGATCCCACTATTTAGACTTGGTCTTGGTGGCAAACTTGGAAATGGAAAACAGTGGTGGTCTTGGATTACCTTGCATGACCAAGTTCGCGCAATTTGTCACCTAATGGAATCGGGAGTTTCTGGCCCAGTGAATTTAACTTCACCTAATCCAGCAACCAATCAGGAATTTACCGCGGCACTTGCACGTGCAATGCACCGTCCGGCGCTATTTCCGGCTCCAGGCTTTGCTTTAAAATGGGCGCTCGGAGGTTTCTCTTCCGAAATATTAGGATCGAAGAAAATTTTGCCAAACGTTTTAATAAATGATGGATTTAACTTTGATTATCCGCATTTAACTACCGCTCTAGAGACTCTGGTCCAGCCGGTTAAATAATCGCTTGTGCAACTTTGCGACCAGATCGCATCGCACCATTTTGTGATGGGACACTTCGATGATCTCCTGCAACATAAATTCCATTTCCGATCTCAGGATTTTGATCTAATACCAAGAGGTCACTTCTAAAAGGTAACGATTGCTTAATTTCATATCGTGCTGCAAGGTCCCAATTTCGAGTCTCGCACTGCCAGATTTTAGATAGTTCTTTTCGTACTTCGCTCTCTGATATCGGAGCAATTGTTGTACTAGAAATTAAATTTATTCCTATCGGTGCATAACTTCTTGCGACCTTCGAAATCACAAGTGAATTAACAAGCGGGCTTTTCGGATCCAGTACCAGGTAATCGCCAGCAATAAGATCTTCAGAAGTGCTGTGATACCAAGTTGTAGAACTTAAAGTCTTTGGAATCGCTCCTAGATCTAACATTTGTGCGGCAGTAGTTAAGTCGGTTGCGACAACTACCGAATCGCAATTTATCGCTCCGAAATTGCCACGAACGCTCCCCTGCTTCACTTCATCGACGCGCGCGCTCAAATTAAGGCTCGATACCTGATCGGACAAGGCTTCCGCTAGAGCACCAACACCTTGTGAAGGAATTCCTGGGCGGCCAAGGATAAATGAGCGAATAACCTCTTTGGAAATATCTGCACGAATCAAATCCGGATTTGTTAAGAAAACACCCCGTAAGAATGGCGAAAGAACCCGTGAATATATTTCGTGGAATGTGCTTGCGCATTCACCTAAATTTCGCCCACTCGGATTACCAAATAGGAATTTAGCAAAATTAATTTTCTCAGAAATAGAACCTACGCCCAAAGTATTTAAAATGTGCCCTAAACCAACCTTTAGATTTTTGTCACCTTCAATTATTCGCAGGTTGCTAAAAGCTTCATTGAATTCGATACCCGACAGCGCATCTAACCTTTTGATCTCTGAATAGTTTGGATTAATAACTTGAAATCCATGATCAAATCGAAAGCCATTTACCGAGTCAGTCTTAACTCGTCCACCGACTCGATCGCTCGCTTCAAGAACGGTAACTTCAACTCCCGAACGTTGCAGATAGATGGCGCAGGTTAGACCTGCTAGTCCAGCGCCAACTACTACAACAGATTTACTCACTTGCCGTGGAATTGAAGCTTTGACGGCCACCAAACCTTTGGGCCGATTTCATGGACCAAAGCTGGAACCAGAATAGAACGGACCAGCATTGTGTCTAGTAAAACTCCGAAGCCGACTGCAAATCCAAGTTCGGCAAGGAAGACAAGTGGCAGAATTCCTAGAACTGCGAAAGTTGCTGCAAGAACTATTCCGGCTGACGTAATCACGCCACCAGTTACGGTGAGAGCCTTGGTCATACCTGCTCGAGTTCCCATCTTCTGTGCTTCTTCACGTACTCGAGTCATGAGGAAGATGTTGTAGTCGATGCCGAGCGCAACAAGAAAGATAAAGGCAAAGAGTGGGAAGGATGGATCAGCGCCTTTAAAGTGGAAGATATGGTTGAAGACAACCGCACAAGCCCCAAGGGTTGCAAAGAATGAAATAACTACGGTTCCGAGTAGTAGAACCGCTGCATAGATCGAACGAAGTAGAAACCCCAAAATAATTGCAATTATTAATAGAACTATAGGAATTATTAGATTCCGATCGTGCTTCGATGCCTGATTTATGTCATAGCTAACTGAGGTTGATCCACCAACAAGGATTCTTGAATCCAACTTCTCCATCTCTGAACGAAGCCCTGGAATCATTGCAATAGCTTCCTTTGAATCTGGTGCAGATTTAAGAGTGACATTTAGCAACATGTTTCCGCCAACAATTTTCACAGGCGGTAGAGGTTGGCCTTCAACATATTGCCCTTCAACCATAGGCATAACAGAATCAACTCCAGGATTCTTCTTCAACATTGATATTGCCTTTTCAGCTAAATCAGCCTTCAAAACAACTTGACTCGGTTGACCTTGACCACCAGGGAAATGTTTTAATAGCTCCTCTTGACCAACAACTGAATCAGTCCGCTTGGTAAAGGAATCAATAGTTGAAAGCCCTGTTGCATTTAACGTCGAAGATAATCCAGCAAGAATGATTAGGACTGCGGTTGAAGCAACCCAATACTTACGAGGATGGCGAGCGGTGGCCGCTGCAACTTTCGCCCATGAACCACTTAGCCTTTCATCAGCGTCCCCAAATCGTGCAACTTTTGGCCAGAATATCCAACGGCCAAAAATCACAAGAAGCGCTGGAAGAAGCGTTAATACCGTAATCATGGAGCAGATAATTCCAATTGCTCCAACCGGCCCAAGTCCACGATTGTTATTCAATTGGCTCAACAGAAGAACTAGTAATCCGATTGTTACGGTACTGCCTGAAGCGACAATCGGTTCTACAACTCCACGCCACGCTATTTTCATTGCGTCATAACGTGATTCGTGTAAGTGAAGTTCTTCGCGGTATCTAGCAATAAGAAGTAGTGCGTAATCAGTTGCGGCACCGAGAACCAATACCGAGAGAATTCCTTGTGATTGGCCATCAAGAGTCATTACATTGTTCTTAGCCAGAATATAAATAACGCCACCTGCAAGCGTAAGCGCTAAACCAGCAGTCATAAGCGGAAGTATCCAGAGAACTGGTGAACGATAAACAATAATCAAAATGATCGCTACAACGCCACCAGTCGTTAGTAGTAGAGCTGAGTCAATACTCCCGAAGGCGCCGAAGAGATCGGCAAGAATTCCAGCAAAGCCAGTTGTGTGAGTAACAAATCCATTTGCCTTGGCGTAATCTGTCGCGTAATAACGAACTGCGTCTATGAGACCTGGCAACGCAGGTTCTTTACCATCCGGCAGTAATTCAGTTGCGATTTGAACGCTGATGGGGAAACTAGCAAGAATCGCTTCTCCATCTTGTGATGGAAAGGCAACTATTGGCGCACCTTTTATAAAATAGTTAGAGATGGGAATTGAGATTTCTTTTCCATCAGCGTCTTCAAGCAGTTTGCCATCGGTATGTACCAATGATTTGCTTCCCAGAGTTTGAGCAAATGCTTGGGCAGATGCGATTCGCTCATCTGTTACATCACCGGTAAAAAGTACGAGTGCTGGTATCTGATTATTTGCGCTATCTGAGAATTTAGCTATGGCAGTTGCTGCCCGAGTTGCTTCAGATTCAGGAGGCAAGAAAGAGGAGTTATTGTTCTCTTGGACCGTTGAGAGTTTTCCAAAAAGGGGACCTGTAAACCCGGAGATAGACATCCAAAGTATTACGACAACTATGGCTAACCAGAGGGGTTTGCGGCCCTTAATTTTTGAGGCTTCTTTGGAGAACATCCCGTGCCTTTCAATTTATTCGCTCTTTAATTGGTTTAGACGCAAAGGTTACCTTAGGCTCATACCTATGTACGCGGAGAATTCGAAGCTAGGGGTTAAAACCAACCCTATATTGGTTGAACATTTAGGTCTCATTGAATATCAGAAGGCCTGGGATTACCAACGTAAAATTCAAGCCGGCGTTATCGAGGGCAGCCTTCCGAATACCTTAATTTTGTTGGAACACCCTTCGGTCTATACCGCAGGCCGTAGAACCGAAACGCATGAGCGCCCACTTGATGGCACCTCAGTTATCGATGTTGATCGCGGCGGAAAAATCACTTGGCATGGCGAAGGTCAATTAATTGGTTATCCGATTATTAAATTACGTAACCGCAATAATGTCGTGGGATTTGTTCGCGAAGTTGAAACTGCACTTATAGAAGCATGCACCGAACTGGGACTTACTACGACTAGATATTGCGAACGTAGCGGTGTTTGGATTCGAGATGCAAAGGGAGACCGCAAGATTGCAGCAATCGGAATTCGCGTTGCAAAAGGCGTGACCATGCATGGCTTCGCGCTAAATATAAATCCCGATATGTCCGCCTATGATCATATTTCGCCATGTGGGTTAGCCGATACTGGTGTTACGTCGCTGGCAAAAGAGTTGGGAAGAGATATTACAATTTCAGAAGTTTTGCCTGTTGTGGAACGTAACCTATTGCTTGCTCTAGAACGGATCGCCGAATGACACTTGCACCCGAAGGCCGACCATTGCTTCGAATTGAGGCGCGAAATGCCGCGGTTCCGATTGAGCGTAAACCAGAGTGGATTAAGACTCGAGCAATTATGGGTCCGGAGTACACCGCTCTTCGTTCACTCGTAGCAAAAGAAGGTTTACATACCGTCTGCCAAGAAGCAGCGTGTCCTAATATCTTTGAATGTTGGGAAGATCGCGAAGCAACATTTTTGATTGGTGGCGAGAAGTGCACACGTCGTTGCGACTTCTGCAATATCGATACCGGAAAGCCCGATCCCCTAGACCGCGATGAACCTCGTCGTGTTGCTGAATCTGTTCAAACCATGCAACTCAAATATGCGACCATCACTGGCGTTACTCGTGATGACTTGGATGATGAAGGTGCTTGGCTTTATGCCGAAACTATTCGCAAAGTTCACGAATTAAATCCGGGGACTGGCGTTGAAATGCTGGCACCAGATTTCAGCGGAAAGTCAATTTTTTTAAATGAAGTTTTCGAAACTCGACCAGAAGTTTTTGCCCACAATCTGGAGACTGTTCCTCGTATTTTTAAGCGAATCCGTCCCGCATTCCGTTATGAACGCTCACTCGATGTAATTTCTCAAGCTCGAGCTTTCGGGCTCATAACCAAATCAAATCTAATTCTCGGTATGGGCGAAACTCGCGAAGAAGTTACCCAGGCTCTTGTTGATCTGCACGCGGCCGGGTGCGATTTGATAACCATTACCCAATACCTACGTCCAACCCCAAAGCACCACCCTGTTGAACGTTGGGTCAAGCCAAATGAATTTGTTGAACTAAGCGCAGAAGCCGAAGCTATTGGTTTTGCTGGTGTTATGAGCGGTCCCCTAGTTCGCTCCAGTTACCGCGCTGGGCGTTTATATAAGCAAGCCCAAGAGAAGCGTGCCAATATTTAATGCGCGATTTTGTTTATCCCCCAGTTGTTCTTGTAATTAAGGGACTTTGGAAATACCTAGGACTGCAATTTAAATTCAATGGAATAGAAAATATTCCAGAAGAAGGTGGCGCAATCCTTGCAATCAACCACATCGGATATTTGGATTTTGCAATTACCGGAACAGCAGCTCTACCCAGAAAGAGATATGTCAGATTTATGGCGAAGAAAGAGATATTTGATCATAAATTAGCCGGTCCCTTAATGCGCGGAATGCATCATATTTGTGTGGATCGATCAAGTGGCTCAAGTTCTTTCGTTGCCGCTCTGCGTTACTTGCGAAGCGGAGAAATTGTTGGAATTTTTCCAGAAGCCACAATTAGCCGTAGCTTTGAAATCAAAGAGTTGAAAACCGGTGCAGTTCGCTTAGCAATGGGTTCCGATACACCGATCATCCCAACTATCGTTTGGGGAAGCCAGAGAATAATTACCAAGAAAGTGAGAGCGGACTGGAAGCGAAATAGATTCCCAATCACTGTGGAATTTGGTGAGCAGTTCATAGTGAAGAAAGGTGAAGATGCAGATGCTGCAGAAGCCGAACTTCGCCGCTTGATGAAGGAGCTTCTTACTAAAGTTCAGATTGAGTATCCAGATTCTCATAAGGGTCAACGTTGGGCGCCTGCACGTTTAGGAGGAACTGCTCCTACCCCTGAGCAAGTTGAAATAGAATGGGCTGAGCATTTGAGAGAGAAAGCAAATAAAGAGGAGAGAGCGTAATGGCGTTATTTAAGAGAAAAGCAAAGGCCCAACCAGTTGCTGGCCAAAAGCAAGGGCAGATACAGGTTCTGAAAGATGCTTTTCGCTTGGTTCGTAAACATAAGCCGATCGCTTATTTGTGGATGGCACTTGCATTTACGGTAACTCTCTGTGTTGGAGTAATAATTGGAACAAACCTCAATCATCCAGTTTATTTCACAATAATATCGATTCCACTTGCAGTTCTTGTTGCATTCTTTATCTTCACCCGCCAAGCAAACACTGCAGCGTTTTTGTCTATTCAAGATCAAATGGGCGCTGGTGCATCTGTCTTGATGGCTATTCGAAAAGGTTTTACTACGACTCCGGCAGTTAACGTTTCTCGCAACCAAGATATGGTCCATCGCAGTGTTGGTCGCGCGGGAATTGTTCTAGTTGGCGAAGGAAGTTCTGCCGTTCGCACACTTATGCAAGATGAGCGCCGCAAGATGGAACGTTTTCTTCCTGGTGTGCAATTGTCCGAAGTTATCGTTGGCGATGGTTCTGGCCAAGTTCCGCTACGCAAATTACAGAGACATCTAAAGAAGCTGCCGAAGAAACTCTCCAAGGTACAAGTTCGTGAAGTTCGTAATCGCTTAAAGGCCGTTGGTGGCTTGAGTATGCCGATTCCAAAAGGCCCAATGCCAATGAATCGCAATGCAAAAATACCTAAGCGCTAAATCCGAGGATCTCTTACAACAACTGAATTTGTAATCCAGTCATGCAGGCCTCGCCCTTCGCGGGTAAAGACGGCTGGGAGAACTAAACAGATCAGAAAAGTTCTAAGTAATATTTTTAGCGGTGGAACAATCCCCCGATTCGTGAAGTCAACAACTCGTATTTTCAAAATTCTCTGGCCAGCCGAAGACTGTTGCAAGGTAGTAAGGATGCTTACCTCTACAAAAAAAAGCACTAGAACTGTAAGTGATTTTGATTCGAAACCAACAAGGCTGGCAATTACTGAGCACATTGCCCAGTCGATAGCTAGCGCCAAGAATCTCCTACCCAGGCCAACAATTTCCATGCGCTAAGGCTAACCTCTCCCCAGAATTGAGCCCACTTTGGGCTCGACGGGTAAATAGGAAACATAAATGTAACAATTCGGTTAACCGTTTTTTACTAGAACCGCCTATATTTTCCCCATCAAGAACTGCATTGGTGGGCTCGGCGCAGCGTCCATCCAAGAGACTAGAACCTAACCGGGAGAGAAATGTTTAAGAATTCTGCTGAGATTTTTGCTTTTATTAAGAAGGAAGATGTAAAGCTTATTGACGTTCGCTTTATCGATCTTCCAGGTATCCAGCACCACTTCAACGTTCCAGTTGAATCATTTGACGAAGCAGTTTTCACTGACGGTCTAATGTTCGACGGTTCTTCAATCCGTGGTTTCCAAGCAATTCACGAGTCAGATATGAAGTTGCTGCCTATTCCAGAATCAGCATTCATCGATCCATTCCGTAATGTAAAAACTTTAGTAATTCTCTTCTCAGTTCACAATCCAATCGATGACACTCCTTATTCACGTGACCCACGTGGTGTTGTTGCAAAAGCTGTTGAATACTTAAAAGGAACTGGTATTGCAGATACCGCATTCTTCGCACCAGAAGCCGAGTTCTATGTATTTGATGCAATTCGTTTCAAGACTGGAATGAACGAGTCTTACCACCACATCGATTCGTATGAAGGCGCATGGGACACCGGCGTTGAATATGATCCAGATGGCACACCAAACCGCGGATACCGAACACGTATCAAGGGTGGATATTTCCCAGTTTCACCAACAGATCAATTCGCAGATCTTCGCGACCAGATGGTTATGAAACTTGGCGAAGCCGGACTCCTTGTAGAACGTTCACACCATGAAGTTGGTACTGCAGGACAGATGGAGATTAACTATCGCTTCTCAGATATTTTGTCTGCCGGCGATGATGTTATGAAGTTCAAATACATCATTAAGAACACTGCATGGGAAGCTGGCAAGACTGCAACCTTTATGCCAAAGCCGCTTTTCGGTGACAATGGTTCTGGTATGCACGTTCACCAATCACTTTGGAAAGATGGCAAGCCATTGTTCTTCGGTGAGGGATATGGCGATCTTTCAGATATGGCTCGTTGGTACATCGGTGGACTTCTAAAGCATGCACCTTCACTTCTTGCATTCACCAACCCAACAGTTAACTCATACCGTCGTTTAGTTCCCGGTTATGAAGCGCCAGTAAATCTTGTTTACTCAGCTCGTAACCGTTCTGCTTGTATCCGTATTCCAATCACTGGTTCGAATCCAAAGGCGAAGCGCATTGAATTCCGTTGTCCAGATCCGTCATCAAACCCATACCTAGCATTCGCTGCAATGCTTATGGCTGGACTAGATGGAATTCAAAATAAGATCGAACCACCAAAGCCGGTTGATAAAGACTTGTATGAATTGGATGGCGAGGAAGCCGCTGCAATCCAACAAGTTCCAGGTTCACTTGATGCGGTTCTAAATAACCTAGAAGCAGATCACGAATTCTTGCTTAAGGGTGGGGTCTTTACAAAGGATCTAATCGAAACTTGGATTACTTGGAAGCGCAAAGAAGAAGTGGATTACGTCCGCTTGCGTCCACATCCAGCTGAGTTCGAGCTTTACTACGACCTCTAAGAATCACTTTAAAGAGCCCTCCAAGAAATTGGGGGGCTTTTTTTATTTCAAGTAGCGCGGGTCCACTGGTTAGGGTATTTTTCTACTTGCAAATCATTCGCATTAAGTAAATTATGGCTCAAGGGGTCACATGAACCAGGTTGCTACCACACAGGCTCGAATTCCGCTTCGCGAGCGCCTAACGCGGGATGAATGGCGCCGGATGGCTTTGATGTTTGGTTTCATCGCATTTCTGCACATAGTTGGTTTCGTATTAATGGGCCTTGCGGTTTCTGGGAATTATAAATTAGGCGACGGCACTTTATTCGGATGGGGCACTGCGGCGTTGGCTTACACCTTAGGAATGCGTCACGCTTTCGATGCCGATCACATCAGCGCAATTGATAACACAACTAGAAAGTTAATGTCCGAAGGAAAGCGACCACTTGCTGTTGGTTTCTTCTTCTCCCTTGGCCACTCATCTGTCGTTGCAGCTCTTGCACTCCTTCTAACCTTTGGAATTAAGGCTCTTGGTTCACAACTGAAAAATGAGGACTCAGCACTTCATCATTACACAGGCTTGATCGGATTAACGGTTTCTGGAACTTTCTTGATGTTGATTGCAATCTTGAATTTAATTGTTCTAGTTTCAATTGTTAAAGTCTTTTCACAGATGCGTAAGGGTTTGTACAGTGAAGAAGAGCTTGAGAAGCATTTAAATGCACGTGGTCTACTCATGCGATTCTTTGGACCAATTGCAAGACGAATCGATGCAAGTTGGAAAATGTATCCACTTGGAATTCTCTTTGGTTTAGGTTTCGATACTGCAACTGAAGTGGGCCTACTTGTTTTGGCTGGAACTTCCGTCATTGCTGGACTCCCTTGGTGGGCAGTACTTTCACTACCCTTATTCTTTGCAGGCGGAATGAGCCTTCTTGACACTATCGACGGCTCTTTCATGAACTTTGCATATGGTTGGGCATTTTCTAAACCAGTCCGCAAGGTTTACTACAACATAATTATCACGGGGTTATCGGTCGGCGTTGCACTTTTCGTTGGTGGCTTAGAACTATTACAAGTTCTATCGGGTCAATTAAACTTATCTGGTGGATTCTGGGACTATGTAAATGAATTCAATTTAAATTCTGCTGGTTACATTATTGTTGCAGCCTTTGTTGTAGTTTGGGCAGTTGCGTTGTTGCTCTGGAAATACGGCAAAATCGAAGAGCGTTGGCACGATAAAGCCCATGCCGCCCAGTTATCACGCGGAGAAAATACAGATCACGTTGCAGCAGGCATAGAACTTGGTGCTATTAAAGACGGGTTTAAGATAGACGATTAGTTATATCCACTAACGCTGTGGGAC
>Ga0163199_1002127_pt1 | contig 12201 bp, 5 predicted proteins | sample PL_2010_150m_FD_113537 | JGI IMG/M metagenome (GOLD analysis project Ga0163199, IMG submission 113537) | Freshwater microbial communities from Powell Lake, British Columbia, Canada to study Microbial Dark Matter (Phase II) - PL_2010_150m | ecosystem: Environmental > Aquatic > Freshwater > Lake ...
CCATTATACTGATGAAAAGGAGCATGATTTTTTTGGACATTTTCATCCCGGTAAACTTCAAAATCATTTCTTTATACCAACTTTTAATTCCCACCCACCCAAAGTCACTTTTCTTTACCGGCACCTCACTCCCAATTTCTACCCCGCATTTTGGGCAGGAGGGGGCATTTTGAATCACTTTTACATTGCAGCCAGGACACAACACATAAAATTCCAGATCGAATTTTTGCCCGCATTTTTTACAGCATCGCTCAAACGGAAAGTTGATGGTGTTGCAGGAATGGCAGAATAATCGGTTGGAAAACGGAGCATCTTCGGCGTAACGTTTTATCTTCCTGGTGGCAAACCTGATTAAAAAGAAGGCACAGACAGCAAGGATGATAAAGGTTACCAATGAGCCATGTACCAGGGTTGTGCTAATATTGTACAATGCATGAAGTGAGGCTGCTATCAGGACATAAGGTGCCACCACCAACAGGTATTTTCCATTATGAAGGAATCTCGCCTTCGCAATTCCAATTCCCCAGATGGCTGCAAGCCCAATATGTAATGGAACGGCATTGAATTGGCGAATCAAAAAAACAGTTAATCCATATCTTATGGTATAACTTATATTTTCCATTACCGCAAAACCGAAAGCAACAGTCATGGCATACACCAATGCATCTGCCGGCTCGCTGAAATCTTTCATTTTACGGACGAGGATAATCGTGGCTACTGCTTTGAGCAATTCTTCGTTAATACCTACAAATCCATAAAATAGGCGGGATTTTTCAGCAACAAAATATTCTGATAATCCAATATCAGCGTAATAATTATTTAAAATGAGAAACAGAGAGTTGAGTATTCCTGCGGGGATAGCACTGATTAACCCTCCGACAAGAAAGAGAAACAAGATGACTCTGAGGGGCTCACGTTCAAACTTGTCATATTTTCGAATGATCCAGAGCCAAAAGATGATTGAAACCAGATAGGAGATGAGGTAGATTTGCATAAGGTTTGTTTTTTAATTTACTAAACACCGCCGGGAACTGCGTGCACCGACGGGTTTGTTTTATAATCTGTTACTCATCGTAAGTTTTTAAGACCTCCCTATCCAATCTTTTATTTTGGTCTGCCTCTTTCATCGCATCAAATATTAACTGTCTTGCGGCCTCCCGCAGTCCCCTGTTAATATAGGAAATTTGCAACAAACGGATTGTGATAGTATTATGCAAATCTTTGCTGATGATAGCTTTGCATAGGTTCTCCAATGCCTGGTAATCTTTTTTTATCCTGTATTGAACCGCTTGTGCATTTAAAATTGCGGTTTTCAGGTCGTCAGGATATAAGTCGGTATTCACATTAAAAAGAAATCTTTCTTCTTCTGCGGTTACCTGAGTACCCATGTTTTGCCGCGTAATTATAAGATTGATCCGTGCATTGGTAACATCTTCATTGGTGTTGGATTTAATGATTTGCTCAAAACAATCTACTGCTTTTCGAAATTCGTTGGTTTTAAAATATATCGTTCCAATTCCACCAATTATATCCTGGTTTCTCGGATTTATTGATTTTGCTTTTTCATAGCTTTTCATTGCATCGTCGAACATTTTCAATTCAGTTTCGCAAACCGCTTTTACAATCAACGGATAGAAAGGTTTGTAATCTGGAACTCTGTTGTCGCAGGTATCGATAAAATAGTTGATTTTTTTTAGTACCAATTGCATTTCTGCTTTTTTATAATATTCATTGAACTCGCCAAGAATCATCATAACTTCTACATGCACGTTATTTGAATGTGCCAGTTCCTCCACCTCTTTTCTGAACAACTTCCAAAAAGGCAGGTTGGCATGTGCTTCGATGGGCGGAATGTAGACCTTGTCAATCGTCTGGCATATTTTTACCGTAAACTTTACAACAGATTCAGCACTTTCATTGAGTTCAAGCCGAAAGTAATTTTCAAAAATATCATAAGGTGGTTTTAAAATGAGTTTTTGATGTGGTTTGGAAGCAGCAGAAAATAAACGATTTATTGTCTTCCCGATCATTTCCAGTGAATTCTTTTCATCGAGTGATTCAACCATAACCGGGATAAAATACGGTGCTGCTTTAGTATTACTGTTCAAGGCATATTCAAGTTCAAATCTGCAAAAGCGGCCAATTTGAGCATTCATGCTGTTTTTACTGATAACAACAATCATGTGTGTACACGCATCAATTTCACGACTAAGCCGTGTATCAATTTTATTGCCTGCTTCTATGCTTTCGGCAATGTCGGAATAATCCCAGAAATCAATTTTCTGGCCTTTCAGTGCAGCCATAATTTCGCGGACGTATTTCAGGTCGCGCGAGGAAAAACTCACAAAAAATTGCACAGCTTTTCCCATATTATCGTTTTTTACTGTTTCTTATCGCTTCTTCCATTGCTTTGCTATCGGGATCATACATGATAGTAGGGGTAAAGATTTTTGGTTCAGGGTCGAGCGATTTTACCTGATTTAAAAATGCGAGCCAGGTTTCGGGGAAACTTGCTTTTACATACCTGAAAAAAGCAGCGAAACGCATGGTTTTTACAGTAGCATTCCAAACCGAAGGGTTTGCCGCTTCAAAAAGTTCAGGTTCCGACGAAACATCATCACTAAAACCTTTTAAATAAATTACCGAGTCCCTGTTCATATAAGCTTCGGTTTGAAGTATGACATCATAAAATGATTCGGGTGCATATTTTTCAAGGAACCGTTTTTTATCTTCATCGGTTTTAAACGCCTTCAATTCGGTAAAAGTTCCTTCAGCCCAAAAATTGTAATTACCATCATATTTATTGAAAAGTGAAATCATTTTGTTGATAAACCAATCCTGAATTGCTTTTTGACCCGATAATTCTTTTAGTTCCTTTTTGTATGATACAGAAAGATCATCGGCCATCTTTTGTAAATCGTAGCCGGGCTGGTCGTGATGATACATCCAACAGTAATAATAGGGAAAGCCAGAAATGATTAGGGAATCGTTTGAAATTTTAAAACTAATTTCGCGAGTATAATCTGAAATCACATACGATCTGAAAGTTAAATCATACTTGTTTTGAGTTTTAATTATGTGTTGTGAAAGGTAGTAAGCTCCGTTTTTATTGGCTGCAATATCGGGTTTGCTTTCGCCAGTTCCAAGTATGTAATCGCCCCCACTGTTTTTAGGAAGATCTGTTGTAAAATTATAGCCAATCAGCATATCCATGTAAGCCAGACGGATGCCCACCAATCTATTATCGAATGCAGGGTGATAATTAATTACCCTTCCTTTGTGCTCTGTAACCTGCTCCTGAAACGTTTTATCGTTTAGTTTTCCAAAAAGGGTAACACACGAGTAATATGGACTCTCGGCATAATTTGCAATTGGAATCAGCATCCAGTCGGGTAAAAAGACCTTAACGGTTTTATTGTTTATCATCAATTCGAGACGGTTGCCATCTGCTGCATTTATGTTGTAATTTAAGTTTAAAGTGTTGATATTTAAATTGCCGGCAGGTATTGCTACCTGATCGAATGAAACACCACCCACTCCACCAAGGAATAGCGCATTATTTCTGCCCTTTGCCATGGGTACAGACTCTTTAAGCAACGGTGCATCGGGCTTTAAAACACTGCTGTTAGGGTCGAATTGCAGAATGGTCTGGCGACCGATGTTTTGCTGTGCGAAAGAGGCTAAACTGCCAATAAACAGCATAAGCACAAGGAGCCATTCTTTCAATTCTGTTTTGATATGGGATGATTTCATTTCTTTACTTTTTACCAATTTGTTAATTGAAATGATTTTATTGTGATAAAATCGAGGTTGCAAAGGGTGTTGGTTACCTCATCCCACATTTCCCCTTTGGTTTGCTGCCAGGATTGCTCCACCAGTTTGCGGGTGTTGGGTTTCTTTTGGGTGGAGGAACTCAGATAGTTGTTTATCCATTGGTCACTCTTACAATCCTCTTCCCGGCCATTGCCAGTGTGGAGGGGATATTTCTGACTGCTTCCCGGTCGAATTCCCTGATTTGATCGGGAAGTTCTGCCCAATCAACAAGATAAGGACTGATCCTTCTTCCCTGATCTTTTGGTCCGGGCATCCATCCAGCCAGCAGCCGTTCAGCAACCCAGCGATCGTGTTCCATACAGGCCAATAGTTCAACCTCATCAAGGCTAAATCTGTCAAATATTGATTCTTCGCGTTGACCAGACGAGATGATACATCCAATGGCTCGAAGTTTTATCGCGAGGTGATCCGCTTGTTGACGGTTGGAGTCTTTCATATCCGGATTCAGCTTTTGCCAAGGGTACATACTAGTATCCTCTAAGGAACGACCTTCCTTCAGTCGTTGCTTTACAAAATCGTCATGAATTTGTTGGGCATTCCTATCCAATTGTTCATCCATCAACATTTTGCTGCTGTTGAGGTCGCCCGTCATTCCAAATGGATGAATGGAAGCCATCCAATCCGAAGCAGCCTCTTCATTTTGGAGTAATACCGTCAGGCCGGCCTCTTCCGACATCCTCACAAAGATGGGTATGCCAGGGTTTTCGATCCTTAGAAGGAAATCCAACGCACATGACAAGGCTTGTGCGTCATCATCCAATGTTACAACAATAGCAGTCAAAGAATTCTCTTTATTGCACCATTGCGGAATATTATCAAGCAGATCAGGATCTTCAACATCGATGGTGATAAATTTCAAATTGCAGATCTCGTCGATTTTAGGATAATGACCCCGGAAGATCTTTGATTTTTTATCAGCCATCCTGTCAATAACCGTGACCTGAACTTTCTTGCGGTTGGCAAAATGACCTATCTTCGCTGTCTGAAGAAGGATACTTTCACCCATTTGACCAAAACCTATAATGATTAGGTGTACTTCAGTGGTATCTGTAGCCAAAATTCCGGTTCGGTCGAGAGGGTACTGCTCAAAGAAGAGACGAGCTGAAATCGAATAATTATTAAAAACTGTTATCTCAAAAGGGTCTGCTATCTCCGTAAAGATAGGATGCCTGTCGAACAATAACCTGAGTTTACTGTCGGCAACCTGAACAAAACATTTTACTGGACGGCGCAGGTTACTGTACTGGTCCTTGATCAGTTGAAAGGTATGTACCGCGATCTCAACATTGGTTCCATCCTTACCAGTTACGGCAACCACCTTGTCAGCCTTGTAGACACGGGCGCGGTGAAGAATACTGCTATCGGAGGCATTCCCGATGATTACAATCGCTTTTAGTTCGCGGCACGTCACAATATTGTCATTTTCGTCATCCAATTCAATGGCCACTACGGGTATTCCCTGATTCCGGAAATCACGAACCAACCCAAGGCCCTTGCGACCTAGGCCACAAATCACAACATGGCGACGGATCGTCTGTAGCTTGAACAATTGCACCTGATCATGAAAAAGTGAGATCAATGCTGTAAAAGCAGTATAAGCTGCAACAGCAGGTGCGAGAAAGCGTCCCAACTCAAGTTCCCATGAGTGGATTATTCCGTCCACCACCATACTATCGTCGAAAAGAAAAAGCTGAAAGGTGCGGTAAAAGGGATCCCAGAACGAACGCACTTCGTTGGTTGCTGCGAATTGTTTGTCGATACCTATCCAGCAGAGTATATAAGTTACAATCCATGCCATCCCAATCAGTATCCATTCGTTCGCCGAAAGACATAACCGGAGTTTAAGTAGCCGCTCTATCATCAAATAATAGTTTCCTTCCTCTTCTGAGTTGCCTTGTATCATGCTTTAATTGTAGATTAGTTTTTTTTATGAACGATAAAAATCAAATTAACAATTTAATATTTAGACGAATACAAGCATCTGCGCGATCTGAGCATCGAAGATTGAAGTAATTTATGGAACGAGGACTTCCATCTCGGCAAGGGACACTAATATCTCAAAAGCTATCTGCTGATAGTGATAAACCCCATAGTAGGGTTCTTGCTTTGGATCCTTGTCATCCAGGCAGAAAATGTACCTTCCTCCAGTTGGCAAGTCACCGGCGGAGACAAACCAACCCCATGTATCACTTGCCTGATAGTAGATAATTCCACCAAATCCGTTTTCCGATAGGTGGAGAAAACGGCTATGAGTTATCTCGTTTGCTGCTTTCTTTGGATGGGGGCATTCATTCAGAAGTGGATAAAGGAGATTAGCGGATAAAGTTCCATGTTGATTTGGGCACCTTATTATGGTAACTGTACAGTTCTGCCGATCAATGGCCCGCCAAACCTGACGGTCTGGTTCAACAATATCAAGGGCTACAAAGCCCTTGGGTAATCTAATCCGAAGACGGCCAGAGAAAGCAACATGCTGGCATAAATCTGGTGATTCAAACTGGATATGCTCAAGAAATTTTTCAAATAATTGGCGGGCTGCAGTTGCAAGATAAACCTCATTTAATCGCAGTTGAAAGCCATACTCTGTCCCATGATAATAAGCTGTCACATGGTGTCCCGCGGTTTTGGGAGATTGATCTGCAAATTCATGAATTGGCATACCCCAGCGTTCGGTAATCCTATTAAAAATAAGATTACTATTCCGTCTCTTAACAAACTCATTTGCATACATCATACATTTTTCAAGAGTATTAATTTCGGTCTCGTTTATATAGGTAAGTTCGATTGAAATCGCAGCTTGAAATAAACACTCTTCAACAAAAAAGGTATGCAGCCCCCTCTCGAGTTTCTTATATTTCCATCCTTTCGGAATGGTGAGCACCATCGATCTTAGCTTCTGGACATCAACCTTGTCAAATGAATGCATTATTGTATCTATAGAAGGTGGTTTGACCCGATGCAATGTCATCATTAAAATTTGCCATATTATAATAGGTGCCAAGATAAGTATGACAACTAGCCACCAAGAAAAATGTGTGCCCTTGAAAATATTTTGAAACGTAAGTGCAAAGCCGAAAGTTATGCTTGCAATGACGAGGCCGGACCAGATTATTGATCCTTTTGGTTTTGCATTCATGAAATACCTCCTTTTAACTTAAGTGAAATTTATTTTTTTAAAATGAAACTGCTTGTATAAAATTTTGTCCAGAAACTATTAGACAACGATCAGATTCATTGAGTGCTATACAATGTGCTTGACTAGTAAGAATGAGAACTGCGAGTGATTCTACATTTCCTTGCTCATCCAATTGTAAAAGCCTGATCGATTGGTCAAGTTGTAGCACTGCACAGAAATAGCCGGATGAAGAAAGCTCACAGGAAACAACATCTGATAATACGATTCGACCTTCGGGTAATTTGTCGGGTGATTTGGGATCGAAATAAAAACAAAACAAATCGTGGTTTGTATCAATTGCGACGATTCTATGTCCTGAATTACATATTGAGATCCCTCGCAGAGCCTTTGATAGACCTCGCTCCTGGCCACGAATGCCACAACCCCATCCATCATCAAGCAACTTATGTGTTCGACCCCTACACATCAGAATACGAGCCGGTGGTCTATTATTTTCTAGACCTGTATCTTGGGTAATAACCACTACGTCACCGCTATCAGAAAGTGCTATCTCGTTGATCTTGTGCGGCCAAGATATCCAACGAGGCCAACTCATCATAGGTCCAATTCTCCCTCGACAAAGCTGACGGCTTCCTATTCCACCTCCGCCGGACGCCATGGCATAGAAATTTCCAAGACGTGAGATTTCTAAAATATCAATGTAAATTGGACCAGAATTCAAGAATGAATACCTCCGCCATAAGCGACTGCTTCTAATACTGTCAGAATGACCAAAAGAATGTCGCCATAACTGGCTTTCATCTGATTCGCGATGAAGTGTTAGGATTTCTCCATTAGGAAGAAATCGAGCATCATCGAGAGGTCCTTCAATCTTGGCTAATTGACTAATTCGCCAATCTGATTCTGATGAGCTGACAATTTTTTTGATAATGATACGATCTCCTTTACGTGAAATGGTTTGAAGGGTTTTGTCTGATTCATTCCAGCGAACAGCTAAAACTTGGCTAAAAGAAGACCATGTACGAAATTCTGTTACACTATCTAAGGACGATCGAGAAACTAAAAATAAAAGGTTAGATAAGTCTCGGCAGACAAAAAATTCGTCTCCAAATGCCATTTCTACTTGTTGAATTGCACTTTCACTTACCCTGATTACTTCTTTAAATTCACCTATTTTAGCATCAATTGTCTGCAAAGTACCATCTTCAAGACCTACAACTACTAACGCTTTGGATTTATTAGTGGCAGGAGCAAAGGTAATACAAAACGCCTGTTCAGTTAGCGTCACTTCCCATAACAATGAACCTTGAGAGTCATAAGTTTGTAAAAGACTGCTATTTGACATAAGGCATATGGTTTCATTTCCAGCCACACATGCTAGATGACATGAAATTTTTTGGTCTATCGAGGATAAATTAGTTTTCGATTCAAACTCTATACGATGAAAAGTGCCACTACTCGAAACGAATGCGACAGCCACCAATGATTGGAAACACACTGCAATAACATCTTTGTCCAAGTGTCCTGAAACAACTGGAGCAGAATCAGTTTGCATTAGGCTATAAACCTCGTATAAACCATTAGCGCATCCTATGGCCAGATAACGACCATCCATAGAACACGAAGCAGCTGTTATGGGGAAAGGGAAAGTTCTTATTTTGGGATAACCAGTTGGCCAATGAGACCAAATCTGAGCCACATTGGCACTGCCAAGGATAAGCAAATTGCCACCTATTGCCATTATGGGTGCGTATGAACTTGTGGAAAAACCACTACCAATGATAGCAAAATCTTTGGAAAGTTCTATCCATTCACCTCCACCTAATCGAAGGATTAATCCGTTACTGGTTGATCCATAATTCTCAAGGATTTGATTGTTCTCGATTGGAACTTGTAAAACGCCATGTGTCCGATGTTCAGGTACCAGACTCCAAAGTCGCAAGTTGCCCATTCTACGATGCTTTTCAGTCATGCTAATCCCCTGATATTTAAGATTATGGTCAGGTTTTTCGAGGGCAGTAACACCCATTAAAATTTGCTGTAAACTGGACTCTGGATATTTACGCAGGCCATAAGCGTAACGGTGAATAATGCTGGACAGTTGAATTAACCGAAGGTATTCTGAATCCCCGGCAGAAAAGAAACCTATAGCTAAATCGCAATCATTTAAGAGATCAAAAACACCACCATGTGAAGATTTAGCGGCAGAAAAGGCAACATCTCCCAATATAGTCGCCAATTCTGATGTCAGCTTAGCTGAGTGCAAGTGATAAGGTAACACCGTAAAACTTCGCTTCCGATGACCGCTCCAAGACTGATCATGTATAGGGTCAGCCAACATCCTGAAGTAATCCGCCAAAATGCTATGCACAGCGACTTCACCACCATGCGAACCATTTAATCTATACCTTTCCCTTAACACCTCATTAAACTGCCTGTGGAAAAAAGTAATAATCGGCACCCCATCAGCATCCCTTTCGGTTAGAAAAGGTTCAAGGTCAAGATAAAGGCGCGACCAAACAGCAATTGGAATTTTCATGTATCCTCTTTGCCCGTCTTTTGGTTTTTCCAGTTCTGCCTTTAGTTTTATCAGGTCATCTTCATGAAATTTGTTTTTTTCAAGAAAAATATGCCAATAATCGGTATCAAATGCAAGTATTTCAAGTAGCTCGTTTTCTGCCAATCCCTGATAACGACCGGAAAGCAGATAACACACTGCATTACTGACAAAGTCTTCATCATGTTCGAACTCCAAATCCTTGAAATAATCGTTTATTATTCCGGCCACATCTTCTTTTAGCGAATGTTTTATGTCGTAACTGTGCCATTTTCGGGCTTTTTCAAATGCAAGTTTTAAATAAATGGGCAATTTATTTTCACTGAAACTATTGATAACCAATTCTTCTTGTTCTTTGGTCAAAGAGCGATGGATAGATGAAAGCCATTTTCCCAATATTTTTTTCGCTTCTTCAACAGGTAAAACCAATAACGGCTCTTTATAGGTTGCATTCAATGCCGGTTCAAGTTCCGGCAATGTGGATACAACAAGGCGTGCGTGGTCGGGCAGCTCGCGGGGCAGCCAATACAATGCTTTGGCGTTGTCGGTATCGGAGAGCTGGTCGAGCGAATCGAGAAATAGCAGGATTGGTTTTTGTTCGGTTGCCAATGCCAGACATTTTTTTAAAACTTCAGCTAATCCGTTCATATCGTACCAGGCTTTTTCATCGCCTTCACGGGCAAGTGTTTTGGCATCAATACCATACGCCCTGGCAATTTCGCCACACACACTTTGCAGAAGCGACATGATATTGGAAGAACCGGAAGTCGTGCCAATAAAGCGATAAACAAGGGTAGCGCCTTTGTTTTCATTCACCTTTACAGCCTGTGCCATCACGCTCGATTTTCCCGTGCCCGAAGCGCCAATCAGTGACATTACCCTTTTTTCGCTATGGTTATCGAGATATTTCCGGATGATTTTAAGAATATCTTCCCTGCCTTCGAAATGTTCGGTCATTCTTGTTTTGAATTCGCTATGCAGTTTTACTTCATGGTTGATTTCGTCTTTGTCAATAACCAAAGCAAGTTGTTCATTGATAATATTCTTGAGTTTTTCTAATATATCATCGTTAAATTGCTGTAATTCTTCTTCACCGATATGTAGCGTTCCGTTTTTCCATACTCCATCATATTTTTTAAAATGATCGTCTCCCAATTTTTTTGAGAGTTCCTTCTTTAAATCATCAAGCTTGGCCTTACTTTTTTTGTCAAGTGTATCGTCCATCAAATCAATAAATCCTGCAGCCGATTGATCCTCAGGTAGCCTGGCAATGGTTCTCGAAAAGGCAAAAACATGTTCTTCAGGTCTTTTGTCGCTATTTTCCGGATTCAAGGCACCCCTGATGATTTCCTGATGAGTGGCAGATGCGAAGTATTTGATTCTTTGCCCGGTTGAGAATTTGAGTTGATTCACAGCAGCTCTTAAAGCTGTAAGAATTTCTTTTTCAATTGGTTCCCAGTCTTTGTACTCTTTTAATGCATCTCCTTTGGGTTGCAAAACATATTCATGAGGGATAGCATTTTCATCCCGCTGATACCATTTTTGAATCAATTCCTTATCTGTGCCATTCAATACTCCAAGTAGAGCATTCATCTCCTCTTCCAGAATGATTTCCGGGATGGGTTGCCATCCGTATTTATCACCCAATAGAATAAGAAAATTAGGTTTGGGTGAGATTTTCTGGCACCGGGCAATCTCGTTGAAGCAAATCTGAAGTGTTTTCTGGTTGAGCGATGATTCTTCATTCACGCCCCATCTGAGGTCAACTGCCTGGAATTTGGCCCCTTTTTCTTCGCAGAATTTTTCTAATTTCGAAAAAGCATCCCTTTGAAGAATGCTTCGTTCCAGCTTCATATCGGTAAATGTTGAGCTAACAAATACGCGGAAGATCTTGGTTTGTTGTGGCATGTTAAGAATTCTTCGTTAAAAATATGGTTTAATCCAACTTCTGAGGTTGTCCTGTCTTTTTAATAACCGATTTGAAAAATATTCCTTCTGGTGGAATTCTTTTCCTGCCTAAAACAACTAACTCCAGTGGTATTAAACAAAACTCTGTCAGCCACTGACTTATCATAAAACCATAATATCCAGCCATTGCATTATCTACAGCCAAGGTACCTAAACGGGAAGCAGTAATAATATCGATAGTACTTGGAGGGATTGATCTTAAGAGATGCCGCGGTTCATTGATAAAAACTCGTTTCCCTGCTTCGTTTTTAATTGCCCAGGCAATGATTTTAACTACACCACTTCTTAAATCATCATTAACATGACAATCAATTTTTCTTTTTTCCTCCCTATGTTCTTTTATTGCATCAACTTCATCCTGAGTTAATATTTTTTTTACTTCTTCTTTTTTTAAGTAATTGGTGATATCTTCTGGAACAGCGGTTTCAGCCAAGACAATTAATCCATTTTCTTTCCCATTTTTAATTATGTATTTTACCACATTTTCTAGATTATAATGCATCTCTGGAATTAATGCTAAATTGCATATATCAGATTTGCAGGCAAGTACAGCATGACTTACAACAAAACCTGAGTTTGAACCAAACAGTTGCACGATTCCCCATCTTGGGTTGGATTTGGATTCTACATATAGGTATTCAATAAATTCCCGGGCTTTTTCGACAGCTGACATAAATCCAAATGTTTGCCATACCCAAAGAATATC
>Ga0163199_1002130_pt1 | contig 12190 bp, 15 predicted proteins | sample PL_2010_150m_FD_113537 | JGI IMG/M metagenome (GOLD analysis project Ga0163199, IMG submission 113537) | Freshwater microbial communities from Powell Lake, British Columbia, Canada to study Microbial Dark Matter (Phase II) - PL_2010_150m | ecosystem: Environmental > Aquatic > Freshwater > Lake ...
ATCCCGTTGGGCCCGACCCGGTTCGGGCCGATCCGTGCCTGGATGTCGCCGGCGACCTTGCGCAGCACGAGCGACCCCACCCCCTCGAACGTCAGGGCGAACACGAGGATGACCGCCGCCGCCATCACCATCAGCAGCAGTGTCACCGACCACAGGGGGACGCCCGCCAGCAGCGGGACGGCGTTCACCAGGGATATCGCCAGCGTTTCCACTATCGATCGATCTCCGGGAGGATGATGTCGAAGCTGCCGATGACGGCGACGATGTCCGCGATCATCAGCCCCCTCGTGATCTTCTCGAAAATGTTCATCGACACGAAGGAACCGGTGCGGATCTTCAGCCGGTAGGGGTTCACCGAGCCGTCGCTGATCAGGTAGATCCCCGTCTCCCCGCGCGGACACTCGGAGCGGAAGTACGTCTCGCCGACCGGCGGCTTGAAGACGCGGGGGACCTTCGCCAGCACCGGTCCGTCGGGGATCTGCGCGACCGCCTGCCGGACGATCTTGATGCTCTCGCGCATCTCGTTGATCCGCACCATGTACCGGTCGAAGCAGTCGCCGAGCGTGCCGCGCTCCCCGGTGCCGACGCACACCTTGAAATCGAACTTCGGGTAGACCGAGTACGGCTCGTCCTTCCGCAGGTCGAAGGGGACGCCGGAGCCGCGCAGGTTGGGGCCCGTCAGCCCGTAGGCGACCGCATCCTCCGCGGGGATCACGGCGACGTTCGCCAGCCGGTGGACGAAGATCTTGTTGTAGGAGATGAGGTTGTTGTACTCGTCGAGCTTCGGCTCGAAGTAGTCGAGGAACTCCTTCGTCTTCTCGAGGAAGCCCTTCGGTGCGTCGCCCGAGACGCCGCCGACGCGGGCGTAGTTGTACGTCAGGCGGTTCCCGCAGATCATCTCGAACAGGTCGTTGACCTGCTCCCGCTCCCGGATGGCGTACAGGAACGGGGTGAACGCCCCCATGTCCGCGGTGTACGACCCGAACGCGATCAGGTGGGAGGAGATCCGGTTCAGCTCGCAGACGATGACGCGCAGGTACTCGGCGCGCTCGGGGACCTCGATCTTCGCCAGCTTCTCGACCGCCCACGCCCAGGCGCAGTTGCAGTTCATCGCCGCGAGGTAGTCGAGCCGGTCCGTGAACGGCATGAACTGGGCGTAGGTGACGCGCTCGCCGATCTTCTCGAGCCCCCGGTGCAGGTAGCCCATGTCGGGCACCGCGCGGGTCACCACCTCGCCGTCGGTGGTGAGGATCACCCGGAGCACCCCGTGGGTACTCGGGTGCTGCGGCCCCATGTTGATCGTCATCTCCTGTGTCGGGAGCGCGTCGGTCCGGGTCGTCATACCTTGATCCCGTGGTAGAAGTCGGGGTACTTGTAATCCTTCCGCAGCGGGTGCCCCTCCCAGTCCTCCGGGAGCAGGATGCGGCGGAGGTCCTTCGAACCCTCGAACACGATCCCGAACAGGTCGAACGCCTCCCGCTCGTGGAAGTTCGCGCCGGGCCAGACGTCGTCCACCGTCGGGAGGGACGGAGTCTCGCGGGGAAGCATCGCCTTGAGGCCGATCACGTGGTGTTGCTTCAGGGAGTGGAGGTGGTACGCGACGGCGAACTTCTCCTTGTAGTCCACCCCGGAAAGGCACATGAGGACGTCGAAGGAGAGGTTCGGATCCTCCTTGAGGAACCGGGAGACCTCCTTCACCGCCGCGGGGGCGACGACCACGAAGGCGGGGGAAAATCCCTCCCCCTGCAGTTCGACGACGGCGTCGCCGAACTTCCCCTTCAACGTGTCGAAGATCGCCTGGGCTTCCAACCGGTTTCCCTTCGCCTTACGCCTTGGCGCCGTAATTTTTGCGCTGCATGATGATCTTCTGCAGTTTCATGATCCCGTCGATCAGCGCCTCGGGGCGCGGGGGACAGCCGGGGATGTAGACGTCCACCGGGATGATCAGGTCCACGCCCTTGACCACGCAGTAGGAGTCCTTGTAGAACGGTCCGCCGGTGTTGGCGCACGATCCCATGGCGATCACGTACTTCGGCTCGGGCATCTGGTCGTAGAGGCGCTTCACCCGCTCCGCCATCTTGTGGGTGATCGTGCCGGCCACCAGCATCAGGTCCGACTGCCGGGGGGTGGCGCGGAAGACGGCGCCGAACCGGTCCATGTCGTACCGCGAGGCGCCCGCCTGCATCAGCTCGATGCCGCAGCACGCCGTGGCGAACAGGAGGTACCAGAGCGAGGACTTCCGCGCCCAGTTGACGAACAGGTCCGCATTGCCCACCATGACGTGCGCCTCGGGCCCAAGCCCTGGAGGCGAGGCGCTCCCGTGCCCGGGGGGCTGGCTGTGCGCCGGATCGGAACTCATTTCGCACCCTTCTTCGCCGAGGTGTCCTGCAGGGTGCGGACCCACTCGAGGTCCCCCTCCTTCCACAGGTACGCCAGCCCGGCGAGCAGAATCACGATGAAGATGAACGCTTCGACGAAGGCGAGGAAGCCCAGCCGCTGGAAGACCACGGCCCAAGGATACAGAAGCGCCACTTCGACGTCGAAGATGATGAAGATGAGCGCCACCACGTAGAAACGGATGTTGAACTGCACCCACGAGGAGCCGTACGGAACCTCCCCGCACTCGTAGGTGGAGAGCTTCACCGCCGAGGGAGCGCGCGGGGCGAACCAGCGCTGGAGCCCGAGCATGAGGGCGACGGTGACCGCCCCCAGCACGATGAACACGAGGACCGTTGCGTATTCGACCAGCATCGTCTCTTCTTGTCCCGTCCTGGGCCGGAAGATGGCGACGAAACCGCAGCCCGGCGCGTTTTATTTATTGCACGCCGGGTGAAACGGCTTCATGCCTCGGGGATGCGGCTTGCATACAATCGACACTACGATACTCAGGAATACATCCAAGTCAACCAAAAAATCCACACCTCTATACGGAAACCGCTGGGCCTCCGGGACTCACCTTCCGGCTGCGCCGCCTCGGAGGGGGACTCCGTTCGTGGCTCGCCGTGCGGTGAACCTGCACGGCTGCGCTTTACCTCACTTCATCCCCCTCCTGCGGCGGCTACGCCGGACCCCCTTGCGTCACCCGCGACACAGGCCACGGAGGGGTTTTCTATGCAGGTGGTACGGCAGGGGGGAGTCCCTTTAAGGTGCAGGCGATTTCGGGGGACATTCCTGGTTCAACCCCGGGTGGAGGGAAGGAGTGTCCCACGCCCACAACCCACAAGCCAGCCTCACAAGGTGCAGGCGCAAGCCTATAATGTCGTATGGTTCAGGCATTTCCCATACTCCTCGCGCCGGCGGGGTCCCTCCCCGCGGTCGAGGCGGCGCTGTCGGCTGGGGCCGACGCCGTCTATGTCGGGGTACGATCCCTCTCCCGGGGAGGCAGGACGGGGCTCTCCCCGGAGGCGGTCGGGGCGGCGGTTTCCGCATGCCGACGGGCGGGGGCACGGCTTCACGCCGCGATCAACGCCATCCCGTCGTCCGGCGAACTCCCCGCCTTTCTGGCGTCCCTCCACCGACTCCGGGACGCAGAGGTAGACGAGGTGATCCTGAACGATCCGGGGGTGATCGCCCTCGTACGCCGGGAGATCCCCTCCTGGCCGCTCTGCGCCTCCGTCGGGCTCTCCGTCCTCAACCCCGAGGATGCCCGGGCGTACCGGGACCTGGGGGTCGACGCCGTCGTCCTCCCCTCGGCGGTCCGGCCCGAAGAGATTCCCCTCATCAAGAAGGCGTCGGGGCTTCGGATCGAGGTCTTCGCGTACTGCCGCCCGGAGTTCCTCCTTCACGGCAAGTGCGGGTTGACCGGATACGTTGCCGATGGGGACGAGGGCAGGACAGCCTCCGCGAAACGGGGGGGGAGCTGCCGTCTCGTCTGCCGGAACCTGCCGGTCCCGGCGGCGCCCCACTCCCTCGAGGACGAGCTGCCGGTCTGGATCGCCGCGGGGGCGGACGTCTTCAAGATCGAAGGGAGGGAGCTTTCCCCGCCGGCGGTTGCGGCGCTGGTCGCCCGCTTCCGGACGAAGCTGGACGGCGCATGCGCCTCCTCAGCGGGCGGATAAGATGTTTTTGAGCTCCGCCGGCAGAGGGATCGACTTCCAGGAGGCGTCGATGGAGCGGCAGGCGATCCGCCCCTCGGCAGCGAGGATATCCTTCCCCGCTTCCGTACGGAACAGGGAAAAGCCGAAGGTGGCGCCGCTTCCTTCCAACCGCACGACGCGGGTGCGCAGCATCAGCAGGTCGTCGAACCGGACCGGGGCCCGGTAGCGGCAGGTGGTCGCCACGACGGGAAACCCGTAGTTTCGCTTCCGGTTCCGGTAGGCGAGGTCGGGGGAGAGACCGCGGGACCGGAGGAACTCGTCCATTCCGCGCTTGAAGTAGTCGAGGATCGCGGCGAAGTACGCCACGCCGTACGGGTCGGTCTCGCCGAACCGGACGCGGATCTCGATCGTGTGCGAGAGGGAAGGCGCCATCTCCCCGTCAGGATCGCCTCTCCCCGGCCGGATGTCAAACGGGCGTAGGCGAGGGATCGGAAAACCGGTAAAGTGGACGGATGACACCAGCGCAAGGAACGAGACAGGACGTGTCCTCCGACCTGTCCTCCGTAGCTGCCGAAGGAACGGTTGCGGAACCGATGGCAGCGAAGGAGGAGCGACGCCCTGGACCGGACCTGAACCTCATCCGGGCGGGCGCGACCGTCATCGCGATCCTCGGCCTCCTCGCGCTCCTGCACTTCGCCGCTTCCGTCTTCATCACCCTGTTCTCCGCCATGATGCTGGCCTTCGCTCTCGAACCGCTCGTCCACCTGCTCTGCGTTCGGACCCGCTTGCGGCGCCATCACGCCAGCGGCATCGTGGTCTTCCTGTTCGTCGCGATGCTCTACGGGCTTTTCTACGCCACGTACCTGCGCGCGGAAAGCTTCCTGGCGGAGATCCCCGCGATCACCGAAAAGATCCGCGCCGCGCCGATGGTCAAGAACCTCACGAGCAGGGCCGAGGAGCTGAACCGCGTCGTCGCCGATGCGGGCCGGCGCATCGCTCCCCCGGCAGCGGGCTCCGCGCGCCCGAAAACCGCCGGTCCGCTCATCGTTCGGGATGAAGCGGAATCGTTCACGGGGGCGCTGCTCCAGGGGCTCGGCTCCCTGAGCGGCGTTCTCTTCGCGCTCGGATTCGTCCCGTTCCTCGTCTACTTCATCCTCGCGGACCGGGAGCCGCTCACCCGGCGGACGCGGGAGCTCTTCCCGAAAGAGCACCGCGCGACGGTGGGCGAGATCCTCCTCGACATCGAGCAGATGATGCGAAAGTTCCTCCTCGGGAACGCCGTGATCGCCCTTATCCTCTCCACGGCGACCGTTCTGGTCTTCCTGCTCGTGGGACTACCGTACCCCGTCGTTCTCGGGATCCTGAGCGGGACGCTCAGCATCGTCCCGTACCTCGGCCTGCCGCTCGCGCTGCTTCCCGGCGGCGTCGTCGGCCTCGTCTCCTTCGAGTCGGGGGGGCCCGTTCTGGTCCTGATCGCCTCGGTGACCGTGCTCCACATCGTGGCGGCGAACTACCTTACGCCGAAGCTGGTGGGCAGAGGGGTGCGGCTGAACGCGACCGCCTCGACGGTGGCCCTGCTCTTCTTCGGCTGGCTGTGGGGGGGGATGGGACTGGTGCTGGGGATCCCGATCCTGGCCGTCCTGAAATGCATCTTCGACAACGTCCCGTCCACAAGGCGGATCGGGATGTTCCTCGGGGAGTAACCGACCGCGTCCAGCACGTCGCGCACCTTTCACGTATAGACTCGCGGCTTCATCCTTTGGTGCGCCAGATAAACCTACAGGTCTTCCTTGAACGGGAGAACGACATCGTAGTGCATTTCGTAATCGGCAGGCGAATGAAGCTTCGCCTGTTTTTCCTGCAACAGATCGTTGATCGCGTGGTGAATATAGGAGAGCGCCTGATCCATATGCTGTACGGAGACATAGGGCTCGTCATCCGGGTTCGCCATCGCCAAGGCATCCCATGCTTTCTGGACATCCTGCCTGGCCTGCAGGATATTTTCTTCCCGAACGATCTCTTTCACCTGGGACAAGAGTTGGTCGAGTTTCGCGTACGCCCTTTTAATTTCGTTCGGGTTGGCTTCCATCTTTCTCCATTTTCCGAAATAGAGCTTGTCGTGAAGGGAGCACAGCTCGGGATATAAGGCATTCAGATAGGGACACTGCGACGGGATTTTGAACCCCGCGTCCGTGTCCTCTTCCATAAGGGTGTTGCAAACCGGACATCGAAAAGGGTTTTCCATATCCATCCCTTTCGGTTCGCGGCAAACCGTGGACGCACACTATTCCAAGCCATCATCTTGCATCTTCCCCTGTCTTTGCAACCTTCCTTCTTCCTCTTATAATGTACAGGGCTGCATCCGCAGCATCCCTGCTCTCGAAAATATTCCCGCCCTTCACACCCAGGAAGTATTCCGTTTGGACTTGGAACTTCTCCGCGATCCTCCTTTCGATCTCGTTGATGTCTTTGTGTCTTATCTTGCGCACATAAGAGCCGATGTTGCGGATTCTGTCTCTGAAAAAAACCGACTCGGGGTTGAGCAGCATGGCAATGATCTTGCCGTCCGGGCGCAGCACGCGCGCCGTCTTTTCTATCGCTTTCCGGTAGTTTTCGATGAATTGCAGCGAGGCGATGTAGATCACCGCGTCGAAGGATGATTCCGGAAACGGCATGTCTTCGGCGCGCGCCACCACTTTTCTGATTTGATCGGGCGCGCAGTTCAACGTCTCCCGCGAGACATCCAGCCCGGTTACGCGGAATCCGCGTTCGCTCAAACCGCTTTCGATGATCGCGGGTCCGCAGCCGACGCTTAAGATGTCCTCGCTCCCCTCCAGGTGCCGAGTGAGATAGTCAAGCTCGGCCCGGAAAACCCCTTGCCAGAACTCCGTTTGACATGATTTCAGATACCGTTCAGTCTCCAGACAGCCGCTCATGGAAATCTCCTCTTGGCACTCCCCATCGCGCTCAGACGATCGTCGGCTCGAGCGACACTTCGGTCCGGATGGAGTTCGAGACGAGACAGTTCCGCTCCGCCTTGTGGAGGATCTCCTCCGCCTTGACACGCTCCTCGCCTGGCCGAAGCACGATCCGGGGGCGGACGACGATCTTCGTGAACACGAAGCGGTCGTCCAGGAACTCGAGAAAGCCCTCCGCCTCGCTTTCGTATTCCTCGAAGGCAAGCCCGGCGCGCCCGGCGAACGCCAGGAAGGTGGACATGATGCAAGCGTTCACCGAGGCGACGTAGAGATCCTCGGGAGACCAGATCCCCTCGTGCCCCTTGAACTCGGGCGGGGTCGCCACCTCGACGGACGGTTTTCCGTCCGCGGTCAGCGTTCCTTTCTTTTCCCCGGTCCACCGGACGGATATCGTGTACCTGTAACTCTTGGCACGGATCGTCATTTGTGGCTCCTCCTTATCCCGATTCAGCCCGACGAATCCCTCTCTCCGGACCCCGAAGCCGGCGGGCCCACGGAAGGAGAGGAGACGGCGTCGGGGCCGTTGTTGGAGAAGATTGCCTGATTCTTCGGGTACATAGATAGTATAGCATCTCATTGCGCCGAGGAGGCCCCGAAGTCGGCCCGCTGTAAGCGCGGCCCGCGCCCTCTCATGGGTCCGGTTCCGTCTCCTCCTGGCATGGCAATAGCCTCCTTTCGTTTATTCCCTTGTCATCGCAGTACCGCACTTCGGGCATTTCCGCTGAACACAGGGCGCTCCGCGTTCATGCGGTTCGCGATGCCCACATTTCGGACACAGGCAGGTGCCGACAGCGCCCCCCGCAAGGGGACCGCCCATGCGACCTCGACCCTGTCCGACGTGACCTTGCCCCTGTCCTCCGCCCGGCCCCCTGGGGCCTGTTCCGTCTCCTCTTGGCATTGTCATGTCCTCCTTTCCTGAAGATCCTCCTTCTCTTCCCGGATCCTCTCCGCCACCCGGTCCCATTTCTGCGTGCAATTCGTTGGTGCTTGACATATTCGAGCATATGCTCATAATTATACCTGCGAGGAGCTGCCATGTCCAGACCACAATGTTGCCGCCGGGTTGCCGGGAGACCGATCGCGTCCGTGTTCCATCCCGCAGGGATTCCGGTTCGCGAGCTGGACGAGATCGTCCTCGCGCTCGATGAGTTCGAAGCGATCCGGCTGGCCGATCTGGAAGGGCTGTACCAGGAACAGGCCGCGGAGCGGATGATCGTTTCGCGCCCGACCTTCGGCCGTATCCTGGCGGCCGCCCACCGCAAGGTCGCCGAGGCTCTGGCCCACGGCAAGGCCCTCAAGATCGAAGGTGGAACCATCCGCGTGGAACGGCTGCGTTCCCCCCGTTGCGACTGTCCCCGGTGCCATCGCGCGGGAAACGTGGACGGCGCGGGAGAGAAGTCGGCGCCGATGGATGCGGCAGCCCCCCCTTGCCGCCGCATGCGGCGGAGGATGGGTTGCAGGAATGCCTGAGTCGAGTCCGCAGCGAACCCTCAACCAAGAAGGAGGAAACGTCATGAACATCTGCATCCCCATCACCCGGGACAACGGCATCCGGAGCCCGGTGAGCCTTCACTTCGGTTCGGCGCCGATCTTCATGGTCGTCGACACGGAAAGCGGGAACTGCCGGGCCATCACGAACCGCAATCTCCACCACGACCACGGCATGTGCCAGCCGCTCGCGCAACTCGCGGGTGAGAGGCTGGACGCCATGGTGGTCGGAGGGATCGGGATGGGCGCCTTCGGCAAGCTGAAAACGGCGAATATCCGCGTCTACTTTTCGGAGCACTCGACGGTCGAGGAGACGGTGGCCGCTTTCAAGTCGGGAACGTTACGGGAAGTGACCCCGGCGACGGCCTGCGCGCATCACGGCAACGGGCCTCACGGCCACGCATAGGAGGATGCGATGGAACCGAAACCGATCCTTACCAGAAAAATCGGGCGAATCGGTGTGATCACCCTGAATCGGCCTGAAGCCAGGAACACATTTACCGTGCCGTTTGCGGAACAGCTGGACCAGGCGCTCTGGACCATGGATCAGGACCCGGAGGTCCTGGTCGTCGTGGTCAACGCCAACGGCAAACATTTTTCCACCGGGATCTCTCTTGATCAGTTCCACCTCGGATCTCAACGGGAGTACCGTGATTTCCTCCACCGGATCGATGCGTTTTATCACCGGTTGGCACGGATGAAAAAAGTCACCATTGCGTCGGTGCGGGGGTATGCGCTGGCCAATGGCGTGGGGCTGTCTACCGCATGCGATATGACGGTCGCCGCCGAATCAGCCACCTTCGGAACCACCGCGATCAACGTCGGACTGATCTGTCTCGGCCCCGCCGCACCCATGATGAAGATTCTCGGGCGCAAGAAAACGCTGGAAATGGTGTTGACCGGCGACATGATCGGCGCGAGGGAAGCGGAAAGACTCGGCCTGGTGAACCGAGTTGTGCCTGACGATCAACTGGAAGCGGCGACGATGGAACTGGCGGAAAAACTGGCCGCGAAAAGCCCGCTGGCGCTGAGAATCGGCAAGGAAGGGATCAACCGGCTGCAGGATGTCCCGTACCACCAGGGGCTGGATACCATGGATGATCTGTTCGCCACCCTCTGTTCCACGGAAGATGCCGTGGAAGGGGTGCAGGCATTTCTTGGCAAAAGAGCTCCGAAATGGAAGGAGCGCTGATCAGGTCATTCATCCCCAACCGCTGGGAATTCAAGTGGCGCTACTGGCGCCGGCAGACCCCTTGGGACACCCACATTACACCGCCTGAGGTGATGGCATTCATCGCCGATACCACGCCCGGGAAAGCGCTGGATCTGGGATGCGGCACCGGGACGAACGCCATAACCTTGGCCCGCCATGGCTGGCAGACGACGGGTGTCGACTTCGCCTCCAGAGCGATCCGCACGGCGCGTCGTAAAGCCGCCGGGGCCGGGGTGAAGATCGAATTCCATGCCGCAGATGTCACCGACCTCTACATGCTCACCGACGTGTACGATTATGCGCTGGACATCGGCTGCTTGTTCACCTTGGCGAAAAAAGACCGGATGAAATACGCCGACGCACTGGCCAGGCTGCTGCGGCCGCATGGATGGTACATGCTCTACGCATGGTTACCGAGATCCTGGAAAGGCGGGGTTCGGGGCATCTCTGCCGAAGAGGTTGAATCCTTGCTGCGGGCGAATTTCTCGAAAGAGCGGACAGTGGCTGGAGAAGAGAATGGCCACCCTACCGCGTGGTATTGGTTCCGACGGCGATGAAATAATTCGATCGAAGGGTGGTCGAACTATCGAGGGCGTGGTGGCCCGGAGGCCACCCCGCCCGCAACCAACCCTTTCTTTAAGCCCGCGGGTCTCCCCGCGGGCCGGAACAACGGTGTGTTAATAAGGAACGACCGTTCCGAAACGTTTCCTACCGGTTTTCCGGATTCCTCGGGTCGCCCTTGTAGCCCAGCGCTTTCCAATCCAGCCGACCCTTCCCGCCGTGGCAGTCGTCGCACTTCAGCGCTTTGGCTCTGGGCACCACCATGTGGTTCACCGGCCATACCATGGAGGTCTCCACGAAACCGTATTTGCCGCTGTAGGGCTGACCGGCGGCCTTCATACCGGCGGCGATGGCCGCGTTCCAGTCGTACTTCGCCCAATAGGCATCGCTTCCCGGGGGGCCGAAGACGTTCACGAACGCGATCGTGTTGTTTCCGCTGTCGTAGGCCTGCTTCCCCCGCATAAGCTTGAAGGGGAAGATCCGGGCATTGCGGTCCTTGCGGCTCCCCTTAGCGGCGCTGAGCTTGACCACTTTGGAGGGGTCGATCTTGTCGCCGGCGAGATAGCGGTCGATCGAACCGTCGTACCAGAAATAGGCGGGAACCACGTCCTTCTCCCACCGGAAATCGCCTTTCATCTTGTCGTAGGTCTTCTCGCCGTACTTGTCCTTCGGGACGTCTTCGGGTTTCACGTCCTTGCCGGCTGTGGACCAATCCCACCACACCATGGTGGGCCGATCCTTGGCGAAGTAGGGGATGTGGCAGGTCTGGCAGGCGACCTTCTTCGCGTGCAGGTTCAGCGCGGCATTCTTGTGTCCGTCGACCTTGTGGCAGTCGCTGCATCCCATCGCCCGTGGCCCCGTACCGACGGAGACGGAGATCGCCTGCCCCTTCATGGAGTGATCCTTGGACTTGTGGCACTCCTGGCAGACCATCTTCTTCGGGCCGCCCATGTGGATGTCGATCTCCGGGGTCGGGTTCGCCATGGAGCTGTCGAGGTCGCCGTGCTTGATGTGGTCGCCGCCGCCGCCGTAGAAGTGGCAGGCGCCGCAGGCTGCCCGGGTCGGGGCGTCGACGGACTGCGCGACCTTCACCAGGTCGACCGGTGGCCAGGGTTTCCCTTTGGGGAATTCCTTCGTCTCCCCTTCGTAGACCGGATGCCCGGCGCCGGTCGGAAACTTCTTATAGGTGCCGGTCGTGTCGTGGCAGGAGAGGCAGTCCACGTTCTCCGCCTTCGTGAAGTCGAAGTCGGCGTTCTTCCAACCGTAGCCAGCGTGGCAGCTGGTGCAACGGGGCCAGTTCGAGGGGAGCCCGATGCAGAAGTTGTTCAGGGCGTTCATCTTGCCCAGCGAGACGTTCCTGCCGTCCACGACCTGTTCGCTCGACCAGGTCCAGTGGACGGTCTTCATGAAGTCCTTGGTCTCCTTCTCGTGGCACTCGATGCACTTCCGGGTGACATCGGGACCGCTCTTGAAGGGCCCCTTTCCTACATAGGTGGCGTGGTTGCCGGCCAGTACGACCGATCCCAGGGTACTTCCCACCAACAGGGCGATTGCAGCGATCATTCGATGGGTCTTCATGCTTGCCACTCCTCCTTCTGCTTCGTTCGGAATGTATTCCAAAGACCGCCTAGGCGGTGGCCACCACGTACCGGGGGTCGATCTTTTTCGCAACCTGGCCGCGCTCCTTTTCCCCTCCTGCATATATTTCCGGGGACGTCAGTAGTTCAGGACGGCCTTCGCCTCGAGGCACTCCTGGACGACCCGGGCCGCGGCGACCAAGGACGCGCTGCTGACCAGCGTCTCCAGAGCGATGTTCCGCCCCTTGATGCAGGGCGTGCAGAGAAGAATCTGCCCCCCCTGTGCAAAATAACTCGCGATCAGATCCTTCAGGGGGGGGAAACCGATCCCCTGGA
>Ga0163199_1002131_pt1 | contig 12177 bp, 9 predicted proteins | sample PL_2010_150m_FD_113537 | JGI IMG/M metagenome (GOLD analysis project Ga0163199, IMG submission 113537) | Freshwater microbial communities from Powell Lake, British Columbia, Canada to study Microbial Dark Matter (Phase II) - PL_2010_150m | ecosystem: Environmental > Aquatic > Freshwater > Lake ...
ATCATTGCCCGCCGACAACCCACTGCCGGTGATTTACGCATGATCATGACGGTCATCAAAACCATTACCGATCTGGAACGCATCGGCGATGAGGCGGCAAAAATCGCACGCATGGCAAAGTTGGTATACGCCGCTGACCGTACGCACATGCCACGTTTCATCGAGATCAGGCATGTCGCCAACATCGCACTGGAAATGTTGCGCAAATCGTTGGATGCTTTTGCCCGGCTGGATCTGGCGGCGGCAGCCCAGGTTGTGCGACAGGATGAACTGGTGGATGAAGAATCCCGTTCCATCATACGGCAGTTGATCACTTTCATGATGGAAGACCCACGCAAGATCTCCACTTCGCTGGAAATTCTGTTTGCGGCGAAAGCCATTGAGCGCATCGGCGGCCACACCAAGAACATGTCGGAATATGTGGTCTACCTGGTCAAGGGCAAGGATGTACGGCATGTGACCGTCGAGGAGATCGAGCGCGAAGTACGGGAATAAGCAATTTAGTCTCTATTGGAAATTCAACCCGAAAGCGATGCCCGGATACTTCACCCTTGCCGCAATTGACCTTGGCTCCAATAGTTCTCACCTGCAAGTGGCACGAGTGGCGGGCGAACAGATTTATCCGCTGGACTGGAAAACGTAGGATGCTGATTGAGGGATCGAATCTCCTGAACACCTTGATTATCTGAATAAATTGGACATGTTATCGGTCGACCAGTCACCAATCAGTAAAGCTACCAGCTTTTGTTTTGTATTGTGTTAATAAAATCTTAATAAAACCTTCATCAGAAGGCAATCTTTCACAGTTAGTCTGAAATCCTCTAAAAAGTATCTCTTACTGGAGGATCTTCTCATGAAATCTACCCGCAACATTATCATGGCCACAACCCTGAGTGCTGGCCTCATTCACGCGACCCTCTCATCCGCCACACACTTCGAACCATGAGCGGATCTTACATGATGCTTGTCTATCTCAATCTCGCCATCATTGTGTTTTTGGGATTCTATGTATCGATTACTCTGAGGAACGGAAAGCCGGTGCGTCCCAGAAAAAAACATTCCCAGGGCAGGTTTGATCTAAACAAAATCCCTGGTCAGCCAGTGACGCAAGGCCACGCAGCCTGGGTGGACCCAATGATCGATGCCACTTTTGTCGAAGTTTCCGGATTACACAGCAGCCAGGAGAGGGGTACCCAAACTAAGACAGGTGTAACGCCGACAGCCCGGCAAGAAAAATCAGTGCAGTCCAGACTCCAAGAGGATGTGGATGCATGCTGGATCAAGAAGAGAAGAGAAAGCCATCACTACAGCGGCCCCTTCAGCCAAGACAATGATGCATCGAGTTTAAGAGGGTAATATTGGAGCGGTTGTACGAACGGGCAAGCAAGTTGTGCGATTGCATCGCGAAGGGGCTAGATGATAGCATTGCAGAGTTGGCCAGACTCTTCTCCTAGTCCTAGCCGAATGCGTGTGGTTGCCCGGGTGGCATCACAACTGCAGTCCTGCTCAACTTTTCCAAATGGAAGTACGGCACATGAACATCCTTCACCCTCTATGTTCACTGCGCTTGCCGCTGTGCCTCTTGGCCTTGTTTGTACTCTCCGGTTGTGTATCACCCATGGTGCTCAATCGCGCGGTCATAGCTTATGACGAGGCCGTCACCGACGCCGGATCCCAACAACTGCTGATCAATATTGTCCGCGCTCATCACCGTCAGCCCATTCATTTCACCGGGGTTTCAAATATCGCAGCTACATTCAATTTTCAAGCGAATGCGGGAGCCATGCCCGCGTTGGGGGGACTCGCCGGAGCGACAATGATGCCAGTGTTCGGCGGAAATGTTTCGGAAAACCCTACTATCAGCATCGTTCCGATCGAGGGGGAAGAATTCACCAAGCGGCTCCTCACGCCGTTTCCGCAAAGCAAGCTTACCATGCTACTCCGTCAACGCTTTGATGTCGACCTCTTATTGCGAATGATGGCGCAGGAGGTACGCCTGCAACACCCAGCACAGTGGGTCACCTATCGCAACAGCCCATCAGATCGGCCCGGTTACGAGATGTTTCGTCGCGTGGTGTTGCACCTTTCAGCCATTCAAGATCAAAACGAGCTCTACGCCGAACCGCTGCCCCTCGTAAGCACCTGGACCATTCCTGCTAGCTCGATTGCAACGGAAGGCTTTCAGGCCCTGCAGAAAGAGTTTGTTGTGCTCTACAACCAGCACGACAATACCTATACGCTCCGCAAACATGTGCCCGGACCGATCCTCATTACCAACTACGATCCCAATACTCTATCCGCCGAAGAACGTGTGCAGTTGAACGACCTGGTGGGAGACTTGAATACCAACGATGTTGCCTTCGATATCCGCCCCGACAGTTACGGCGGGGAATGGTCTATGAGAGGGGCTTTCCGGCTCAGGAGCTTCCACTCAATTCTCGGTTTCCTCGGAAAAGCTCTTGGCGAAGAGCCGGAGTTTCACGTTGAAAAAGACCCGCGAACCCCACCCATCCTCAGAAACGAAAACCCTGACCTCACGATGGAACTGGTCATATCAGACTCACCCCTCCCGAAAGCCGATCTCTCAATTCGCCGGAATGGCCGGTACTACGCAGTAAACACCACGGGGCCGCTCGCCCGCTGGAACCGGGATGCTTTCCAGTTACTGCATCTATTGTTTCAAATGACCATTACCGATATACCGCGCACTGGCGTACCAAGCATCACCATCGCCAAGTAATCTACTAAGGAACCGCTGAACAAGTCCCGCGCGGGACTTATTCAGCGGTTCCTTAATTTGGGGCGAAGCATGACGATTAATGGTGGTTCCACCGTTAAAACAAAAATCACGTCAGAACCATTGCCGATACCACTGGCGGCGGTAATTCACCCGGGCCCGGGGTTAAAGCAGTAGCTCCCACAGCAGCGGGCGTCAAAATAGTCAACAAATAACTGGCACCAACACCCCAGTTACTGCATTTGCATGCCCCTTCTATCCTGCACCAGGCTGTCATAATTTATTCATCTTGCCTCTCTATACTTCATGCTGTCGACTTGATTCCAGACTAGGAGATACTTGATGGCGGCAGGTGCAAAGAAAGTTTCAGCGGATGGACTGGCGGAATGCTGCGCCCTAATAATGCCTGAGCCCAATCGTAGCGAATTACTTCCGCTACTCGTCGAAATTATCGAGAAGCGTCGGCTGACCGCTAATTTCCAGCCAATCATTGCGATGTCCACGGGCGAGATCGTCGGTTACGAAGGGCTGATACGTGGACCGTCCGACAGCCCGCTACATTCACCGCTCTGCCTGTTTAAAGCCGCTGGGCAATTTGGGTTGATGCCGAAAGTGGAGCGACTGTGCCGCCAAGCCACGCTGGATGCTTTCGTCCAGCTAAAATTCACCGGCAAGCTGTTCCTGAACGTAAGCCCCGAGTGTCTGCTCGAATCAGACTTCAGGAGCGGAGAAACTCTGAATTACATGCGCTCGCTTGGCTTGGACCCGCAACAGGTTGTAATCGAGTTGACTGAAAACCAACCCACCTACGACTACCTCAAGCTGCTCGAAGCCGCGCGGTATTATCGCTCGATGGGACTGGAAATCGCCATTGACGATTTGGGTGAGGGATTCTCCAGCCTGCGCCTGTGGTCTGAACTGAGGCCAGAATACGTTAAAATTGACCAGCACTTCATCCAGAACATCAACCAGGACCCGATCAAGCTGCAGTTCGTGCGATCCATCCAGCAAATCGCGGAAAATTCGAGCACCCGGATAATTGCGGAAGGCATCGAAACCCATGCCGAGTTTATAATAATTAAGGATCTTAGTATCATTTTCGGGCAAGGTTATTACATTGGCCGCCCCAATGCCATTCCCACTACCACCGTCTCGACAGACGCCGCTAGCAGCCTGCGTCAAAATGGCATTGCGGTTTATCCCCAAAACAGTGTGGTCGTCCGGAAAACTTTATCCACCATGAAGCTGCTGATTTCGGTGCCCCCCGTCACACCGGAGATGGATAACGATGCGGTCTATCGCCGCTTCAGCGAGGAGCCGACCCTGGAGTCTCTGCCGGTAGTCAAGCAGGGTGTTCCGCTCGGGCTAATCAACCGCAATATGTTGATTGACGGCTTTGCACGGCCTTACCGGCGGGAACTGTATGGCAAGAAATCCTGCACTCAATTCATGGATTCATCGCCTTTAGTGGTGGATAAGCACATCAGTCTGCAGGAATTGAGTAATGTAGTGGTTGCCGCTGGGCGACGTCATTTGTCGAACGGTTTCATCATCACTGACCAGGATGAATATCTCGGCATCGGCACGGGTCACGACCTGATGCGCGAAATTACCCAGATGCAGATCAGTGCAGCGCGCTATGCCAACCCGCTCACCCTGTTACCAGGCAATGTGCCGATTGACGAGCATATTGACCGCTTGCTGGAAAAGCGGGTTGGATTTTGCGTTTGCTATTGTGACCTGGATGCATTCAAACCATACAATGATATTTACGGTTATCGCAAGGGTGATGAAGTCATTCAGGCTACCAGCAATATCCTGTTGCAAGCCTGCAACTCTGAGCAGGATTTTATCGGGCATATCGGTGGGGATGATTTCATCATTTTGTTCCAAAGTCATGACTGGGAGCTTCGTTGCCGTAATGTGCTGACGAACTTCGCGCGAGAGATCGTACCGTTTTTCAAGCCGGAACATTACGACCAAGGCGGATATTTTTCGATGGACCGCAAGGGGCGGAACGTGTTTCATTCCCTCGTTACACTTTCCATCGGCGCAGTCCTGGTGGGCCCAGGAAGATTTAGCTCGCACCATGAAATTTCGACTGTTACAGCAGCTGCCAAGCATCAAGCAAAACAAATAGTTGGAAACAGTCTGTTCATCGAACGGCGAGAGCACTAACCGCAGAAGGATCTGGTGAGTACAATCAGTGAGTGCATCAGTATCTGATTTTATGCTGATGATGGCGCGGACTGGTCGACCAGAGTTGTCTTTGCGGCAATTATCTGTTCGATCCAACGTCTACATATTGTACGCGGAGTTCTGTAATGCGCGAGTATTCAAGCCGGCAGTTTACTTGACTGGCGAGAATGGCCATAATGGAATCGTAGTTTTCCCTGTTATTCCGTTTGGAGAAGATTAAATGGCAAGAATCGTCAAATGCGTCAAGCTCGGACACGAAGCGGAAGGGCTGGATTTTCCGCCCTATCCGGGCGAACTGGGCAAGCGCATTTTTGAAAATGTATCGAAAGAGGCTTGGGCCGGGTGGCTCACACACCAGACCATGCTGGTCAATGAATATCGCCTGAATCTGTCTGATATCAAGGCACGCAAATACCTGGCGGAGCAACTGGAGGCCAATTTTTTTGGCAGCGGAGCGGAGAAGCCTATGGGCTATGTGCCGCCAACGCAGTAAAGAAAAGCCAAAAAATGAAGCGTCTTCCGCCGTAGTCTGCGGGAAGCGCGATACTTGCGAGCAACCCAAGGTGTGTAACCTAGCCTGCCTTTCATGATCAAACTTTCCACTTCCAGTCTATTTCTCAACCGCGAACTCGGCCAGATCGAGTTCAACCGGCGGGTGCTTGCCCAAGCCGAGAACAGGGACAATCCGTTGCTGGAACGGCTGCGGTTCTTGTGCATAGTCAGCAGTAATCTTGATGAGTTTTTCGAGATTCGTGTTGCCGGACTGAAGGAGCAGATCAAGCTGGGCGCACCCGGCTTCGAACCTGACGGGATGGCGCCGCACCAGGTATTCAAGCTGGTCTCTGAGCAGACTCATCTGCTGGTGGCACGCCAGTACCAGTTGCTGAACGAGGACATTCTGCCAGGACTGGCAAGCGAAGGCATCAACTTCCTGCGTCGCGCTGCCTGGAATGACATCCAGCGCGAATGGATCAAGGCTTTTTTCTTTCGCGAATTGATGCCGGTACTGACTCCCATCGGCCTTGATCCGTCACACCCTTTCCCGCGCGTGCTCAATAAGAGTCTGAATTTTGCGGTAGAGCTGGAAGGCAAGGATGCTTTCGGGCGTAGTTCCGGTGCAGCCATTGTGCAGGCACCACGGGTGCTGCCACGTGTGATTCTGCTGCCCAGGGAAATCAGCACCAGCGAGTACAACTTCATATTCTTGTCGTCGATCCTGCATGCCCATGTTGGTGAACTATTCTCCGGCATGAATGTGCTGGGTTGCTATCAATTTCGTGCTACCCGCAACAGCGATTTATTCGTCGATGAGGAGGAAGTCAAGAACCTGCGCATTGCGCTGCAAGGTGAATTGCCGCAGCGGCAATTTGGCAATGCCGTGCGGCTGGAAGTGGCGGACAATTGTTCGCCGCGTATGGCGGATTTTTTACTGGAGCAGTTTGACCTGATTCGTGAAGATTTCTATCAGGTGGAGGGGCCAGTAAATTTGGTGCGGTTGATGCAGGTTCCGGATCGCATTGAACGTTCTGATCTGAAATATCCGCCCTTCATTCCCGGCCTGCCGGCAACGCTACAGAAAAAGAAGGCCACGGATATTTTTCAGATGATACGCAAGAACGATATCCTGTTGCACCACCCGTATCAATCGTTCCAGCCGGTGATCCACTTCATCCAGCAGGCGGCGGCGGATCCCGGTGTGGTGGCCATCAAGCAGACGGTTTATCGTACTGGTACCGATTCGGTGGTAATGGAAGCGCTCATCGCTGCGGCAAGCAGAGGCAAGGAGGTGACGGTAGTGGTCGAACTGCTGGCACGTTTTGACGAAGAAGCCAATATCAACTGGGCCAGCCGTCTGGAGGAAGTCGGTGCGCATGTGGTGTATGGCATAGTAGGTCACAAAACCCATACCAAGATGGCGATGATAGTGCGGCGCGAAGGAGATAAATTACGCCGCTATGTGCACTTGGGCACCGGCAACTACCATCCCAGCACTGCCCGGCTCTATACTGATTTTGGCCTGTTCACCTGCAACGAAGAGATCTGTGCCGATGTGAATGAAGTATTTATCCAACTGACCGGTCTTGGCAAGGCCGGGAAATTAAAACATCTATGGCAATCACCGTTCAGCTTCCACAGTCAGGCGCTTAAAGCCATCAACAACGAGATGCAGATTGCCAAGACCGGAAAGCCGGCGCGTATCATCGCCAAAATGAATGCGTTGCTGGAGCCGCAAATCATCCGGGCACTCTACGCCGCTTCTGCTGCCGGGGTGAAAATCGATCTCATTGTGCGTGGCGTGTGCGCCTTGCGTCCCGGCATCGCGGGACTGTCGGAAAATATTCGGGTGCGGTCGGTGATCGGACGTTTCCTCGAGCACAGCCGCATTTTCTATTTCCGTAATGATGGTGCTCACGATATCTATCTTTCCAGTGCCGACTGGATGGATCGCAATTTTTTCCGGCGCATCGAAATATGCTTTCCGGTTTTGGATGCGCGGCTGAAAAAGCGCGTACTTACCGAAGGTCTGAATCCCTATCTCAAGGATAACAACCAATCGTGGGAAATGGATGCGGATGGTCATTACCACCTCAGAGCTGCCCGCAGCAGCAAGAAACTCTGCGCCCAGGAGGCGCTGCTCACGGAGCTGGCAGCGGCAAAGCAGGACTGAGGTTGAGCGTGGGGTAACGCGGATAATACTAAGGATCCTCTGCAGCCATGCCCACCGAAACCGAACTCAAGTTGCGCCTGCCAGCTGATTGCGTTGCACGGTTGCAGCGTAACCCATTGCTGAAATCATCGAGTATTTCCAGGCCGGTCACGCAGAAACTCTACAGCGTCTATTACGACACTCCCGATTTTGATCTCAAGCGGCATGGCATCGCGCTACGCTTGCGCCGTAGCGGCAGAAACTGGGTGCAGACCATCAAGGGTGGCGGCAGCGTTGCAGCAGGGCTGCATCAGCGCGATGAATGGGAAGCCCCGGTACTGAAAGCGCAACCCGATTTCACCAAAATCACCGATCCCGCTCTCATCAAGCTGTTTGCTGCCACCGGTCTGCGCGAGCGACTGCAACCGGTGTTTACTACCGAGTTCACCCGCAGCATCCGCATGGTGCGGCTTGCTGGCGGCGGTGAAGCGGAATTTTGTCTCGACCGGGGGCAAGTCATTGCCGGTGATGCCAGCGCGCCACTTTGTGAAATCGAACTGGAATTGAAGTCCGGCAATCCCGGACAATTGTTCCAGTTCGCGCTGGAGTTGCTGCACAGCGTTCCCCTCAGGCTGGAAAATGCGAGCAAAGCGGAGCGCGGCTACCTACTTTACGCCGACGGCAAGTCGCCGCCGCTTAAAGCCGCGCCTGTCGAGCTTGATGCTGAAATGAGCGTGAGCGCAGCATTCAAAGCCATCACCTGGAATTGCCTCAACCATCTGCACAGCAATGAAACCGGTATGCTGGCAGGCTATGACATCGAATACCTGCACCAGATGCGTGTTGCCTTGCGGCGACAGCGCTCAGCCCTGAGCATTTTCTCCAGGATATTCTCCAAGGCTGCGTTTGTTCCGCTGGCACAGGAGCTGAAATGGCTTACCAGCCAATTCGGCCCAGCCCGCGACTGGGATGTGTTTGTGACGGAAACATTAACTCCGGTTTGCGCCAGCTTTCCCGATCATCCAGGGGTGATGGCGCTACAGGATAAGTGCAAGCAATTGCGTCACCAGCACAACGAAGCCGCGCGCCACGCTGTCGAATCCGCCCATTATGCGGAATCGATGTTGCATCTGGGTGCCTGGGTAAGTACGGAAGCTTGGCTCAGCGAGCCTGACCCGGCGGCGTCAGTTAAGCTGACTGGAGCAGGAGCGCCGGTGAAGAAATTCGCCACTGCCCTGCTGACGCATCGTCACCGGCAATTGAAGAAATATGGCAAGGAACTGATGAATTCCAGCGTAGCAGAATTGCATGCTCTGCGCATCGTCGTCAAAAAACAACGCTACATTGCTGATTTTTTTGCCGGGTTTTATTCGGGCAGGGAAACGAGACGGTATCTCCGGGTCCTGTCTGTGCTGCAAGATATTCTGGGGGCAATAAACGATACCGCCAATGCCAAACGACTGTTGAATGAAGTGGCCATCGCCGGGGATGAAGGCAGTCAGCAGGAAGCGGTCGGCATAGTTCTGGGTTGGAGCGCGAGCCTGGCTGCACTGAAAAATATGGAACTGGAGCAGGCTTGGACGCGTTTTAATAAAACCAAGCCGTTCTGGTAGCAGCGCGGCTGCAGCGCTGAGCAGCCTACTCACAGCTATCCGCATTTGCGAAAAACAGAAAGGCAGCCACCAAGGCTGCCTTTCTGTTTACTCTGATTTGCTGCGGATTTACTTGATGACGGCTCTCAATTCGCCCTTGGCGTATCTGTTCGCCATGTTATCCAGCATGATCGGCTTGATCTTGCCAGCCTGGCCGGCGCAGCCGAATGCTTCAAAACGTGCTTTGCAGATATCCCTGGCGGCGGCGGTTGCATCCTTGAGAAATTTGCGCGGATCGAACTCGCTCTTGTTCTTTGCCAGGTGGCGGCGGACTGCACCGGTCATGGCGAGGCGGATGTCGGTATCGATATTGATCTTGCGCACGCCATGCTTGATGCCTTCCTGGATTTCTTCCACCGGCACACCGTAGGTCTCTTTCATTTCGCCGCCAAATTCGCGGATGATGTCGAGCCATTCCTGCGGCACGGAACTGGAGCCATGCATCACCAGATGAGTATTGGGAATGCGCTGGTGAATCTGTTTGATACGCTCGATGGCGAGAATGTCGCCGGTGGGCTTGCGCGTGAATTTATAAGCACCGTGCGAGGTGCCGATGGCAATGGCCAACGCATCCACGCCGGTTTGCTTGACGAAGTCGGCGGCCTGCTCCGGGTCGGTCAGCAATTGGTCATGGGACAGTTTGCCTTCGGCACCGTGGCCGTCTTCTGCTTCACCCATGCCGGATTCGAGTGAACCCAGGCAACCCAGTTCACCTTCGACAGAAACACCGACGGCATGTGACATCTCCACCACCTTGGCAGTGACTTCGACGTTGTATTCGTAGGATGACGGCGTCTTGGCATCGGCTTCCAGCGAACCGTCCATCATGACACTGGAAAAACCGCTGCGGATGGCGTTGATGCATACCGACGGGGATGCGCCATGATCCTGGTGCATGACGATGGGGATATGCGGGTAAGCCTCCACTGCCGCTGCGATCAAGTGGCGCAGGAAGGCTTCCCCGGCGTATTTGCGTGCGCCGGCGGAACCCTGCATGATCACCGGGCTGTTGCACTCATCAGCCGCCTGCATGATGGCCTGAATCTGCTCCAGGTTGTTTACGTTGAAAGCGGGCAGGCCGTAGCCATTTTCCGCTGCATGATCCAATAGTTGCCGCAATGATACGAGTGCCATTTGAGTCTCCTTCAAGTAAGAATATACGTATGCCGAATTGAATATTGAATTGTTGCTGGTACATGGTACGGAGTTGCTGCTTGTTGTTCCCGGCCCATGCCCTGCTTATGCTTTTCTGTGTTCCCCCACTTTGACGATCTTCATGGTGTTGGTGCCGCCTGCCTTGCCAACCGGCTCACCGATGGTCATGATGATCAGATCGCCGTTACGCACTGCACCGCGTTTGAGCAATTCGCTCTCTGCCAGATCCAGAATGGTCTCGGGATCATTCGAGCCGCCGCCGAATTTTATCGGGTAGACGCCGCGAAACAAAGTCATTTTGCGGCGGGTATCTTCCTGTGGACTCAAAGCGAATATGGGCACATTGGAGTTTCTGCGCGACATCAGCAGTACCGTCCGGCCACTTTGCGTAAGTGCGGCAATGGCGCGGATCTTCAGACTGCTGGCAGTGAACATGGTAGCGCGGGCAATCGCTTCCTCGATGGTATCCGGAAGGCCGGACTGTATGCGTCGTTGCTCTTGACTTGCCAGAAATTCTTTTTCCGCTTCCAGGCATACCCTGGCCATGGCCTCGACCGCTTCAATCGGGTACTCCCCCGCAGCGGATTCCGCCGATAGCATTACCGCATCGGTGCCGTCCAGCACTGCATTGGCTACGTCAGATACTTCCGCCCGGGTCGGAATCGGGCTGGTGATCATTGATTCCATCATCTGCGTGGCGGTTACCACCAGTTTATTGCTGAGGCGAGCCGCACGTATCATGCGTTTCTGCAATGCCGGCACCACCGCGTCGCCCACTTCCACCGCCAGATCGCCGCGTGCCACCATGATGGCGTCGGAGGCTTGCAAAATATCATCCAGTGCCATGATCGCTTCTGAGCGCTCAATTTTTGCCATCATCAGACTCTTGCCGCCAGCCTCACGCATCAAATCACGTGCCCAGCGCATGTCTTCGCCGGTGCGCGGGAAAGACACTGCCAGATAATCCGCTTTGAGCGCTGCGGCAGTCTTGATGTCTTCCATATCCTTGCTGGTCAAGGCCGGCGCACTGAGTCCGCCGCCTTTGCGGTTGATCCCTTTATTGTTGGACAGCACTCCGCCTTGTTCCACCACGCAATGCACCTGGTGTCCCTTGACTTGGGAAACGCCCAGCACGATGCGGCCATCATCCAGCATCAGGGTTACGCCGGTTCCTACATCATTCGGCAGTTCTTTGTAATCCAGGCCCACCTTTTCCTGATCACCCAGTTCGCACTCAGCATCAAGCACGAATTTGTCACCGGCTTTTAGCGTGATTTTCCCATGCTCGAATTTGCCGATACGAATTTTCGGTCCCTGCAGATCTGCCAGTACGCCCACAGTCTGGCCGGCGGCACGGGCCAGCGAACGAGCCAGCTCGGCATGTTCGATGTGTTCCTCCCTGGTGCCATGGGAAAAATTAATGCGGACTACGTCAACTCCGGCATTGATCATGCGCTCCAGAACTTTGGGGTCGCTGGATGCGGGACCGAGAGTTGCGACGATTTTTGTTCTTCGGATCATTTTATGAATAGGGCCAAGGTGTGCCGCAGGCGTCAGCGTGCGCGCTGCTCCAGTATTTCCACGGCAGGCAGTTTTTTGCCTTCGAGAAATTCCAGGAATGCGCCGCCAGCAGTCGAGATATAGGATATTTTGTCATAGATGCCATATTTCTGGATCGCGGCGATGGTGTCGCCACCCCCCGCCAGGGTAAAGGCCTTGGTGTTGGCAATCGCCATAGCGATGGTTTTGGTGCCAGCGCCGAACTGGTCGAACTCGAACACGCCGAC
>Ga0163199_1002132_pt1 | contig 12176 bp, 10 predicted proteins | sample PL_2010_150m_FD_113537 | JGI IMG/M metagenome (GOLD analysis project Ga0163199, IMG submission 113537) | Freshwater microbial communities from Powell Lake, British Columbia, Canada to study Microbial Dark Matter (Phase II) - PL_2010_150m | ecosystem: Environmental > Aquatic > Freshwater > Lake ...
GCGCCGATCAATGAATTCACAAATTGAAATTCTGTCATGCTTCGGAAAAAACGAATCAATCCGGCCCGCGTCTACACCGAAGTAATTCGAATGATAGATGAACTGAATCCTGTAATTTCTATCGCGAAGAAAATCATAAAACGGATTAGAAATCGAACCGTTGAAAAGGAATTTCGAATTTCTTGATGTGTGGATCGTGCCTAGCGAAAACCATTCGACGAACGAATCGATTGTATCGCTTCCGGGAGATACGAAATCATAGGCCCGGAATCCCTCTTTCTCCAGGTAGACAACGTGCGGAAACTCACTCATGCCATAAAGCGTTGCCAGCGCTTCACGGGAAGTCATTGCGTCGAACGACACAACGTAGACGCTTCTCTTCGCTGTCTTCATGCTCGATGTGATGTGCTCAGATTGCGATCCGCGTTGATCCCAAGTCCGATCACTGAGAAACTCAGTTCCGGCCATCACAATAACCAGCACGATACAAAAACGTACAACGAAAACACTCGCAGCGGCGGACAATAACGCCGCCAACAGCAGAATCACGGCAACGGCGGACGTTGCCCAATAGCTCCATGGAGGCGAGTTAGTTAGCACGAAGAAGAAATGGAAGACATTGACCACCAACATGCCTGCGGCGGCCAGTGATGAAACAATCGGTAGTATCTTAAGGCTCTGCTCCGCCATGCGAAGGAGTATCAACAAGCACCACTCGATTAGGACAACAGCGAAGAAACATAGCGAAATGAACCCGATGTCTAGCAGTGTTATGAAACTTGCCTTCTGAACCAATGGCGCGACAAAAAACACAACCGAAAGGGTGAGAAAGCTCTCTTGGCCGGAAGCGGCTGAGCGCAAGTTTGGCCAAAGAGTACCTCTACCGAGCAACATCTCGCTGACCCGAACGTTCAAGAAAAACCAATTGGCGAGTTGGTCCTAAGATTTCCCGTCCTCCCAGCCGGAAGCCAGTCATAAATGCTTCGATTTGCCTATCAACGGAAGGAAAGAGGTCGGTTCGATTTCTTTGTGCCATCAGAAGATGTGCCATCGGATCATCGGGCGCAATCACCTCAAGAAAAAGGTAGCGATCCGTTAGGTTCGTCAGAAAGGCGGCCACGGCCCCAAGTGAAATACCCTCGGTAGCGATGAAATGATGGAGCAGGCCTAGACACAGCACCACGTCGCCACAAACTGAAAGCCGAGAAAGTAGGCCGGCCTTTTCTTGACCCAACCAGCCGGAGCCTGACGACATATCCCCCAGGTTCACGATAACCGGATGAATCCGCCTTGATCGCGACAATCGCTTGGATCGATAAAGCTGATTGATTGAATCGTGGTCAGCATCAATGGAGACCACTGAAGCCCCAATTTCCTCAGCCATTAGGGAGTATTCGCCGGTGTTGCAGCCAAGGTCAATGACCCATTTTGGTTTTGCGCCCTGCAGCCACCGCCAGACAACCTCACTTTTCTTCTTTTCAACGTCCAATGAGTAATGTTGCCTGGAAGTGGTGTACCGAACCCACTGGCTAATTGAGCTTGATGTCATTCCAGGCAAACACCAGCGACAATATTTATACAATGGCGAGTGATAAGATTGCTCGCCATTCTCAAGCGGAACATACTTCGGTGCTCCTGAGGTTTTTCCGCCAATCATCAATGGCCAAACAGCAGTAAGATAACGTCGCACACCCAGCAAGTTTGCCGCTTCGTTTGGCGCTATTCCGTCAGAGCTAAGCATATGGAACTTATGTGCGGGCCAGCCGACACTTTTTGCCAAGTTTAAGGGCAAAACAAAATGCCGAGCGTATTGACCCATCGCCCACCACTGCTTCGTTCGTATGGGAACAAAGGAAAGATGGTCGCAAAAAATCGGTGATCCACCCTCGAACAGGATGTTGAATGCCGAGGCATCCTTTAGCTCCAAGCCGTCTTCAAGGATGCGCTCGGACAGGTCCAGCGTGAATCCTCCGGCATCACGTAATTGAGCATCGCACCACTCCGACGGATAGGAAACAAATGGTAATCGGGGAGAACAAATCTCGCTCTCCGACACAAAGGAAAAGTCGACCAACATCCCTTCCCTAACCAGGGAGCGGCCAAGTTCGGACTTGAGGAATCCGGTGTTCGCTCCGGTCGCTAGCCGACGACGAACAAATTGCGCTGTCAGTTCAACGCTTCCATCTGGATCACGCACTGGTGTTCTTCTTCCGCTTGATCCAATCCTTGATTCGCTTGATCGGGCGCCCCAACCATAAAACGCCTGAGACGACGGCAGCGACAAGAGCCTGCAAGCCCAGTATTGCGGAACTTGGGTCGATGTAGGCATGGGCATCTTCCAGAGGGATCACCAACAAGATGCCTCCAATTGCAATAGCTGTCCTGGAAAATGCTCCCCCGTAGTGCCAAGTACCACTGGTGTTGAGATTGGCTATCAAGTGAGTCTCCTCAAGAATGTGGTAGCAACAGGCGGCCATCCGGTGGTGCATAAGCCGCGACGAGATAGCCAGCTTCGAGAAGCGCGGAAATCAGACCACGGCGAAAATTATGAATGTTCCAAGTGGTATTGATGGCGATCCAAACCTCTTTGGCAGGCAATTCGCTCATATCGGCGACTTCTCCACCTCCAGCCAGGCTTGAAACATCAACACATCCCATAGGCAATGTTGCCAGTTGCGCTTTCCGGCAAGATGTTCAGTCCATTTCCGCCGGACTTGAGCGGGATTGAGAAAGCCCTCACGCCGCAACCTCGATTCATCCAGCAACGTCTCCGCCCAATCACGCAACGACCCGCGCAGCCACGAATCAATCGGTACACCAAAACCCATCTTTGGCCTTTCGATAAGGGCCTTGGGCACATACTTATATAACATCTGCCTTAGCAACCACTTGCCTTCGCCATCGCGAATTTTCATGTGCAATGGCAACGACAAGGAAAATTCCACTAGCCTGTGATCGAGAAATGGTACCCGTGTTTCCAGGCTGACAGCCATTGCCGCACGGTCCACTTTAGCCAAGATATCATCCGGCAGATAGGTCCGCAAATCCGCAGTCATCATCCATTGTTCAAACGATTCACTTGTTTCACGGCAATCGAGCATTTCGTCAAGCGTCGTTGGAGGTTCCCGCCCCGCTATCACCAAGCTGGCTGGATCATTCCAGTGCGACACCAAGCGACGGTAAACATCCGCATCGCGACCCACTGCCAGCACCTCCATTGCCTTGTATGCCTTGTCGCTGAGCTGGCTGACATTTAGCTTGGGAATCAGTCCGCTCAACGGTCGCAATAGCATGTCAAGCATCCGCGGCGGCAGTGTCATTACACTTCGTGCCATGGCGCTGCGCAGAGACATCGGCAGCCAACGAACTTTTCGCCACAACTCACCCGCCAGGAGGTAGCGGTTGTAACCGCCAAACAATTCATCACCGCCGTCACCGGACAAACTCACCGCGACGTGCTGTCGCGCCATCTGTGAAATCAGAAAGGTAGGAATCTGCGATGAATCTGAGAACGGTTCGTCATAGACCGTGGCAAGCCTTGGAATAACTGCCTGCGCCTCTTCTGACGTAACGTAAATCTCGGAATGTTCTGTGCCTAAATGTCTTGCAACCGCTCGTGCGTATTCGGCCTCGTTGTAATCGGCTTCCGAAAAGCCAACGGTGAAGGTACGAATTGGTTTGGAACTCCGGGCCTGCATCAGCGCCACCACGGCAGATGAATCAACCCCTCCCGACAAGAACGCCCCGAGCGGTACGTCGGCCACCTGCTGGATTGCAATTGCATCAGCGCTGAGTTGCTCCAACTTTAACAGTGCATCTGCATCAGATCCATTGAACGGCGCAGCGCGGCCCTCCTCGGCCGCCTTCGAAGCAGACCAATACGCCTTGGGAGCCGGCAAACTGTGTTGCCGAACATCGTCCTGAGAGATTGTGACGCAGGTGCCAGGCGGCAACTTCCAGACGTTCTTGTAAATCGAGTAGGGGGCCGGGATGTAGCTGTGGCGAAAGAATAGCGTCATGGCATCGCGATCAATTTCGCCATGCCATGCGGGATGAGCACGCAGCGCCTTGAGCTCCGAACCGAAGACCAACGTCGCCCCCGCCCAACCGTAGTAGAGCGGCTTTTCTCCCATACGGTCTCGCATCAAATGCAGACAGCGCCGGGCGCGATCCCACAGCGCGATCGCATACATGCCGACGCAGCGTCGTAGCGATTCTTCCACACCCCACGTTTCAAGGGCCGCCAAAAGCGTCTCCGTGTCGGAGTGTCCACGCCAATCAGTTTGAACGCAAAGGGGCTCCAGTGCCTTGCGAAGATCTAAATGATTGTAGATTTCACCATTGAAGATCACCACAAAGCGCTCCGACCTCGACACCATCGGTTGATGGCCGGCAGCCGACAAGTCGACGATCGATAGGCGCCGATGGGTGAATCCAATACCTGAATCAGCGTCGTACCACACGCCTTCATCATCCGGGCCACGATGAGCAATGGCCTTACCCATCCTCGCCAGCGACTCAAGACTCCTCGCCGCGGCGAAGCTTTCCAGAAACCCAGCCAAGCCGCACATAATTCTTCGATCCTAGAGAAAACTGCTTGATCCTAGGCCTGTAACTTCAGGCGGTCACCTCTATGGCTACCCATCGCATTAGGGAAGTGATGGCAGCCAGACGGAGAATATCGACTTTTTGACTGAGTTGATGCCATACAACTATCTTGCGAAACCTATGGCACACCAAAATGGTGTTTTCTCGCTAAATCTGACATTTTCCAGACCAACGGACTCCATCATGCGCTGTATCTCCATGCGCGTGAACCGCTTTTCCAGCCGGGTCCCGAATCGATCTAATGCATCAGTGCGCATGACATAGAACCCACAATTGCGATAGGCCGAAAGTGGAAAGTTCGCCACGTTGGCGCCCCGCCCCTCGGCAATCCTGGCAAGACGCGCCAATGGCCAATAGATGGCGCCCGCGATAATCTGGCTCACTCCATAGCGAAGCCCTAAAGGCATTCGCGAAACAACCTGTCGCACCAAATCACTTGTCCGCCATAGCAAGCGAAACCAGGTGGGCCGATTGTCAAATGCATAATACAAGTAGAGCAGAAAAGGAGCCCCCCGCTTTAGCTTGACAACACAGGAGGCCAAGGCCGCATGAGTATCCGGCACATGATGAAGCACACCCAAGCTGTAGCCAAAATCCATGGAGCCATCTGGAAGAGGGATATTGGCGACGCCGGCCCGGTGAAATTCGCAGTTTCCTTGCGGGCTGAGATTTCTTCGTGCGACTTCAATCGAAACGCTGGGATCGATGCAATGCAGTGTTCCGACACGCGGAGCTACAAGCTTTGCCCAACGGCCGCTCCCGCAGCCAAGGTCGAAGCCTATGGAATTATTCGACAAGACGTCCCAGGGAAAGATTGCAAAGTACCCGTCAAATAGACGCTGCGTATCCGCAAATGACATGCCTGTTTGATCGAATCGCGTCCATTCGTCCCCAAAACCGTCAACGGTCTTAGAGTCCACGTTGTGGCCCAGAGAATCAGCCATCTATACCTCGAGTACCGCGGTGATTGACAACAATTGCGAAATCAATAATTCCAATAAAAGGCGACATTGTTGTAAGGCAGCCAGGAATTTGAAACTATGGGGGCGTAGTTCAATAGTACCCACTCGGCCAAACCGTAGACTCCTATCACACACATGATCGCTAAAGATTTTGACGCGCGATGCCGAAACAAAAGATGAATTCGAGAAAACACGAATATCTGGATCGGCAAGAAGTAAAGCGCCACACGATCGACTGCGGTCGATGCCACGTCTACCAATGGAATACAGGTCAACGAGAATATGGCCACCCACGTCCACAGTCTTCGTTCCGCTCCGTCTGGGGCGATACGCTTCGCGAACAGCAGGAAGATAGCAGCCGGAACTGAGTTCATCGCTACGCGTATCCCCGCCCCCTCAGAAGTCATGCCTGAGACGACATAGTTCTTGATTAGGGATTCATAATGCTCAAGAAGCAGCGCACCTCCAAGCAGAATCGACATTATTGAGATGGAAATTATGATTGCTAGTCTTTTTTCCGAAGAAGCCAGCAGCCCTAGCGGAAGCAAGAGAACTGCTGATCTATGAAACAATCCAGCACAACCAATCAGCAAAACGAAATGAAATAGTCGTCGATTGGAAAGGGCAACCAGGGCGATCAATTCAAGGCCGATCGCCACACTCTGCCGCGTGTAACCCATCGCAACCACAATGATCAGATACGGGACAGAAACGGCCAGAGCGACCCAGGGTTGTGGTTGCCGCCGACAAAATTGATAGATCCCGAGCATAACGAATGTGCCGCAAACCAAATTGACGCCGTAAATCCCAAGACCGAGGGAAGCGGCAATCCGACCAAGCATGGCAAACCCTGGATTGCCTGCCAATATCGCGTCGAGAAATGACTCCCCATAAGCATCTTTTTGTTGAGACAAATACGAGCTCCAGTCACCGCCTACTTCGAAACGAAGCCCAATGATCAGAGCGAAAAGGATGCAAATGGTCCGCCAAATGAAGTCACGCGCATGGGGCGTCAGTCGGGTCGGGGCGACCAACGCATAGACGGGAACGGAAAACATCAACCAGTAGACAAGCATCAGCGGCCTCTGGCGCCAATCCCTTCATATAGAAGTGCATAGCGCGCAACAACCTTTTCAATCGAAAAATTGTCAATGATCCGTTGCCTGGCTAGAGACCCCAGCCTAAATCGCTCGGCGGGGGTCAGATCAAGCAGGTCGCCAATTGCAGTGGCAAGTTGCTCCGAAGCCGCAGGTCGCACCACGCGTCCGCAGTTCCCCACAACACTGGCGGAATCGCCGACATCTGTCACTACGCATGGGATACCACAACTCATGGCTTCGCCTATCGTATTTGCAAAAGCTTCGGATAATGAGGAAGAGACTGCCACGTCCAATGCGGCCGTTATTTTCGGGATATTCTGGCATACACCGAGCAAGTGAATATTCTCTTCTAATCCCAGTTCACGCACCTGCTTGACCAAATCCTGATTCGCTCCATCCACGTTTCGACCTACAAGCACAAAACGTGCTGTCTGATGTCGCCGAGTTACGATTGCAGCCGCAGAAAGAAAGTTCGCATGATCTTTCAACGGATCGAATCGCGCCACAAGTCCCACCAACAGCGCGTTTTCATGCAACCCGAGACTCCGACGAAATTCTGCTCGCGAATTGAGATTAGGTAGATAGGTGTCCGTATCGAAGCCCGTTGGAATGGTAATCCCGCCAGCGGCGTTGTAGCCGAGCTGCTCATGATGAATTCGCGCGGTATCTGAGTTGTATAGAATACTGGCAGTATTGCGAGATATCCAGGCACAGTATCGAATTATAATTCTTGTGAGGAATTTCTCTCGGGATAAGTCATGAAGGCTCTGGACTATTGTCCAGACAACAGGAATATGTCGGCCACAAATCAAGGAGGCCAGCCACGCAGCCAAGTTGCCATGAGGCATCCATCCTTGCAACATATTCGGTTGAGCATCGCGAACGATCCTACGTAATCTCGGCAAGGCTCCCATTGCAGAGAATGGGTTGGAGATTCCAAGTTCGGTAACAGCTACCCCGATTGCGCGCAACTCATCAGCGATTTCCCCCCCCGACTGTAGAGCAATCACCTGAAAATCGAAGCGCCGCCTATCTGCATGAACCGCGAGGTTATATAGCATGCGCTCAGCACCGCCGATGTTGAGACCAGTGATAAAGTGCAATACTCGAATCAAAGCTCGTCACTCGGCCAAGTTTGGGTTAATCGGATGATCACAAGCCAGCTTTGCAATTTGTTGAAGGATTTCTATTTTACTCACCCAGATGTTCCAGAATGTAAGCCACGCTTTCACGCAGGATGTATCGCGGTTGCCAGTCCAATTCTTTGATTTTGTCGATCGCTCCAACTTGATAGGCCACGCCGCGTCCTTCCCCTGTTGCTTTATAAGTTATCAGTTCGGGGGGAATCTGCAAGCACTCCTGAGTGAATTTGACGATATCCAATACTGGGGTGGCGATGCCACGAGCAACATTGTAGATCTCTCCTGCTTTGCCCCTCTGCAAAAGTGTCATGTATGCATGAACTGCATCTCGGATATCCAGATAATCACGATAAGCTGAAAGGTCCAAGAGGTCGAGGCGTCGAATTTCTCCGTTTTGGAATGCTTTCACTTTCTCAAAAAATGCCCCGCTAAAAAGAGCAGGCGGAGCCCAGCGGCCAATTAGGTTAAAACTCCGAGCAAGCATAATCGGTAACCGCCCTTGGTATTCATATAGCAATTTGGACTGGGCAACCTTGCTCTCTCCGTAGACGTTTTGCGGGTTCAGCGGGTCGTCCTCCCGTAACGGCACTCCCTCCTTGCCGGGGCCGTATTCCGCCGATGAACCAATGAGCAACGTCCGTGTGTCTTTCAGGCCAAGTGAGATCAATGCTTCCAGAATATTCCGCGGCCCGTCTACGTTTACCGCGAAGTCATGCTCCTTGCGCAGGGAAAAGCTGCCGGCCAGATTGATCACATAATCGGGTCGGCATTGCTGCAGGGCGGCGCGAATATCTGCCGCTTCGGTGACGCTGCAGCGAAAAAACCCTTCTACCTCGACCGGCGCCGGCGCTTCCAACCCCGCACCATAGATTTCCCATTCGCCCTGCCGCTGCAGGAGCGGCAACAGGTGCCGACCCGTAAAGCCATGGCAGCCGATCACCAGAATCTTCTTCATTCGTTACGTTTCCGATCGTTCATTGACCTAGGTGACGAAAGACGCCAAATGCTGCGTCCCGAATCATTCTCGGCAGGCTGCTCTTTACATAGGAAAGCGCAACCGGCAGAGAAGAATATTTCGCGGCCATCGCCAGATAACGGATCCGGTGGCCCATGTCGCGCCCCGTTTGACGCGACATGAAGAAACAGATGCTGGAAACCCGATGACGCCTCAGTGGCTTGTCCATCTGCTGCCTGTGCTTGAAGTAGAATCGCCGCGCGCCTAAATATTGCGACTGCATGTTATTGCTAATCCTTGCCCCGTTATGCGCCTGATAACGGACAAGCGGCTCGCTTCGCGAGACTATATTGCCCTTTTTGCGCAAGCGTACCCACAAGTCCCAATCCTGCGCACTCTTGAAGCGCGCATCAAAGCCCCCGATTTCCTTGATGACATCGCTCAAACAGAAGCACATGGAGGCGCCACCTAGTACGTTGCCTCGCAGCAACTGACTCAGGCTCAATCCGTCGGGCACCTTAACCAACGACTTTATCCCGAGCGCCGAATGGCGAACATAACTACAGCTACAGGCGACCGCGTTGCGATTGGCGCACATCGCCGCCAACTGGTATTCGAGCTTGGAAGAAGCCCACTCGTCATCATCGTCGAGAAAGGCAATCCACGATCCCCGGCTAGAAGATATGCCGACATTTCGCGCACCTGCCCCGCCCAACGCGACCGGGTTACGGAGCACCCGAATCCGGCCGTCGCTTGCTGCAATGCGACTGAGAATCTCCCCGGCTTCTTCTCCGGATGCATCGTCCACGATCAGTAACTCAAAATTCCGGTACGTCTGAGCAAGCACCGACGATACGGCGCGCGCCAGAGAGTCTGCCCTGTTGCGCGTCGGCACAACCACGCTGATGAGTGGCTGGCTCATGCATTCCCCAAGGTGTGATCGTACCAGCGACGCAGGCAATACAAGAGGAACAGCGCCTGCGCCGAACTCTCTCCGATTTCTGCGGACCGAGCCCATCTCGATTGGCACACCGCAGCGAAAGGGCCAAGACCCGGGATGTCGGCAATTGACTTGACCGCATCGACGAACTGCCCTCGGTTCTTGTTCACCCACCATGCGACGGGGCCGGAGAACCCAGATTTCTTGCGCCAAACATGTTCGTGCCCAAGCTGCTCCTCAGCAATTTCCCTGAATAGCACCTTTGTTCGGCTCCCACACACGTGGCTCCTCGGCGGAAACCTGTACGCCGTCTGCACGACATCCACGTCTATCAGCGGAACCCGGCCCTCTATCGTGTTGGCCATGCTCATCTGATCGAAGAGTAGCAATATCTCGTCGGGAAGATAGAAGTACAGGTCAAACAACATCTGCTGGTAAAGCAGAGGAACCGCCAGCGCGTCCGGTACGCGCAGAGCGTCTGCCATTTGCGCCAGCAGCCCGGACATGGCCGTACTACTGCCCAGCATGTCCTGGCACAATTCGAAGTTGCCGCCCGTTACAAAAAGCATGTCCAGGCTGGTATTGGAAAATCTAGCTCCGAGCTTGCTGTCGGTAGGCAACAGGCGTCCGATAGCCTGTCTGAAAAAAGCTGGAAGCTTTGTGAACACTCGGCGCTTCAACGATGACCCGACATAGCGGCCGTATCCACCGAAAACCTCGTCCCCTCCGGTGCCGCTCAACAACACCTTCACTCCATCCTCCGACGCCATTCGTGACAGTAGATACGAAGGGATGATCGCCGTGTCAGCGATCGGCTCAGTTAGATGGCTCAGCGCGATATCCAGGTACGCCATCGCCGATGTGTTGTCCACCAGCATTTCATGATGCCGGGTGCCAAACCTCTTCGCTACATAGGCTGCTGCCGGGAGTTCGTTGACTGCGTGGCCTTCAAAACCTACGCTATAGGTATCCATCGCTTGGGTCATCCTGGACGCCAGCGCCACCACCATGCCGCTATCTACGCCGCCGGAAAGCAGTGCGCCAACGGGGACATCGCTACGGAGCTGTCGTTTAACCGCATGCTCAAGATTCTCCTTCAACTTCTGGCGTGCCGGACGGTCGTCGGCCTGGTCCGCATAGCGCGACATGCGCCAATAGCGGCTAACGACGGTCTCTCCAGAGGGCTTCACACTCATGGTATGGCCGGGCAGCAATTTCCTCACGCCTTGAAAAATACTCGAACTCCCCGGCACATAGGAACCGAGAAGATAAGCGGCGATACTTTGTGCATCGAGGGCATTGCCATGAAACATGCTCAACGCCTTCGACTCTGAGGCGAAAGCCAGCAAGGACTCGGAGCGATAGTAGTAGAAGGGCTTGATACCGAAATGGTCGCGGGCGCAGAACAGGACCTGAGCAGCTTCGTCCCACAAAGCGAACGCGAACATGCCGTTGAAGCGTTCAACACACTGCTTTCCCCAGCACCGGTAGGCAGCCAGAACCACCTCGGTGTCTGACCCGGTCTTGAAGAGATAACCGCTGGTCACCAGTTCGCTGCGCAACTCCAGGTAGTTGTAAATTTCGCCGTTGAATACCAGCCACAGGCGACCATCGTCATATTGCATGGGCTGTGACGCCGCCATGCTAAGGTCAATGATGGAAAGTCGCCGGTGGCCCAGCGCGACTTCGCCAGCGGATATAAAAGTTCTCTCGGCCTGGTTGCGCGCTGATCCATAGGCTATTCCGAAGGAATCACGGCCACGATGTACAAGCTTGCCGAGCATGCCGCGCAACTTGTCAAGGTCGACGGGAGCGTCACCGAACCTGATGATTCCTGCTATTCCGCACATGCCATCAAGGCAAACCTAGTGGTGACTTCCGCCGGCAACTCAAGCCGCCAGGACAGCGATATTGCGACGGTCGGGTCAGCCTCGCCGTAGGACGTAGAGAACCAGCCTCCGGGAGCCTCACCCGAAAGAAATAGGACTTCAGGTGCTGTAGGAACTCCATCGAAGCTCAGGCGAACTTCGCCATCAGCGCCGCGAGCTGTCATGCTGAGGCTGTCGAACCGGTCAAATCCCCGACCGAAATGCCAGCAGAATGCTACGTTTGCCGTTCCGTGCCCGAGAAACGAATCCGTGACCGCAAGCCCGTTCTCCGCCGGTACTATCCTGCGGCAGTGGTTCTTGACTCGGGTCGCGCGCTGGTATCCATCATGCATCAACTCGATTCCATTGCCGCACATTTCGATCAGCAGTTGGGCCTCCGCGTATGGCCGAGGCCACCACAAGCCGCCATTGGCAATCGCCTCGCTGACGGGAGCCAATCCATCGACAATAGGGACATTGTGTCCCAACGCGCTTCTTTGGAATTGCGAGACGGCATCTGCGGTATAGCGATACCTGCCAGGATCAGCGAGAACTTCCCGCCCGTTGTGGAGCCAGACAAAGCCGGTCAGGTCACAATGCC
>Ga0163199_1002133_pt1 | contig 12176 bp, 9 predicted proteins | sample PL_2010_150m_FD_113537 | JGI IMG/M metagenome (GOLD analysis project Ga0163199, IMG submission 113537) | Freshwater microbial communities from Powell Lake, British Columbia, Canada to study Microbial Dark Matter (Phase II) - PL_2010_150m | ecosystem: Environmental > Aquatic > Freshwater > Lake ...
GCCGGCCGAAAAATGGCCGCCGGAGATGCTGACCGATTGCGTCAGGAATTCGCGCAGTTCCTTCGCGAGCGGTTTGAGCAGCTCTTTCGAGAGCTTGCGGACATCCGCGGGGCTGTGGATGTCGTTAAGCAGCGGGTAGTTATCTGGGTTGTTCATTTATAAATCGATTCCTTGAGTTGGCGCGGTTTAAGCTGCCGTGATTATCCCGGTTCATTTCCGAGTGATCAAGTAGGTAATTAGTGGTTCCGTTGGATGATATAAAGCGATAAAGCACGCAATAAATCCGCTTCTTTGCCGAAAAGACTTAAATTTTCCAACGCCATTTCATGCAATTCCTGCGCTTTTTGTTTGGCGCCTGCCAAGCCTAACAGGGCGGGGTAGGTAGGTTTATCATTGCTTTTATCTTTGCCTTGCGTTTTTCCGAGCGTAGCGGTATCACTTTCTTCGTCCAGAATATCGTCTTTAACCTGGAACGATAAACCGATGCATTTGGCATAATGATCGAGTTTTACAGCAAGCGTTTGATCTACATCTGTCTTTGATAGTGTTGCCATATTGACGCTGGCGCGAATCAATGCACCGGTTTTATGGATATGCATATTTTCCAGCTCAGGCAGATTGAGTTTTGTGCCTACGGATGCCAGGTCAATGGCTTGGCCGCCAACCATGCCTTGAGAGCCGCTGGCTTTTGCCAGAGCGGTAATCATTTTCAGTCGGCCTTCAGGGCCGGCGATGATGCTGGGGTCATGTGCGAGAATTTCAAATGCTAAGGCCTGTAAGGCATCGCCTGTTAAAATTGCCGTCGCTTCATCGAAAGCGACATGGCAGGTCGGTTTGCCGCGGCGGAGATCGTCATCATCCATCGCCGGGAGATCGTCATGAATTAACGAATAAACATGAATAAATTCAACTGCGCAGGCCGCACCGTCCAACGCTTCCGGTACAATGCTCAGGGTTTTTCCGGTGCAGTAAGTCAGCATGGGGCGCATACGTTTGCCGCCGTCGAGCACACAATAACGCATCGCCTGATGCAGCTTTTGCGGCAATATGTTTTCGCCCGGAAGACGTTGTTCCAAGGCTTGTTCTACACGGTTTTGACAAAAACTGAGGTATTCTTTTAATGCATTATTCATCGGTAAATGGCTCCAGGGATTGAGTGCCGTTTTTTTCTATAAGAATCTGAACCTTTTGTTCAGCCTCTTGCAAGGCTTTTTGGCAGGTACGGGTCAGATTAACCCCGCGTTCAAAGGACTTTAAAGATTCTTCCAGGGAAATATCGCCTTGCTCAAGCTGGTTGACCAACTGCTCAAGCTCTGCGAGGGAATCTTCAAACGTCGTGGATTTCTTTTTCGGCATGTAGATTTGGTTTGGGTGTTAAAACAAAAAATGAAATGGAGGGCGTGGCTCAAGCGGGGCATTATATATGAAATTGGACGGCGAGTGACGGGCTGTAATGATTCAAAGCGGACTGGGGATGATCGGGTTGCAATTGGATACTCGCGGTGTCTTGCGTGAGCACCATAGTTTTCACCCATTATTTGGTTTTTGGGGGGCTTAGAGGATGCTGCAAGGCTTTACGGGCAACGGGGCGAATCAATTGGAAATCAAGGTGCGCGGCGACAGATCGAACGGTTCTCCCAAGGCCAGAAGCGTTCGATGTCGTTTCAGTGTGAGCTGTAGCGTTAATCAGTTTTCAGTGGGCGTCTGTAAAAACCTGTCCAGCTGCATGGCCTTCATTATTGTGATGAGCTCTTCCCGCTGCCGTTTTAACGGTGCTAATTCCGCTTCAATGGCGGCAATATTTTCTGCGACGGTTCCTTTGGAATCGTTGATTTTTCTCAGCATTTGCAAACGCCCTTCAATTTGTTTTTTATGGTCCTTGATTTGCAGCATTAACGGTGTCAGCGCTCCGTTACTCCAGGCTATCGCATCAGTATGCGCTTGTTTGATAATGTCTTTCGCCTTTGCAATCAATGTGCTGTAAAGTTTGTCTACAACGATATGCTGTTCAGTCATCGTGACTCTGGCGCTGGATCGAAACGCCTCGCCTTCTTCAAAAATCTGTTCTAATTCAATTTGGTATTGCTTGACTGAGAAGAGTTGAGGCTCAATTTCCTTAAAGCCGTATTCATCCTTGAATTTTTTGTGTATCGCTTTTACGAGGCGGCGCGTTTCATTGGTAATATCAATGGAGTCCTGCAACAAATCACGCAGGTCGTCAAACAATTTACGGATATTCTGTTTCATGCCGTACGTTGTCAGGCTTTTCCCAATATCCTGTTTAGCCATAGTGATAACGGCATCGACTTTTTCGTCGGAGAATGAGTCAATCAGCATTTTTGCCTGTACGATAAAAACCCGGCGACTGGATTGGAAATTTTCAACATTCGCCATATAAAGATTTTGCTTGTCACGGGTTTCGGCCATCAATTTGCCCGTCATTTCCTGGTTATGAAAATCGATTTTTTTGAATTCTTCGAGTTGATCTGTCGCGTGTGATAATGAGACGTTCGTCAAATTAAATGACTCATTAACGAGAAAGCCGAGATCGCGAACGATGCTTCCCATCATGATGTTACGTTTTTGCTTTAATATGTCGCCGGCAAGATAGTTTTCCAATTGGGGTAATCGGCTTTTTTCGAGCAAGTGCTCATCGGCTTTAACTTTTGCCAGCAGACCTTGTTTGGCGGAGACGGGAAATATTGCATTTTCGTTTATTTTTAAAATAGCGGCCGAAGCCTTGATTTGCGATTGGATAGACGCTTCATAGTCGCCGTTTCCTGCGATGTCATCCCACATAGCATCAATTTTATTCATGACTACGGCCAGACCTTGGGCCTTGCCGCTACGGGCGCGGCTGATATAAGTCAGCCATATTTCCAAATCGCTTTTAGTGACTCCTGTATCCGCAGCAAGCATAAAAATAATGGCTTGTGCGCTGGGCAACATGTTTAACGTCAGTTCCGGCTCAGTGCCTAGTGCATTCAGGCCCGGCGTATCGATAATCGATAAGCCTTCTTTTAGCAGGGGATGGGGAAAGCTGATCAAGGCATGGCGCCAGCAGGGTATTTCCACTTGATCGGGTTTACTGATACCCTGTGCAGCCGCTTCGTTTTCGTCCCACAAACCCAGTTTGTCGGCAAGTTCCCTGTCAACTTTTTTGGTTGCGATCAGCTCTTTAAACACAGTCTGCATTTGTGTTGGCGAGTTACAGTCAAGCTCGAACTGGTTCCATCTTTCAGGCCTTTGTTTAAGTTCAGCTAATGAAATATCTTCAAGACGGCTTTCGATATTCAGCAAGCGAATATAGCTGCCGCCTTCTGCGTCATAAAATATTTCCGTGGGGGACATGGTTGTGCGACCCGGTGAAGAAGGAAGCAATCTGACACCCGCCTCTGCAAAAAACATGGCGTTGATGAGTTCAGTTTTGCCGCGTGAAAATTCAGCGACAAATGCCAGCGTAATGCGGTCGTTCTTAAGGCCGGCAAGGATATTTAAAATCGTGTTGGTGCTATGGGCATTATCCATGCCGTAGCGATTAAGCCATTGCTGATACATTTCTATCGACTGAATCAAATTTGCACGCCATAACGAATATTCGTGCATTTTCTCTTTAAATTCCAGATTCCTCATGGCAAGCCTTTTGTTAAACACAATTTTAAAGTTAAGTCGACTGCATCGATTAAAAAGATTTTCAACAATTGTAGTTCATATCTTAACAAGCGTTGGGATATAAAAACCTTTAATTTTCGTATTAACGCATTACGCGAATGCTAGATACCGTAGAGGCGCTGATATTCTTTGATTGCAGCGATCTGCTCCCCGGCAGTGGCCGTTAAATATTCAACGATATGCGCTAAGCTTATGATTGAAAAGACCGGGATGCCAAAATGGCTGGTGACTTCCTGGATAGCGGATAGTTTATTTTGCCCTTTTTCCTGTCTGTCTAAGGCAATTAATACGCCTATGGGCGTCGCATCGGCGTTTTTAATTATATCGATGGATTCCCTGATCGATGTCCCCGCAGTAATAACATCATCGAGTATCAGTACCCTGCCTTGCAGCGGCGCACCTACCAGTATGCCGCCTTCGCCATGGTCTTTCGCTTCTTTGCGGTTGAAGGCAAAGGGTATGTCCCGAAGTGCCGCGTGCGCATAAGCGATAGCAGTGGTGCTGACCAATGGAATACCTTTGTAGGCCGGGCCGTATAAAATATCAGGCTTAATTCCCGACTGAATTAATGCTTGCGCATAAAACTGTCCCAGTTTTTCCAGTTGAGCGCCGGTATTAAACAGGCCGGTATTGAAGAAATAGGGGCTGGTACGGCCTGATTTTAACAGGAACTCGCCAAATTTCAGTACGCCGCATTCCAGTGCGTAGCAGATAAAGTCTCTTTGATAATCAAGCATAATAGCGTTAGGTAGTTAATGACAGGTTCAAGCCTGCACAAGTGGTGGATGTTTTTGCCGCGCCATCAGGAATGACTGCTGCGTCGTTCAGCCTGACGCTAAGCAGTCATCATAAGCATATTGATATAAAGCGGTTGCCGCACGCCATTTTAAAGCTAAAGCAGGATATGCGCCAAAATTAAACCTTGCGTCGATAATGGGTGATCGGAGGCTTCGGGCAATATAATTGTCAGCATTGGCAAGTGTTGGCGCATTAAAAAAACCGATCAAATAAGATGGCGTACAGATTACCGGTTTAATTTACTGGAAGTGACGAATGTGGCAATGTAGTGACAAAAAGCGTCACTTTTGCCGGCGCATTGGACGCATGATGCTGTGTGCGGCGATCAGCTCATGAATTTTTCCAAAATGCTGTCCAGAAAATTCCAGCCTTTTTCTGAGCAGTAATAATGATTTTCGCAGTGGCTAATCAGCCCTTGCTTAAGACATATTGATAACGCGGGCTCCAGTGTATCGATGCCAAGCCCTGTCGTTAATCGGTAGTGTTCGATACTGAAGCCCTGTTTCAGGCGCAAATGGTTCATGACGAATTCCAAAGGCAGTTCGGCGACGGCAATGGTATCGGCACCACCGTTTTTATGTGTATCGTTTAAATAATGCTCGGGATGTTTGGGCTTATGTGTGCGAATGATATGGTCAGGCGAGGTTTGGGTTATTTTGCCGTGAGCGCCGGCGCCTATGCCCAGATAATCGCCAAATTGCCAGTAATTGACATTATGCCGGCAGTGCCCGCCGAGCCGACTGTAAGCGGAAATCTCGTACTGTTGATAACCGTGATCGGCCAGTAATGTTTGCGCTGCTTTTTGCATCGCAAAAACAGCGTCATCGCCGGGCAATGTCGGCGGATATTTATGGAAATAGGTGTTGGGTTCCAGCGTTAACTGGTAAAAAGAAATATGTTGGGGATTAAGGCCGATGGCTGTTACGACATCTTTTGAGCTGCTGTCAGGATGCGCATCCGGTAAACCGAACATCAAATCCAGGTTAAAATTTTCGAAGCCCGCCTGATGGGCGATTTCAACAGCGCTTATGGCTTCCCCGGCAGAATGAACGCGCCCCAGCTTTTTTAACAAGTTGTCGTTGAAGCTTTGTATGCCGATGGATAAGCGGTTAATCCCCAACGCCCTGAATTCTGCAAACTTACCGCTCTCGAATGTGCCCGGATTGGCTTCAAGCGTAATTTCCAAATTATTTTCAAGCTGAATTTGCCGCTTTATGCCGCGCAATAAGCGATTAATAGATTCAGGCGAAAAAAGGCTGGGCGTACCGCCGCCGATAAAAATGCTGCTGATGGGTCGATTGATTCCATAAAGAGCGATGTCTTTTGCTAAATCAATAAGCAGGGCATCGATGTACCCGACTTCAGGCGTGCCGGATTTAATCGCATGCGAATTAAAGTCGCAATACGGACATTTTTTAATGCACCAGGGGATGTGAACGTAAAGACTTAACGGCGGCAAAAGTGTTATGGCTGTGTTTAAAAAACTTCAGTTTAACATCAATGAACACGATGGATAAGGTATAGTCTCGGATTTTGTGTCGGTACTGCATAAGCGGCAAAGCCTAAATCATTACGAACAAGTCGTTGGGTGTTAGAATACTGTATAGCTTGCGGCATTAGTTATGCGCAACACGGCCTGAGTGCATAAATATTACCTGATCATTCACCAATACTTTTAAAGAGGACAGTATGCGGAACCTGAAGTTTTTACCCGCGTTGATTGGAGCGACACTGGTTGTCGCCGTCATTTTATATGTTGCCTTTTATTTCATATTTCTTGACCTGTTTGTTGATTTATGGTGGTTTCAATCGTTAAATTTTGAAGCTTATTTCTGGCTGAGACTGCTGTACAAATTTTTCCTGTCCGGCGGCGTTACGCTGATTTTCTTTACTATTTTCTTTTTTCATTTCTGGATTGCCTCGCGCTATCTGGGCTTAAATCCGCCGGATGACGTGTTTGATAATATAGCCAAACGTCGCCGGTTTCAGAATTTCGCCGACATTTTTATGAATGGCTCGGTAAAAATATACACGCCTATTTCGCTGGTACTGGCGGTTTTTATCGCCATTCCCTTTTATAATCAATGGGAAACATCGCTATTGTATTTTTTTGGCAGCAGTTCGGGCGTCAGCGAACCGGTTTATGGTAATGATGTCAGTTTTTACATGCTGTTTTATCCCGTTTACCAACTGATCCAGCAAGAGTTATTGACAACAGCTGCGTTGATATTCGGTATGGTCGGCCTTCTGTATTGGCTGGAACATATTTTTGTACCGTATCAACGCAAGGAGTTTCCGTTAGGCGCTAAAGTCCATTTGACGATACTCATCGGTTTTGTCGTTGCGTTTGTTGTCTGGGGCTTTATGCTGCGCCGTTTTGCACTGCTTCATACCGATAGTCATGAGCCGGTTTTTTATGGCCCCGGCTTTGTCGAAATACGTTACCAATTGCCGCTGATCTGGCTGGGGATCGGCACATTTATGGCTATGGCAATCAGTGCGAGCCTGTTTATCTTTTCAGAGAAGCATCGCATCAAAACGCCTTTTTTCCTGTCGCTTGCCGCCTTTCTTGGTGTTTCAGCATTACCCGGAATCGAATTTATTCCTGGCGCCATTCAAAAATACATCGTTAATCCAAACCCGGTTAGAACGGAAAAGCCGTTCATCCAGCACAATATTGATGCAACGACCGATGCTTATGATTTAAAAAATATCAAGACTGTTGATATGACCATCAAGGTGGATGCCGCCAAGGATATTGAAACCTGGGGTACGCAAAAACGCTTTGAGAATATCCCGGTATGGGACAGGGAATACATTATTGACAGCTACAAGCAGTTGCAGGAGATAAGGCCTTATTACAAATTCAGGGCGGTCGATGAAGACCGTTATTTTGTTCTTGACCACACCCGGCAGGTCAATATTTCCGCACGGGAAATCAATATCTCAAAACTGCCTATCGAAGCGCAAAATTGGGAAAACATCCATTTACGCTACACGCACGGTTACGGCGCCGTCATTACGCCTGCCGCGCAGGATGCCGACAAGCCCCAGACCTGGTGGTTGCGTGATTTGAATATGCAGTCGGAGGTCGGTTTTAGCGTTAAACACCCTGACATTTATTACGGACAGGAGCAGTTCGATTATGCGATCGTGCCTAACAAGCTGGATATTGTCGGCATTGCGGGTTCCGATCCCAGTTTAACGGAAAGTTACCACGGCATCGGCGGAGTGCCGATTTCATCCTATTTCAGGAAAGCGTTGTTTGCGATTTATTTTAATGACGAAAAAATATTCTTTTCAACCAATATCTCTACAGAAAGCAAGCTTAAAATATATCGCAATATAACCGAGCGCATAAATAAACTGACGCCGTTCCTGCATTTGGACAAGGACCCGTATCTGGTTTTGACAAAAGACCGGTTCTACTGGATACAGGATGCTTATACGCTATCCGACAAATATCCGGTTTCCAAGCCCTCGGAGGATGATTTCCAGGAAGGCAGACAGCATTTCAACTATATCCGTAACTCCGTCAAAGTCGTTGTTGATGCTTATGACGGCGATGTGGATTTTTATATTGCCGATCCCTCAGACGCTATTATCAAAGCCTACAGCAATGCCTATCCGGGATTATTCAGGAATATGGACGAAATGCCGTTGGAGCTGCGCCAGCATTTACGTTATCCGCGCGATCTTTTTTACCTGCAGATGAAAATATATGCAAAATATCATCAGCAAAACCCTGAATTATTTTATGAACAGGCGGAAACCTGGCAATTTGCGGATGTCCGCGACGAAACGGTTTTGCCGTATTATCAGACGATGGACTTCGGCAACTGTAATGACCGTGAAGAGTTCGTGTTGATTGATCCCATGACCCCTGTTAACCGTAACAACCTGAGCATGATCGGCGTAGCCGGCACGCTCGACAAAACGCGGTGCAGCCTGGATTACAAACCGGGTATTACCATTTATAAGTTTGGCAAGGAGGTGCAGGTCAACGGGCCTGCCCAGATTGAAGCATTGACCCAGCAGGTTCCGGAAATTTCCGCGCAATTCACGTTGTGGGGGCAAGCCGGATCGATCGTCGAAATGGGGCGCATGATTATTTTGCCTATGGGGAATACCGTGCTTTATGTACAGCCGATTTACATTGCCTCGGTTAAAAATAAAATGCCCGAACTGACCCGCATCATCGTCTCTATCGGCAATGAGACGGTTATGGATAAAACCCTGTCCTCGGCTTTTGAGCGTTTAAAACAGATTTTCATTAAAAACGCCGCCGAAAGCAGAGGCACAGAACTCTCTACCACCGTATCAACACCGGCGGTGGATTAGTGTGTTATAGGCAAGGCATAAGCTTTGCGCTTGCGCCTTGCGGTTCATTCCCCGCCCTCTTCGACACGAAAGTTGCATCCCGGCTGACGGAGAGTTTGCCATAGCGCCACACCCTACATTGTAATAATGACTTTTTTAAAACATATAGAACATGCGCCTTTTACTGGTTGAAGATGATGAAATACTCGGTGATGGCCTGGTTGCCGGCTTGACGATGGAAGGCTATGCCGTGGACTGGCTGACCAACGGCAGGCTTGCCGATGAAGCGCTGAAACTCAATAGCTACGAGTTGATCGTACTGGACCTGAACCTGCCCGATATGGATGGCTTGTCCGTTTTAAGGGCCTTGCGTAACCGCAAGGACGAAACACCTGTGATGGTGTTGACGGCAAAAGACACCATTCCTGACCGTGTATTGGGCCTGGATAGCGGTGCAGATGATTTTGTTATCAAGCCGTTTGAACTCGATGAGGTCTGTGCCCGGTTAAGGGCGTTGTCCAGAAGAAAGGAAGGCCGGAGCGTGCCGACTATCGAATATAAAGGTATTGTCCTAGACCCTGCCGCGCATCAAGTGACTTTCCATAATGAAAAAGTCGAGTTGTCGCAAAAAGAATTTGAGATACTCAATTTCCTGATGGGCAATATCGGCCGGGTAATTTCCAGGGCCAGACTGGAAGAAAGCCTTTATTCATGGAATTCTGATATAGAAAGCAATACCGTTGAAGTGCATATCCATCATTTGCGGAAAAAGCTCGATACCGGCCTGATTCGCACGGTCAGGGGGGTCGGTTATATTATTGATAGTGATGACGATCAATGAATTATTCGCTACGGCAATTATTGCTGGTCAGCCTGCTTTCCGCATCGATGCTGATTTGGGGCATAGCGGCTTATATCAGCTATAAACAAACCCGCGATGAAGTCGCCAGCCTGTTTGATGCTGAATTATCACAGTCTGCAAAAGTGTTGCATGCGTTTGTAGAAAGCCTGTTGCGTGAAGGTTCATTGTCGGCCTATTGGAGCCAGCAGCAGGTTGACAAAAATTTACATGCTTATGCGTTAAAACATAAATTCAAAAGAAAAAATGCTTTTCAGCTGTGGCCTGACGATGACGGGCTGTTTCTTCGTTCGCAAAACTCCCCGCAATTTTCGGTGCATGGGTTCAGCAAAACCAATATTGACAGCCAGTTATGGTATGTATTTGATGACCTGTTGCAGGCGAATGCCTTGGGCCGTCAATATGAGAGAAAAATTGCCTTTCAGTTGTGGTCCAAAAAAGACGGCTTGCTGCTGCATTCGGAAAGTGCGCCCAGATTTGCTTTTTCAGCTTCAGATAACGGCTTCAGCACAGCGAATATTGACGGACATTTATGGCATGTCTTCAGTATTTCCAACTCAACCGGCGAATATGTTGTTCATGTTGCGCAAAAGGAAGAAATTCGGGCCGCGTTAACCGACGAAATATCAGCGCAGTTAGTCACGCAGTTTCTTATCGGCTTGCCTTTTTTAGGCCTGGTCATCTGGATTATTGTAGGCCACTCGTTAAAACCGCTTAATCGTCTGGAAAAATCGCTGGCTAAGCGTGAAGCCAGTTATCTTAAGCCGCTATCGATCAGAAAGCTGCCCAATGAAATTGTGCCGATCGTCAACGAGATTAATAATCTTTTTGTCCAGCTTGAACAGGCTTTTGAGCATGAACGCCGCTTTACGTCTGATGCCGCCCATGAATTAAGAACGCCGCTGGCCGGCCTGCTCACCCAGGCGCAGGTTGCGTTGCGCACGCACGACGATGATGTGCGCAAACAGGCGCTCAAGCGCATCGAGCAGGCCGTTAACCGGATGACTTATATGGTGCAGCAGTTATTGACGTTTTCACGCATTGAATCGAATACCGAATTTTTAAATAAAGAAGCGACGGAGCTGGGCAGGGAGGTTGTGCAGATTGTTGCGCACCTGGAGCCTGAGGCGCATAAAAAACGAATTCTTATGGAATTTGTTGAAGATAACCCTGTGCCGGTTGTTGTCAACGCACCGCTGATTGCGATTTTGATCAGGAACCTTGTTGATAACGCCATCAAATATACACCGGCTAAAGGCAGTATTATGATCAGCGTGACGGGAAAAGAGAGCTATTTACAGTTTTGTGTTGAAGATTCGGGTCCCGGCATAGCCCCGGATCAATATGAAAAATCCCTGCAACGCTTTCACCGCTGCATTGAGACCTCAAAAGCGGCACAAGGCACCGGCCTTGGGCTTTCAATCGTGCAAAGAATCGCCGCTATACACAATGCCGATTTGATTTTGGGGGTGTCGCAATATGGCGGCTTAAAAGTGACGGTATCATTTCCTTTGCCGGAAAAACCCGTAGACCAAGCCTGGCAAAAAAAATTAAGTTTTTTTAACAGCTTAAGCGAAAGGCTTAAGGCGCAGGATTAAGGCGTGACTGAAAAATTGCTCTTGGTTATGGCTCTTCAATAACCGGATTGGCTAATACGCCGATACCTTCAATTTCAATGCGGACTATCTGGCCTGGTTTTAGGTAACCGCGCGGTTGCATTTTTACGCCTACACCGGCAGGCGTGCCCGTTGCAATCACATCGCCCGGCTCCAGTGTCATTGCCTGCGATAAATAGGCGATCATTTCGTAGCAGTTAAAAATCATTTGCCGTGTATTGGCCTGTTGCCGCAGCTCATCATCAACCCAGGTTTTAATCGCCAGATTGTGGGGATCGCTTATTTCATCAGGAGTAACCATCCATGGCCCCAGCGGGCCGCAGGTGTCGAATGATTTACCTATCATCATCGTAGGTGAGCGCATCTGCCAGTCACGCACAGAAACATCATTAGCTATAGTAAAGCCGGCGATGACCTGATGGGCTTCGGCTACAGATACATGGCGGCATTGCTTTCCGATAACGAAAGCCAGCTCACCCTCATAATCGAGCTTGTCGGACACTCTGGGCCTGTGTATGGCTGCACCGTCGCCGATGACACAACTGCTTTGCTTGGTAAAAAAACCGGGATATTCGGGTTTGTCGCGGCCTGTTTCAGCAATATGATCGGCATAGTTCAGGCTGATGCCAAGATATTTACCCGGCCGCGGTACAGGTGCTTCCAGCTTGATTTCATGCAAAGCAAGTCGTGCATTGCCGCTGTCGATTTGCTGTTGCATAGCCGTCAAGGCATCAGGGCCGGCCCTCAGAAAATCAATCAGTGTTGCCGGGATGCCAGCACAACCGAGGCTGTCGACAATTGAATCACCAATGACTGCGCCGACGCGCGATTGCTTATTATGCGTAAACGTGGCCAGTTTCATCGATTATATTTTCCTGTATGATAGCGATGCCGCCATTGTATAACAAAGA
>Ga0163199_1002134_pt1 | contig 12175 bp, 9 predicted proteins | sample PL_2010_150m_FD_113537 | JGI IMG/M metagenome (GOLD analysis project Ga0163199, IMG submission 113537) | Freshwater microbial communities from Powell Lake, British Columbia, Canada to study Microbial Dark Matter (Phase II) - PL_2010_150m | ecosystem: Environmental > Aquatic > Freshwater > Lake ...
CTATATGAGTATGAATAGAAAAGTTATTAATGAAAGGATAGAAGTATTTAATGCAATCATGCGTACAGTGCAAGACATTCTGCACAACTCATCTTCTTCCATACAGTTATTAATAATGGATATGAAAGATGAAGGTGTTGACGAAGAAATAATTATGAAAGCTGAAAATAATATGGAAGAATTAAAGACTGTAATCAAAACATTAGCATCAATTGATCCAAAGACTATTGAACTAAAAGAATTGAATAAGACTATGTCAATAATAAAAATGCACAAATAAAAAAAATGGAAGGACTTTACATCTGGGAAATAGATTTAATACAAAACTAATTGCGAGACTTTTTACCCAACTCAACTCTATTCAATCCATTTAATGCAGCAACGCGGTAAGCTTCTGCCATTGTGGGATAATTAAACGTGCTGTTGATAAAATACATCAGACTATTTCCATCACCTTCTTGAGACATTATTGCTTGCCCGATATGAATAATTTCCGACGCTTCATATCCAAAACAATGGATACCAAGAATTTTTAAGTTCTCTCTGTGAAAAAGAATTTTTAACATACCGACTGTTCTTCCGGTTATCTGTGCTCTTGCTAAATGTCGGAAAAATGAATGCCCAACTTCATAAGGAATTTTTTTCTCAGTTAATTCCCGTTCGTTTAATCCAACAGAACTAATTTCTGGAATGGTATAAATTCCGGTTGGTATATCTTCGATTTTTAGAGTTGTGCCCTCGCCTAGAATTAAATGTCTTCCGGCAAATCTCCCTTGATCATAAGCAGCACTGGCAAGACTTGGATAACCGATTACATCACCTACAGCATAAATATTAGGAACTGATGATTGATAAAATTCATTAACCGGTATTGAACCTCTTTCATTAGGTTTTATACCTAATTCTTCAAGACCAATGTTTTGAGTATTGCCGGTTCTACCCTGAGCCCACAATAAATAATCACTTCTGATTTCTTTGTTCGACTTTAGAAAAATTGTTACACCATTTTCATCTGCAACAACTTTTTCATATTCCTCACCATGTCTTAACAATACTCCATTTTCTCTGAGATGATAAGCTAATGCATCAATAATTTCATCATCCAAAAAAGCTAGTAACTGGTTGCGTGTGTTTATCAAATTAACTTTTACACTTAATCCTCTGAAGATAGAAGCATACTCGCAGCCGATTACTCCAGCGCCATAAATTGTTAATGTTTTTGGATTATCTTTTATTTTTAAAAGTTTATCACTATCAACAATTCGCGGATGCGAAAAATCAACATCGGACGGGTGATACGGGCGTGAACCGGTAGCAATTACAAATGCATCCGCTTGATATTTCTTTTTTAGTCCTGTTGATTCAGTTACTTCAACAGTATTTTTATCAAGAAATTTTGCACGGCCGATAATCAAATCAACATCGTTTCTAGTATAAAAACCATGTCTTAATTCAACTTGAGATCTAATAACAGTTCCGGTTTGTACTAATAATTCTTGATAAGTAGCTCCTTCAAACTTATTACTGTCATATAAAATTTGGCTTGCATGTCTTAATGCTTTACTTGGAATTGTACCTTTGTGAGTATTGTTTCCTCCAACAAGAGAGAACTCTTCGCAAACAGCGACTTTCTTCCCTTCTTTTGCACAAGTCATTGCAGCGCCCTCGCCTCCCGGTCCGCTGCCAATAATAATTACGTCGTATTTATTTTCCATTAACTGATTTCCAATAAATTAAATAGCTTGATTGTAAGTACTAATTTGTTTTGTTAGATCAATCGAACTTAAGAATAATAGAATCTCTCTCTCGTGCAGAAAGTTCGTCTGATTTATTAGTTGTTTTGAACAAATCAAAAATATTATGGACTTCTGCGATAGCTTTTTTAGCTTCATCCTTTTCTTTTTGAAACGGATTTTCATTTGTCACATAGGTAGTCTTTCGGAATGAAGCCAGAGTATCTTGGCTGCCTTCTGGTATTCCTAAAGCTTGTTTTAATATCACAATAATTTCTTCGCGTAAATCTTGAATTCTATTAATATCCGGGGAAATGGGAGATTTAAATGAAGTTTTAACATCAGCAACATCTTCCGAAATATTTTTCCCTTTTGGTATTAATTCTTGTTTTGAATCAGAAGAAATTATAGAATCTTGAACCGGTTTTTCTTTTTCATGTTCCGGTGGTTCTGGGATTTCTTTATCAGAATAGTTTTCGTCGAAAGCAAAAATTGCATCGGCAAATATTTTATCATTTTGACTTTGAGCTTCAACAGCTTTTAAATCAAAACAATAAACTTCTGCAAAGTTAGGTTCATCTTCTTTTTTAGTTAATGAAGTTAATCCTACCTGCTGTATCTTAAACCTAAATCTTGATGGATCGAGATCAAATCGTAAATGGCGTAAATCTTTAATTGCAAAGATCGGGTCAAAATAAATTAGTTCCGCTTTGTTATTGATCTTAATAAAATATCCGTACTTAGTTGAATATGCGTCTAGTTGATTTACATTTGTAAGAAGTCTATAAATGATCAAATTTTTTGGTGAAGGATCTTTCACATAAGTACAAACATCAAAGTAACTAATACGATTCGGTCTTTTCTTCTTTTCATTTTTAAATATGATCTTAAAGCTATCATTGAAGTTGAATAGATTCTGAGAGTAAATCAGTAGATCATTATTTCGCAAATCAAGAGTTTCTAATAACATCTTTTTTTCTGAATATTCCGTTTAGTTATATGTTTATTAATTTTCAGCCCAGCGTATTAAACCTAATTCAAAAGGATTAATTAACTGAGGATGTTTTGGAAGTATTCTTAAGGTAAATCCAAATTGTCCGGTATCGTTACATTCAATTTGTCCGCGGTATGCATACTTAGCCGATTTTGTTTTCTTGCCAACATGGGCCATAGTAATTGAATATTTAGAACCATTCACACCTTCATCAACTTTACCGTAATATATCTGTACTTCTACATCATCAGGAGTAAGTTCGCCAAGTTCCACTTCAGCAAGGATTGGATATTTAAGTCCAAATTTCAGATCGCCGTTTTTTTCTTCTTCGGTAACACTTAAAAATTTTACTTTGTTCCAATTTTCATACAAAATACTTTTCCAATGAGAAAATTCTTTCCCCTTTTCCCAATTATTTTTCATAAGGTTCATTCGTTTTTCATAAGATTCGAAATAAAATTTCTTAGCATATTCTTCAACCATTCGGTGTGAATTATATTCTGATCCCAAAGTTTTCATGGAATTTTTCATTATTGAGATCCAGTTACGCGGTAGTTTATCTTCACCTCGATTATAAAATATTGGTACAAGTTCTTTTTCAATTGTTTCATAAATCAAACGAGATTCTACTTCATCTTGATAATCCAAATCATCATATTCTTCTCTATTTCCTATCCTCCAGCCTACATTAGGTGTAAATGCTTCGTCCCACCAACCATCCATCACACTTAAATTTAATCCTCCGTTTGCAATTACTTTCATTCCGGAAGTCCCGCTTGCTTCAAAAGGACGGCGCGGATTATTCAGCCACACATCACAACCGGCAACCATGTAGCGGGCAATATTCATATCGTAATTTTCAATAAAAACAATCTTCTTTCTTAAATGAGGTTCTTTAGATATTGCAATAACCTCTTGGATAAGTTTCTTCCCCTCTTCGTCTTTAGGATGAGCTTTACCCGCAATTATTAGTTGAACGGGATAATCAGGATTGCTAAGTATATTGCTAAGACGATCAACGTCCTTAAAGATTAGTGTAGCTCGTTTATAAGTTGCAAACCTTCGTGCAAAACCAATAGTTAGTGCTTGTACATCTAAGACTTCTTTTGCAAATGCAAGTTCCGAAGCGGAACCTCCGCGTTCTGTAATTTGTTTTATCAATCTGTTTCTTGCGAAAGCGACTAATCTTTCTCTTCTTCTTTCATGAGTACGCCAGAGTTCTTCATCGGGTATTTCATCAACTCGTTTCCAAGCATCTTTATCGGAAGGGTTCTGCATAAATTTTTCACCTAGGTAACGGTACAACAATTCCTGCATATCGTTCGATAAATGTGAATGTATATGCACACCGTTTGTAACATAGTCAATAGGGATTTCATCAAATGGAACATCAACAAATCCTGCCATCCACATTTTCTTAGATACTTTTCCATGAAGTTTGCTTACACCATTAACAAATCCTGCCATATTCATAGCAAGGTGTGCCATGTTAAAGTTAGTAACCGGTTTTTCCCTAATGATAGAACCAAGACTATAAAACATTTTGTCGCTAATTTTTAATTCATCTCTATAATATTGCCCGAAATATTTTTCAACAAGATCATTTGGAAAAATATCAATTCCTGCTGGAACTGGAGTGTGGGTGGTGAAAACATTTGAATAAAAACCAATGTCTTTCGCTTCATCAAAAGTAAGATTGTGGTTTTTTATTAAGTGACGGATCCGCTCTAACGAAAGAAATGCAGAATGACCTTCATTCATATGGCATACTAAGGGCTTAATATTCATAGCACGTAATGCACGCATACCACCTATACCAAGAACAATTTCTTGTTGAATTCTTGTTTCTATATTACCGCCATATAATGTGCGAGTAATTTTTCTATCTTCTTCTGAATTTTCAGCAACGTTTGTATCAAGAAGAAATAGAGGAATACGACCGACTTGAATTTTCCAAATTTGTAAAACAACTTTTCGTCCGGGAAATTCCATTTCAATTTTTAATGGTGTATTATCTTTATTTGTAACTAACGAGATTGGTTGATTGAAAAAATCGGTTAGCTCATAACGCTCTTGCTGCCAGCCATCGTTTGTAAGATATTGTTGGAAGTATCCTTCTTTGTAACATAAGCCAATCCCTACTAAAGGCAATCCAAGATCACTTGCAGATTTTAAATGATCGCCTGATAGAACGCCAAGACCACCTGAATATACTTGCAAGCATTCCGTTAAGCCAAATTCGGCAGAAAAATATGCAATAAATTTATCGCCGTTATATTTATAATTTTTTTGGTACCAGCTTTTCTCTTCAAGATAAACATTAAGATGTACCGAAACACGGTTCATATGAGATATATAACTATCATCATTTGCGATTTCATTTAGTCTGTCTTGACTTATCTTACCAAGCAATAATACCGGATTATGATGAGTATCTTCCCATAATTTCCGATCTAATCTTCTGAACAGCTCAATAGCATCGTGATTCCAAGTCCAGAATAGATTATAAACTATTTCACGTAGTGGTTCTAATTTTTCCGGTAAAGAAGGAATAACATTAAATCTTCCAATATAATCTGCCATCAATTTCTCCGTTTGTAAACTAATAACATTTGCAGCGCAAATTTAATATATATTTTTTGAATAATTAACTATTTCTTAATTACGTATATCTTTCATGTATGATAAAATTTGTGAACATGACTGGGCAATCTTAATGATCCGATATAACTGGTAACACATTATTTTACTTTTGGGAACAATTCATTATCTATGAATATAAAAGTATAAATTATATTGAGATAATAGTGTTTTACAACCTAATGATTTTTAGTAAATTTGTTTCGTAACTAAGCCTTCGGAATAATGAATTACTTAATAAGTTTAATAATCGGATATTTAATTGGTTCTTTTCCAACTGCGTTTATTATTTTAAGAAAATTTCATGGTTTAGATATTACCCAAACCGGTTCCGGGAATATAGGAGCATTAAATTCATTTCGAATAACAAAATCAAAACGGATTTTTTTACTAGTTTTAATTATAGATTTTTCCAAAGGGTTCCTAAGTGCAATGCTCACAATCTTATTATTTGGACCAGAATTTATTTTCCCTATGCTTAGCATTACTGCAGCAGTATTATCACATTGTTATTCTCCATGGCTCAATCTAAAAGGCGGTAAAGGTTTAGCAACTGCAACTGGCGGTTCACTCGGTTTATCAATTCCGGTTATTGTAATATGGATTTTTATGTGGAGTGTTTTTTATCAATTTCGTAGAGATATTAATTTTGCAAGTGTTTATGCTTCGATTATGACAGCTATCTCTTCTGTGTTTGGTTTTTTAGTCATGAATAAATTCTCTTATTTTCATGCTCGCAGTAATTTTGAATTCGGATTTCTAGTATCTGTTGTAATGTTAATTATCATCTCCAAACACTCATCCCCTTTAAGAGAAAGATTAATGAAAAAATAAATTAGGAATTTACTATGAACAGATTAAAACATATTCTATTCTCATCTGCTGTTACTTTAATAATAGCATCTGTTGTTTTTACAATCTTTATCAAGAATGATTCAACAGGGCGTGATTATCTCAGTTCAATCTTAAATCAACCCTCATCAAATTATTTACAACGTCAGCAAATAAATTCTACATTATTAAATGAAAGACAAAATATTATTACAAAAACTGTTGCAGAAGTTAGTCCGGCTGTCGTTGGAATTAATGTTACTGAAATTCGCCAAATACGGGATTACTGGAGTATGGATCCTTTTTGGCGTCAATTTTTTGGTGATCGAGTTTATAATCAACAAATAAAAAGTTTAGGAAGCGGTGCTATCATTTCTCCCGATGGATTTATTTTAACAAATGATCATGTTGCAGGCAATGCACTCGAAGCTATTGTAACGTTAACAGATGGCAGTCAATATAACGCAAAATTTATCGGTACTGATGCAACGTCTGATATTTGTTTATTAAAAATTGATGCGAAGAATCTTCCATACATCAGACTTGGTAATTCTGAAGACATTATGCCCGGCGAATGGGCTATAGCTCTTGGCAATCCGTTTGGATTATTCGATATAAATGATAAACCTACTGTAACTGTTGGAGTGATCAGTGCAACCGGTATGAATTTAGGGACTGATAACAATCGCTACTATGTAAATATGCTTCAGACAGATGCAGCAATTAACAGCGGAAACAGCGGCGGACCTTTAGTAAATGCTGTTGGTGATTTGATTGGAATGAATACTCTTATATTACAATCACAAGATGCTCAAAGATATGGTCTAAATTTAGGAAGTATTGGAGTTGGTTTTGCTATTCCGGTAAACAAAATCAAAAAAGTTGTTGCTGAAATAAAAGAAAAAGGGAAAGTGGATCGTGATTTTTGGACAGGATTAAGTATACTTACAATAAATGAATCAATAGCAAAAACTTATAACTTAAAATCATCAAGAGGAGTAGTGGTTACACAGGTAGCAAAGAATTCACCTGCATCTAAAGCCGGACTTTTAATTGAAGACATTATTACTTCCGTCAATGATTTCAGGATTAATGATGAGACTACTTTGATTGGTATACTTCAGGAATACAGAACTGGTGATGAAGTCAAAATAAAAATACTGAGAGATGGAAAAGAACAAATCCATTCGATGAAATTGGAGAAGAAATAAATGATTGAAAGATATACTCGTCCCGAGATGGGAAAAATTTGGAATGATCAATTCAAATTAGAAACTTGGTTGAAGGTTGAGATTCTTGCATGCGAAGCACGGGCAGAAATGGGAGAAATTTCTAAATCTGATTTTGAACAAATAAAAAGTAAATCCAATTTCGATCTTAAACGAGTATTAGAAATTGAAGAGACTACAAAACACGATGTAATAGCCTTCTTAACAAATGTTGCTGAATATGTCGGTCCTGCTTCGCGGCACATTCATTATGGAATGACATCTTCCGATGTTTTAGATACTGCTCTTGCTTGTCAAATGAAAGCTGCGGGTGAATTACTATTAAGAAATCTTTACGATCTAAAACAAGTTTTGAAGAAACGAGCACTTGAACATAAAAAAACAATTTGCGTTGGAAGAAGTCATGGAATTCATGCAGAAGCTTATTCGATGGGTTTAAAATTTGCTCTCTGGTATGAAGAATCAAAAAGAAATATCGAACGTCTTCAGCATGCTGTTGGTTCAGTAAGTACTGGAAAAATCTCCGGTGCAGTTGGTACGTTTGAACATCTTTCACCAAAGGTTGAAGAATATGTTTGTAAAAAACTCGGATTAAAACCTGAGCCTGTTGCAACACAAGTTGTGCAAAGAGACCGTCATGCAGAGTTCCTATCTGTTCTTGCAATTATTGGTTCTTCATTAGAAAAAATTGCAATCGAGATTCGTCATCTCCAAAGAACTGAAGTTTTAGAAGCAGAAGAATTTTTTTCAAAAGGTCAAAAAGGTTCCTCGGCAATGCCGCATAAAAGAAATCCAATCGTCAGTGAAAGAATTACCGGCATTGCAAGAATTCTTCGCGGAAATTCTATTGCAGCATTAGAGAATGTTGCTCTTTGGCATGAACGTGATATTTCACATTCATCAGTTGAAAGAGTTATCATTCCGGATTCTTGTATTGCACTGGATTACGCTTTAGGTCTTACAGTTAAACTAATAGATAATTTAATTATCTACCCGGAAAATATGTTGAAGAATCTTAATCTAACACGCGGATTAATTTTCTCTCAAGCTGTACTTCTTAAACTAACAGAGAAAGGAATGTCGCGCGAAGATGCTTATGCGGTCGTTCAGACTTCAGCTATGAAAGTCTGGGAAAATTCATCTAAGAACCTCAAAGATGAACTATTAAATTCATCTGAAGTAAAAAAAATCCTATCACTAAAGGAAGTTGAAGAATTATTCGATCCGGATAAACTCTTGAAGAATGTTGATTATATTTTTTCAAGATCAATAGAAATGAGCTAAATTCAACCTTATTAAAAGTTTAACATCTTCCCTCTCTTATCAATTATTTTCTTCATTTTCTGCTTATTTACTAACAATTCTTGACAAATAAATTAACCTTCCATATATTGGCACTCGTTAATTTAGAGTGCTAATCAAACAATCAATATAGGAGGTCTAACTATGGCAGATTTTAAAATCAAACCATTAGGCGACAGAGTAATTGTAAAAGCAAAAGAAGCAGAAGAAACTACCAAAGGTGGAATCATTCTTCCGGATACAGCAAAAGAAAAACCAATTGAAGGAACTATAGTTGCAGTTGGTGCAGGAAAAGTTACGGAAGAAGGTAAGCTTGTAGCAATGAATGTTAAAGTTGGAGATGTAGTTCTTTATGGTAAATATTCAGGTACAGAAATAAAAATTGATGGTGAAGAATATTTAATCATGCGCGAGAGCGATGTTTACGGAATAGTTAAATAAAAAAGTTTGAATAATAAAATTGGAGAATAATTATGGCAGCAAAAATTGTAGAATACGGCAGCGATGCAAGAAGCGCTCTCAAAGCGGGTGTTGATAAACTAGCTAATGCAGTTAAAGTTACACTTGGTCCTAAAGGAAGAAATGTAATTATTGACAAAAAATACGGTGCACCAACAGTAACAAAAGATGGCGTTACAGTTGCGAAAGAAATCGAATTTGAAAACCCGGTTGAGAATATGGGTGCTCAAATGGTTCGCGAAGTTGCTTCAAAGACCAGCGATGTTGCAGGTGATGGAACAACCACAGCAACAGTTCTTGCACAAGCAATTTACCGTGAAGGCTTAAAGAACGTAACAGCAGGCGCAAATCCAATGGATTTGAAACGCGGTATTGATCTCGCAGTTATAAAGATTGTCGAGTATCTGAAATCAATCAGCAAAGAAGTCGGCGGACGCGAAGAAATTGCTCAGATCGGTTCAATCTCTGCTAACAACGATAAAACAATCGGTAACTTGATTGCTGATGCAATGGAAAAAGTTGGTAAGGATGGTGTTATCACTGTCGAAGAAAGCAAATCTGCAGAAACTTCTCTTGAAGTTGTTGAAGGTATGCAATTTGATCGCGGATACCTTTCACCATACTTCGTTACAAATTCAGAATCAATGGAAGCTTCTTTAGAAGATACATACATTTTAATCCACGATAAAAAAATCTCTGCTATGAAAGATCTTCTTCCTATTCTTGAAAAGATTGCTCAAGCAGGTAAACAACTTCTAATTATTGCTGAAGATCTTGAAGGTGAAGCTCTTGCAACATTAGTTGTAAACAAATTGCGTGGTACATTGAAAGTTTGTGCTGTTAAAGCTCCTGGATTCGGCGATAGAAGAAAAGCTATGTTGGAAGATATTGCAGTTCTCACAAATGGAACTGTAATTTCAGAGGAACGCGGCTTCAAACTTGAAAACGCTACACTTGAATATCTTGGCAAAGCTAAAAAGATCACTATTGATAAAGACAATACTACAATCGTTGAAGGTGCTGGTAAATCCGACGACATCAAGAAAAGAATTAACGAAATCAAATCACAGATCGAAAAGACAACTTCAGATTACGATAAAGAAAAATTACAGGAAAGACTTGCAAAACTTTCAGGTGGTGTTGCTGTATTGAAGATCGGTGCAGCTACAGAAGTTGAAATGAAAGAGAAGAAAGCTCGCGTTGAAGATGCGCTTCATGCAACACGTGCAGCAGTAGAAGAAGGTATTATTGCCGGTGGTGGAGTTTCTATGGTAAGAGCTATTGCTTCCTTAGAAAAACTACAAGGTGAGAATCCAGATCAGAATACCGGTATCAAGATAATCGCTAAAGCATTAGAAGAACCGTTAAAACAAATTGCTGCTAACGCTGGTTTTGAAGGTGCAGTAGTTTTGAACAAAGTTCTTGAAGGTAAAGGTGATTTTGGATTTAATGCTGCATCAGAAAAATATGAGAACTTAATCAAGAGTGGAGTTATAGACCCAACAAAGGTTGCAAGAACCGCGCTTGAAAATGCTGCATCAGTTTCTGCATTGTTACTAACAACTGAAGCCGTTGTTTACGAAAAGAAAGAAGAAAAAGAAGCAATGCCTCAGATGCCTCACGGCGGCGGTATGGACGGGATGTACTAAGATCAGTTTTAAGATTCAAGGTTCAAAAAAAACCCCGATTATGTCGGGGTTTTTTTATTTGGATTACAATTAAAATAAAATCTCATTAATACTACTTTTGTTTCAATTCCTTCTTAAAGTATTCCAATGTAATTCTAAGTCCTTCTTCCCTGCTGACTTTTGGTTCCCATCCTAAAATTTCTTTTGCTCGTGTGATATCAGGTTGGCGTACTTTTGGATCATCAACCGGTAATTCTTTATAAACAATTTTACTTTTAGAATTAGTTAAATGGATTATTTCTTTTGCAAAATCTTCGATCGTAATTTCATTTGGGTTGCCAATATTTACAGGTAATGTTTCGTGGGATAAAAGAAGTTTAAGAATTCCATCTATCAAATCATCAACATAACAGAAACTTCTTGTTTGTGAGCCATCACCAAAAACTGTAATATCTTCATTCTTCAAAGCTTGAGAAATAAAAGCCGGCAGGGCACGTCCGTCATCAAGACGCATTCTCGAACCATAAGTGTTAAAAATACGAACGATTCTTGTATCAAGATTATGAAAGTTATGATAAGCCATAGTTAATGCTTCAGCAAAACGCTTGGCTTCATCGTAAACTCCACGAGGACCAACAGGGTTTACATTTCCCCAATACTCTTCATTCTGAGGATGAATGAGCGGATCTCCGTAAACTTCTGATGTAGAAGCCAATAAAAATGTTGCATTCTTTTCTTTAGCTAAACCAAGTGCTTTATGTGTTCCTAATGAACCAACTTTTAATGTTTGAATGGGATATTTTAGATAATCTATTGGGCTGGCAGGCGAAGCGAAATGCAGAACATAGTCAACATCAGAAGAAATTTGGATATAATTAGTTACATCTAAATTGATATATCGAAAATTTTTATTAGTCAATAAGTGTTGAATATTTTCAATTCGTCCTGTGAGCAGATTATCCAAACAGATAACCTCTATACCTTCATCAATAAGTTTATCACAAAGATGAGAACCAAGAAATCCGGCACCGCCAGTAACTACAGCAACTTTTTTTTTCATTTACTATACTCTAAATCGGCTTTTCTTTAAGCTCTAGGTTAATAAGCTGAGGATTAATAAAATCATTATCCATAGATTCAAAATATGTTCTAATAGTTTTTATTTATTTCTCTTCTAGTAATTGAGAAATTTTTAAGGAAGAGATAAAACTACCAACAAAACCTAATACGATCCCTATCAACAAAATAAATAAATCCATTAACTTAATCGGATTAGTAAAATTAAAATTGATCAGAGCTTTAGTCAATAAAACCGATATTACATTGAATAAGATCACACAAATTAGAGATGATATAATC
>Ga0163199_1002135_pt1 | contig 12174 bp, 10 predicted proteins | sample PL_2010_150m_FD_113537 | JGI IMG/M metagenome (GOLD analysis project Ga0163199, IMG submission 113537) | Freshwater microbial communities from Powell Lake, British Columbia, Canada to study Microbial Dark Matter (Phase II) - PL_2010_150m | ecosystem: Environmental > Aquatic > Freshwater > Lake ...
GTTTCAATGTCGATGTTGCCGCTGCTCAGGGTGAACGCATAGCTGGTCAGGCCGCCGCCGCCGAGAGTGTCGTGGTGGTTGCCCTGAAGGGTTCCCATCAGTACCTGGGCTTTTTTGTCGGTGACCGTCGAGGTCACGTCGACCTTGTCCTGGAAAGACTTGGCGTCGAACGCCAGGAGGGCATTCAGGTTGTTCCGGCGCGAACGGATCAGCGGATAGCTGCCATAGATACCGGCGATCTGCGCGGTGCCGTGTGCATGCAAGTCCGCGAACTCCTTGCCCAGATAGTAATCCATATAGGTGTAGGCAACGCCTGCCGTGGCGATGCCAAATTGCATCTGGTACGACCCGCGGAGGTAGTTCAGGCCTTTGCCGGCAGTGAGTGCGCGGAGGGTCGCGACATTGCCGAGGCCGACCGCATCAACAAGGTTCACCGTCGCGCCGACCCTGTACTCGCCGGTGTAACGATTTCCCGCATTATCGGCATCGACGCTGCCGGAGAAGCGCCGCCCTGGTGTCACGTCTACGATCAGGTCGGAGGTGCCGGGCGAAGCCCCCGGGATCAGGGTGGATCTTATGTCGACGCCGCGAATGTCGGAGAGCAACAGCAGACGGTTCTCAAGCGGCACGGCAGTTACCACGTCGCCAGTATTCAGGCCCGAAAGTATGGCCTTTGTCTCGGCATCGGAAAGATTGGACTGATTGCGCAGGCTGATATTGCCATATTTGCCTTCGGTGACGGCGATCGTCACCACGCCGTTCTTGATGTCCTGCGCAGGAAGATAGGCCTGTGCGACGAAATAGCCGTTGCCGCGGTAGTAATTGCCGATATTCGTGCACAGGGCGCGCAGGTCGGTGAGCGTCATCTCGCTGCCCGGAGTGAATTTTGCGGCTGCTATCAGTTCGGCTTCCGAATAAACGGTCTGGCCGGTGACCTGCAGCGCATTGACGATGACTTTGACGCTATCCGTGATAGGCGCAGGCGGTTCGTCGCGCGGTTCGATGCGGATATCGGGAGCAGGACCCTGCTGGACCGGGGACGGTGGAATTTGCTGTATCTGGCTGCCTGCGCTGGGCAGTTCGGCAGCAACGGCGCTTTGGCTCATGGCCAAAATGGCCAGCGTGATTAGCTTGGTTTTCAAGATGACTCCTTTGCATCGTTTAGTAAATACCAGTCGGCGACGAAAACTGGCTTGGGGGACATCTGCTACAGCGTCAATCGTCCACAGGATGCGCGCATCGCTGGTCGGTGTCGGTGCGCTGCCGTACACAAGAAAACAGCTGCGAATCGCAGCTGTTTTGCCATGAACCCGCGTGCTTCATGGCTGTATCAGGCCTTGCCGGCATCCTTGAGCGCTTCTTTCAGGTTGCCGACATGTTGCTGAACCTTGCCTTCGACCTGATGCATCAATCCCTTGGCTTGTTGCTCCTTGCTGCCCACCAGTTTGCCGGCTTCTTCCTGAATCTTGCCGCCGATGTCTTTCGCCGCGCCCTTTGCTTGATCCTTGTTCATTCTGAGTCCCTCGTGTATCGGTTATGAATCCGAGTGGCGAACCAGAGAAAGTTCGCCACCCCAGTCGCACGCAAAGTCGCCGTGTCGATGGGCAAAGATTAGCGATCCAATCGGGGCGGGTCTGTTCGCTCGCCCACATAGGCCACCGCCGGTCCGGCCGCAGTGGCGTGCGCTGCCGAACAGACCAGGCGGACCAGGACGGGCACACTCAACGGACATTACCGAGGAGCATCACCATGGACGAAGTGGAGACGATTGCCGGCGCCAGGCATGAAACGATTGAAGAGTTGTCGGGCTTGCTCTTTGTGGTTCAGGAAATGGGAACCCGGCTGGCGAATGAAACGCATGGCGCGGCATTTGATCTGGTCAGGGAACTCAACGATCTTCTGCACCAGGCGCGCACCACCATCACGCTGATCAAGCAAAACGCATGATGATTCGCGCTTTTGAGTACGCGAGCGCACAGACCGAGTAGCCGCGGCGGCGCAGGATGCAGACATGAGTCATTTCACACTTTTCTCGCCGGCTGCGGTCCCGGCCACATGCACAGCAGCGCATCCCGATCCCGGGTGCGGGAACCGGATTCCGTCGCCATGCGCCGCCTTGCATTAGGGTCGCTCTTCATGGTCTGGTCGATGGCGTCCTTGGCCGTTGAACTGGGGCAGGATGGGTTGGGGCCCAAGCTGGATCTGCTGAGCGTCGATGTCGCCTTCGCGCGCGGCGAGAATCCGGGCCGGCGCGCCGGTCTTTACAAATTCACCGCAGGTGTGGTGCTGACCGGGGCGCCGGATGACTCCGGCGGAATATCCGTCTCCGGCGGCGCGACTCGCAGAACTCCCTGGCCGGAGCAAAAGGTGGGCCTTGAGCGTACGGAGCGCAACGCCTTTCGCTTCGTCTCTCATGATGAGCGGCCGTACCTTTCGCCGTTGTTGAGTTTTGGCTCGGCGGAACACAAGGTCAATCTCAGAGTTCGCCGGCATTCATTGTTGTTTCAGTACCGCCAGGATTTTCATTGAGACAGCAGATATCGGCGCCGCACGCATGGCAATGGTGTGTGCGCTCGCGAACAGACTCTGGCTGAAGCGCAATGTAATCTGGTAACCATGCCATTTGGCAAGACGGCTGTGGTCACACAAAAGCAGTCTGCATTGGGTTCAAGAAGGATTTTTGAAATGGAGATTCAAATTGTTCAAGAAAACTGCGTTAAATCTCGCTCTATCGGCCGCGCTGTTGTTGTCCGCCGGACTCGCTTCGGCAGCCAGCGCTACGGTCAATCTTCCGGTCACTGCGTCAGTAACGGCCAAGTGCTCGATCGCCGTCGGCGGGACCGGGTTGGCCTTCGGCGCCTATGATCCCATCGTCGCCAATTTGACCGCACCGCTGACCGCAACCGGGAGTGTCGATGTCACCTGCGCAAAAAATGCCAGCACGCTGACGATCGGTATGGGTAACGGCACCAATTTCCTGGTCAAGCGCCGGATGACGGACGGCACGGATTTTCTGTTGTACGACGTGGGTCAGCCACCTAACAATACGCCCGGTACGGCGTGCAACTTCCCGGCAGCCACGTCTTGGGACAATGTCGCAACGCTGGCATTGACGACGGCGCCGAGCAAAGCGCTGCGCTCGTACAATGTGTGCGGTTCGATCCCGGCGGGTCAGGACGTCGCTGCGGGCCTACCCTACACCGACACGATAATCGCCACAATCAACTTCTAAGGCGATCTGCGGCCCTGCCAATTCAACGTTCACATGAACCGGATAGCTCCGCAAGGAAGGTGGCGCCCAGGTGTCGCCCTCCGCGCCACCGGGCTATTGGCAATGCTGTCGGCGATCCCGGTCGTGGCTGCGGATCTGGGGGTAGAGCCGGTCAGCATCCTGCTGTCCCCGCAACAGCAAACCGCGGCGATAAAGATCAGCAATGCCTCGGACCTGCCGACAACGGTGCAGATCCAGGTCGTGGCATGGTCGCAAGTCGACGGCAAGGATGTCTATACCCCAACCAAAGAGCTGCTGGCTGCGCCGCCGATCGTCACTATTGCGGCGAACGGGGAACAAATCATCCGCACGGCGTTGCGGCGCCGGGCGGATCCGGCCAGCGAACTTTCCTACCGGATCTTTATCCAGGATTTGCCCGCGCCGCCAACACCGGGTTTTCGGGGATTGCAGGTGGCGCTGCGCATCGGCCTGCCCGTGTTCGTCAAGCCGCAACAAGGCCTGGCGGCCCCAATAATGCTCTGGCGCGTAACACGGGGACCCGCGAACAGCCTGGAGCTCAACCTGAAAAATCATGGCAACGGGCATGTGCAGGTCTCTGATTTCACCGTTCATCTTGTCGGCCAGGACACCCCGATCGCCGGCGACTCGGGGGCGAGTTACGTCCTCGCCGGACAGTCGCGCACCTGGATCCTCAAAACCCGTTCCACCGCCAGCACCGCCGACGGACGCCTGCATCTGCATGCCCACACCGATGCGGGCGAAGTCGATGTGGAACTTGACGCCGATAGGCCGTAAACGGACCGCCGTATTCCTGATCCTGACTTGCTGGCTGTCCGCCACAGCGGCAAAGGCCGTGGCGAGCAAGCCAGACGACATTGCCTTTCATGAAAATTTGATCCTTGTGGATATTAACCGGCAACAGTTCAATGAGACCGTACTCGTCCTTCAAGACGAAACCGGGGAGTTCTATTTGTCGTCCCAGGACATGCAGCGGTGGCGCTTGACGCTGCCCGAACGCCGCCTCGCACATTCACATCAGGGCGATTCCTACTATCCGCTATGGGCGATCACGGGCGTCACACCGCTATTCGACCCCAAAAAACTCACCTTGATGATTGAAGCGCGTCCCGAGGCATTTTCGGAAACCACACGAACGGCAGGCTATGCTTCCATTCCCGCGCCGCAGCGGTCGGGCACCGGCGGATTCTTCAATTACGACGTGATCGCCTCTCACGCCACCGGATCGCCGCCGCAACGCGCGGGGCAATTTGAGCTGGGATTTTTCAACCGGCGCGGCGTAGGCACCAGCAACCTGCTGGCAGAGAACCATGGCAACCATACGCGACTGACCAGGCTGGACAGCACCTGGACCATCGATTCCGCGGAAACCATGCAGAGCTGGCAGATCGGCGATGCGATCAACCGCCCTGGAAGCTGGGGACGTTCGGTGCGTTTCGGCGGAATTCAATACGCCACCAAGTTTGCCACGCAGCCCGGTTACGTCACATTTCCCGCGCAAAGCGTGGCCGGTCAAGCGGTGCTTCCTTCAGCCGTCGACGTGTTCGTGAATAATGCATTGGTTTCGCGCCAGAATGTCCCGCCCGGACCGTTCTCGGTCGGCAACCTGCCGGTAGTCAGCGGCGCAGGCGAAGTGCGGCTGGTGGTGCGCGATTTGCTCGGGCGGGAGCAGCTGATCACCCAGCCGTTCTATGGCAGCCCGGCGTTGATGCGCGCAGGCCTCGAAGACTTCTCGTACGAAATCGGCCGGGTACGCGAGAACTTCGGCATCGCCAGCAACGACTACGGCAGTTGGCTCGGTTCCGGAACTTACCGCCGCGGCGTGAGCGAGCGTTTTACCGGCGAGGTTCACGGCGAGACCATGCAGGCTCATGCGGCGCTGGGCGTCGGCGGGGATTACCTGATGGCCGGTGTCGGGACGCTCAGCGCCCACCTCGCCGGAAGTCACCTCCAGCGTCAAGGCAAGACCGGTAATGGCGGGTTGCTGCTTGTCGGCTTCGACCATCAGGCGCGACCCTGGAGTGTCGGTGCCCGAAGCCAGTGGATGAGCAGCGGCTTCAGCCAGATTGGAATGCTGCCGCAACAACCGCCGCCGATACAGGCGAGCAGCTTCAGCTTCAGCTATGCCTCGGGAAACGGCAGTTCCACCGGCTTCGCCTACGTGATGCAACACAACCGCGACCAGGCCGATGTCCGCATTACCACCCTGAGTTACAGCACAGCGTTCGGCCGCTGGGCTTCCTTCAGCATCTCCGCCGTCCGCAATTGGGTGGGTGCCGGCGACACCACGGTCTTTGCCATGCTGAGCGCGCCGCTGGACCAGTCGACTAGCCTCAGCTTCGGCTCGCAATTCGTTCGTGGCAGGAATACCGGCGACACCCGGGACTTCTCGGCCACGCTGCAACGCAGCCTGCCGCTCGGAGAGGGCTATGGGTATCGCGTGATGGCGAACGCAAACCGGTCGACGGAGGCCTCCCTGCTGTTGCAGAACAACATCGGCACGTACACCCTCGGCGCCGCCGAATCGGCGCACGTCACCTCGACACGGGTCGGCGCATCGGGCGGCGTGGCAGTGCTTGGCGGCGATGCATTCCTGGGCCGTCGCATCGATCAAAGCTTCGCTGTGGCGCGCATCCCGGACTATCCGAACGTACGCATCCTGGCGGACAATCTGCCCGCAGGGCAGACCGACGCCCACGGCAACGCCTTGATCCCGCGCCTGCGGGCCTACGACCGCAACGTGATTTCCATCGACCAGCGCGACCTGCCCCTGGATGCGCAGATCGGCGCTCTTAAGCTCGACGTCGTGCCCTATTTTCGCAGCGGTGTCGATGTGCTCTTCCCGATCAGGCATTCGCACGGCGCCACGCTGACCGTTCAACTTGAATCGGGGCAGCCTCTGCCGGTCGGCGCCACCGTGCAGCTCGTCCGGATGGAGCGATTGGCGGACAAGGATGAAATTCATGTCGTCGGATACGAGGGCGAGGTCTATGTGACCGGACTGGCACCAACCAACCGGCTGCTGGCGAGATGGCATGGCCAGCAGTGCGAATTCGGCGTCCCGTTTCCGGCCAGCCGCGATCCTCTGCCGCATCTCGGTACCTTCATCTGCAAAGGGATCTCGCCATGACCCGACGCAGGCTCGGGATGCCAGGCGGCGCGTGGCTGCAGCGCACAATTTTCCGCGCCGCACTGGCCGGATATGCGGTCGTCGCGGGATCCGTATGGGCCGACACCGGTTGCATCATCAGCGCCACGTCAGTCAACTTTGGCAGCTACGATGTGTTCTCACTACCGTCGGTTCCCAACGACAGTGGCGTCGGCAGCGTCAGTGTCGGTTGCGCCAGTGGCGGAGGTAAGATCTTTCCGGTGACGCTGAGTCCCGGCCAGAGCGGCAGCTACGCTGCTCGCACGATGAACAACGGCCTCAGTCTGCTGACCTACAATCTGTATACCGATTCGGCCAGAACCATCGTCTGGGGGGACGGCAGCGGCGGCAGCAGCAGCATGGAAATACCCAAGAAAAGTACCCGGAAATTTACCGTCTACGGGCGGATTCCAGGCGGGCAGGACGCGGCTGTCGGTATCTATACCGACCTCATCGTTGCCACGGTAATTTTCTAGAGCGGTCGGACCGAGATCTGCACCGGCCAGGGATAACTGCCCGGCTGCAAGCCGGCTGCCAAAACGAAGCGGTAGCTCAACTCGTGCGACATGGTTCTGACTCCGCGTTGCGCGACACTGCCCCCGTCGGCGCCGAGTCGCGCGGTCTGGTCCGAGCCGCTGATCTGCACGGATTGAAAAAGCTCCCCCAGCGGGTGAAAATCGATCGCGTAGCCGGCGCGGCTGTTGGTGAAAACCGCGAAGCGCGAGGCGCTCACCACATCGACATAACCTTGGGCGATGTCATTTTCAGAAATGTCAAGTTGCGTTGCCTGATAGTCGGTCCGCGCCCGCGCATGGGCAACGATGCTGACGGATACCCGCAGGTTGGCACTGCTTTGCGCTGCTTGCGCCGCAGGCACGCTGACGGCCACCAGGGCGGCAAGCGAAATCGCCGCCAGCAGTTCGCTGGAAACGAGCTTGTGTTGCAGCAACAAGGCGCTGGCCACTTGCTTGAGCGTCGCGTAGCCGGCCGCCACCAGGGTCGCGCCGAGCCTTCCGCCGAAATTTTCCTGGCTTTGCAGCGCAACGCCGAGCTGTTCGCGGGTGATCTGGCCCGAGGCAATCAGGATGCTGCCGAGGCGCAACTTCCCATCGCCGGGCATGTCACTGACCAACTGGCCCTGAAACTCGAGTGCCACATCACGGTCTTGCGCCGTCAGCATCCCCATGCGGAACAGGATATCACCGAACTTGCCTCCGCCGCTCGCTTGTTCCACCAGCGCAGCCTCGACTTGCCTGGGGCTGATCAGGTCGGCATCCTGTAGCAATTCGCCGACACGGTGGCGTCCCGGCGCTGCCAGTGTCAATTCGTCGTCGGCTCGATTCGCGGGAAGCATATCCATGAGGAGTTCAGGGTAGGTTGGCGGCCTCATCGGCCGGCGCCCAATACAAGTGCAGCACCACGGAGACACGATACAGCAGTTAGCCGACCCTGTATGTTCGCCAACGCACAGCACGTCATGGCATAAGAAGCGAGAATCCCGCAGCAGCGGCACCGGTTGGTCGCCGAATTTTAAATCACTGGGTTCGCCGTCGCATGTATAAAGTCCTGACCGAAGCGCTGAAAGCCTGGTTCGACAAACGCGCCGCCAGCAAAGGGGCGGCACTGGCCTTTTACACCTTGTTCTCGATGACCCCCATCCTGGTCCTGGCGGTCGTGGTGGCCGGCTATTTCTTCGGCGCCGAAGCGGCCCGCGGCGAGGTCATGAGCCAGATGGTGGATCTGGTCGGGCCGAACGGGGCGCTGGCGATCCAGGCCTTGCTCGCGGCAGCACAAGACCCGCACACCGGATTCATGGCGACCATCGTCGCCGCCGTGCTGCTGTTGTTGGGCGCGACCAGCGTTTTCGTCGAACTCAAGGGGAGCCTGGATGAACTGTGGGGCATGGCGCCGCCGGGCCAGTCCGGATTCAGGCTGTTGCTGCGAACCCAGTTGCTGTCCTTCGCGCTGGTTCTCCTTCTGGCTTTCCTGCTGCTCGCTTCGCTGATCGTCAGCGCGGCGCTGGCGGTTCTCGAGCGTTATGCGGGCGGAATCTGGAGCAGTTCCGCATTCGTCTTCGCGGTGATCGCGGCGCTGATCTCGTTCAGCGTGCTCGTCTGCCTGTTCGCCGTGATCTACAAGATGCTCCCGGATGCCCCGCTGTCCTGGCGCGACGTATGGACCGGCGCCATATTCACCGCGGGATTGTTCAGCCTGGGCAAGTTCGCCATCGGCGTGTACCTGGGCAGCAGCGGCATCGCCTCCGGCTTCGGGGCGGCCGGATCTTTGGTGGCTCTGTTGCTGTGGATCTATTATTCGGCGCAGATATTCTTCCTGGGCGCGGAGTTCACCCGCCAGTACGCCCTGCAGTTCGGCAGCCTCAGCCCCGCGGGGCAGGCGGCCGCAGCGAACAAGATGGTCAACGCCGAACCCGTCGAGAATGCTTGAGCATTACATCTCGTATTCCAGGTAGGAATAGATGTAGTTGGAACCGCCATCGACATTGCCAAGCAGCTTGGAAATGCCGAAAGCCCCGGAACGGTGCGACACGCCGAGACCAACATAGGTGTTCTTCAGGGTCCGCGACCCAAACAGGTCGCCAACGCTCACGTCGATGGTCGGATCGAGGTAGTTCAATACCTTGGAGGCGCTGCGCCCCCGCTGCAGTTGATCGCGCATTTCGACGAACGGCACGCGCTGGGCCAGGGACAGGCCGACGCCGAACCCCAACCGGGTCTTGACGCGATTGCTCCAGGGGAAGCCGTAGTAATACGCCTTCATGTAGGCGTCAAGCTCCAGGGAATTCGGCTGCAGGCTGTTCTCATCATGCCGGAGCAAGCCGACATAGCCGACGAAATCCATGGGCCAGCCGTTGACCTCCTGCATGAAAGGCCTGCCCAACTCGATGGCGGCGATCCGGGTATTATCGTCGGTGTTGGTCGATGCGCAACGCAAGGTCATGGTATTGATCAGGTTGCAGTCGGTGGATCGTCCGTAGAGCGCTTTCACGTACAGCTTCGACCCCTGTTCCGCCGATAGCTCGCGGTAGCTACCGAAATCGTAGGCGAGCCCGACGTGAATCTCCCGCTGGGTGCCGTTCTGGACGATCGGGCTGTCGCGCACGTTGCTCGAAAATCGGTTGGCGCCGACGCCCAGCAGTACCCGCCAGCCGTCGCTCAGGTCGTAATCGCCGTACAGCGCCAGCGCGGCGCTGCTGCCGGCTCCAGGAGCGTAGGCCGGGCGCAGGGCGGTAGCCTCCTCCGGCCGAACGCCGTAATAGTAATTGTTGAGGCGAGCGCTGCGGGCAGAGACGCTCACGGCTGGCCGGATATGCAGTCTGCCGCGAGTCCAGTCCGCGCTGTAACTCAAGCGCATCTCGCTGCCCTGGTGGATGCCGAGTGCGTCGTTCACCAGTTCGACGCCGAAAGCGCCCGCTCCCACCCGGTAGTGGGCCGCGATTCCCAGGTCCGCAGAGGGACCGCGAGCCTGCATTCCGGCCAGACTGGCCGGAACCCGGTCATAAGGAAATCCCTCGAAACGATAGTCGAGGAACACGTCCACGCGCGTGTTGCCATCGTTCACCAGCTTGAGGCCGCCACGGCTGGCGTGCAGAAAAATCCGCTTGCCTTCGTAGAGGTAAAGCGGGACCAGATCATTGCGTTGTCCACCGCCGATATAGGGAGACTCGGAACTGCGCACCACAAATCCCAACCCGGCGCTGCCAGGCTCGACGAGCAACCCCTTCACGGGATCGAGTGCCTGGGCAAGCGGTGTTGCGAGCATGCAGGCGAGCAAGGCAACGATTCGGCTCCTTCGGGTGACGGATTTGTTCATGCCGCTTCCTCGGACAAGGTATCCCTTGAGTCTGCGCTGCCGGTAGTGAGAGAGTCTGTGCGCTAGCGTACTTAACCGCGTGTGGCCAGAGACCGCTCGAAACACGGCCTCGGCCAGCCAAACGCCAGAATTCGCAGGAAGGCGCGTCTTCGCCATCCCGATTGACCGCGGTACCACCACTCGGTGATGACCGTGTTGCAGGCCGCCCAAGCCTTACGAAGATTCGACTACTTGTACTCGTTGGCGGAGTGGACGGGACTCGAACCCGCGACCCCCGGCGTGACAGGCCGGTATTCTAACCAACTGAACTACCACTCCCGATTCCGGCGCTGATGGTTGAACCCTTCAACAGTCCACGATCAAGCCGGGTCATTATACGAGAAGACACCCTTGCACGGAAGACAACTGCCCATTTCAGCAGGAGCAGCGGCGCATTATGCTTGCGCCGGCGGCGCGACTTTGAGAACTTCTTCAATGGTGGTCAGGCCGGCGGCAATTTTCACCGCTCCCGAGATGCGCAGCGGCTTCATGCCTTCGCGCGCCGCCTGTTCGCGGAGTTTCGCCAGGTCGGCAGCCGCGCCGATAAGCTGCTTGAGTTGCGGCGACAGCAGCAGGATCTCGTAAATGCCGATGCGCCCCAGGTAACCGGTCATGCGGCATTCCAGGCAGCCGACCGGACGGTAGAGTTGCGTCGGCCTTACGGATTTCCAGGGCGCCACCAGCTCGTTCCAACGCGCTTCGTCCTCAGGACTCAGGCTGCCGGCCGTCTTGCAATGCGGGCAAAGTGTGCGCACCAGGCGTTGCCCCATGACGCCGAGTATGGTGGCGTTCAGCAGGTACGCCGGCACGCCGAGGTCGAGCAGGCGTGCGATGGCCGACGGCGCGTCGTTGGTGTGCAGGGTCGACAGCACCAAATGGCCGGTCAGCGCCGCCTGGATGGTCATTTCGGCGGTCTCGATGTCACGGATTTCGCCGACCATGATGATGTCGGGATCCTGCCGCATGAGCGCCCGGATGCCTTCCGCGAAACCCATGTCGATGGCATGCTGGACCTGTACCTGGTTGAAGGCGGGTTCCACCATCTCGATCGGATCCTCGATCGTGCATACATTGACTTCCGGTCCGGCCAGCGACTTCAGCGTCGTGTACAGGGTCGTGGTCTTGCCGGAGCCGGTCGGGCCGGTCACCAGGATGATGCCGTTGGGTTGCGCGGTCATCTGCTGCCAACGCGCGTTGTCCTCGTCGGAAAGACCCAGGTCGCGGGTATCCCGGACCAGCACCTCGGGGTCGAAAATGCGCATCACCAGTTTTTCGCCGAAGGCGGTGGGAAGCGTCGACAGCCGCAATTCGACCTCCTCGCCCACCGGCGTGCGGGTCTTGATGCGGCCGTCCTGGGGACGCCGCTTCTCGACGACGTCCATGCGGCCGAGGATCTTGATGCGGCTGGTCATCGCATTCAATACCTGCATCGGAATCTGGTAGACCTGATGCAGCACGCCGTCGATACGAAAACGCACGATGCCCAGATCGCGTCGCGGCTCGATATGGATGTCGCTGGCGCGCTGCTCGAAGGCATACTGCCAGAGCCAGTCGACGATGTGGACGATATGCTGGTCGTTGGCATCGAGGGTGCGATTGCTCCTGCCCAACTCGACCAGTTGCTCGAAGTTTGCGATGCCGCTGGCACCGCTGATATCGCCGGCCTGCAGGGCATTCTTCACCGACTTCGCAAGGTTGTAGAACTCCACCTGATAACGGGCGATATCGACGGGATTGCTGATGACACGGCTGATCTTCTTGCGCAGGATGGGTGCGAGTTCCTCTTCCCAGGCCCGCTCGAAAGGCTCGGCCGTTGCAATCACTACCTCGTGAGGTTTGACTTCAACCGGCAACACCCGGTAACGGGTGGCGTAGGCGCTGGACATGATCTCGGTGACCGCCGAGA